>PVMK01121703.1_pt1 | contig 12272 bp, 11 predicted proteins | sample 1853481 | NCBI WGS metagenome assembly PVMK01 (sample SAMN08533507, study PRJNA380276) | Marine sediment metagenome, whole genome shotgun sequencing project. | reverse complement strand
AGTTCACTTTAGCTCACTTTAGTCACTTGTAATCCTGGCCCCTGATCCCTGCCCTTTACTCTTTGCTCTTTCCTCTTTTCTTTTTTCTTCGGTTTCTGTCCCCTGCCCTCCCTCTTTTATTGCAGTTTGAAAGCGGAGCAACTTATATTGAAAAGACGTCTTAAACAGCTCTTTTTGACCCGAAAAAGGCGGGTTTAAGAGCGTTTCAAGCCTATTTTTTAACCTCTTTACCAATTATTATATATGGTTACCGCGGTCCGACCCCAGCCCGTTATGGACGTCCCGAAAGTCTATAAATCATTAATTTCTTTTTTTCCAAAAAGGACATCGAACAATTCTTCTACAGAAGCTATTTTTGTAAAATTCCCCTTGTTGAGCACTCTTATATTGGGGCGTTCAGCTTTTACTCCTTGTGCATCTCCCTTAGTATGCTTCGCTATTCTGAAATTAGATAGGTCAGGCAATGGCTCTCCGGCATTATTCCCAAAAAACAGAAAAGGACCCAAATCCAATGAATCAGGATTAAAAATTATCCAGATAACGCAACCAGATGGTTTTTTGCATAAGGCCGTGTGAACTTTTTGTGTTGAGGTGGATGCACCGGTATAAGATCCTTTCAATTGGATATGTCTGATAAAATCGTTTGATTCAGCGATAATATCATATCCTGAAGCATCTACCTCCGGCTTAGATACTTCCAGAGAACACTCAGCACGGCCCCACGAAATTTTGAGCAGTTCTCCTATAAAAAGGTGTTCAATCAATTTTTCTCTAAATGAGGATTTTAGATAGTGCTCTTTCATATCAAATTTTCCTTGGTTTTAGTCTCCTCCTTCCCATTTTCTCTATCAATCCAGTATCGAATTTTATAACTATTAGGGCAGAATTAACTAATTTTTCACAACCTTTATTCCATGCTGTTTACAAACCCATTCTAATGCAGAGTCTCCAGAACCACAGACAATGACTCCTTTTACGTTTTTTATACCATACTGTTGTTTAAACATCGTTTTACCAGCAACTACTTGACCAATTGCAGTTCTGTTAATAGATTTCTTTACTTCGATGATCTCTACTTTTTTACCTTTGAATAAATTTTTAAGCCCTTCTATATTATGAGAGCATTTGTATTTTCCTAAATCATCTCCTTTTATAATTACCCCATCCAACCTTCTTGTCGTACAGTGATGATCCCATGGTAAATCTGGGTGATTTCCTCCAACGGGTACTTCAACCAATATTTTTCCGCCAATTTTTGTCCAATAATTGTTTAACAAATTATCCTCATCCGTTTTGGGTATCCAAGCTGACAACTTAAGTTTTTTAGGTTTCTTAGTTTTTTTACCTTTTAATTCATTTTTTAGAGACAAGACCTCTTGTTCGAGCAAGTCCACCCTTTCCTTTAAATATTTTTTAGTTTCCATATCCAGATTAACCCCGAGCCATTCAAAAGCCCTTATCTCAGGTTTGATTTTTGAAAATCCATTGGAGCCATAATTGTAACTTCTTCCAGCTCCGTCTTCTGCTATGTAAGGTGAATCATCACCAATTAAAATCAATTTTAATTCTATTTTGGCGAATAATTCAGGTGATAAAACGGTTTGGAGCTCTTCGATAAAGAATTTAGGGACCCGAACCCTATTCGGCCAAGATCTATAATGTGCTCGAAAACCGTCTATAGCTCCACAAAATCTAATCCAATTTTTTGATTCACCATTCGGCATATATTCCCCTCAACAACGTCCCCAATCTATATGTCAACTTATAAACTAATGTACGTCCCCAACTTTCCAAGTTTGAAAGACCTCGGTATCAACCGCGCTCGGCTTTTGACGGCTTCGGCTTGGGTCGAGCTTTCATGGCCATGACGTTATATACGGCCGGCAGAGTAAGTGTCTCATTCGGGTCGCATTCGTCCAGATGCATGCCGGTGGCTTTTTCCCACCTCGCAATTTCTTCCGCCATCAAAAGTATCACGTCACCGAAGTCCACTGTCTTAAAGACGTGACGCCATTCCGCGTTGTCAATGGGCAAAGCCACTTCCGGCAAAACCGAAAAGAGCACCTTGCTGGCCCCTACGAGTCCCATACTGTGCTTTCCCATGCAAACAGGTAGAAGCGCCTTGAATATGCTCCAGAGTTCGGCCGCCACTTTCCTTTGCTCTGAGTCGGACATCGCCACCAGGGCTCGTATGCGATTGCCCTGATTCCGGCCGTCGATAAACGCCCGCAACTGAACCGACTGCTCGCCGATGCTCTTCCAACATTTAGACACTATATTTTTGGGATCGACAACGCGCCCGTTTGAATATTTCAATCCTTTGAAAGGCCCCGCCCGCCCCATTAAAAAGTTGGGCATGAGCATCCCGACGTTTTGCCGAAACACCTTCTTATCAAGGCCTGCGTTCGAATTTTCTATCACCATGGATACGGTCCTGTTGTATCCTTTTCCAAAGTCCATAACGCATTGCCGAACAACATTGAAGGAGTATGGATCACCGCTTTTCTTACACAAGATATACATATATAAAGACACCCATTCTATAATGATGAAGGGCTTTTAAGCCCAAAAAAACGTACTGGAAATCGATACTTCAGTTTGCGTTTGCCCCTGACATCCTTTTTAATCAAGGATCAATTAGACCCCAGGCCAATAATTAATAATTAAAATTTATCTCGCCTGTTGGGAGCGTAGCGGAAATCCCGTTATCGGGGCCCCGTAGGTAGTTTACTATCGTACTGGGGTTAAACGTGTTGCTTGTATTTAACTGGGATGCGACCCCCATGTCTTTTGATATTTAAATTTGTATTTCATTAATTTGAATATCTCCATCCAAAACTATTCTCTTATCCGTTTCACTTTGAATTATTTCCTGGCTAACGTAGCTATAAGTAAAGAATTCAACCGAGATTCCTATTTCCGTATTAATGGTAGATACAAGCATTTTAATATTTGGATAATTATCTATATTTTCCAGTATCTCGCCTGATAAAGAGAAACGATCTATTATTATCGCTGGTTGAAAATATAATTCTTTACCATTATCGAGGTTAAAATCATCAACAAATTTATCTAATGAATTATTGATGAGTTTATAATAGGTGTAAATTTCAAGCAATGCCCGTAATAGCGTTTCTTCATTTCTTCCCTTGATTTTCAATTCAATTAATTTTAATGAACGGCCCTTTTTGGCAACCAAATCAATTTCTCCAAATTTATCCGATTGTTTTTCTTTCAGGGAAACTTGATAATCAATAATTTCCCCAAAGCAATATTCTGTATCAGAGTTGAATAAAGCAATTGCCAGTAGTTTTTCACTAAATTTTAGATAATCAAACCGTTTTAGCCTAGCGTTTACGTCTGGAATGCCATTATGACAGACGTTGAAACTTTTTGTCCTACGAATAGAAACGTCTTTTCCTAATCGCATTAACTGATGATAATTTTCAACTAATTCCTTTGCGATAACTTCAGAATATGGTTTTCGGGAATCTGAAGTCCTGCCCCTATAATTTAAGAAATTTTCTTGATAAATAAAAAGAGGATTGGTCTCTAATGCACTTTTAATCATTTCCCGTATCTTATTTTCTGAGTAAGCACGAGACATTGTTTTTTCCTTATAAAATTTCAATTTTCATCTGCGAAATGTATTTCTTCGGTGCCAGTGAAGGTTGTCCTGAGCCGGCCAGAAACTTTCTTTTTCCGGCGTGAAGATGGGTCGATCCGTCAAAGTGAGAATGTGCCCGGGATAGTTTTGCTCCTTCATAATGCGTTTTGAAACCAAAACCTCATATTTTTTACCGACACTCATGAGCCCTTTGTCAAAAGACCAGTGGCAGAGCTTGCAAAGCGCCATTCCATTGGTGGGCCGGTCGTCAAAGCTGTCTTTCCAGGGTTTGACATGAGCAGCATCGACAATGGTGTGGCCCTCGGGCGTGAGCATGCGGATTCCGCAAAGGGCACACCGGTGACTGTAAAGGGTAATAATCGCCTTGCGAAATCCCTGGTCTCTAACCTTTTTCTTTTGTTCTGACTCTTCTTTATCTGGCGCAAAAGAAGCTTTTGTCTCTGCTACTTTCAACAGCTCTTGACTGTACTCATAGGCTGCAAAGTTTACCTGCCCCTGCCCTGCCAGCTTTGATTGAATCTCCGGAGCAAAATACGTTTTTATAAGTACCGCCCTCAACTGTTCTCTAATTTCCGGGCTGCACATCAACCGAAACAGTTCTTCATCCATTCGAGCGCCAGCACAAACCTCACGCAGTTTAGTCATCGAACTGAAACCGATATTGATTTGATTTTCATATCCCGGATTTGGAACCAGATGCCAGAATCCATCGGTCTTTAACCTGGGAAACGGATAAGCCATGCTCGTTTTCGATCCAAGGGGCATGATACTGTTCCAGTATGTATTGAATGTATCTAAAAGTTCAAAGGAGGGTTCGATGAAGTTTTTGGTAATTGATCCCTGGGCAATCAGATCCATAATAGACAGCAAGAGGAAGGGTTTGTGAGGTGCTTGATAGGTGGTCAGTGCAGACCATTTCTTGCGGTCTTTGTAAGTCCGCAGATGGGAAAAGCTTTTGAGGTATTTGGCAAGAGACATTCAATCTCCCGATTCTTAGAGCGCTTGCTTTATTTTATGCTTCTTTCTTGTCGGGCCGAAGCTGCAGCGAAGGCTGATAATCAAGGATCAATTAGACCCCAGCCACGCTTCTCTTCAATAACTAATAATTAAGATTTATCCCGCCTGTTGGAGCGTAGTGGAAATCCCGTTATCGGGGCCCCCTAGGTTGTTTACTATCGTACTGGGGTTAAACGTTTCTGCTTTTATTTAACGGGGATGCGACCTACATGTCTTCTGTCTTTTTAGAACCTATCTGAAATCAAAAACTCGAAGCGATCACACTCGAAAGAAAGATTTATAATGTAAAGTTCGAGTTCTTCCATATCGAGATACTCTGCTGGGTGGCGAATGTGGCCAATCAACCGATCATATTTGTCAAAGGCAAAGGTAACGAGTTCGTGATCGGCATTTCTTTCCCAGGCCATATGCGTTAGTTGGTTCCATCTTTGAAATTTTTTTTGACTGCAGTGCTCCCCATAACAACGGAATAAAAGAAATAGAATCCATCCTCAAGAGACATGTAGACTCTTTGATGACGTTTTCTTCTTCCAAGCTTAATATCAACGTATTGTTCTTTAAGAATCCAATTTTCCTTGTGCTTTTTAGCGAGTCTCCGCATCATTTTTATCAGACGATCCATCACTTACCCTGCTCCTCCCTCATGACAACCAGGTACCGGGCATCCTCATCACGTTCAAGCATTTTGTTTTCTATCTCATCCGCCACTTCCACGGTTCTCACGATCAGATCCTCAATTTCCTGCCATTGCGTGGTCTTTAGATCAAACAGACGGTCCCCTTCCACAGTAACCATATGTTTTTTATGTTTTGGGTTATAGATCGAACATATTTTGGACATACCGGTGCTATACTGAAGTCTGTAAAGCTCATTTAGATTGTACTGATCGTTCAAATCAATATTGCCTACAGGACTGACACACCGAAGCAGGGTTGCTCCACCAAAACCTGTGATCTTAATTCTAGCTGAAACGATTGCTCGCGCTGCCTGCCATCAAGACTTTCAGAACCCGTACGTACTATACGTCTGTTCTGCAGGGTAACTTTTCCGATATACCGGCGTTTAGAATCTTGAGGCGTTTCGCTCTCATCAATTGTTATATTACGCCTTATCTTGCCCCAAAGTGACCTTAAATAGTCTTCCAAACGTTCTGTGTCAGGCCGTTCAACATGCTTGGCATCAAGCTGACCAGCCATCCAGACGTCTCGAACTGGAAAAGCTGATTTAAGTAAGCCTTCTAGTCTTGGAATATCATGGCATTTTTCAAGGATTTCCTGGGCAACATCGAGTCGACTCTGATCGCTTTCCTTTTTTGCCTTTGGCAAATGGATCATGCTTAAAAAGTCAAACAAGCGTTTGAGGACCCGCTTAACTTGAAGAACTTCCACAGTATCGACGAGGTGGGGATAGTAAACTTGAATAAGCTCATCTCCTGAAGGTGGCGAGTTACGTCCGTCAAGATTCCGTTGAACAAGGCTGTCTATGCGATCTATGCGGCCGGTTCTTTGCTCCATGGCGGATGGAGTCCAGGATATACCGTAGTGCAAGACTTTCCCACAGAATGTGTGAAGATCTTCTCCTTCCTGCAAGACGTCCGTAGTAGCCAAGACCAGCGGAAACCCAGGCATGCGAAACTGCCGGATCAGGCGCTTGTTGACACGGCCGGACATTCGCCCAGCAGGAACCTGCTTTTGTAAAGTTCGACCGTAGATCGTGGCTACCTGGGAGAGCTTTGCATGATGAAGCTCCGGAAAATTAACACTGACCAACGTGTCAAAGGCATCGGCTGCATGATCAAGTTCATAGAAAGCATTAAATCGGTTTTCTTGGGACTGGGTTTGCAACAAATCAAGAAAGTCATTTAAAAGTGCGATCTCTGGTCGTTTAATTTTGGCCTCCACGTTGAGGTCAAACGTACCGAGTTGTTTGATTCCGAGCAGGTAAAGATCAATGAATGCGCCCCCCAGGCGAGCCATTCCACTGAGGAGCTCTCGACGTAATTCTCGGTCTCGGAATTGGGCCCTGAAATCGTTCTTTTGCTTTTCCGGCCACAGCCTCTTGCGCAGGGAAGGACGTTTACTCAATTCCGTAAAGAATGTCGTAATCCCGATACCATCTTGTGGGTCAGGAAACCGCGGCGGCGGCTCACTAATACTGTCTGTATGAACCGGAAACCGTTCGTCAAGAATGGTGAGGGCTTTCGCCCTTAGGTCTGGGCACTTTTTCTTGAGTAACTGCAATGCTGCGATCTGGTATGCTTCAAAGACATAGAGTCTGGGATAACCCTCTTTCCTTTCGGTTTTCCTGGAAAAATGACCAAACGCTCGCCCCTTAAGTTCAGCACGAAGTTTGCCTGGTGACATTTTAAGTCTTCTGGATAGTGCTGTAAGAGGCTTCCCATGGCTTTCAAGTAACCATGCCACATAATCATCTTCAAAAAACGTGGCGTATACAGAGCTTATGGACGCCAGACGGTTTTTTTGAAATGCAGCCCCGGATAGGATATTTTTCGGCCCTTTGCCACGGAAAAACCAGGCAAAAAAACTATCGCTGCCACCTTCGTCATCATCGGGAATGAACTCGTCGTCTTTTGTGTCACCCAGAGCACTGTCCTGAAAAAAATGCCTTCGCTGTTTTATACGCTTCTCGTTTTCATAGATTTGAAATATTCGGTTCAGGTCCTGTTTCAAGCCGGGCAGAGCTTCTTGCATGCGCCCCCGGATCCATTTGTCAAAGATGTTGTCGAGCTTTGCTTTTAGTTCAGAAACTGTGGCAACGCGCCTGACAAATACAAGCGCCTTTTCACCGGTATTAAAAGCGTTCGATATTGCATCAGATGTTGCGTCGAGCTTCGGATGAGGAAGGCTTTTATTAAATCGCCTGCGGTAAGAATCAACCACAGTGGCGAGTGAGTGTGTGTCAATTCCACGTTTTTCTTTGTTGGTGGCGTCCTGGCGCCCTTCGAACTTGCGTTCTGTTTCTTCGCTTTCTTCATCATCCTCTGATTTTTCATATTCTGGAGCTTTGCGGGTCTGTTTCATTGATTCAAGGAAGCTTTCAAATGATGAAAGCATGCCTATCTGAAAGCAGTTGTTGAATCGTTTGTCGCCAAGGATTTCAGCAACCTTTTTCTGGATAAGCCCTACAACGAGACGCTGCTTGGTATCGGTCATGGCCATTGGGTTATCATGATGATCCAGCCCCCCGTGACGCCACTCGCGGCGATACATGTTCTTGCTGTACTTTTTATCGGCTATGTTCATATAAGCGACACGCCGCGTGAGAAATCGCTTGATGACGGTCTTGTGAGCGTCGGCTTTGTCTTTATCGCAAAGAAGATTGAGTGGCAAAGGATCGGTGCCGTCAGGCTTGGTCACCATGGCGTCCGCAAAACCAAGAACGTCAAATTGACGGTATAAATCCGCATAGTCATATTCGAACGGGGTCGCGGAAAGCAGAAGTACACGTTTGACTCGCTGACCATACCAAGGGCAGTCCTTCCTGGTTCCAGCCTTGTGTCCCAGGGCAAGACCGAGGACACGGTTCCTGGTGCTGACTTTCGGACCAAAACCGTGTTTAAGGTTGTGCGCCTCATCGACGATAAGAAGGTCAAGATTCGGTACCAGTGCATTGACGACACGACCATAATCATCTCTGAACTCAAAAGGATCACGCGAACTCATCAACTTGTGATTCATCCATGGAAGGAGCTTGCGAAGCATTATACGGTAACGCTTTCTGCTTTCGGGCTGTCGGGAGGCAATGCTGAACATAGTCATTCGCAAAAACGGATCGCGCTGATCGCTAATACGGGAAAATGTACTGAATTCCTGGAACGATCCGCATAGCATGGGTGTGTAAACGGGTTTACCGCTGAGATCTTTGAAACGGTTGTCTTCAACTTGCCAGTTATGTACGATGAAGTTTGAAAGCTCTTTTATCCATTTTCGCTGGATGTTTTCCCGAGGAGCAATGATCATAACTCTGGCTTCTGGGTTAAGGTGACGGAGAAGGCCAAGAACACCCAACGCGATATAGGTCTTTCCCATACCTACTTCATCTGCCAGGTACGCAATTTTATTTTGTGCGAGCATGTTGTACGCAGATACTGTACCGTGAAGCTGGGACTCACCAAAACCGAGTTTCTTTAACTTCTTAGTCGGCGCAAAATCGATCAATTCTCTGGCAAATTCTGTGGATATGGTTTTCACAGGTTTTCTCCGGAGTCCGGTTGTTCTATCATGCGCAAAAACATTTTTTCATACCAATCAAGAAACTGGGTGCTATCTTTTATTTGGTGTGAAAGCTTCTTGCGGATCGTTGGTAACTGTCTCAGCAGGTCATTCAGGACTCTCGCGTCCTTTTGATGGGCCTTCATGAAATTTGGATGAGCCTTTTCAATACGTCTCTTTGTCTGCTTGGCACAAAGAAATGTGATATAATTCACGACATCATCACCGTCTTTTCGGGAGATTGTTTTCTCAAGAAGAAGCGGAAGTGAGTCGTATTTGGCACCAAACATACGAGATTCAGCTTCTTTATTCCGCCCCGATGCGATGGCGTCATTGACATGTTTTATAAGCTGTTCAAAAGCGTGATAAACTCCGGCAAAACGGTCGAAAACGGTGTCGCTCGTGACATAGCGATGAGAATCACCGGCTGCAAGTCCCTGCAGGGTCGCCTCCTTTGCAAGCTTTTCCGTGAGAAAGTATTCTTGCTGTGCAGGTGAAAGCAGCGACCAGTACATGAGTATCTCTTCGGGAGTCAGAGATATGAGCAGAGACGGTCGATGATTCATACCCTCTTCACGAATAAGAACTCGCCAGGCACCCTTAATGTGTTTAATCTCCAGAAAGCTGGTGGAACCAAGAAGTTGGCGAACCTTTTGCGCTGCTTCTTCGCCGCAGTCGACCCAGGTATCCGATTTAAAAAAATCTATTTTAAAAAGACGCACACCACTAGGTTCGCAAACGATAATCTGGCCTTTGGCGGACTTTTCAGCGCGGTATTCTAGCTTCTCTTCAGCCCAATTGAAGCGAAAACTGATATCAAGTGGAACAAGCTGGGAATTGTCGGTTTCCTCAGGAGGTTTTTCATCGAAAGTTTTTGGCGGCTTCTCAAGCTTCTCAAGCCACCATCTATTAACAAACCCCTCGTCGCTGATGTCGCACAGGAACGCAGATTCGAAATTGCCGGCATTAGAATGACTGTGCCCGGGACTTGTCAGATTGACCGAACCTACAAGGGTAATATTTGAGACTCCCTGCATCCAGAACCGGTAGACCTTGGCATGCACGCGGCGCGGTGGCATTTTGTCAATATTTTTCCGACCCCCTGGGCGCAGTAGATCATCCGGCAGAGTGGCCCATTCAACTTTTTCAAGCCCGTTTATCGCATTGAACGTTTCCTCTGAAACAGCGGCCGATCCGTCCACGTTTCGTGGAAGATAGATTCGAACACGGAAAGGTTTAACTGCATCGATTACTTTTTGAAGTGTCTTGGCAGGCGTTTTGTCAAAATAAGGGGATATTATCTCAAGGTTCTCGCAATATCGATAAATTTTAATCTTCTCGAGCATGGTCGGAAGATCGGTCTGTCCGCAAAACAGACGGGTGCTGTAACAACCTTTCACCCTGATATTTTTGATCTCGTTACGATTTGCATGATTGATCAGAAAAGAATGGATACGGTCGAGTGCCGAGTGATTTTCGTCCTTTGCGCAACATCTTTTGAGCCTTTGAATCATAGACAGGATGTCACGGCGAAAGGATGTGCGGCTATTCGGTTTATTTTTATCTAAAACTTCATCGATATGACCAGTTTCCACATTTTCCCACCAACCAGCACGAGTAAGATTGGCCGATAGCGACGCGACAATCAGGCTCAGATCAGTAGGGGCCAAATCTTCCTGATGACCGTCATATCGGTTTTCAACCAAAAGCAGAATCAGTTTTGGATGAAATGCTCCTGTCACGCGACGAACGTCCATTCGTCGAAAATCGAGCTGAGCAGGTTGCGCATCTTGGGAAAGAGCTGTTCTATCATAATAGACCGCTATATCGTCCAATGACCGAATGGCGTCTTCCATTTGGATACGGCGCACTTTTTCTATCTGGTGAAAGGGCTTATCAAAAAGGATTGGGAGAATATGGTTCTCAAAAAAGCCCGGGTCGAAAGTATATGTTGTAAATACAGCAGTGCGAACCCGCCGACCATTTATCGTTTCAGCGAGCTGTTGCCCCAGTACTTTCTGCGGTATATGTTTTGAGGCCATCAATTATTTCCTGATAAAAGTTGGACAATGCTTTTTAATGCATCAATAAAATACGAGTTGCGCCAAAGCTGAGGCAGAATATCTCCATCGGGCAATTCCTTTTCCTGACCCCTGTAGCGAACATCCAACTTCCCGGAAGTCAGCTGTATCCAAGGGGCAGCTTTACGAGCAGCCATTACCATTTTGTTCCATTCGAGCAGGGTCATTATCGCGTCCTCATATGCCCCTGCGTTAAGAGCATGGTCACACTTACTCATCGTGCTACCAAGCTCTTCCCCAACGACAGTAACGATCCCGGAAAAGATGTCATCTAAGGGTAAATCAAGGTGCGGGACCTGTTTACCCCAGTGATCGCGAAGTTTTAATGCCAGGTCGACCGGCTTCTGCCCTCCACGTGTTTGTAGATAATCGAATAATGCCTCCGCTGGAGCAAAAAGTGCTTCAAGGCGGGCGATTTTTTTAAGGCGCAGGGAAAGTGCTTCGTCCTCACCACTCGCCGCCTTGGCCAGGTTAAGAATTTCTTCGCGGTTAGTGTCGTTATTGAGATCAGAGTGGTTTTTTAAAAGTTCGGCAAAAAGGGGCTGACGCTTTGCAGACAGGTTGTCCTTTACATGTTGTGCATCACGCAGGGTTTGAGAGTAGAACCAATTTTCCTCGTCTGTAAAAGTCTCAGGAAGAAGTTTTGACACCGCGTTAAAAATAGGATCATTCCTATGGATTCGCAGCCTCCCGCCATCTTTAAGGAGCTTGAATAGCTTTTTTTCAGCGGATTGTAGAACAGGCCAGTAGTTTTTATCTGTAAATTCACGTGCAAATTCGGTCAGCCCGACAGGCCCATCGGCAATCATACCAGAAGTTCGGGCTGACACTGAATAGAGGCCCCATAGGCCGTATACCTTCTGGTCGGATAGGATCATACCTGAAACATCATCCTGAATAGGTATATATGAACCGTTTTCTTCCACAAAACGCTTGACCCGCTCAATCCCACGGATGTCACTATCCACGCCATGTGCCAGATAACGCGCGTAAGACCCTATTTGTTCAGCCCGTAGAAATATAGAGAGCGCGTCTTGCTCTCCTGCGGCACCTTTCTCGATCATCTTCTCAGTAAAGAGTCTGCCGAGGAGGAGAACCGTAAAACCTCTTATGGAAGTAGTAACTGTGGTTAGATTTGTCACCACATGACGGCCAAATGATGCCCATACGGGTTGAACACCCAGTGGATCCCTGGATCCCTGGATGCGGGCATTAGGGTCTTCCAGTGTCAGGAACATAAGCCAATTCGATCTCCATGCTATTATTTGGAATGAATCAATCCTTTTATTATTGTTTCAACTCTTGAAAAGAAAA
>PVMK01188399.1_pt1 | contig 12273 bp, 14 predicted proteins | sample 1853481 | NCBI WGS metagenome assembly PVMK01 (sample SAMN08533507, study PRJNA380276) | Marine sediment metagenome, whole genome shotgun sequencing project. | reverse complement strand
CGATGGGCAGGGCGCCGCCGATCGGGTGATTGCCACCGGCCCGCCGGTCGGCGAAAACGTCGCCCCGATGGTCGCGGTCGACCTTTTGGTCAACAGTGCCCCCCGCCGCCAACAGTGGGTCATGCCGTCATTGGTCACACGGCCCCTGGCGCAGGTCGAGCATTTCTGCAGAATCAACCGCCTGCGCCTCGGCCGGGCGCGCGAGGTCGCATACCCCGGGCTGCCCGCGGGTGTTGTGCTTCGCCAGTACCCGCCGGCAGGCTCGCCGGTCGCGCCTTCGGAAATCATCACAGTCTGGGTGAGCCGGTGAAGATCCGACTGGCACCGTCGTTACTCTCGGCTGATTTCTCGCGCCTCGCCGACGAGGTTGCGGATGTGCAATCGGCCGGGGCTGACCTTCTCCACCTCGACATCATGGATGCCCATTTCGTACCCAACCTCACTTTTGGTCCACCGGTCATCAGGTCGCTCAGCCCCCACTGCAGCATTCCGCTGGACGCGCATCTCATGGTCACCGATCCGGATCTACTCCTCGATGATCTCGCGGCGGCACACGTGGCGCGGATCGCGGTCCACATCGAGGTCTGCAGTCACCTCCAGCGAACCCTCGGTCGAATCCGTTCCACTGGTGCCGAGGCCGGGGTTGCCATCGATCCGGCCACGTCGCTGTGTTTGCTCGAGGATAGCTTGCCGTGGACCGATTTTGTGCTTGTCATGTCGGTCAACCCAGGCTTTGGCGGACAGGATTTCATCCCCGAGAGTCTCGACAAGATTCGGCGGTTGCGGCAGATGACCGGAATGCAGACGAAGGACATCGCAGTCGACGGCGGAGTCTGCACCGAAAATGCCGCCGCCCTGGTGGCGGCCGGCGCCACGACCCTGATCGCCGGATCGGCGGTCTTCGGCACTGACGACCGGGCGGGTGCGCTCGCTGATCTCCGTACCGCGGCAGACGCCGGAGTAGTGCTATGACCCTGGCACGACGATGTGGATTCGGGCTGGTCGTTGCTCTTGTTGTCCTCGGAGGCTGCTCCAGTGGCGGGAAGAAACAGGACCAGATCCTCGATGAGCTGGCGAACCTCGATAAGGAAACCATCTTCGATCAGGGTGAGCAGCTGTACTCGGAGAAGGATTACCAAAAGGCACGTGAGCTTTTCGCGTTCGTCTATGACAGCTTCCCAAACGATCCTCTCGGTCACAAGGCCGCCTTGCGCGTCGCCGACACATACTCCGTCAAGAACGATGTGACGAGTCTCACAGAAGCCCGGCTTCGCTACCGCGATTTCGCTAACCGTTACCCCAACGATCCGGACCGTGATTACGCCTTGCTCATGATCGGTCACACCTACTCGGCCCGCAAGCTGAGGCCGGATCGTGATCTGAGCGATATTCAGCAGGCATTGGGGGCATATCAACAGCTCGTCAACCTGTATCCGAACTCGCGATACATGTCCGAAGCACAGGATAGGATGAACGGTCTCAACGAGTTGCTTGCCAAGCACGAGTGGCTTGTTGCGCAATATTATATGCGAAATAAACGATATCTGGGCGCCTTGTGGCGACTCGAATATATTCGGGAAAACTTTCCCAATTACTCTCAGATCGATTCCGTCAACGAAAAGATTCCGGAGATGGAAACGGCCCTGGAGGAGCGCGAATCCGCTTGGAAAATACAGCTCGAAGAACTGAAAAAAGAGTCCGAGGATTGACGGATGACCTGCCCATAGGTTAACCTCAGATAGTGGTTTATCTACTGGGGAGAGAGGTTATGAACGTCAAATTTCGGATCGCCATTCTCGCCATTTTCCTTCCCATGGTGGTTGCGGCACAGTCGGTTGCACCGCCTCCGCAACCGCTGCATTTCGTCGACAACCACTGGACACCCTACGACCCGCCGATGGACTTTCCCGAAGGCGCGATGGTCCACACTATCGTCAAAGGCGACACCCTGTGGGATTTGGCGGCCCACTATCTGGGCGACCCCTTCCTGTGGCCACAAATCTGGGAACGCAACCCCTACATTAAGGATTCACACTGGATCTATCCCGGCGATCCGCTGGTGATCGACCTCGCGGTCCAGGAGGCGCCGGTAGCGGAGACCGAGGTGCCGGTGGAGGAGACTGTGGTCTCCGAGTACGAGGAGGATTTCGGAGGGTACGAAGGGGAGATGCCCCATCAGCTGGGCAGCTCGGCCGATGTCTACTGTTTCGCCACGCTCGTGAACGACGAAAGCATCTTCCCCTTCACGATTTCTTCTGCCGAGTCGATGATGTCGCAGACCCAGTTCAGCGAGGGTGACATCGTGTACCTCGACGGCGGAGTTGAGCAGGGGGTGCAGGCCGGCGACCGGTTCGTTATCAACAACCGTATCCGCAATCTCCGGCATCCCGTGTCGAACTCCCATCTCGGCACCGTCTTTAGTCAGGTTGGACAGCTCAAGGTGCTGTGCGCTCAGGAGAACACCTCGATTGCCGAGATCACCTTCGCCTGCGATCCGATCGTCATCGGCGACGTGCTCGAACCGTTCACACCGATTCCGGTGCCTCTGGTCGTCGACCCCGGCCGCACCGACCGCTGCGACGAGCCCAACGGCAAGCCGCTCGGCTACGTCACCTACAACCGCGACGATCAGACGGAAATCGGCACCAACTGGATGGTGTTCATCGATCTCGGTGCGGCGGACGGCGTCTATCCCGGGACCTTCACGACAGTGTATCGCCCCAACCCGGTCAAGGGCATGCCGCGGCTCGTATTGGGTGAGCTCGGCATCCTCAGGGTCGACGAGCATTACTCCACCGCGGTGGTGACGTACACAGGGCAGGCTCTCGCAGTTGGGGACCGGGTCGAGATCAAGTAAGGCCGGAACCACATCGACTGACATTCTAGCCCGCATATCTCACCACCTCGCTACTGCGGCCGGTGATATGCCGCAATCTGCGACGTTTTCTCGCTTCGCGGTGCTCGACGGACTGTCAAGTACGACTCCGCGCCCCTCAGGTCGAAAACGCCGCATCTCACGACATCTCGCCGGCCTCGCGACGCGACGTGGTGAGATATGCGGGCCAAAACCCCCGTTCCAGCGGGGGCCTTTTCTTGAGTGGTACTCTCCTCCCATGCTCCCCGACTGGGTGTTCGATTCCAATGACCATCAGTTCATGGTCGAGGCCTTGGCAGAGGCCGAGGCCGCCATGGACCGCGGCGAGGTCCCGGTCGGTGCGGTCGTCGTCCGAGGCGCCGAAATCATCGCCCGCGCGGGCAATCGGAGAACACAATCAGCCGACCCATCGGCGCATGCGGAGATTCTGGCTCTGGGTGGTGCCGGCCATGAGTTGGGAGACTGGCGCCTCGAGGAGTGCACAATGTACGTGACCCTTGAACCGTGCCCGATGTGCGCGGCCGCCTGCCGCCAGGCGCGGCTCGAGCTCTTGGTGTGGGGGGCGGACGACCCACAGCAAGGCGCCTGCGGCTCGGTCCTCGATCTCGCCGCTGATCCCCGTCTCGGACCAGTGTTGGCTCACCGCGGCGGTCTCGAGGCCGACCGCAGCAAAGAACTCCTCAAACGCTTCTTTGCCAAACAACGGCAATCATCGTAGAATACGACGCCCGATTGCGGAGAGGTGCCGGAGTGGTCGATCGGGGCGGTCTCGAAAACCGCTGACCTTTCACGAGGTCCAAGGGTTCGAATCCCTTCCTCTCCGCCATCTTCTTTGAAAAAATTAGTGAATCGGAGAGGTGTCCGAGTGGCCGAAGGAGCACGCTTGGAAAGCGTGTGTGGGGGCAACTCCACCGCGGGTTCGAATCCCGCCCTCTCCGCCAGCACATCAACCGAGCCCGGCATGGAGCTCGGGCCCTGTGCATCGTCGTCCTTCGAACCGTGTCAGACCCGGAAGGGAGCAGCACTAAGGAGGAACGCGACGAGTGCCGCAGGTTGCCTGGGCTCCATGGCGGGCTCGTAATAAATTCACCGGCGGATTCGGCGCGGCGCGGACTCCGCCGTTGAATTTATATGGAGAACAGGTCGAGGATCGCCTGCGCCGCAACCTCGGCGCCGTTTACTTTATTGGGGGGGGGGCGGAGGCGTGTCGAGAAGCGATTCTATCTCGAAGAGCCAATCGCCACTTCTAAAGGCCACTTCGTCGATTTCCATGGTTACCATGTGCTCTTCGACGAAGCTTGCGAGAATGGGAGATTCCGGGAATTTCGGTCGCGCGAGGTAGGCGAAGGCGGCGCCTGCGTGGTAGGCCTCGGCGACCGTGCTGTAGCCGAGCTTGCCGACCACGATATCGGATGCCGCCACCAAATCCGGATGGTAGAAACCGCCGTGGAACGGCAACACGAGCAGTCGACCCCGCCGTCGGGCTGTGCGTCCGCCTCCGGGCACCACGATCCATGCTCTGTCCTGATGTTCGAGTTCTCCGAGCTGCCTATAATCCCAGCCTGCACCTCCCATGCTCAGAAGGACCAATGGGTCGTCCGCCGGTACTTCCAGGCGTCGGCGAACCTCGCTTCTGGTGGTGTGGGGCGCCCGCGCAACGGGCGGTACAGTGACTCCACCCGCAACCGGATTGCACACCGGCATGGCCTGGATTCGAAGGTTTGCACGCGCGAATGCCACCGCCATTGCCCGGCCGTGGTGAAGAAGCCTCGGTGGGGCACCGGGATAGTTGGCGTAGATCCAATCCCACGTGAAGTTTTCGACCAGCACGGAAGGAAGATCGAGGTGGTCCGCAACCATCAACCCGAGCGGCGAAATGTCCGAAATCACGAGGTCACAGCCAAGCTGCCTCAAGCGTTTACCAAGAGTCTCGATCACCGCGAAATCCTGGAATGGGGAGCCGTCAAGACGCTCAACCGTCGCATCGAGGTTCTCGATCAACGCAGAAACCTGTACCAGACCGACATCACTCGCGAGGCGATGGTATGTGAAGCACCGCGGGAGGGATTCGGAAAAAAACCACCGTGGAACCTCGGTGAAGAGATCAAAACGCATCGACGGCCATCGGCGCAGAAGCGCATCCATCACCGCGCAGCTTCGGGCAGCGTGGCCGAAGCCATGCGGAGAGATGAAATAGGCGATGCGTCCCATTCCTCGCCAGTGTACGTGGTACGATTCCGTCTATGAAACGGATGATCATCCTGGTCGTGGTGGTGTCGTTTGCGGCAGCCGGCGCCATGGCGCAAAGTGCGTCGAGCAGGGCCTGGCAGCAACGGTTGGAGGTCGAAATCCCCTTGCCCATTCCGATGGTCAAGTTGGAGTCGATCAACCCATTCACCACCGATGTCGACAAGCCGCCGGTTGTGCTCGGATCGACGCCGCCACGCAAGGTCCCTGTGAACGGAATCGCGACCGTCGCTGCATTCATCGATGCCAAGGGCGAGTGCCTGGGGGCCGTCCCCCTGGAACTGCCGATGCCCGGCCTCACATCTTCCCTGGTTCAGGAGCTCACCGGCAGCCGTTTCGAGGCCGCCACCGCCGGAAACGCCCCTCAGCCGTCGTGGGTGGTGTTGGAGATCGCCATGGAGGGCAAGGTCAAGGAGGCAGCGGTCGTGGATCAGGTTCTGGAGATGCCGGATCCCGAAACCCCTCCGGTTCCAGACAAGACGATCGCGATGACGCCACCCGGCAACCTGCGCAATCTCAAGGCCACTCCCCACGACAAGCTGACCACACTCGCCGCGCCGCGTCGCATCCGAATCCACGCCCCCGGCCGCGAAGACGAAATCCACTTGCGGGCGCTGATCCACATCACCGAGGAAGGACGTTGTGATCGGTACGTACCGCTCGATGTCTACGACGGCCTCAACTCATGGTTGTCGGCGTTCCTCGCGACCTGGAGGGTGCAGCCGGCGACCGTCGACGGCGTCGCGAAGGCTTCCTGGTTGGTCTACTCGGCGCGGGTGCAGATGAAACTTTCCGGACTCGACTCGACCGGCTCTCGGGTCGTCCGCGACCGCGAGTACTCACCGGATCAGTAGCGCTGTCCAAACCCAGATTTACCAGGCATCAATTAGTCGAAATGCGCGCATCAACGAGTTTAGAGTTCCCACCCACCCTCCCGCTTGCCCGCTGGGTAGGAGGCGGATAACTCTCAACTCTAAACTCTCAATTCTCCACTCCGTTTGCGGCTCGGCACCGGCGAGACATCAGCCCTTGCGTCGAATGATCTTGCGCCTGTTCCCATGGCGGACCGTCACTCGTTCGGAATCGAGCCACTCGAGCGAGGAATCGCGAGCTTTCGGGTGAGGCCGAACCTCTCTTTGAAGTCGCCGATTCCGAAATCATCGACCTCCCAGTCGCGGACCCGCTGCGCCATTTCGTCAAGCACTGTGCGGTGGATCAGGTACTTTCCCTCGAGCCGGACGAGACGGCGGCGCTGCAGGAGATATTTGCAAATACCTTCGACGGCCGCGGGTTTTACCTCCAGCCGTCGCGCAGCGTCAGCGGGCGACGACGCGTCGAATCCATCCTCCCGGTACAGGGCCTCGACCTTGGCGGTCAGCTCTCTCCCGGCACTCGTCATGTGGTCGTCGGACCCCGGGGGTACGACCCGACCCTCGGAGAGATCGAGAACTCCGCGGCCACGAAGCTCCTCGAGATAGACATCCGCAAGCGGCAGGGCCCTCCGTGGCAGCAACTTCCCTGCAAAATCCCGAGCCGGAATCCCCGCCGACACCTCCTGGCCCGCGAGTCGCCGTTTCAGCTCCGCGACCGCATCCCGCGCCAGGTCGTCGAGGGCGGACGAAGCCACAAAGGTCGGGGGCTGGGTTGCCAGGGCCTTGACGACTCCCCCCTCCAAGAGACGACCGATGGGCGCTTCCACCGAACTGTCGAAGACGCCGAGCCTCCCGGAAATCGCAGGCAGAGGCAGCCCCGAAAGCCCCTCACGCTCGATCCAGCTCGCCAGCAGCTGCGGCCATGCATCGGGTCGGACGTCCGGAAGGCGGTCGAGCTCCGCACTGTCCCGCCGGCGCCAACGCCGTAGACCGGCATCGAGGACCTTGCCGCCGGCGAATGTGTTGACCGGAGATGGCCGCCGCAACACCAGGCGATCGCCCGGGAAAAGGAGCATCGGCTCGCGAAGAGAGATCTGAGCTCCGGCGCGCGCGCCAGGGGCAACGGTCGAACGGCCAGGCGGTCGATGCGGGCCGGAACCCGCGCCGCCAACGCATGGACCTCGACCTCGTCTCCCTCATCCAGTGGGCCCGGAGCAGACGCGAGGAGCTCGAGATCCACCGTGACCATCCGCGTCGGAGTCCACGGACCCGGGGTCAGCACCTGGTCGCCGCGGGCGAGTTCCTCGCGCGCCAACCCGACAAGGTTGATCGCCACCCGTTCTCCGGCCTCGACCGCGTGCCGTTCGGCGCCGTGCACGTGCAGGCGGCGTACGCGCGCACTGGCGCCATGGGGGTAGATCGTGACCTCCGAACCGACCTCGAGCGAACCCCACTGAGAGGTCCCGGTGATGACGGTGCCGGCGCCGGTGAGGCTGAACACACGATCGATCGGCTCCCGGAACGGGCGTCCCTCAATCTGGCGCGGGCGCACCGTCCGAGCCTGCGCGAACAGCGCGGCTTGTAGCTCGGCGATCCCCGATCCAGTTTTCGTCGACACCGGCACCACCGGCACCTCGGCAAACGTAGTCGGTGCGAGGAATTCACGAACCTCCTCGGCGACGAGCTCAGCGAGCTCGTCGTCAACGAGATCGGCCTTGGTCAGCGCGACCGCGCCCCCGGGCACTCCCATCAACCGAATCACCTCGAGATGCTCGCGGGTTTGCGGCATGACGCCCTCATCCGCGGCGACCACGAGGAGGGCGAGGTCGATGCCCGACGCACCTGCAATCATCGTGTGGACCAGGCGCTCATGCCCGGGCACGTCAACAAAGTGGAGTTGGAGATCGTCGTCTGAAAGCTGGGCGAAGCCGAGATCGATGGTGATTCCGCGTTCACGCTCCTCGGGCAGCCGGTCGCAGTCGGTACCCGTGAGGGCCTTGATCAGACTCGTCTTGCCGTGATCGATGTGACCCGCAGTACCCCACACAACATGCTGCATGGGGTCATGGTACACGGTTCGGCCGCCTCTCCGACCACCCGTGTTGACGGTCGCGGGAGGTCTCGAGCTTGGAGTCGCCGGAAGATCTCGGTAAGCTCTCGTCGTGGTCACTGCTCCGCTCGAAACAGAGCTCAAGATCCCGGTCGAAGATCTCAGCTTCGTGCGGGAGCGCCTCATGAGGAGGACGGCGAAGGCCGTTCACCCCATGGTGCGCGAGGTCAACCTGCTGCTGGACACCGAGGATCGGCGTCTCGAACGCGCCGGCAGCATCCTCCGCCTTCGTAGCTACGGAGCACATCACATCCTCACCTTCAAGGGGCCGGCGGTTTATCACGGCGTCATCAAGGAGCGTCCCGAGCGCGAGATCGAGATCGAGGACGTTGAACAGATGCGAGACATCCTCACACACGTCGGCGTGCGCCAGGTCGCCCGTTACGAGAAGGACCGCGAGATGTGGCTGGTCGATGAGATTTCGGTGGTCCTCGACCACACCCCCATGGGTGACTTCGTCGAGGTCGAGGGGCCGCGGGAGCGATTGCCCACCGTGGCTCGATCGTTGGGGCTCGACCCGTCGGCCGCCGTGCGAGGCTCGTATCTCAGCCTGTGGCGCGAGCACCGATCGCGCCATCCGGAACACAACCTCCCGGTCGACATGGTGTTTGAGACATGATCCGGCGGCCATCAAACCCGCGTATCTCACCGGGTTTCGTAGCGAGGGCGGCGAAGCGCAAGTATCCGCTGGGTTTATCGCGAATCGGGCGACGCAGTCGTAGTAGCGCTACGTCGAGGAACACGATTTGCGACAAGCACGGCGGGACGCCGCGATTCGTCGTCCGTAGTAGACACCCGGTGAGATATGCGGGTTAAGGTCGCGATGGTTCTTGCCGCCGGCCGCGGCGAGCGGATGCAGCCCCTGTCGTCGGTCCTCCCAAAGCCCGCTCTGGCTTTACCCGACGGGCCGGTGATCGCTTCGTCCATGCGTCTCGCGGCGCGGGCCGGCGTGGATCGCATCGTCGTCAACACCTGGCACCTTGCCGAGAAAATGGCCGAGGCGGTGGCTGAGGTCGCCATCGACCGGGTCGAGATCGTCCTGTCTCCCGAGGCCGAGTTGATGGGCACCGCCGGCGGTCTCGCGCTGGCTCACGAGCGAGGTTTGCTCGGACAGGACGGCCCGGTGCTCGTGTTGAACGGGGACAGCATCGTTGGTCTCGATCTCGACGCTCTGATCGAACGTCATGTCGGTACCGAGGATTTGGTGACTCTCGCTCTCGTTCCTCACCTCGACCCAGGCCGATGGTCGCGGGTCGTCCTCGATGCCGAAGGCCTGGTCGAGGACATCCTTGCTCCCGGCCGCCCAAAAACCTCAGAAGCTCCTTTTCTCTACCCCGGCGTGATGGCCGTTTCCCGGGCAGCCCTCGATTCCATGCCGGCGGCGCCCGGAGACATTCCCGAAATCCTCTGGGGACCTGCGCGCAAGGCGCACCAGCTGGGCGGGGTCGTGGTCGCAGGCCACTGGCGAGAGGTGGGAACGCCCGAGGACTACCTCGCAGTCATGAACCTACGGCTGGCGGGCGCCACCGTCGTCCACCCCACCGCCACCGTCAACGCCTCGGCGTCATTGGCCGCAAGTTTCGTGGGCCGCAACGTGACCATCGAGGATGGCGCCGAGATCGAGGCATCAATCGTCGACGAGGGCGCAGTAATTCAAAGGGGAGCGCGGGTCAAAAACTCCGTGCTCATGGGCGAAATCGAAGCCCGACCCAACGAAACCGCCGCCAACGAGGTGCGTGCGAAGCCACTGACGCACGACGGCTAGCCTGTTCCCATCCGGAAACTCTGGTGGGAACCGCGCAGTTCTCGATGCAGAAACGAGCGATTTTTGTGCAAGTTCTAGGAAGGCAAGGATTTCCGCGGAGGCGTACCCGAGTACGCCGCACAAGGGAATCCGCAGTCTGACGACGAAATTGCCAAAAAGCGCCGTTTCTGGACGAGAACTAGCCTGCAGATCAAAGTCCTGATTGCCGCCACTCCGGCCAACCGGAGCGCCACACACGCGAGATCACCCGACCGGTGCCTCCGTAGACTCGCAGCACCCGCATCCTTGCCCTGTGGTCGGTGAAGTAGAGGGAGGCCGGCGTCGCCGTCCCGCGCGGGGTGAAGGTGATGATGTCGCCACGACCCGCACGAACCGGGTCATCGAGATTCCCGCGAAGCCGGCCGCGACCCGAAGGATCGGGCACGAACTCGCCCTGTAGGATGCCGAGCCCAGCCTCGCCGGTCTCGAAAAAGATGACCTCCGAGATGATGGGGTCGATGAGACGATTGATGTCTGCACGCCGAATACCGTCGCCGTCTCCGTCCTGAGCGATGAAGCAACGCCAGGAACCATCGTCTCTTCGCTCGAAGACAACGGCGCACGCGCGCCCATTCAGTATCGCTACCGCCCGACATCGAAAGAGGAGCCCTTGCATCCGCCGCGACGCCCCGCCGACAGCCGCCGCGCCACGCGCCTCATTGAGCCCCGGCAGGGTCACAGTCAGAATGATCCCGAGAACCACCCCCACCACCACCAATTCGACCAGTGAAAATCCGCGCTCGGCGTTTCCAGAGTACCTGCGATCATCCATCAGAACCTCCTTAAAAAACGCGGCCCCGAAGGGCCGCATCCCGTCCACGCTGTAGTTGGGGTCCCCCGCGACGACCGATTCAGGATGAACGACGTCTCGGGTGACCGTTAATCATCAGTCGGCAGCCTTCGGACTGCCGTCGCTCGAACGGGGCAACTTGACCTTGTCGGCCAGCGTGGTCGCCCCGCTGGTGACGATGAACGGTTCGAGGTTTTCGAACGACCGTTCACCGATCCCCTTGATGGCCACAATTTCATCTACGGTCCGGAACTCTCCGTTAGCCTCGCGGAAATCGACAATTCGGCCAGCCAGGGCCGGACCTACCCGGGGCAGCATTTGCAGCTGGTCCAGGGTCGCGGTGTTGATGTTGACGACACCCGTGGGCTGCGCGCTCTCAACCGATCCGACGATCGTGAGGGTTACGGCAGCCACCAGGATCAAAACAAGGGCGGTGCGTGTTTTCATATGCGTCTCCTTTTCGTTGGAAGTTAGTAATCGATCACTCCGGGCCGTTTCATCTGCCATCCATGGGTACCCCCTTTCATTCGCCGTCTGAAAGTGCACCCTCCGTGCCAATCACGAGAAATTCGTGTAACCTACTTTATTTCAGTAAATAAAGGCCTGAATTTCGGATGAAGACGAATCGTCGATTCGACAATATTTTTTGTCACCTTCGCCCAGAATCGTTTGCCGCAGGCATGTAAAGATTTTTTGTCAGTGACCGGCTGCTATACTCCCCCGATGGAGTGCGTCTCAAACCACGAAGCGACGAGCGGTCGATTGGTCCGGAGCAATTCGTGTGTCGTGTGATCTAGCTCTCCTGGTTTCGGGTGGATCGGGGATGGTGCTCGCCGCGCGGTTTGCTCAGGCGGCGTTGGAAAGCGGGCGAGTCGACACCCTGCATCTCGTGGTCACAGGACCCGCCACGAAGGTCCTCACCCACGAGCTGGGACCTGAGTGGGCGAGCGCTCGCGGGCTGCGGGACAATCTCACGCTGAGCGACGACCTCCGCGAACGGATCCGGCCGCATCTCGACTCGGAACTCACCGCACCCATTGCCTCAGGATCCCATCTGCTCCGCGGCGTCGTCGTGCTGCCCTGCTCGGCCGGCACAGCGGGGGCGTTGGCGAACGGCATCTCACGCGGTCTCGCGCAGCGCGTAGCGGATGTAGCTCTCAAACAGCGGTGGCCCTTGCTCCTCGGCATCCGTGAGACACCCATGTCGCCGATCCTGCTCGAGAACCTTCTCAAGCTCGCCCGCGCAGGCGCCCACATCGTGCCGCCGCTTCCCGCCTTCTACCTCAAGCCCGACGAGGCGGCAGCACAGGGGGTCTTTGTGGACCATTACTGCATGCGGCTCCTCGACCTCCTAGGACTGCCCGCCAGAGACGAGGGCTTGCGATGGCGGGGTTGAGGGAGGGGGTCTCCCGAGTCGTCGGCGATGTGGTCGAAACGGGAGAGATGATCGCCTTCAAGCACACGATCTTCGCGCTTCCATTCGCCGTCATATCGCTCATCACCGCGGCCACGCCGGGTTGGCCGTCGCTGCGAACCTGGCTCTGGGTCGGGGTGGCGATGGTGTCCGCCCGGACT
>PVMK01115753.1_pt1 | contig 12273 bp, 16 predicted proteins | sample 1853481 | NCBI WGS metagenome assembly PVMK01 (sample SAMN08533507, study PRJNA380276) | Marine sediment metagenome, whole genome shotgun sequencing project. | reverse complement strand
ACGGCCCGGGTTGTAAGGAATCTGCTCCCCAAAGCCCATTTTGCAACCGTTTATGCCAAACCGGCCGGACGACCGATCGTGGATACGTTTATTACCGAAGTCAGCCAGGACACCTGGATCCTGTTTCCCTGGGACACGGAGTCCCGGTTTGTAAAGCCTATAGTTTCGAATACTTAGACCAGACACCCCGAATCGACATCTTTATTCTTCCTCAAGGTCGGGTAAAACTCGGGTAGATTTTAACGCTTCTTCCAGTTTCAGACCGCCTTCAAGCGCAGATACAGCCAGGAACCAGCCAATTATGGAGATACACCATACATTCACCGCGTGCAAGACCCGGCCTTCAAGCTGGCTGTAAAGAGCCGCAAGAGCTTTACCGTGCAAGGCGCCTGGGGCCGCCTGGCGCCTGGGGTCGGGCCCAATGTCATTAACTTAAGGATTGGTGTACCCTCTGTGGGAGCGGCTTTCCAGCCGCGATTAAGCAATCACAGCTTTAGAGCGACTTCTTTTCGTGGCTGGAAAGCCACTCCCACGAAAAGTTGACGCTAAGTTAATGACATTGGGTCTTTTTGACATTGGTGACATTGGGACATTGGACATTGGGTCGGGCCACAGTAAGGTATTGATTATTCATCTTTAACGTCCCAGAAAACGGTGTTTTCAAGGTCTATATCCTCGTTTTCAGCCTCGAAAAGGACCTTATAGGGAGCGGGGCTCTCCCGCAACTGATACCCTTCACCGCTTTGTATGACATCGCACCCTTTGGCCCGAAAGCCCAAACTTGCTTTCACTGACTCAATAAAGGACTTGCTCCCCACAGCGACACTGCCCGTCCATTCGTCTTGGCGTTCCTTCGCCCCATCTCCCAAGTGCTCCTCTACCCACCCCTTGTGGCTTCTCCTTAGTTGATCATAGCTACCGGCTCCAAGCAACCCTTGCAGCCTCTCGTAATCGATCAATACGTTTTTCCTTCGGGGTTCTTGGATCTCGTTATAGCCGCTGAAAGACCACTTTGACGGGTGGTTGATCACACCGGCGCGTACCATATTCGTGTCGATAGCCACTGCATATAGCGATCCTTTGAGAATTTGAGAAGGAATTCTCGTTTATGGCATCTATGGGTGATATGCCAAATGTACCCCGGGATAAAATGTCGTTTTGCTCTGGCCATAAGTATCAGAGAAAAATGGTCTTTTTGCCCTCGAAAAACTCAATATAGGCCTATTTCAGAGGGCAGAATTGGTAATTATCCGTTCCATATCAACTAGTTGCTGTGGCCCGACCCCGTATTACGTATTACGACCGTATTACCAGATCATGGGCACCATGAACGCAATCCTGCCAATCGATAATATCCCCTTTGATGTCGATGAATTCTCAAATCTAAAGAGCATGGAACATTTTGAAATGCCGGTCAGAGGGGAATAGAATTGCAGATTTTCACAAATCCCAGAAACCTCTCAGTCGTATCGTCGATAACCGCGGCTGATTTTTGTTAAAACAGGTCCTGGACTTCCTTCATCCGTTCCGTTACCTGCTCTTTTGTTTCCGCAATACGCTCCGGCTTCAAGTTTAACTGCTGAACCGGTGCGACGTCGTTCAGGTCGATGGCTGCCGGGTCGCTGGCAAGAATATTATAACCCATTAAATTGACGATCTGACTTGCAAATTGGACAATCATCAATTCTTTGCAATACGCTGCTTCTTTTTCGGCCGGCGCACCGGCCGCCGGTATCGGATCCGGACTGGTTGTGGTGCAAAGCGGTGTCAATATAACACTCGGCGAATCTCCATTTTTCCAGCAATTTGGCTCCCAGCTGACAGTGGTAATCCCCGAGTATGTTGACCAGCATAATGGGGTGAATGCCGTCGTTGAATCTTCCCTTGCGCTCCATATCGGCAATGATCTGCAAAAGCGCAAGTTTTCCGATGTCATGCAGCAATCCCATCAAAAAAGGGTCGCCCTTCAAATCAAGTTTCAGGAGTTTGGACATAAACTCGGCGGCATAGGCGCTGGCAATCGAGTGCTTCCAGAGATTCTCGATCAGGGAACGGTATTTTTCCGTCTTCATGGTAAAAAATTCGCGGATGGACAGCTCCGTGACCACCTGCACGATCGCGTTGTATCCCATGCGGAGACGGCCTGCTCCAGGGATTTGTTGGTCACAAACCCTTTGTAATAGGCCGAGTTGGACCGCCGGATGATTTCCGTTGAAATCGCGATATCATTTCTGATCAGGCCGACAATTTGATTGAAACTCGCCTTGCGGGCGATCAGTTCGCGAAACCGTAGGTAAAGCTTGGGAAGGGGCGGCAAATTGGTTTGACTGGTGTTGAGCAGGGTTACGATCTCGCCGTAAATCTGGTCGGTCGTCGTCGGTGCCGGAGTGCTGGTTTCGTTTGCTCCGGTTGAAAGGGTGCGTTCTTTGACGCCCAGCTTGCTGAGCCTATTGCGGATCAGGTTCAGGTCGAATGGCTTGCCGATGTAGTCGTCACAGCCGGACCGGACGCTGGCAACAACTCGGTCCTTATCCCGGTAAGAGGTGGTCATCAGGATTTTGGCCTTGCACGACTTCTCAAGGTTGAGTTCCTTTTCAGCATTCCTGATGGCGGATAGAAGCTGGATGCCGTCCATGCCCGGCAGATTGATATCGAGCATGATCAAATTGAACGGATCGTCATCCCGATGGGCTTCGTGAAACGCAGCCAATGCATCGTCGCCATGCTCTTGTGTTTTACAGTCACCAAAGTATTCCATGATCAGCTCCAATTTGGTTCGGCTGACCATTTCGTCCTCAACGATTAAAATCCTCATTTTATTCCTCTTAGAGCTGGTGAACCGATTGCCGGTTCAAATGGAAGGTCACTTGTTATATCGACATTTCCGGGGAAAAACTTGACAACTCTTTAAAATTTTTATATTTTTTATAGTAACGACCTGAGTGCAAAGGAGTTTAATTTGGCCGAATTTGTTCGTATTGAGGATAGCGTCAAAGATGCTATCCTGACCATCATGAGATATGTCAAGGGGATTACCGGAGAAGAGCCCACCCAGGATGAAATAGCCGAGATGTTGAAATCCTATTTTATTCTCAACGAAATCGCCAACCAGATCAAGTATCAGCTCAAAAAAGAGTCTGAAAAAGAAGAAGAGGATCAAATCGATTCCAGAAATCCTGTCTGGACCCTGAATCTGAAAGCCGGCCCGGGGAAAAACGTTCTTGCCAGAGCCGGTGTTTTTCATAAAAGTATTCCGGAGGCCCTTCAAGTTGTAAATGATTTTTTGCTAAAAACAATCGGCACCGTACCCAGCGCTGAAATCCTTTCCAAGAGTTTAAAAAGCTCATTTATACTCAGTGAAATCAAAAATCAAATCGACTGGCAGCGCAAGGAAGCCGGCAAAGGGGATCAAAAAAATCCTGATTCCATGCCTGAATCAGACAGCGTCAACCTTTGACCGTTTTCTCGCCTTTAATGACAAAAGCAAAATTCCAGTTACCTTTGCTTTACAGGCGCTTGCTGACTTGGCGGTGGAAGATAAGAATCTGCAGCCTCGCATCATCCGGGTGCTGGAAGAATTCACCCAAACCGGAAGCCCGGCCATAAAAAGCAGGGGCCGCAAACTGCTTAAACATCTGAAAGGAATCAATTAATGAACCAAAAAATAACCCCTGACACCTGGATCTGGGTGGTTGTCCAGAACCCCGGTGGTGACGAGCAGTTCCTCGGACAGCATGATGAAAAAAAGGATGTTTCCTTTATACCTGCTTTTTACGAAAAGGACGATGCCCGGCAATGTCTGATACAATTGATAACCGAAAAAGGGAAAAAATACGAAGCCCAGGCAATTTTTTTCGACGAATTGGCCAAAGATGCCGCCCAGCATGGCTTTATGCTATACATGCTGAACGCCGATGGTGAGATCCTGGAAGAGATAGAACCCTAGTAGGGCGCGAGCGCCCACCTATAGTTGAATAGTTGATTGGTTGAATGGTTGATTAGGTAAATTATAGTCATAATTTCAGGATGTGACGATTGTTTAAAAACTTGTCCTTATCTTTTGAAACGTGAAGTGTCCAATTATTTTGCAAATATGGGATAAATCCATATTTACAACCACTTAACTAATCAACCAATCAACAATATCCCAATCAACTACCCCGCAGGGGGATACATGGCAACTGAAATCAAATATGAGAACAAACCATGGCTGGCCCATTATGAGAGAGGCGTGCCGGCAACCATTGAATATGAGCAAATCACTTTGCCGGAATATCTGGAAAATTCTGCCCGCAGGCATCCGGATAGAACGGCCTTAATCTGTGAAGGGTTTAAAATTTCCTATCGGCAGCTCAATGAAATGACCGACCGCTTGGGGGCCTGTTTGAGTGCCTTGGATGTAAGCAGGGGGGATCGCGTGGCCATCCTCTTGCCCAATGTTATACCCTGTGTGGTCAGCTATTATGCCATATTGAAACTCGGTGCGATTGCGGTTATGTGTAATCCTCAGCACACCGATCGCGAGCTGGAATTTCAGTTTCAGGACTCGGCCGCCACCCTGCTCATCACCCTGGATCTGCTGGCCGATCGAATGATTGCTTTGCGACCGAGAACCGAACTCAAACAGATTATCCATACGACTTTCGGTGACTACCTTCCCTGTACCGGCAATCTGCTCTTCCCGCTGTCCGCCCGGAGGAAGGGCTTGGCCGCGCGTGTCCAACCGGCAGAAAATGTATACCGCTGGAAAAATGTACTTTCCAACTATTCCGCCAACCAACGTCGGACTACCGTGTCGATGGAAGATGTGGCGATGATTCAATACACGGGCGGTACCACCGGTGTTGCCAAAGGTGTTATGCTGAGTCACGCCAATTTGAGCTATCAGGCCCAGCAAATCGATGCCTGGTTTCCCCAATTCGCCGGCCAAGATGAAATCATCCTGGGAGCCCTTCCTTTTTTTCATTCTTTTGGTCTGACCTGCTCCATGAACAATGCCATTTTCGCCGGATGGAGCAATATACTGATCCCCAACCCCCGGCCCGAGAACCTGCTGGCGGCTATTCGCAAATACCGACCCACCTTTGCGCCACTGGTTCCGACCATGTATATTTCCATGCTCAATCATCCGAATATTCGCAAAACCAAAATGAATTGTATAAAAGGCTGCTTCTCCGGCAGTGCCCCCCTGCCCCTGGAAGTGATCAAAAAGTTTGAGGGATTGACCGGAACCGCTATTTCTGAAGGCTTCGGATTAACCGAAACTTCGCCCATTACCCATGCCAACCCTTTTAATGGTGTTCGTAAAGTGGGGAGTGTGGGGCTTCCTTTCCCGGATACCGAGTGCCGGATTGTAGACCTCATAGACGGCACAGGCGATGTTCCGGTAGGTGAAACCGGTGAACTGTTGGTCCGAGGTCCCCAGGTTATGAAAGGCTATTGGAAAAATCCGCAAGAAACCGCACGAACTCTCCAGGACGGTTGGCTTTTCACCGGCGATATCGCCCGTATGGACAAAGACGGATATTTCTACATAGTGGATCGAAAAAAAGACATGGTCATTTCCGGAGGCCACAATATCTATCCACGCGAGATCGATGAGGTCCTGTACAGCCATCCTAAAGTCAAAGAGGCCTGCGCCATCGGTATCCCCCATCCAACCCGCGGTGAGCAGGTAAAAGTATTTGTAGTGACGGCGACTGGTGAATCTGTTTCGACCCAGGAATTGATGGCGTACTGCCAAGCCAGGCTGGCTGAATATAAACTCCCCACTCAGTGGGAATTTAGAGAAGAACTGCCCAAATCCGGTGTCGGCAAGATACTAAGAAAAGTTCTGCGGGAAGAGGAATTCAGACCTCGTTGAATAGTTTATTGAACGATATCTGAATTTAGGCATTTTCCAGCGGGATTTCAACGAAACGAAATGCTTTCAATATCATTTTCTGCCGGGTTCCAGATCATACACAGCCCCCGGGTCAGGGCACCGCAGGTGACCACACAGGGGATTCTTTCCGATAAATCTAGTTTTGCTCCTGCAACCAGAGACTTGACTTGCACCTGTCCGCCACTCAACCAGGCGATTTCCGGGGAATGACTGTGACCTCGAAACAGGATACGCCCGGGGAACTCTTTAAAAAAGCGCCCGATTTCCTGTGGACCCATGGTACCGATCATACTGGCCAGACCCAGTTCGCGAGCAAAGGGCAATGAATGTATAAAAATCGCATTGCCAGAATTTTTCACCAGATCAAGGTTTTGAAGCGATCGCAAAACCGTTTGTGAAACCGGTGATTTTTCCCGTCCCATGTGACTGGCAACGATCACTTGATCGTTGTTGCCTTTAATCGTTATCACGCGATGGTCCTGCAAAAGGCGCATACAGGTATTGGCGGTTTCAGGAAGGTTGGTATCGCACACATCACCAAGGTGATAAATAGAACCACAACCTGCGCTTGCAAAAACCGCAAGGGCATCCCGGATGGTGTCGGCCTGCCCGTGGCTGTCAGCCATGATTCCGATCAATGTTTACTCCGTAAAGGTTGCGACCGTCATATCATCAACGCACCGGATGCCAACTTGATCCTTTTTAGAGGTCCAGTGCGTTAACTCCTGAAAAATCCCTCTTGTTGATGAGCTTCTTGGGGTAATATAACTATCTTGAAAAATTATAAAAACTCAATTAATCAACCCATCTCGCCTGCATACGTCCATCAGACAATATTTGTGGAATAAATATTGCATTCTCAACAATTCTGACCCATTGGTTTATACGATACGTTATTTTCACTGGCATAACAAACCCCAAATTTCGTCGGATGAGAATTACCTCTCCATCTAACAAGGATAAGGAACTAGTTCGGAACGTTGTATGAGCAATATAGAAAATTTTGATATTAAGTCCCACATCATCGAGTCCATGGTCCAAGTTTTCGACACCATGGTGTCGATGAAAATCGAGCATTCCGATTCCGAACCGCAGGATACCGGCGAGGCCGACCGTGTGGTCGCCGCCGTAAACTTCACCGGCCATGTTGCCGGCATGTTAAATATTCAGATAACCTCCGGCCTCGCCCGCCTGATGACCGCCAATATGCTCGATATGGAGCCCGAGAAGCTCGAAGGCGACAGGGAAATCAAAGATCTGCTCTCAGAAATCAGCACTATCGTCGGCGGTAACCTCAAATCCGCTTTGAATGATGCCGGTCTCGCCTGTGAGCTTTCAATGCCTTATGGGAGCGACTTCACTATCAATTCCTTGAACATGGAACGGTTTGAGCGTTTTGTTTTCATGCACCAGCAAGATTGGATCTTTGTTGAGATTGGCCTCAAAACGCAGCCGGACGCCGAAGATGGCGAAGAAAATCCGCAAGAAAGTCAATCCACAACAACAAAGCAGGATTCAAAAATCTCTGAAGATGTCGATCTCAATTTTTTGCTCGATATTCCGTTGGAAATTAAGGTTGAATTGGGCCGCACAAAAATTCAAATCCAGGAATTGCTCAACCTCGGACCAGGATCTGCAGTTAAATTGGTCAAACTGGAGGGAGAGCCGGTGGATATCCTGGCGAACGACACGCTGATTGCCAGAGGAGAGGTTGTCGTACAAAAAGAAAAATACGGCATCCGCGTCACCGAAATCATCAGCCGCCTGGATCGGATTCGAAGTTTTGGCCCTTAGTCTTTTCCCGGTTTTACGATTATTACCCACCAATAGCCACATAATTTTTTTTAGTTCAATATCTGGAGTATTAGGTTTCAGGTGTCGGGTGTCAGGTGTCAGTGTTCAGGTAACAGATGGCAGATGACAGAAAACAGATAGAAGATCCGAATTGAATATTTGTCCCGACCCAGATCTTTATGTCTTGAGTCTTGTCCGCCGCGCCCGCTCTCTGAAAGTATCGGCGATCATTTGACTTCTGACTTTTGCCCTCTGACCTCCGTCCTCTTAATCCTGACACCTGACACCTGACACCTATTAATTCCTGGCACTTGAACCCTATAAATATATCTAAACCCTAATTATTCCTGAGATGGGACATCCAGCAGCCTCACCTCATGTCCGGTTAATCCAAAAAACCGCTGGAGATTCTCACGGGATATGACCAGAGTGCTGGTGTTGACCAGGGGGTGAAACTGAAAGGCCTCCTCCTTCCACAATATTTCATCGAATATTAACTCCACCGCATGCTGCGGGTCATTGATGGTAGCCAGAACCGTAACCGACCCGGGATCAACCCCCAGATGTTTCTTGAGCCGGTCCGGTGAACCAAAACTCAAATGACCGGAGCCGATTATCGCGCCCAGGGCCTTTATGTTCACCCGCTTTTGGGCCGGAACAGCCACCAGAAAGTGCCGCCGCCCCTTTTTGTCACGCAAAAATAGGTTTTTGGTTTTGACGGCCGGCAAGGTCGGCACCAGGCGCTCAACATCGGCCACCGTATACACCGGTGGGTGGTCGTGGCGTTCGTATTCGATTTGATTATCTGCCAGAAATTGATAAAAATCAGCCATTGCAGTATTCTCCTTTTTTATATGCCCTCTTCCGCATGCCAACAGGCGCGGGCAACCTGATCCTGTATTCCCTTGACAGGCTTGCCCGACTACCGTTATAGCTCGAAACAAACTGAATCTAACGGAACTCATCGTCTGGATCAAGTCTTAAAACAGCACACCACGGAGGGACACGGAATCATGGAAAAAAATCGCCTGCTTTACCTGTCATACCAGGATGTTGTTGATGTCGATTTAACAATGCCCGAAATTATCGAATCGATGGAAAAAATGTTTCACGCCAAAGGCGCAGGCCGCACCGAAATGCCGCCCAAACCGGGTATCCACCCCGGCGGCGGGGATAGTTTTATCCACGCCATGCCGGCCTCTATTCCCGATCTGAAATCTGCGGGAATCAAATGGGTCAGCGGCTTTCCGGAAAATCCCTCCCGGGGGTTGCCCTATGTTTCAGGCTTGCTGATTTTCAACGATGTGCAAACCGGCCTGCCGCTTTCAGTGATGGACTGTGTGTGGATTACGGCCAAGCGAACCGGTGCGGCCTCGGCGATTTCCGCCCGCTATCTGGCACGACCGGAATCATCCGTGATGGGGATGTTGGGGTGCGGCGTGCAGGGCCGCAGCCATGCCGAGGCATTGAAGGTGCTGTTTCCCCTCAAAAAGGTGATGGCCTATGATGCCAGCGAAGAAGCCCGCAAAACGATATGCCGAGGAAGTCAGCACTAATTTTGAATTGGAAGTTGTGCCGGTCAAAACACCGCAGGAGGCTGTGACCGGCTGTGATATCGTGGTAACGGCCGGACCGATGATGCAACCCCCCCATGCCACAATTCAGCCCGGCTGGCTGGATGAAGGTGCCTTTGCCTCCCTGGTGGATTACGACGCCTACTGGCAGCCGGCGGCCATGCACGAAACCGCCAGGTTCTGCACGGATGATACGAACCAGTTTCGGGCCATACAGCAAGCCGGCTGGTTCAAGGATATCCCGGAACTCCATGCCGATCTGGGGGAGTTGGTAACAGGTCAAAAGCCCGGCCGCCAGACACCCGCCGAACGTACGATGACCGCTAATCTGGGGCTGGCGCTGGACGATATGGCGGTGGCACCGCTTATTTACCAAAAGGCGGTGGATAAGGGCATTGGGACGTGGCTGGATCTTTAAGTTTCCATCCCTAAAATTGAACACACTGACAGGAGCAAATGAGCACAAAAACCTACGACGTAATCATCATCGGCGGCGGCATAATGGGCAGCGCCACTGCCTATTATCTGACAAAAGCAGACCCGACCCTTAAAGTGGCTGTTGTCGAACGGGACCCCGACCTATGCCCGGGCCTCAACCACGCTTTCCATGAGCAATGTCCGGATCCAATTCAGCCTGAAAGGAGAAACATTCAAATTTCCCAGTATGCGTTTGCGGTCCTGGAAACGATTCGAAGATGAGATGGTGGTCGATGGCAGGGAACCGAAAATTTATTTTCATCGCCAGGGCAACCTTTTCCTGGTTGATGAGAAATAGCCGGGTGCAGGCCAGGCAAGCGCTTTGACCTGCAGAAAAGGCCTGGGCTGCCGGATTGAATGGTGGACGCCGCAACAAATTAAAGAACGCTTTCCGCTGTATGCAAACCGACAATTTTGTCGGCGGCACCTACGGCCCCGATGACGGGCATTTTGATGCCTATGCCGCCTTGATGGGTTATAAAGCCAAAGCCAGGTCCCTGGGCGCTGAATACCTGAAAAACGACGTCGAAAAGATCACGACCCGCAACGGCCGTGTCGCCGGTGTCCAGGCTGGCTTCGGGAGAGTCCCTCGGGCCCGATATATCATCAACTGTGCGGGGGCCTGGGCCGCGCAGATAGCTGCAACCGCGGGTGTAAACCTGCCGGTGGTGCCGGTCAAGCGCCAGGTGTTCACATTGGACACCGCCGTTAAACCGCAAGGCCCGCTGCCCCTAACCGTTTTGCCCTCGGGTTTGTATTTTCGTACTGAAACCGGGGGGATTATCCTGCTGGGCAAATCCATGGCGCAAGACCCCACCGGATTCCAATTTAGCTGGGATGATAAACGCTTTATGGAAATCCTCTGGCCGGAGCTGGCCGAATTTGTGCCGGCCTTTGACAGGCTTAAACTGGTGAGGGGATGGGCCGGGCTCTATGCCGTCAACACCCTGGACGGCAATGCCATTCTGGGTGAGTGGCCGGAGGTCCAGGCCTCTTTTTGGCCAACGGCTTCTCCGGACACGGTCTGCAACAGGCGCCGGCGGTGGGTCGTTACCTTACTGAACTCATTTTGGAACTCCCCTTGTCTCTGGATCTTTCAATATTCGGGCCGGACCGCATCCTGGAAAACAAGCCCCTCAGTGAAGACGGGTTGGTTTAGAAATGGAACCCGACATAGAGGGCCAGGTGTCCAATGCTAGAATATACAATTTCTTCGATTTCTCCGGTATCCAGGCCAAATCATGAAACTTAGTTGACATCCGGGCGGATAAATGGTTATAAAGACGCTTTATCGCCGGGACCCGAGCTTAAATTCAACTCTGGAGGATATGCTAAAATTTAATGCAATTCCCTGCGCAGTAGAATTTATAGTAAAGAATCCTGGCCCAGAGGACCAGGTTTTCAATGTTAGAATAAAGATCGAACAGTCCAATTGAATCTTTTCCGCTGAAACGGTGGATTCCGAGGTAGTCTGATTGTTATGGCACGCTTTATCATCGGGACCCGAGCTTAAATTCAACTCTGGAGGATATGCCGAAATTTAATGCAACTCCCTGCGCAGTAGAATTTATAGTAAAGAATCCTGGTTAGAGGACCCGGTTTTCAATGTTAGAATAAAGATCGAACAGTCCAATTGAATCTTTTCCGCTGAAACGGTGGATTCCGAGGTAGTCTGATTGTTATGGCTGAACTGAAATTAGAAAAGGTCTCGAAACGATTTGGCGGCCTGCTGGCGGTCAACAACCTGGATCTGAAGGTACCGCAAGGTAAAATTTTAAGCCTGATCGGTCCCAATGGTGCCGGTAAAACCACTGTCTTCAATATGATCACCGGGGTTTACCCGCCCACCGAGGGGAACATCACCTATGGCGATAATACCCTTAACGGTTTGAGGAGCAATCGCATCATTGCCCAGGGTATCGCCAGAACCTTCCAAAACATCCGCCTGTTTAAATCGATGACGGTCCTGGAAAATGTTCAGGTCGGCATGCACTGTCGAACCAAAAGCGGACCCGTCAGGGCCTTGTTGAAAACTGGGTTTGAAAAGCGGGAAGAAAAAGAGATTACCGCCAAATCCCAGGAGATTTTGGATTTTTTCGGATTGACCGGCCACCAAAACGATTACGCCTCCAGTCTGCCCTATGGAGGACAGCGACGGCTGGAAATCGCCCGGGCCCTGGCCACCAAGCCGGAAGTGTTGCTTTTAGATGAACCGGCAGCCGGCATGAACCCGATAGAAACGGCCGAGCTGATGGAACTTATCATCAAGCTGCGCGATACCGGATTGACCATCTTTCTGGTTGAGCATGATATGCGGCTGGTGATGGGAATTTCAGAACTTGTAACGGTACTGGATTACGGCCAAAAAATCGCCGAAGGTACGCCCAAAGAAATCCAGCAAAACGAAACGGTTATTGACGCCTACCTGGGAACCGGTGCTAAGACGAACAAGTGATGGATATTGGGTGTCAGGTGTCAGTGGCAAATCGGAATAAGGAAGAAAAATAAAATCAAATAAATATAGAGTAAGGGCGGCTTTGAAAG
>PVMK01127080.1_pt1 | contig 12275 bp, 11 predicted proteins | sample 1853481 | NCBI WGS metagenome assembly PVMK01 (sample SAMN08533507, study PRJNA380276) | Marine sediment metagenome, whole genome shotgun sequencing project. | reverse complement strand
GACTACAAGGCCGTCAACGAGGTCATCTACCAGAAGAATGGCGTGACGATTCGATCCTGGCCGGCCATTCACCTTCTGGATGGTCCCGTGAGCTTCAGTCTCGAATGGAGTGGGCTCAAGTACGTGTTCGGCGGCGATACGTACCCGAACAAGTGGTACATCAAGTATGCTGTCGATGCGGACATCGCCTCGCACGAGGCCTTCCTTCCGCCCAAGGCTCTGGCGAAATATTTCGGCTGGTCCTTGGGCCAGGCGACGTTTGTTTCGACGAGAATCCACACCGAGCCGCAAGCCTTTGGCAAGATCATGTCCTCAGTCAAACCGCGCCTGGCCGTTGGCTACCATTCGGTGCAATCGCCGGAGAACAACGCCGCGATCATGGATGCCGTCCGCAAGACCTATGACGGCCCGCTGGCCTTGGCGCGAGACCTGATGGTCATCAACGTCACCAAGGAAAAGATCAACGTCCGCATGACCGTGGTGGATGAGTATGTTCTGCCGCCCAACGTCACTCAGGCGTACATTGATGCGACTCGTTCGAGCGAAAAGAAAGCGTCCGAGTACATCTTGAGTGGCAAGTGGAAAGGCTACACTCCACCGCCTATGCCGAAAAAGAAGTAGCGGCAAAATGACAATGTTGACTTGGATTAATCAAATTGAAAGCGTGGATTGACTTCAAAAGTCCACGGTTTTCTTATTTAAATAGCCACACTATATATTGGGGTTGGGGCATCTGGTGTGAAACCTTTGATACCTCCAACTTATCGAGAATGAGCATCAATTGCTGATAGGCGCCATAACTGTATTTTTCAAAGGCTCGAAAATGTTGTGATACCTGCAATAAAATAAAACTATCAGTGGCCTGATTTTTTTTGTGATACCTCAATACGATATCACAACCTGAGCTAACCTTGTGAGTTCTGCAATATATCTGTAATCCCAAAATCCAGTTTAAAAGTTGTGATATCAAAAGAAATGCCATTTTTTTCTGGAATGGCGAAACCGACCTGCCTTAGCAGGATGGCGACACGCAACCCTTCCTTGGGGTTAACACACCATATTTAGCCCTCTGTTCCAGCCGGGGCTTCACCCGCTGCCCTTCATGGGTATTTAATTATCAAAGAGCCTTGTGCGTATAGTATGTGTATTTTCCCGCGAACTTTTTAGAAGTGGATACCGAGCCGCTGCCCCAAAATAAACCATGAAACGGTGTTTGCGTGCTCTGCCCTATCAAGATACCGCCAGTAGGTTTTCCAGTGCATGTTCTTTGGTTTGTCTGGAAAATAGTCCGAAAGGTTAGCACTTCCGCCCATTCTTTCTCTGATTTTTCTGGCCTTTCTCAAAAGTTGGTATGGCCTTCTTTACTGCTGGCTCGCATAGGTATGATTTGACAATTACCCCAAATTAATGAGGCCATAGGTCTTGTGTGAATTACGGTCGATTTCGGGCTGACCGTTAATTATCATCACAGATTCGGCTTTCAAATAACGACTTTTTACTAAACTTCTCCGAAACCCACCCCCCCCAACCAACCACCACCTTTCTCCCATTACTAACAAGACATCTATCCCAAAAATCCATCTTAACCCATTAAATTTGCAAGAGATAATAGCATTTTAAAACTTTTTTTCACGTTTTTTGCTAATATCGCATTTCTTATTGAATTTATTGAAAAAAACTCTTTCCATAGCTTGAAACAGTTCTGACTCATAATCTTTACGCGGTCGAAGACAGAATACCACGGGTTTACCCGTGGATGAATGAGCCCGGCGGTGGTATAATGCCGCCATGGAATATATAAAAACAGCTCACAGTGTATACTATCTTCAGTACCACGTGGTTTGGGTCTGCAAATACCGCCGCCGGATCCTGAATCCTGGTGTATGCGGTTACATACGAAAGATTTTGCCGAAGCTGCTTCGAAGCATGCCCAGCGTGAAGTTGGAGACGATTGGTTTTGATAAGGATCATCTGCATATGGTAATGTCGATACCGCCTAAATACAGTATTTCCTCTGTCATGGGGAAACTGAAAAGCCAATCGGCGTCACAGCTACGCAGAAAGTTTTCCTGGCTGGCCAAAGTATATTGGAACGAGAATATAGTATGGTCGCCGGGCTACTTCGTGAGCAGCGTAGGCGTCGATGAAGAAACGATCAAAAAATACGTTGAGCTTCAAGGACGCCAGGATTCAGGTCAGCTTCAACTGAAGCTGTAATACATTTAGGACCCCGGGCATGCCCGGGGGTATCTATTTAGTCCCTGAATAGCCCTTATTGCGTGTTCATCGCTTTCGGTGTTTATCCGAATGAGCATTACCGTTTTTAGAAAAGCTCTTATTTCAGATGAATATCCTTTTAATTTATAAGCATCACTCTCTAACTGAATACCCTTTAGAGCGTATAACATCGTAGGATGAAGGGATTTAAAATCCAGTTCTATTACAGGACTATTGTCTATCTTGATAAGTTGTCTTTTAGAACTATTTAACCGTTGCCAATCGCTCCCGAAAAAGCGTCCACCATGGTTAAAATCAAAGTTAAACACCCGATGTAGATATTTTCGGTGTATGTTATAGTCAGGCCCTATTACGATATTGTGGGATGATAGCAAGTCGTTTATCTTTTGCAGATTTGCTGTTGCCGAAAGTGTGAACTCGGTATCTTGGAAGTGTATTGGTTGCTTTAATTCATTTCTAAGTATTATCAGACCTACTTTCTTCTCTTCCATAATTTCCACTTGCTTGACACCATATTCATCAAATAAATTTATGAGTTCTTTAGTAGCTCTCATTCGTGACATTCTGCACCGGTCACGGTCTTGGCTGAAGTATCCAAGCTGGTTTTCCGTTAAGCCTTCATTTTCCAGAAAATCCACTACTTTTGAAATGTTCTGAGCTGAATAGTTAATAAGTTTGTATTCTGGTGAATGTGTATTTCGGCTATATGAAACAAACCCGTCCGAAAATGGGGCCATGTCAATAAGGTTGATTAGGACAATTCTCAGGCATTGCCTTAACCGGTCTCTATATGTTTTCTGTTTCGGGACATCCGGCATACGATTAAACAAATCCTTTACCAATCGGTTAAAACCCCTTGATTTCAATTTCATGCCAAAATCTATTTTTCTTGAGTTATCTAATTTTTTCACTCCGCTTCTTTCAAAACTCCGACATCACAATTTTTGGGATTTGGAATAAAAAAAGCCGGACATGCTCATGATGGAGCACATCCGGCTTACTGGCTGAAGCTTACTGGCTTTTGACTGGCTCGCCGTACTTTTGGGTTTTAAACTTAACTACTATTAATTAAACAGATACCCGCATTTTCTTGTTTTTTTAATTTTATAAATACGCTTGGACCGTGGGGTAATTATTTCAATCTCCTTTAGCACCCTTGGCCCTGGGGTAGAGTTATCATACAAGATAATTCTATCGCCTTCGATTCTATCTGTATTAACCAACGCTTTCTCTTTTGATTTTTGTTTCATCTATACTCCGTTTAAATAGGTTGAAAATCTGTAATTATTACAGAACCAATCCCAGTCTATTCAAGTTCGATTTTATCCTAAAAAATGGCCCGTATATGGCTATTTTTGGGCAAGGATTTGATTTCTGTTGATCTGTCCGTCCTCGTTTTTCGATATGGGAATAAGGAACCATCTGTTGACGGACATTTTGATATCTCACCATGCTGACCATTCATGCACCAGAGGCAATATTTTCTTATTGCTTTTGACCTGGCCTTGGCGTTCTGCCTTCCCTGTCCGGACCGATATGGAAATAAGGGGCAATCTGTAAATGTGCAGTTCGTCACCTCTTTATGAAACCATCCGGCACAGTTTAAGCATTTTTCTCTGATTGCCTTTCTGCGGTTGATGTCAACTTCTTTCAGACCATTTTTTCCAAAAATTGCAACTTTCATTAATCGGTCTGATTTTGATTTTTCAGCCAGTCCAGAACATCATCAAGAACAAATCGGCAGTATTTACCGACTTTAATCATCGGCATGGCATCTGGTCCGGTCTCCCGGCTTTTGCTGTATACCCAGCTTTTCGCCACCCTTAAAGATTCTGCTAACTCATCTACGGTTAAAAGGTTCTGATTCATTGTAAACTCTCCTTTGTTAAGAAATAAAAAAGGCCAACCTTAATGGCTGACCTACATCTATCAGTATAGATATTAATAATCAAACAAATTACTGGAAAAACAGTTAGTTATGGGGAAACGGCTATTTGCGTTTACCCTATATTTTGCGTTTACCCGTAATAACTTTCTTTAGCACCTTCCTTACGTTTTTTGCGTTTATATTCTTTAGCTTCACCTGATTCAATGCGCCTTCGGTTATGGTAATTTTGCCTACATTTTCCCCCAGAACAAAACCTTTGTTTTCTTTTACTTGAGGACATAAAATATTTTCCACAATTATCACACACATTAAACAGCTTGTAATTATTCTCTATTTTCAGAAATTCAACGAAAAAATAATATGAGGCAACATCATAATCCTCCAGGCAAAACCTCTTCAAAAGATTGTGTGCAGCTTCAAATTCTTCTTTTATTGGAGGGTAGATTCTTTCTTGCCGTGTTTCTATAAATCGCTTTTCTAAAATATTTTTAAATTTTTCGTAAGAATGCTTTTTTAAATGATCAGGTGGACTTTGAAGAAAATCATTTTCGTTCAAAGATGGATGTTCGTATTTTATTAGGTTGCAATTCTTATCATAAACATGGTGCGCACTAAACTTTCGATCATACCTTGCTATTATATTTTCAAAGGGTTCATATTTGTTTAGTGATATACCATTGATAAATCGGTTAATGACAATTTTGAAAATCTGCTGAGAATGGTAAATGTCATGGTGGGCGGGAACCGCTTCATTATGCACAACTTTTTTAATGTTTTCTTCTTCTCTTTCAGAAATATTTTTTGAACATTCACGAAATAAAATACTTGTTTTTTTATGAGTTATTAGTTGCTCACAAAATTCACTAAGATAGTTTTTCCAATTAAAAAAAGTGTTTTTAAATTTTGGTTGTGATTTTTCAATGTTTATTAAAATCTCATCAATGCGTACTATTATTTTATCATCATAGTCCCGGTTTTTTATTAGATCATTCGTTTTCTCCATAAGTGTTTCCCAGATGCCTCTATCAGGATAGCCCCCCCATAAACCTAGTGACATTCTGAAATCTTTAGCAAAACTATCAAAAGTCCAAACATCAAAATACAATTCAACAAGAGCCTTTTGTTTATCATTTGAGGAATCAAGAATATTGTTTAAGTATGGAAAGCTTTCTTCCGCCTTCTTCTCAAAGTCCATAGAAAAATTGAACACCTTTCTAATTTTTGGAATGAGTGAAAGACATGCTGCATCGGTTGTTTCTGAATTAACGAAATCCTCAACAGCTTTGCCACATATTCTTATATGTTCTTTGTCTAAATAATTATCCACCAATACGCCTCCTGTAGCGTCCTGATTGAGGTATCCGGGGAAAGCGGTTCAGGAAAACCACCTTTCGGGGAGCCCAGTCTATCCCCGGAAATAAAGAATATCGGAGGGTTAACGGTTATTTGGTTGCTACCATTTTGCTACCATAACACCAAAATACAGGGTAAAAAATGATAAAACAAGAAGCAATTAATAATCTAATAACACATTGATAACATAAAGACAAAAGCAAGATTAGGTGGCAGGATAAAAAACCGTAAAAACTGTTTAAATAGACTGCAAAACCGCTATTCACCAGTTCGAATCTGGTTGCCGCCTCCAAAAATATTATTAAGGGTTTATAGGTGTATTCAGCCGCTTATAAACCCTTTTTTTGTTATTTGCTCTAAGTTTCAAATCAACCCTCTCCATAGGTCTCTCTCTTTCCAACTGACTGGAACTTGTGCTTAAGCACCTCGTAAGCCGTGCCAGAGTTATAAAGAACAATTCGTCAAAAAAATATTCGATGGATGTTTTAAATCATAATTTCATTCGGCTCGGTCTAACGCGTGCTATAGCTCTTCAAACAGCCAGTCGGTTTCCAAGAGGAATACGCCGTCGCTTCGCTGTACCGAAGTCAAATGTGTTCACCCTGGAGCAAACCATCTGAATAATTGCAATGGCATCATTAATATGATATGTATGAAAGAACTTGTCTTAAATGGATATCTAACACAGAAATCAGTCCAAAAGGCACGTTTTGCAAAAGTCTCTTACATAAACTGCGGGGTATCAGTATTATGGAAAACGTTTTGGGTGAGTTATGGATGTTCAAACTTATGAGTATCGCAGGGGCGGCATATCTGGTCTATTTCTTCATTAAAGACCGTCGGGGAAAAAAGGATTAAACATTATTGTCTTTGCCGTGAGCCAGAAGCGGTAAAAAATCTGGATATTCATTTGTCATCGTTAAAATCATACCCATAAAAACCGATGGTGTTGCATTGGATTAAAGATGCGAAACGGCGGTTACCAACCTCGCTGTTCACCGATTCGAAACCGGGTGTTGGTTTTAAATAAAACATAAAGGGCTTGCAAATAAATTCAAAAAGTTGCAGGCTTTTTTTAATTAATCGCTTTAAGTTGTGAAAGTTCGAAAAAGATGGGTTTTTTCTGTTTGCAGCACCATCGACACCCCATGGGAAAAAATCAGGGCAAACCCATTTGAATCCCAATAGAGATAGAACGCTCCACGACGGCGCATATCTCTTTCCAGAGAAACACGCCGTCGCTTTGCCGTACCGAAATCAAATGTGTTAACTCTGGGGGAAAAAATCATTCAGGTTGACGGTTTAAAAGGTTTAAGATATTAAATCCGCTGGTTATGGAAAATAATACACGTATTTCAATGAAAGGTTAAATCATGATCCGAATCAATGAAAATTATCTAAAACTTCAATCTTCTTATCTGTTTGTAGAGATTGCCAATCGGGTTTCCGGATATCAAAAAGAAAACCCGGATGCCGAGATCATACGACTGGGAATCGGTGATGTCACCCTGCCGTTGCCGCCGGCTTGCATCGAAGCATTTAAGGCGGGTGTCAAGGAGATGGCTTCGGATACCACTTTTCGTGGATACGGGCCGGAAAATGGATATGCCTTCTTAAGGGAAACCATCGCTTTCAACGATTATCAGTCCCGGGGATCTGATATCCATTCGGAAGAGATTTTTGTCAGCGACGGTGCCAAATGCGATACCGGCAATATCCAGGAAATCTTTGCCGGGGACATCCGTCTGGCGATTCCGGATCCGGTGTATCCGGTGTATCTGGACACGAACGTCATGGCCGGTCGAACCGGGGATTTTAACCATGGAAGATACGACGACATTCTATATTTGGAAAGCCTGCCTGAAAACGGGTTTGTACCAACCCTTCCTGAAGCGCCGGTGGATCTGATTTACCTCTGTTTCCCAAACAACCCAACCGGTGTGACCATATCCAAAGACACTTTGAAAAAATGGGTCGATTTTGCCCGTGAAAACAAGGCACTGATTCTATATGATGCGGCCTACGAGGCATTCGTCCGGGACCCGGTCCTTCCCCGTTCGATTTTCGAGATAGAGGGAGCCCGAGACGTTGCCATCGAGTTCAGGAGTTTTTCCAAAACCGCCGGTTTCACCGGCACCCGGTGTGCCTATACAGTGGTTCCTAAAAGCTGCATGGCTTATGACAGCGGCGGTCAAAAACATTCTTTACATACGCTGTGGAAACGGCGACAATCAACCAAATTCAACGGCGTCTCCTATCCGGTTCAGAAAGCTGCTGAAGCGACGTATAGTGAGCAGGGAAAAGCCCAGATAATCGAAATGACAGGCTATTATCTGAAAAATGCAGCCTTGATCCGAAAAGAGACAGCAGCGCTGGGTTTTGAATTTGTCGGCGGTGAAAACTCACCGTATATCTGGATAAACTGTAAAAGGGATGCCTGGGAGTTTTTCGATCTTCTGCTTAAATCTGCCGGTGTTGTGACAACTCCGGGGCCCGGATTCGGTAAATGTGGCGAGGGGTTTATCCGTATCAGCGCCTTTAACAGTTATGAAAACGTTGAAAAAGCCATGGCACGGATCAGGGACGCTCTTAGCGGGTCCCTTGTTGAATAATGAAATTTGGTTTTTCTCCAACTAAATTGGAGAAGAACCATTTTATTGAAACCAATCTTTATTCGGTTTTGTTTTTGGTTTTTCCTCTTTTTCTTCTTTTCCCACATCTCCTTCCTCTTCTACTATTTCTTCTGTGTCCTCATAGAGCAGTGCTTCGGCGCCTCCCATGATCCGTGTTGCATATCGCCGGTCGACCTTAACCACGGATTCCGACGCTGAAGCCTTTAGAACCGTACCACAGACAAGTTGATCACCTGAAGCTGCAGGAAAGCATACTTGAGCGCCAACGATGTATCCGGCATTTTCGCCCCCATTAATGGCAACGTTTCCATTTAATTTATTGACTTTTATAACCTGCGCCGCCAGAGCATTGCTTTTAAAAGAGATCACTGCCAACAGGATAATTGCTAACACAACCAGAAATACACCAAATTTTTTCATGAAGTTCTCCTCTCTGTGTCAAGCATATTTTCGTTGAGTTGGAGGTTGTCAAATTTAGCAGAAACCAGATTTTTTTGTCGTTTATCCAAGATTATAGCAGCGTCACTGATTAATCAATCCTTTTTTACCCATTTATACGACAGCCTAACCGTCGGGGATTGCATGGGTGACAATGGTTGATTTCCTGCACTTTTAACTGTATATAATAAGTACAAGTCATATTTTAGAGGTATCAGGATGATAAAACTTCAAAAAATAAAAATGAAAAAGGAACCTTTGTACAAACAGATAGCCGATCGAATTCGAAAGTATGTTGTTAATAATGACTTACCCTCCGGGAGCCTTTTTCCCTCACAAAATGTGCTGATCAAACATGTTCTTTCACAGGTAGAGAAAGTAGCGTAACAGAACACCTGCGTACTAATTACCGGCGAAACCGGTACCGGCAAGGAACTGATAGCCCATGCGATTCATAACCTGAGTCCCCGTAGAGGGCATGTGATGATTAAGGTCAACAGTGCTGCCTTACCGGCATCTCTCATCGAAAGCGAAATGTTCGGCCGTGAAAAAGGGGCCTATACCGGAGCCTTAACCCGCAGTATCGGGCGTTTTGAAGCCGCTCACGGATCAACGATTTTTCTCGATGAAATCAGTGATCTGCCTTTAGAGATACAGGTTAAGCTGCTTAGGGTTCTACAGGAGGGAAAATTCGAGCGCCTCGGCAGCACGAAAACCATGGAATCAGATGTGCGTGTTATAACTGCAACCAATCAGAATTTATCTGAAGCTGTAAAGAAAGGTATATTCCGGAATGATTTGTATTATCGATTGAATGTTTTTCCAATTGTCGTTCCACCATTACGAGAGCGTCGTGATGATATTCCTTTTTGTAGCAGTTTTAAACTTTGGCATGAATATTGTTACTTAATGATTCATTCAGACATCTCCCGATGAATCCGTTTATTTCTTCTAAAAACAAGAAGGTGCCAAATGTTTACCATGAAGCTGCGGTTAATCTTTCCCCCTTCAAAGACCGCTGAAGCCATTACTATCATTAACTCAGTTGCCGGACCGACTTTGGCTGATCCGGATTGCGTATCTTTCCGTTTTTACCGAGAAGTTGCCAATGACGATTCATTGATTCTATGGCAAGAATGGGAAACACGGGAGGCACTTGAACAGCACATCCGATCCAAGGACTTCATGAAAATCCTAACTGTCATGGACCTAGCTACTCAAGAGCCTGAAGTCAGGATTCAGACTCTTTCGAATCGAAAAGGTTTTGAGTTTATTGAAGAATTGCGAAGTTAAAGGCAGCGCTTTAAACATACTGTCCATAGAAGGAAGAATTTATTGAAGTTGAAAGGCGGGGCTGAGTATTCTGATTCTTGTGCCTAAAATCAAATCTGCAACTAATTTCTTTGGAGAAAATCCAAAACTATAAGGAAAAGTAACATGGTACACAGAAAAAAGGCAAAACAAAACATTGGATGGATGGTAGCATTATTGTGGGTTTGTCTTCAACTGGCATCGTTGGGCTGGGCACAGGAGAATTCAACCGGTGATTGGCCGCGAGAAATTGGCACCCCGAAAGGCACAGTCGTGATCTATCAGCCGCAGCCGGAAAAACTGGACGGCAATCAGCTAAAAGGACGTGCTGCGGTTGCAGTGGAACTGAAAGAATCGACCGAGCCCGTCTTTGGCTCCGTATGGTTTGAAGCGCGCCTGGAAACAGACAGGGCGGAACGCACCGCCACAATTGCAGATGTTACGATCACCCAGGTACGATTTCCCGAGCAGGATGAGCAGAAAAGCAAAGAACTTAGGGCGTTTCTGGAAGAAGAGATCCCCAAATGGCGACTCCCCATTTCCATGGACCGCCTGCTCACCACCCTGGACCTTACCGAGCAGCGTGCTGAGGCTGGGAAAAAAATTAAAACTGACCCGCCAAAGATTCTGTTTATAGCGGAACCGGCCGTTCTGATTACCCTCGACGGGGAACCGAAGCTTAAAAAAGAAGAAGGATCTGAACTCATGCGGGTGATCAATTCCCCGTTTACGATCCTGTTGGTGTCCTCCGAGAAGACGTACTATCTGTATGCAGATAAAGATACCTGGTATACCGTCGGCGACATCAAGGGTGAATGGACAATCGCCAAAAAGGTTCCTTCAAAGGTGGCCGCACGAGCTCCGGAAGCCGATCCCGACACGGGAGAGCAGGAAGCGGCTGAGGACGAAGAAAAACCAGGTCCGCCGCCCAAAGTGGTTGTGGTAACCGAGCCAACTGAACTCATCTCCAGCAAAGGCGAGCCGGAGTTCACACCGATATCCGGGACCGATCTGCTCTACATGAGCAACACCGACAGTGACGTTCTGCTCCATATCAAAAACCAGCAATACTATGTCCTGCTGGCAGGACGTTGGTATACCAGTGCGAAAATGGAAGGGCCGTGGAAATATGTGCCCGGCGAGAAACTGCCGTCCGATTTTGCAAAGATTCCGGAAGACACCGAAATGGGCACCGTACTGTATTCGGTGCCGGGCACAGATGTTGCTAAAGAAGCCGTTCTGGATACGCAAGTGCCCCAGACCGCGGCTGTTGATCGCAAGAAGGCCAAGTTGACGGTAGAGTATGATGGTGACCCCAAGTTTGAGAATATCAAGGGCACCAAGATGACGTACGCCTCAAACACGGCCACACCGGTTATTCATGTTGATAACAAATATTACGCGTGCGATGAGGCTGTCTGGTTTGTAGCCGGCAAGGCGACCGGGCCCTGGCAAGTTGCCACCTCTGTTCCGGATGAGATATATACCATTCCACCGGAATCTCCGATTTATCATGTGACATTTGTGCGCGTTTATAATGCCACAGCCGATGTAGTTTACGTCGGTTATACGCAGGGTTACACCAATACATACGTTTACAACACCACAATTGTTTATGGTACGGGTTACTGGTATCCCGGCTGGTATGGAAGGTATTATTACCCGCGCCCGGCGACCTGGGGCTTTCACGTGCGGTGGAATCCCTGGACCGGCTGGCGCTTTGGCCTCAGCTACAGCAGCGGGCCATTTCACTTCACCATCGGCGGGGGCGGATGGTATCGCGGCGGTTGGTGGGGTCCGGGGCGTTACCGGGGCTATCGGCGCGGGTATCGTCATGGATACCGGCATGGACGTAATGCCGGTTACCGTGCCGGTTATCGTTCGGGAAGCCGCAATGCCGCGCAACAAAACCTGTATCGCAACCAGCGCAACAAGGCCCGGACAACAAAATCTCCGGCCACTGCCGGCAAGAGTGCCAAAGCAAGTGGGATGAGTCATCGGCCCAACAACGTCTATGCCGATCGTAATGGTGATGTCCATCGCAAGACCGATAAAGGCTGGGAAAATCGGACCAAAGAAGGCTGGAAATCAGAGAAAAGCCAGCCAGACAAGGCTCAACAACAAAAGGCCAAGCCAACCCAAACCCAAATGCAAAAGTCCCAGCAGCGGCAGAATCAACAGCTTAACCGCAGCCATCAGGATCGACAGCGCGGTGATCAGCGGGCTCGAAGTTATAACAAGGCTCGGGGGCGCAGCGCTAGTGGTGGTCACTCTGGCGGCAGAAGCCGAGGTGGGGGCGGCCGGGGTGGAGGTGGCCGCCGTTAGTAGCGTGCTTAGGGCTCACTCAAAAATAACTTCATATTTTGAATGCCGATGCATCCCGTCTGGCAGCGTTGCGAAAACTCGAAATATGC
>PVMK01127035.1_pt1 | contig 12276 bp, 1 predicted proteins | sample 1853481 | NCBI WGS metagenome assembly PVMK01 (sample SAMN08533507, study PRJNA380276) | Marine sediment metagenome, whole genome shotgun sequencing project. | reverse complement strand
AACCTGGAGTCGGAATTTATATTGGGGAAAACATATATAGCAGTACCTATGATTATTATGGAGCGCTTTCCGCCAAGGGTACAGCCCAGGATCCGATTTTGTTCACCTCCAATGCGACCACCGCGTCTCCAGGTGACTGGAAAGGGATCTATTTTCGGAATCAAACCGACGATGCCAAGACCTCTTTGGAGAATTGTATCGTTGAATACGGCGGTCATACGCATAATTCAAATATTTATTTTGCCAGCGCATCACCGACTACAAAGAGCAACACTATTCGCTACAGCAGTTCAAATGGAATTTATGTTGATAACGGTTCATCACCCTTGATTTCTAACAATTTCTTTTACAGTAATTTAGGACCTGCAATCAATCTTTCCCCCAATCGCGTCAAAAGAACCAGCGGGAATACAGATCCGATAAATGGACAAGCTTATATTAAAGTAAGGGGAGGGGCCTTAACTTCTAACAGCACATGGATTAAACAGGGACTGCCTTATGTTATCTTCGGTGATATAACCGTTAAGTATTCCAGCGCATCTTATGGAAACCTTATAGCCACTTTGACCATTAATCCTGGAGTTGAGATTCGTTTTGAGCCGGGTACAGGTCTTTACATCGGGGAAAATTATGCCAGCAATAATTATGATTACTATGGGGCCTTTGCGGCTCAAGGAACGTCTGAACAACCGGTTATATTTACTTCCAATGCTACTTCCCCCAAACCCGGCGACTGGAAAGGAATCCGTTTCCGTAATCAGACGATTGATTCAAGTTCGTTGCTGGAACACTGCATCGTCGAATACAGCGGTCACACCAATAATGCCAACATTTATTTAGAAAATGCCAAACCCACCATCCAGTACAACACCATCCGCAACAGCAGTCATTCAGGGGTTTATGTCAACGGCGGCGGGTCCAACAGCGCAAGCATTCGCTGCAATAACCTCAAGGATAATCACTACGGGGTGTATGTCGTCAACAACGCCAAGCCTATCATAAACAACAATAATTTCCTGAGAAATAAGAATTTCGGTGTCACGGTTACCGGCACTTCCGCGGTGAATGCCGTCGACAACTGGTGGAACGACATCAACGGTCCGGGTTTTAACGGTGATGATGTTTCCGGCAAGGTGAACGTCGATCCCTGGTTGCTGGAAGAAAGCGACTGCATTACATCACCGCCCACCAACACCGCACCTTTTACACCCAAAAATCCCGTGCCGGCCAATGATGCCGTGCGAGTGCCGGTGATGGCCGAAGGCCAGTCCATTGCCGTGACCTTGAAATGGTCCGGCGGCGATCCCAACCCCTGGGATATGGTGGTGTATGATGTCTATTTCGGAACGGCGGCGGAGGCTCTCGAACTCGTGGCTGAGGCTGTCGCAACAGCCACATATGAAAAAACCGATCTTGAGGGCGGCACCACTTATTACTGGAAAATAGTGGGCGGAGACGATACCGGTGCCGAAACCGCCGGGCCGGTCTGGCATTTTACGACGCTTGGTGATCCGCCGGATCTGATCATTTCCGATGTTGCCTGGAATCCGACATCCGATCTGCAAGCCGGCCAGACCATCACCTTTACGGCCACGGTTGAAAACACCGGCAGCGGTCCGGTGGTGGATGCTTTCCGGGTGGAATTTTACGTCGATGCCCAGAGCATCGGCTCCAAACCATCAACCCGGTGATGGCCGAAAATACTTCACTGCCGTTAAGCATCACCTGGACTGCGGCCACCGGAGACCACACCCTTGAAGTGCGGGCGGACAGTCAGCAGAAAGTCGTTGAGGCCTTCGAAGAAAACAACACTCAGTCTGTGGCGCTGCCCTATATCAAAGATCCCACACCGCCTGATCTGGTCAGTACCGTTCCGGCTAATGGTGCCTCGGTCAAACAGCTAAACACCATCGTATTTACTTTAGCCGATCAATACGGCGTGGTCGATACCACCGCCGTTATCACCAGTGTTGCCGTCACCGCTGCCAGCGGTCTGTCAGTCAAAGGGACGGTCACTGAAAAAAACAACCTGTTTACCTTTACCCCCGATACCGTCCCGCTGGCGGACGCCACATACACGGTGGCGTTTACCGCCAAAGATCTGGAGGGCAATACCAGGGGTTACGGTTTCTCTTTTACGGTGGACGGTCAGCCACCGGCAGAGCCGGCCATCACCGGTGGTGTGGTTTTAAGCGGCCTCATCCAGGTGCAGCCGGCTGAAAACAGGTCCAAGACCGCCACCATTATCCTGACCGGCACCCGCGAAGACAATACCGGTGTCTATGTCAACAATCAGAAAAAGGTCAATCTCGGCAGCGGCAACTGGTCTGCCAGCCTGTCCCTGGCCCAGGGGACAAACTCCCTTGAAATCCGGCTGCAGGATGCGGCCGGCAACCACGGCCCGTCGGTCCGGGTGAATATCACCGTGGATTCAAAGGCCCCGTCGATTACCGGGATTACACCGGCCAATGCCAGTTTTATCAAGACCGCGCCGGCTGCCCTAACCATCACTTTTACGGAGGCCATTAGCGGGTTGAATTTAGAGACTTCATCGCTGTCAATCAAAGATGGTAATCAACAACCAGTTGACGGCACCCGGGCAGTGTCCGGAGCTGACAAACTGGTCTTTACACCGTCGGCCGCTTGGGCGGATTCCCTATATACCATTAATGTTCAACTGGAAGACAATTTTACCAATCGATCAAAAGCCAAACAATACAGCTTTACCCTGGATACCACCGTGCCTCCGGCTCCGGTAATTGGCCCTGTCAGCTCTCCCACTCACAATCCAGCGCAAACCATATCCGGAACCAAAGAGGCCTATGGGGCTCTGCTGTTAAACGGCAATCAAATTGTGGGGCATACATCCCAGACCACCTGGAGTCACACGGTGAACCTGACCGCCGGCGCCAACAACTATTCATTTGTTGCCCGTGACCGTGCCGGCAACCTGAGCAGCGAGGCAGCCGTGGAAATCGTCTTTGACGATATTCCGCCACTGCCGGTGGACACCTTGAAGCTGTCCACAAAGGGTGACGGTCTTACGATCTATCTGGATTGGAACGGTTACAACGAAGCGGCCCATGGTGATGTTGCCGGCTACCGGATATACCGGAGCATGGCCGACTTTACGGATGTGTCTGCGGCAACCCTGCTGGCAACGGTCAACACCGGAAAGTTTAAATATACGGCCCAAAACCTTATGCGGGCCACCCCCTATTGGTTTGCCGTGGTCGCCTTCGACACCCAGGGCAACGCCCATTCCACTGTGACGGCCAAGTCCGGCACCCCGCTTGATAGGGTGCCGCCGGAAAAGGTACGCAATCTGAGCGTCAAGTCATTTAGCGATCAGCTGGAATTTACCTGGGAACATTCGCCGGATTCCTACGGAGATCTGGCCGGCTACCGAGTCTGCTTTGCAGACGAAACCCCCTGTGTGGTTTTAACCAAAGATCAGGGCACTTTTACCAAAACAGGTCTGTCGCCGGCCTCCGGCTATCTGTTCAAAGTATTTGCCTTTGACAGCGATAACAATGAAAGCAATGCCGCTGCCATTACCGGGGCCACCCTGCTTGCCAATCCGGCCAACCTGGATGCCGAACCCTTCAGCGGCTATGTAAATCTAACCTGGCAGGGAGTTTCACCGACACAGTATGTCAAGCACTATGCAGTCTACGTCAGCCAAAGCGCTTTTACCAGTGTCGAAGGCATGACCCCGTCCATTACGTCCACCAAGACGTCCGGCAAGGTGGCCGGTTTGACCAACCATACCCCCTATTTTATTGCCGTGACGACCGTAAATATTTCAGGCGGTGAAGATAAACAGGCAACCCCAATCATTGCTACGCCAAAGCCGGATGATCAGGGACCGGAAATCACCAATATTCAGGTGGACAACAACGTTTTAGTTGACGGTTATACCCTGACCAAACCGGCCGTCTTCAGCTGTGAAGCTGCTGATCCGGCCGGGGTCAGCCGGGTGGAATTTTTCATCGACGGCAACCTTATCCGTACGGACTTCAATCCGACCTATACGGGTTTCTGGAATATTGTTGAAACCACAGACGACAGCCACACGCTGACCATCCAGGCCTTTGATTCGCTGGAAAACATGTCTGCCAGGGACTACCAGCTGATTGTTGCTTTGGATCTGCCGGCGGCCCCCGTTATCAAGAAACCGGTCAACGAGCTGCTGACCAATAAAACCACGCTGACGGTTTCGGCGACGGCCGAAAAATATACCGAAGTCATTCTCTACAACAACGGAGCCGATACCGGCGTGAAGATAGCCGTGGATGCCGTGGGCAAATTCAGTACGCCGCTGACGTTGCCGGAAGGCCAAAATCGGCTGCAGGCCGCTGCCGACAACCGGGCCGGGACCGGACCGCTCAGTGCCGAAGTGCTGGCCACCGTTGATACAACCCTGCCGCAAAATCCGTCGAATCTGACGGCCGAAGCGAAAAAATCCGGTGTGGTGCGGCTTACCTGGAAGGCGCCGCCGGAAACAGCGGTAGCCGGTTACAACCTGTATCGGGCCTCCAGTCCGTTTACCACCATCCAGGGTGCCGGCAAGATCAACACCAAACTGATCACCGCCACGGCCTTTGACGACCTGCCGCCTTCGGACGGCACCTGGTATTACCGGGCCGCCACCGTTGATGCGGCCGCCAACGAATCAGACCTTTGCGCCGAAGCTTCAGCCCGGGCCGACAGCACGGCGCCGCGTGCCGCAAGCCTTGAGTACAGCCCTCAAGGGGCCTTTGACCCGGATAGCGGCACCATGGCGCCGGGCACAGTCAATGTGTTGCTGAGCGTTAACGAAGCCCTGCAGTCTGATCCCTATCTAAGCATTGCGCCCGACGGCGGTATTCCCATTTCCGTGCAGTTGACCCGGGAAACCGATACGACCTACGGCGGATTTTTCGTCATCACCGACACCACCCCCAGCGGCGACGGCCCATGCCATCTTCTCGGCCGGGACGTGGTCGGCAACCGCGGTACGGCTGTCGACGCCGGTCAGCACGATTCAAATCGACACCGATGGTCCGGCTGTCACCCGCCTGGTTGTCACTCCACCGGAGCCCATCAATAACGACGCGCAGAATCCCGTGGCGCTAACCGTGACCCTGGGCCTGAATGAGAAAGTGAAGCCCAACGGCTCGCAGCTTTCCTACCTGCTTTCCGGTGAGGGACGCGAGCTCATTATGGTTGATACGCTTTCCGAGATCAGCTCGCAGGCAGGTGACGCCCAGACATGGCAGGCGCAGTTTGAATTGCCGGGCGATGCGGGTTTGGCCGAAGCGGAGTCGTTTTATTTTGTCTATCAGGGTCGCGACGCCTTGGACAATGTCAATGACAGCATCACGGCTGAAAATCTATTTCAGGTCTACCAGGGCGAGCTGCCGCCCCTGGCCCCGCCGCTGGAATTTAAAGGACAGTCGCTTCCCGGCGGCAAAATCCGGCTGACCTGGATTGGGGTGCAAGAGGCGGTCGGCTATCAGCTGTACCGCAAGGCCCCGGGAGAAAGTAATTTAACAGCCTATGCGCGTCTGGATGCGGTCGAAGAATTTGAGGATTCACCCGCTGAAGACGGATTCCACACCTATGCCATTGCCAGCATCCGCCAGGAAAATGACCAGGAGTCCCTCAGCGGTCTGAGTGCGCCGGTGGTGGTGGCCTCGGATTCTGGGGCGCCGGGCGCACCGCAAAACCTGAGCCTGGAGCTGGTGGCCAACGGCATCAAGGCCGAGTGGCAGCCACCGGCGTTCACCGAAGAGATCACTTATTCGCTGTACCGGGCACCGGTAGCTGTGATCACAACGGTTGCAGGCCTCTCGCCGCTGGCTACGGGCATTTCCCGGACCCTGGTGGTGGATCCGACACCATCGCCGACCTCCCACTGCTATGTGGTTACGGCTGTGGATTCAGTGGGCAATGAATCTGCACCGTCCAACTCCTTTTACCTGAACTTCCAATTGTTGCCGGTGTCCAGTCTCAAGGTGGTTCAGACAGAAGCCAATCCGCCGGTTATAACCTGGACCCATCCGGGCGGCGACATTGCCGGGTATGATATTTACCTGGGGCCCGCCGAAGACATGGTGAAACTTAATGCTGCCATGCTCACCGGCAGGTCCTATGCCGATAGCGGCTATGGTCAGGATGAACGGCGCTATACGGTGATTGCCGTTGATTCGAACAATGATGAGAGTCTGGGACGCAGCATCGAATTTCCCAAGCTGCAGGCATCCCTGGTTGAGGGCAGCCGGATTAAACGCGGCATCATGAACCGCCTGGACTTTGTTGTATTAAACGAGGGGGCCAAACGGGTGGATAACATCCGGCTCAAGGTTAAGGTGGGTTCCTATAATCATACATCGGGTAAATTCAGCCTTGATCCGGGCACTTCGGCGACGATCGCCGTGGTCGTGGGCGGCTATGAAGATTTAGCGGAGGGGCTAGCCGCCCTGACCACTACCATCGAGGTTACGCCACGCGTCAACGAAACCGTGCAGATCGTGCACAACGGCGAAATCGAGGTCGCCGACGGCATGCTGGTGCTGCAGATATTAAACGAAGAGTTTACGCGGGGGGCATCGGGTGCGGTGCAGTTCACCATCGAAAACACGGGCGAGGCTGAAATTGAAATCGTGACCGCCAAAAATTCCGGCAAGTCCGCATCCGATCAGATCAAGTTCTATCTGTTGGATGAAGACGAAAATGTACTGGCCACCAAGGCATTTAAACAGGTCACCGGCGACAGGCTCGTAACACTTCCCAACAAAAACACGGTGGTACGCATTGCAGCCGGTGAAACCTATACATCCGAGCTGATCAGCATGGCGGTGCCGGCCAGTACTCCGGACAACGTCATTATACGGCTGGATATCGCCCACGTCTACTACCACCAGGGACTGGCTACCCAGGTCAGGATGGACGGTCTTAGCACGACCCATCCCATTACTCTGATCGACACGGCTTATTACGGTGCGGTGACCGACATTACCCCGCAAAGTTCCACCGGCGACCAGGATATCGTCATCACCGGTCAGGCCGTGGAGCGTGCCACCGGGGCACCGCTGCCCAATGTACCCTTGCAACTGGTCATCACTCTAAACGGATTCGAGCGCAAGTACGAGGTTTTTACCGGCGATGACGGCATCTTCAGCCACACGTTTAAGCCCCTGAAGGGTGAATCCGGTGTTTACAAGGTGCGGGCGGTGCATCCGGATCGGACCGACAAACCTAAACACGGCCAGTTTGTGATCAACCGGGTCAGCATCACGCCCGGAAGCATCAATTTGTATATCCCCAAAAACTACACCAAAAGCATCAGGGTCAGGATCAACACCGGCGACGGCACGGCGGTCAATAACCTGCATCTGGTCTATGATCCAGCCGATCAGCCGCTGGGTGAATATCCCCAGGGTGTGCATCTGACCGTGGGAGCCCCCAAATCCTATCTGGGCGCCAAAAAGACCGCCTATCTGCCGTTTACCATTTGGGCCAATAACACGGCCGCAGCCACCGAAAAGATGATTCTCAAAGTAAAAAGCGATGAGTCTGAGCCGGATGCCTGGGGCAAAGTAACGGTCAACGCGCAGTTCTCCCAGGCCAAGCCGGTGCTGCAGTTCAGCCCCGATCATGTGGAAACCGGCGTGGCCCAAAAAGACACGGTCATCGAAACGGTGGTGCTTAAAAACCAGGGTCTGGCAGATCTTTACGATGTGCAGGTACGCCTGCTGAATGCCGCAAAGAACCCGGCACCCGCATGGGTCTATTTGACCTCGGCCGCCGATCAGGGCAACCTTGCCGTGGGTGATTCGCGTCAGGTCAGTTTTGCCTTCTCACCGACAACAACTGTCACGGAAGGCAACTATCTATTCTACCTGCGGGTGACGGCCTCCAACCATGCCACCACCGACATCCGGCTGTATACGGCCGTCACCCAGGACGGCGTGGGCCATGCCTTGTTTAAGGTATCCAATATTTACACCGGCACCCTGGATAAGAATGCAGCTGTGATCCAGGGGCTTGCCGGCGCCAAAGTCAAGCTGCAAAACGAAGCGGTTTTAACCGAGGAGTATGCTAAAAACACCGATAAATACGGGGAAGCCTGGTTTGAAGATCTGCCGGCCGGCCGCTACAAATGCCGCATTACAGCCTCAAATCACCAGGAATACATCGGCCGGGTGTGGATCAAACCCGGCGTTACGACCACCGAAGACGTATTTTTGGACTACAACCTGGTAACGGTGGAATGGTCGGTCACCGAGATTACGATTGAAGACAAATATGAAATCGTGCTGACCGCCGTGTACGAGACCAATGTACCGGCGGCCGTGGTGGTCATCAAGCCCTCGTCAATGACATTGCCGAAGATGAAAGCCGGCGATGTCTTCAACGGCGAGTTCACCCTGACCAACTACGGCCTGATCCGGGCCGACGACCTCAAGGTAGGTCTGCCGGGAGACGATCAGTATTTTACCTTCGAGCTCATGGGAGGATTGCCGGAAAGCCTGGAGGCCAAAGAGCGTATTACCGTGCCCTACCGGGTAACCGCTCTGAAGTCCCTGGATCCGGACGAAGACGGTAGTGCCACCGGGGGCGGCTGCAGTACCTACCGCCGGTGCGCCGTTGTCGGTTACGGCTATACCTGCGCCAACGGGCAGCGGACCAAATCCGCTATCTATCACTGCTGGACCCGCACCTACGGAACCTGCGGCGGCGGCGGTGGCGGTGGCGTCAGCACCGGCGGCGGTGGCGGCACCTGGAACGTCGGCGGAGGTGGTGCCGGCGGCTCGGTATCCAAACCGGCGCCCAAGCCCAAGACGATTCAAGGGGTTAAGTGCTTTCCGGAACCGCCGAGAAAGGAATGCTATAGCGGCACCTGTGAATTGCAAAAGGACACCCGCGCAGAAATCGTGCAGCCCACCGGATCGTCGGTCAATACCGTGATGCGGGAATACAACCGGGAAAATGTTGACCTTGCCGTGAAGGTACCTGGTGGAGTGATTGAAGCCAAACGTCGCTATTATGATAACAAATGGCACTGGGAGCATATTCGCAATAATCTCAAGTTTAATCAGAATTCGCTTGGCACCGGCATCGAATCGGTTGACAAAGGCGGCGTGATCTACGAAGCATCCTCAACAAAATCAGACGTGTTTGTCCATGATACCTATCGAATTATAGAACTTGAAACAGGTTATCGGTGGGAAAACAAGCGCGGCTCCTGGAAGGACTATGATGAGTCCGGCCGCTTGTCAGCTTACGGCACTCGGACGGGAGCTGTGGGCAGGTTTCTGTATGAAGCTGATGCAAACGGCAAACTAATCGGCGTCTCCGATCGTAATGACAATCAAGTGATCTGGTATGAATACGACGGTTCAGGTCAAATTTCTGCTGTTTACGATCTAGCGAGCAGGCGTGTTGAATATTCCTATGGCAATGGCCGGTTGGCGACGGTTACGGATGTTCGCGATCACGACACATCATACGAATATGACGGTAAAGGACGCCTTAAAAAAGTGACCGATGCAGCCGGCAGAGCAACTTCCATTTCATACGATTCATATGGCAACGTGTCTTCAGTTCTGGATATCAAAGGCGAAGGATATTTCTTTGAATACGATTTTGATGAAGCCAAGAGTGAACTCTATGTTCGTATCAAGACGTCTGCCGGAAAAATCAAGGAGATCTGGTATGACCGCGATGATGAAGTCCGAAGAGTCGATATCAACGGCCGAACTGTTAAAAAAATAGCAAAAGACGGCCGCAATCTGCTCATCACAGATGAACAGGGCCATGTCACCCGCAAAGAATTCGATGAATGGGATAACCTGACCAGGGTTGTCTATCCGGACGGTTCATCCGTATCTTATGAATATGAGCACAAGTATAATAAGCGGGTTGAAGAAACGGATGAAAATAGTGTTGTCACCCGATCCAGCTATGACGTTTCCGGAAACATGGTTAAAAAGATCGAGGCGGCCGGCACCGAATATGAGCGGATTTCCGAATATTCCTATGATAACGACGCCAATCTTCTGACCACCCGGCGATTGGCAAACGCCAATACGGCCGAGGCGTCGACACAGTTGAGTTATGATGCGAATGGTAATTTAACTTCGATCACCGATCCGGAGGGCGGTATCACCCGCTTTACCGGTCACGATGCCATGGGCAACGTGCTCACCAAAATTGATGCCCGTGATAAAGAGTGGAATTATGAATATGATGCCGCCGGACAGTTGAAGAAAATCATCGATCCGCTCGGCTCTGTCACCGAGCTTTTCTATGACGAAATGGGTAAAAAGATCAAAGAAGTCGATGCCGCAGGCAATGAAAAGACCTATGAATATGATGATAATAACAACCTGATCAAGGTCACAGATGCTTTGAGCAACATCACTCGGTTTGAATACAATTCTGACGGCAAGCTGCTCAAACAGATCGATCCTGAAGGCAAAGAAATTCGCTATGAATATGATCTTGATGGACGTCTGTTAAAGACCATTGACGGCAACGGCAATGAGATCGCAATGGAATATGCCGATGGCACAGGTTCAGGCTGTTCTTCCTGCTCCGGTGCGGGCGGGGCATCCAATCAGCCGTCCAGAATCAATTACCCGACTTTTGCCAAAGAGTTTGTCTATGACAAACGGGGCCGTAAGGCCATTGAAAAAGATGTCCTTAGTGACACGCAAACCTATCTTACGGATTTCGATTACGATCCGGCCGGCAATCTCATCGCCAGAACCGACAAAGAGGATCGAAATACCGACTATGCCTACGATGCGTTGAACCGGCTGAAAACGGTTACCGATCCACTTAGCCAGGTCACCGAGTATTTCTATGATAATCGGGATAATCTGACGGCCTTGACCGATGCCGCCGGCAACACCACCTGGTTTGAATATGATAGAAACAACCGCCTGGTTAAAGAAATTCGCCCGGAAAATCAGGAGACAACGTACCAATATGACAAAGCCGGCAACTTGATTGGCAAGATCGATGCCAAAAACCAGAAAACCGTATACGATTACGACGATTCAGGACGCCTGGTGGAAATCCGCTATTTCGAGGCCACCGATCAGGTCAATCCGAACAAGACCGTCACCTTCACCTATGATCGGGCCGGCAATTTGACGGGCTACAATGACGGCATCACCTCAGCTGTATACACCTACGACAATCTTCACCGCAAACTGTCTGAAAAAGTTAATTACGGGCCGTTTGAACTGACCAACAGCTATTCCTATTACAACAATGGCTTGAAAAAGACATTTACCGGCCCGGACAGCGCCACTTACGCCTACACCTACGATAATAACAACCAACTGACCGGTGTGAACATCCCGGGCACAGGATACATTACCTACAGTTCATACAATTGGAACCGACCGACAGAAGTGATTCTACCCGGCGGAAGCCGCAAGCAGTATGATTATGATCCGCTGATGCGGGTAAATTCCATCACGGCTAAAGACCCGGCTCAAAATATTTTGCTGAATTATCAGTACAATTATGATAAGATGGATAACATCACGGCCAAAGCCACCGAACACGGCGAATATGATTACGGTTATGATGATCTCTACCGGCTGACCAACGCCGACAACCCGGTTAAAGCCGATGAAGGTTTTACCTACGATGCAGTGGGCAACCGGCTGACGGCCGCAGGTGTGGCCGACAACTGGAGCTACAACGATAATAACGAGCTTCAGGGCTATGCCGGGATCAGCTTTGAGTATGACGCCAATGGCAATATGACCAAAAAGACGGATGCCGGTCAGGTTGTCAACTATATTTACAATGTAGAAGATCGTCTGGAGCGAGTTGAAGACGGTTCCGGTTCTTTGATATCTTCATATTACTATGACCCGTTTGGTAGAAGACTGTGGAAAGAAGTCGATGGCATCAGAACTTACTTTGTCTATGCTGATGAAGGCCTGATTGCGGAAGTAGACGAAGCGGGGAATGTGACTAAGTCTTATGGTTACAGGCCCGGATCGACCTGGAGCACTGATCCGCTGTTTATGAAGCAAGGATCCGAATATTACTTCTACCAAAATGACCACCTGGGGACTCCGCAGAAGATGACTGCAGTAAATGGTGCGGTTGTTTGGAGTGCGAAGTATAGTTCTTTTGGGGAGGCAGATGTGGATCCGGCATCTACTGTTGAAAGCAATCTGCGTCTACCAGGACAATATTACGACCAGGAGTCACTCCTCCATTACAATTGCTTTCGATATTATGATCTCTCCACTGGAAGAT
>PVMK01116799.1_pt1 | contig 12276 bp, 11 predicted proteins | sample 1853481 | NCBI WGS metagenome assembly PVMK01 (sample SAMN08533507, study PRJNA380276) | Marine sediment metagenome, whole genome shotgun sequencing project. | reverse complement strand
AGTACGGACTCCGAAATAACTAAAGAGACCTAAATCATGATCGGACAAAAATTTCTCTGTCTTATTGGTGCCCTTTGTTTTTGGCTTGTCGCGCCATCAATTGCCGGTGCGGAAACGATAGCAGTCATTGGAACTGGCTCGGTTGGCAGTGCTTTGGGGCCTCGTTTCGCAGAGCTAGGCCATACCGTTGTTTACGGCTCGCGCACACCAGAGCGTGAGGATGTGCAAGCATTAGTTGCAGCTACGTCAGGTGATTCCGCAGCAACCACGCCGCCGCAAGCCGCGGCAATGGCGGATATCGTACTGTTGGCCATTCCCTGGAACGTGGCAGAAGACGTGCTCGTGAGCCTGGGCGATCTGTCCGGCAAGATTATTATTGATCCGATTAACCCACGAGTGGAAGACAAGGACGGCTGGAGGGACTATCCGAGTTTTATTTCGAACGCCGAGCGTCTGCAGGCACTGGCGCCACGATCCATGGTTGTAAAAGCTTTCAGTACATTTAGTTCCGCTACGATGATTGACCCTGGCATGGCGGATCACCCTGTTACCATTCCCCTGGCTGGGAACGACGCTGCGGCCAAGGCCCGAGTCGGTGAAATCTGCGAGATGCTTGGTTTTGCTTCGATCGACTTCGGACCCGTTCGCTTCGCCCACATCATCGAAGGCCTATACCTGTTGCGTGCCAATGCACGGCTAAACGATATTAACTTTGAGTGGAATTATGCGATCAGCGAAAGGCCCGGAAGATGAATAAATTTATCCTTCTCTCAATATTGTTTGGTCTAAGCGGCCAGCTCGCTGCACAAACCGCGAGTGAGGATCCCGCACTGCTTCTGGTTAATGGCAAAATCATTACGCTGGACGGCCAAAATTCTATCGTCGATACCGTGCTGATCCATCGCGGGCGAATCGTAGCGGTCGACGATGAGACTAGCGAGCTCGCATCCGCCGCACAGGTAATCGACCTTGAAGGACGTACCGTTATTCCGGGCCTCTTCGACTCTCACATGCATTTCATCCGCGCGACCCTTCGGCCCGGTCACGACATGCGAACGATTGAGTCCGCGACCTCCATTGAAGACCTCCTCGACGCCATTCGTACGCGCGCTGAAATCGTTCCGCAGGGCGAGTGGATTACTGCCATCGGTGGCTGGGACCCAATCCAGTTCATTGGTGAAAATCGCTTTCCGACAGTGGGCGAATTGAACAGCGCCTCCCCGGATCATCCATTCATGATTTTTCTTCGGGCAAACGGTCCTGCGGTGACCAACAGTATCGGTAGAGATGTATTGGTGACCGGCGGGATCGAGGTTGGTGAGGACGGCGGCGTCGCACAGGGCGGGCAATCCATAGCCGCGTTCGAATACCTGAAAGGTCTGCAAACAGCGGAGGATCGACAGCGCGCCGCTATCGAATATATGCACCATGCGAACAGTCTCGGCCTGACGAGCATCAGGGACGTTGCCGGCACCGAGCGGCCTGGCGCGCAGCTCTTCGAGCCGGATCACGACTACGACACGATGTTGGGTCTTTGGCGAGATGACAAGCTGACAATTCGGACGCGGCTCATGTTCATGAGCTGGGACGAGGAAGTAGGTGACGGCAGCGGTGATTCGGATTTTGAGCAACGACTGCGAAATTCATTTATGGGTTTTGGCGATGACATGCTGCGTGTTGTCGGCGTCGGTGAGCATCTCGTGAGTAGTCCGTCAAATCCGGCCTTCGGCCAGGCGACCAAACTTGCAGCGCTTGGCGGGTGGGCGGTCGAGGAACACTCCGGCAGACCGGCTGAAAATCAGGCACACATCGCGGCTTTCGAAGCCGCCAATGAGCTTGCTTCGATCACGGACTTACGATGGTCACTGACTCACGTTCAGCAGATCACGCCCGATATCGCTGAGCGTCTGCACGCGCTGGGGGCAGGCGTTACCGTTCAGGTCCATCGCTACTACAACCGCGGCAATCTTGACAATAATCAGGGTGGCCCGCCGCTGCGAATGCTGGTCGACCTTGGTCTTCCAGTGGGCGGCGGTACGGATAGCACCAATGCGCAGCCGATGAATCCCTGGTTCATGATCTACTACATGGTTTCTGGCAAAAATGTTGGCGGCTATGCTGTGAATGCTGGCCAGGAACTGACTCGGATGGAAGCGCTGCGTGTCTATACCCTCGGTAGTGCATGGTTCTCCCGAGATGATGATAAAGTCGGATCCATTGAAGTTGGAAAGTATGCGGATCTCGCAGTTCTGAGTGGCGACTACCTTACGGTGTCGGAGAGTGACATCAGACAGCTGCACTCTGTCCTGACATTGCTGGGAGGGGAGATCGTGTACGCCGATCCAGAGGCGGACCTGCGTAAGTGAGCAAAATAACGAGACGCGATTTTGTCAATGGCACGCTTCTGGCGGCAGGGAGTTCCATGTTGCCGCTAGCGGCGGGTGGTCAAGAAGCGATGGCGGCATTGGACCCGTCGTATTATCCACCGGCGCGCACCGGGCTCAGGGGAAGCCACCCGGGATCAAACGATGTTGCACATGCGCGCGCATGGGCCGGGCGTTCGGATTGGGGGCCAACCACCAAATTGTCGGAGACCTACGACCTGGTTGTTGTTGGTGGCGGGCTCAGCGGGCTGGCTGCTGCCTATTTTTACCAGCAGCAGCATGGAGCAGATAAAAAGGTCCTGATCCTCGACAATCATGACGATTTCGGCGGTCATGCCAAGCGCAATGAACATACGATTGGCGGCAACACACGCATAGGCTATGGCGGCTCACAGACCATCACTAATCCGAGATATGCAGATGAAGTTGTGCTCAATCTGCTGCAAGACATCGGTGTCGACTTAAAGCGCTTCGAAACGGCCTATGACATGGGTTTTTTCAAGCGGAATAATTTGGGATCTGTTACCTACTTTAATGAAGAAGTGTTTGGCGAAGATAAAGTAGTCCGGCATCCGTACTGCAACTATCCAAACTATATCGAAGGTCTGTTGCCCGGGAAACTTTCCAATGAAGAGGCGGCAGAACAAGCGCCGTTAAGCGACAAAGGTAAAGAACAGTTACTTCGAGTACTCAATGGCGGGCTGCACACGCTGGACGTCCCGCAAGCGGATCTGCGAAGTTATATTCGTTCAACCACCTACTTCGACTACCTAAAGAATACTCTGGGAGTTGATGACGCCGGAGTGATGAGAATGGCCAGAAACTCCGGCCTGGACTGGGCAAGCACTGGAACAGACCTGATGAGCATCGTGGGTGCCAAGCGGAGCGGAGCAATGGGGTTTGCACCTGTTGCGGTCTACGACGAGGACAATCCATACATCTATCATTTTCCTGATGGCAATGCCGGCGTTGCGCGTGCGTTGGTGAAAAAGCTGATCCCAAATGTAGCAAAGGGAAACAATGCCGAAGAGCTGGTGCTGGCCAAATTCGACTATGCCGAGTTGGACAAGTCCAGCAATGATGTTCGCTTAAGACTGAATAGTACGGTAGTCAATGTAGAGCATGACGGCGACCCCAAGAATGCTAGTGACGTTTTCATAAATTACATCAACGACAATAAATCGTACCGGGTCAAAGCCAGAAACGTCGTGATGGCCTGCTACAACATGATTATTCCGCATATCGTTTCGGGACTCCCGGAGAGCCAAGCAGCGGCATTAAAACTTCAAGGGAAGAGTCCGCTGCAGTACACAACCGTGGGCCTCAGAAATTGGAGAGCAATGAAAGAGCTGGAAATCGGCGTGGCTATGTCACCTGGAAATATGCACCAGGTAGTGCTGATGGATTTTCCGGTGAGCATGGGCGGCTACGAGTACACCAAGACTCCCGACGACCCCTGTGTCATTCAGATGATTTGCTGTCCGTATGGTCAAGTCGGTGCTCCCAGGCTTGAACAGTATCGGGAAGGGCGAATCCGAATGTTGTCGCTGACGTTCAATGATTATGAACAGGAAATCAGGCGTCATCTAAGCGGCATGCTCTCTAGCGAGCTTTTTGATTTCGACAGGGATGTTGCGAGTATTTCTGTCAATCGCTGGGGCCACGGCTACTCCACTGGCGGCCCGGGCGACTCGACACGAGTTGGCCGACAACCTTTCGGCCGCATTACCGTTGCAAATTCCGACTCCGCCCCCGGTGCCGATGCGAAAACCGCAATGATGATGGCTTATAGAGCAGTCAACGAGTTGGGATAAGCATTATCGCGGTCACTACCGCTGTCCCTGTCTAAATAGAAACCAAAGGTGTAGGGTCAATTTTCAAGGCGATTCTTGCGGTCTGCGAATTCGATCTCACACTGGGGAAAATGTCATGGGTAAGGAACAAAAGAGCAACAAAGAAGCAAAGAAACAGCCAGCTATGACGGCAAAAGAGAAGAAGGCTGCCAAGAAAGCCAAGAAAAACGAAAAAAGCCGCATGGGCGCGTAAACTGCACTATCAAATAGCATGAATTGTCGGAATTCTGCATGTCGCTGTATGCCGAACTAAAACGTCGCAACGTATCGAGTTGGCATAAGCGACCGGGAGCTCAACAGGTAAAGCCCAGGCCCAACGTATCCAGGAGTTTCAGCCAAGGGCCACGCTTGCCTCCGTTCTTATCGGCCCTGACCAGCGCCAGCTGGGTCATTCTTACCGCTATCCAGCGTAATGGTTCAGGTGGCCAGGGAAGCGCTTTGCTGGTGACCAATCGCATCTTGATCACTGCAGAAGGTTGATAACCCAATAGTTCGATACCAATTCGGGCGCCGAACCGTGACGCACTGACGCCATGGCCTGTGTAACCGACAGCCCAGGCCAAACGGCCATTGTGCTTGACGCCTGGAACGACGCAGAAGCGAGTGGAAGTTGCGATGATGCCGCCCCAGCGGTGAGTAAACTTCACTTCACCCGTCAGTTGCGGAAACATGTCGAAAAATTCAGTAGCCAACTGCTCATAGCGGGCTGGCGCATCCATTAACTTAGCGTGGATGCCGCGGTTGAAGTAGTAACGCACGGCGCCGCCGCCACCCCAGGTAATGCGATTATCCCGGGTCAGACGGAAGTAGTGGAACATGTTGGTGTTGTCACCGAACGCATGGCGTGACCCGGGCGTGCCCCAGTTTATCTTCTCCAGTTGTTCGTCGGTCAGTGGCTCAGTGACGATCTGGTAATCCCAAACCGGAATCACCGAGTTGCGAATTCTTGCAACTGAACTGGTGAAAGCATTGGTCGCCAAAAGCACCTTGTCACTGTGAATGACGCCCCCTTCACAGACGGCCTTCATACCCGTCTTGCCAACAGGCTTGACCTTGATCATGCGGGTGCCTTCAAAAATACGAACGCCTAATCGATTTAACAAAACACTCTTCAAACCCCAGCAGATGCGAGCGGGATCAACGACGCCGCCCAAGCCGTTCCGGTACCTGAGACCCGCATAAAAGAGCGGCGAGTTGATCTGCTCCCTGATGGCGCCCCGGTCGTACCAGGTAACCGGCTCACCTGCTGCCTTGGCTTCAAGAAACTCCGCATACATTTCTTCCGCGACTTCCGGGCTTAGCGCAAGACCGGTTGAGCCCGTTTCCTCATAACGGGCATCAATGTTCCAGCGCCGCAAGGTCTCAAGCAGCTCGGTGATGTTCTGTCTGCCCAATGCATCGATCTTCTCTTCCTCGCCGGGAAACTGTGCTTCGGTATTGGTTTCACCGTGAGTGATACTGGTGCTCAAGAAACCACCGTTGCGCCCGGAAGCGCCGTCACCCACAAAGGTTTGCTCGATCAGAATAATGTCAGCGTCCGGCTTGCGCTCCTTGGCCTGTAATGCGGCCCACAGTCCGGTAAAGCCGCCACCGACAATAAGTAATTCGCAATTCTCGTCTTTGCTCAATGACGGTTCTGGTTGCGGCATGATCTCAGGGTCATGCCAGAGGGGGCTTAGCTGTGCGTCTTTCAGTGCATCGTGGTGCTTAAACACTAGTCTTCTCGCTCTTTGGACTTAATGACAACAATATACATGCGCACGCTGCTTGCCACGACAGCGCTGCACTTTACGCACTCTGGAATAAAGAACGCATCGTCGGCATTGAATACCTGTGCGGCACCTGCCGCATCCGTCAAGGTAATCGAGCCATCTTGTACGTATGCAAACTCGTTGTACGGAAAAGGGCGTTGCCCGGATGCAAAAGCCTCGGAGGCCCAGGTGCCCGAGAAGAACCTGCCCGTTGTGTCTGTGTAGCAGACGTTTTGTTTTGGTGTCGCACCGGAGCTTATTGCAAACGGTGCATCTGCAGCGACTTCGGTCATTAAAGCGTCTGCTCTGGGAATCACGATTCCTTCGTGGGCAGGCGCTGCCGGGATCTCTTCTTCAGGGTGCTCGGAAATGACATAGTATTTCCGCAGGTAGCCCGACTGTTGCCACTGACAGTCGTAAGCCCTGGGAATCACAAACGGTGTGCCGGCTTTAACGGCTTCGATCTCACCAGTCCTGTTGTTCCTGATCTGGCACTCGCCCTCAATGACCCACATGAATTCATCACATGCGTAGGGGCCACCCGTCTCAGTCATGGCTTCGGTATCCCAGACGCCCACGTAAAGGCCGATTTCATCGTCTTCATAAACCGAGTGACTGTGCTGCACTGGAACGTCAGACGTGAAATCTTCGGCATCCAGCTTGTCGGGAGAAGCACCAAAGCCCTCTGGGTCCGGGCTCAAACGGATAATTGCATTGTTGTTGCCGACCATGTCGTTGACTATAATTTTCAGCTAGGTGGAGTCAGCTCGCGAGGAACTTATTTCCGCAGACGGCTCGACATCGGGCTCGATATCCCAATAAAGCTTATCAAGACCTGCAGCCTGGTCTTCTTCCGACACTTTCAGCCCGGTTGTGCGCTTGAGAATGAATGCCAAAATATAGGCCGTCACAACACCCGTGCCAATACACACCACGGCACCGACCACTTGCATCAGCAAACTGATTTCCCCGTGCTGGAAAGCGTATGGGCCTTCCTCGATGCCCAGCCAGCCACCACGCGGCGTGCCGGCGTGCAGCAAGCCGACCATAAGCAGGCCGTAAGTACCGGCACCAATGAACAGCGGGATCAACTTATGCTCATCTATTTTCAGCTTGTGCAGGAATTCATAAACCGCATAGGTAATGAACGGTGCGCCCATCGCAACCAGGAACACTTGCCAGGGTAGGTACACATCAAGACCAGCGGCCCCGGATACGTAGCCGGCCATCGGACCCAACGTGAAGTAGCCGAATTTGCGTGTCTTGTAGGCAATGATGGCGCCCGTTATACCGCCACCAGCCCAGGCGGCACCGTAGTTATTGAATGCGATAGCAACACTCGTGTCTGCCATGGTGACGCTCACCGCATAGGCACCGGGGTCAAAGAAAAACAGGCAGGCGATAATCACCATCGGCAGTGACGCAAAGATGATGAACAGTCCGGCTACCGTAAGCGCCTGGCTGACGCCGCGGTAGTCCGACACCTTGTTGTGTGCCGAGAATACGCCGGGGCGTGGACCGAGCATCGGCACGAATACCAGTGCCATGCCGGCTGGAAACAGGTAAACGAAGCCGACGCCGAAAAAGTCATGGTAGCCCCTGTTGGTCAGTGGACCCACAGAGCCCCATGTCCAATAGGCCACAAAACCGAATACAATCGTGGTGACGAAACAGGTGATGTAGAAGGCAGATGGCTTCATGCGTTCGGCGACTGCAAAGTGCAGCAAGATGTTTGCGATACCGGCAAACGCGGCGATAAAGAATATGAATATTTGGAAATTGTTAATTCCCGGAAAAACTGCCGGATCCACATTCTGTGCGAGCGCGTTTGCCAGCACGCCACCCGCCCACCAGTCACTGATGGAGTCGGCCATGGTGCCACCGGTCATGATGTAGTACTGCGATGTCCAGATGGCAAAACCGATCAAAAAGAAAGTGGCAAAGCCGATGAAAAAGCCGACCAGTTTTTCAACGGTGGAATTGAATCCACTCAGCCGTCGGCTGGCGCCAACGTCGATGAGAAGCAGACCGACGACGACAAAGAGCGCGCTGATCGCACCGGAGGCGTAAACAACGTTCTGGACTAGCTGGTTTACGGTGACTTGCTCGGCAAACTGGGTTGAAAGATCTAGCGACATGAAAAACTCCCCATTTAGGCTATCCATTCCCTGGCTGTCTCGGCATTCTCGACGCCGGCACGGTAGGCCTGTACGAACGAACTATGATCCGACCGAGTGATGATAACGCGCCCGACATCATTTGCGATAACAGGCTGCAGCTCGGAGGCGAATCGCGGCGAATTACTTACCCAGGAGTGGGCTCGCAGGGGCAGCCTGATTTCCACGAGGTGATCGAGGCTGCCGGGAAATATTTCATCGATCCGACGTGCCGACGCCTGGCATTGCTCGACGACCCAGGCATCGTCCAATAGCAGGGCGCGATTCTCAGGGCGGTTCGTCCAGTCACAGGTGAGCACCTGCGGCGAATCGGGATCGGCATTTCCGGCGTTGATGACCCAGTCGGCCGAAAGGATATTGTTGATCGGTGCGTTGTTCATCCAAGTAATCAATGCACCGTCATATATCCTGCGGTCGAAGCACATGTTCATAACCGAGATATCGTTGTAGCGCATCTTGCTGATAGCGTCCTTTTGTTCCGCCGGCATATCCTGCACAACATACCTCGCGATATGCTTCTGACCACCCCAGATGCAGGTCTTGCAACGAATGGTGTGTAATACACCGGCCTGCAAGTACGTCACATCGACATGCCGGCCATCGGCAGTATTCGCCACCGACACGACAAAGGTTCCGGTCCGGACTCGGTTGGCACCTTGTGAACGTACGCCGGTTTCGAGCGCTTCTGCCATTGCAGCCAAACCGCCGGGAAAGGTTGCTGAGCCGTCGTTATCGCCGATGCCCGCCATCGAGGTGACGCCGCTGAGTGCTGACATGTCTCGCGGATAAGCGCTGGCGTCGGTCGGACAATACGAATTGCACCAATCCATGACCTCCGTGGGGAATTTGTTATCAATCAGCCACTGCTCAAAATACATGGAATCAAGCGCCTCAATTTCCGAGCGCAGGCCAGAGTCAGCGACAGGCTCACCGCTGAACACGGATCGAAGTCCGGGTCTTAAGCGACTGGCGGTATCGTTACAAGTATCCCGGAATCGATAAAACGCTTTCCGTGTCGCTTCGTCGAAGGGGAGTTTGTCGAATCCAGTTTGGTAAAAATCCGGAATAACAGTGCGACCGGCAATGTAGCCGATATTGCTCTGCACGGGTGCCGGCGCAATTCCGAATTCGGACTGCATGAAGTCAACGAGTACAGATCGCACTCCGGTATACGCCGCACCTTCGGTGAAATAGATACCGCGCCATTTCGAACGCTGGGCATTGCCGCCGCATCTTGCTTCTTTCTCAAGGCATACCACCTCGAGGTCGGGTAAATGATAGGCGGCGACCAGCGAATTGGCTCCTGCACCGACTACGACGACGTCCTTGTACTCGGAGGGCGGTGGCGATAAAAACCGGTGGCCATCACGAAGTTGGTGTGCCGGTTCTCTTACGATGTGGCGCCGATTCGTGCGTACGGCCGAATTTCCGTCGGGCTCCTGGCTATAAACTCTTTCAAATGGCACGCCGGCCGCAGTGACACCAGCAACAATCGTCCGGACAAATGTTCTTCGACTCATCGGCATTGGAAACGTCCTCACTCGATACTGATCAGGCGGCGCCCGGTGAAGGTGGCCCCGAATTGGTCCACCACACGCACGTAGACTACGGTCATGCCCACGGGCGGATCTGCGGGCAGCGCGGCCACCCACAGATGGTCGGTTTCACTCGGCTTCCCCCAGGGCGCTTCGGCAGGAGCGATCGCATTTTCACGCTGGTGGAAGGCTACGACAAAAGGGTCCAGGCCGCGCTGACGCGTCATCGCGGTCCAGTCGCACCGTGCTCGCCGAGACGCATCTCGACGGTACGGCACGTTCCGACGCGGCGAAGACATTCGCCACGATCTCTGTCGCCGCCGCCTCTGCCGCCACGACCCTTTCGGGTGCGGTAATGATCATTGGTAGTCTGCGGGGCGACGCGCGGCTTTGTAGCGAAAGGAGTAATCGTTTCCAGCAACGCTCAGCACGGTGTAGCCGTTCGGCGAACCGTCGCTCATGGTGGCGTGCGGAATGCCTGCTGCATCTCTGAAGCCTGTCCACCATGAGCCACCAGCGGCACCCGCCACGTAAAGGTGCAGCGGCAATTTGCCGTGCCAGCCGTCGTCCGGGCCGAGGAAGAATTGCTCAATACCGTGCCAGTGCGCCGCGATCATCAACAGGTGCGAGCGATCCTTCACGATGTTGAACAGAGCATCCTTATCCGAGAATCCGACCAGCGGGATGTGCATCGCGAAGATGACCAGGTAGTCATCGGGGACATGCGCCAGATCATTTTCGATGAACGCCAGTTGGCGTTCACCAAGTTCGCCATGGAAGTTGTCGCCTTCGCGATATACCGAGTCGAGGGCGATCACATGCACTTTGCTGTAGGTGAACGAATAATAGGGCGGACCGTACACACGCTCGAAGGTTTCGTCCGCCAGAACGTCCGTAGTCGAATCCTTGTTCATGTCATGGTTGCCCATCACGTAGTGCCACGGCACGCCGATCTGGGCGGTGCTTGCGTTAATGTCATCGAGTAAATCGAGTCGATCCTCAACGATGTCGCCCAGCGTTATGCCGAACATCGCATCCGATCCCACCAGCTCCTCCACAACGTCGTGCCCATAGTGCTCGACACCCTTTTCATCTTCGGGCTGCGGATCGCCGAATAGCAGAACATCGAATTTTCCTGGTTCGCGTTGTCGTGTTATCGGAAAGTCCACCGACGCTGGCAGCGGGCCCGTCGGTGCTACACCTGGGTACTCTGTAATCGGTGAGCCAGCCGGTTTATGCACGTAATAGCCCCGCGATATCCCGTCGACATCCAACGCGGTGCTCCACCCACGTGGTTTGATGACAAACAGTATCGTGTCATTACTCACCGGCAACGCATACTGCCCCCTGGCGTCGGTCGCCACGACCTCGCGCCCATTGGAGACGGCCACGCCCTTAACGCCAGACTCGTTACGGTCCAAAATGCCATTGCTGTTTTTGTCGTGAAAAACATGCCCGCGGGCGACGTCCGCTGCCGACGCGTCAAACGACATCAGCAAAATTGTCACTAATGCACATCGAAACTTCAGCGTCTGCGACACAACACATATCTCCTTTAGTTTATAATTACTTCCGCTCCATCATACTCGTGAGTGAGTTGGTTATGAGGCTGACAATTCTTCTGGGTCTTCTGACGTGTCTGCAACCGTTTGTTGCCGCGGCACAGGAATCGAGCTCATTTCCGAACGTAACAATTAACGCTGAGACTCTGCGGATTCAGGAGCAGGCCGATAAGCTCTACGAGCGGGCCGATTATGAGCGTGCGTTCTCCATTTATCGCGACGAACTCGCCCCCCTCGGCGATAAATACGGGCAGTACATGGTTGGCTTCATGTATCTGGCTGGCAAGGGTGTGCCTGAGGATCGAGTTGCCGCGTCTGCCTGGTACCGCGTGGCTGCAGAACGCGGCGCCAAGGAGTTTGTTCGGGCCAGGGATGGACTTGTGAAGGCCCTGGATGCCGAACAGAAGGCTCAATCGGACCGGATGTTCATTGAACTTCGCAAGGAATACGGGGATCTGGCCCTTCTGATGGAAGCGGCTCTCGTCGATCAAAAACTGCTGCAGAAAAGTACAGGTTCGCGGCTGTCCGCTGGCAACAACGCCCTGCTGATTGTGTATCCCAATCACATCGGTTCAACGCAAACGGGTGATCAGTACTACGGAGAGATTGAACAGCGTTTGCAGGCCAGGCTTGAGTTCATTGCCGCACAGACGAATATTGAAATCATCAACATTCATAAGATGGATTTCTCTGCACTGGAATCCAAAGTCGACCAGCACCTCGAAGAATTGGATTAGCTGCTCGCTGATTTGAGCCCGCGAGACAAACGTTCTGTTACGTCACCTTAGATTACGTAGGGTTGTGCAATCTGTTCACTGAAAATCAGCCTGACGGCAGCGCGTCGATGTATTCGGCCATGCGCTTCTGCAACGCTGCATCGGGTAATTCGCCGACGCCGGCGCCGAGATTGTCCAGCATGTGATGCGGCTTGCTCGTTGCCGGAGTCACCACCGTGACGGCCGGGTTCGCGGCCGCAAACTTGATGAAAAACTGTGCCCATGACTCGATGCCGAT
>PVMK01188112.1_pt1 | contig 12277 bp, 7 predicted proteins | sample 1853481 | NCBI WGS metagenome assembly PVMK01 (sample SAMN08533507, study PRJNA380276) | Marine sediment metagenome, whole genome shotgun sequencing project. | reverse complement strand
CCGAAAAAATCCATCTCGCATGTTGGAAGGCGTAAATCTCCTTTATTGGAGGCGGGAATATTGGGAACGAAAAAGGCGATCATGAAAAATGTGCCACCCTGGGAGAGGCCAAAGGGAAAAGAAGTGCCTCCCTGCACGATATGATCTGAGAGGCTTGTGAGTTACGCGGCGACACGGCGGTATCGGTGATGGAGGCCGCCGACGACGGGGATGGAAACGAGCTTTGTTGGGCCAGAGACCGGGGCTGCTTTATCTGAGGAAAAGGGCGTTTCTCCATCCAACCCCTGATGAGGCCTGGCGGTATGGTAGTAATCTTCGATGAACTCTGTGAGCAACAGTTCGAGATGCCTTTGGTTCAGTACGATGATGTGATCGAGAAGTTCCCGTCGGAGAGTTCCAATGAATCTCTCGACATAGGGATTCTGCCAGGGGCTGCGATAGGCCGTCCTGACCTCCTCGATGCCGCACCGTTTCAGGAAGGTGCTCACACCGTTTCCGTAGATACCGTCGTTGTCCCGGAAGAGATACTTCGGCTGTTTTCCGAAGGGCGTTGCCTCCCGTAGCTGCTGGATGACCCACGCCATTGTGGGATGAGCGGTGGCCGCAAAATGGACGATTCTTCTGCGGCCGTGGTCAAATACGAGAAAGACATAAAGGCGGGAGAATCCGATTGTGGTCACTGTGAAGAAATCCATCGCCCAGGAGACGCGCAGGTGGTTGCGAAGAAAGGTCAGCCAAGTGGTCGATGGTCCTCGAGGCTTTCGTGCCTTTACCATGTACTTGCGGATCGTGTCTTCGCAGGGCGGGTTATAGCCGAGAAGCAGAAGAGTGTCGCGGATGCGCCCAGCGCCCCAGAGACGATTTTCCCGGCTGAGCCTGCGGATGAGATCTTTCATTTCCTTGGAGATCGCCGGTCTTCCCGGTCGTGACTTCCAGCGCCAGAAAAGCTTGTAGCCTCGAGTGTGCCATTTCTTCACGGTGGCCGGCTGCATGACTTGGGCGAGATTCTCCCAACCGGCGACCATTTTCGAGAGCAGGACCCAGAGCATCCGGAAGGCTGGGGTAAGGCGTGGGCGGGTATCCTTCCTTTGATGGATCCGATCCCTGCAGACGGCAAGCTGGCTTTCAGCAGCAAGGAGTCTGGCCGCCAATTTGGCTCGTGAGTAGAATAAGGCTCGGCAGTACTTCCAGAAATAACAGGCAGCCTCGGAGAAGTTCTGTGCGGCCATGCTCAGGATATGCCAAGTGTTCGTGATGTTCGTCATGGGGGAAGAACGTACCTGCTCCTCCGACAAGAATCAAGTGGAGAGGAAATTGTCTTGTCTGCCCACCCCCATCTGAGGAAACTTCCCAGACAACTCAGGTAGACCCTGCTTTATCTTTGCCTCCGGCCGTCGCTCATGCGGCAGTACATTTTCCATCACCTTTCCTGAAATCACTATATTTTCGCCTTCATGAAATGAGTATTTCGCCACTGAATATGCTGCAGGATGACATTTTTCGGGGGGACAGTGTTCAATTTCTTGACGAAATGGTTTTTTCCCAGGAGGGAAGGAGACTTAGCCCGCAGCCCGTTCAATTGTTTGACACCCCTTGCTGAAAGAGACCGGAGCGCTCCGGCAGCGATGCGAAGCGCTAACTCCAATTGCCAATTGCGGTTTTTACCACCCATCGCATTCTGGCACCCATCCTGCACTAAATCGATGATAACCATCCGGTTGGAGTATCGAAGCAGTTCCACGGAGGCACAGGAGGTGAGTCATGGGCAGAACAGAGGAACGTGTATTGATCGTGGACGACGAGGCGGGAATGCGGCACACCCTTGAGGCCGGACTGATGCAGCGAGGATATGACATCGACGATGTCGAGGAGGGGCTCCCGGCGCTGGAGCTGATAGAAAACGCCTACGCCGAGGGACGGCCCTACGCCTGCATCATTTCTGACATAATGCTTCCCGACATCAACGGCATCAAGCTGCTGGAAATCATCAAGAGCCGCTACCAGAAACTGCCGGTTATCATAATCTCGGCCTACGGAAACGAAATTACTTCCGAAGAAGTCACCGGCAAGCTGGGCGACGGCTATCTGTCTAAGCCCTTTCTGATCGACGAGCTGACACAGGTGATGGAAGAGGTGCAGCCGAAGTTCTCGGCTCCTCCAGCGGAGCCGGCACTCGAGGTACAGCAGCAGTCAGTGAGCGCCTACTGTCTGGTGCGCATCAAGGAGAACGGGGACTTCATGAACGTCTACCGGAAACTTAACTTCATGGACAACGTCCTCTACTGCGATGCGGTGCGCGACTACTACGACATCGCCCTCCTGCTGAACGGAAAGAGCTTCCGTGAGTTGGAGAAGGTGGCGAAGGAGAAGATCGGGGCCATCCCCGACGTGGACGAGGTGGATTTCGCCCCGGTGGTCAAGCCGAAGCTCGAAGCCTGCATCCAGGAGTTCATCTGCGACTACGAGACGCAGTGCGGGGCGGAGCGGAAGCAGATGCTGCCCCGGCGTGACACCAAGCCCATCTCCGCCTATGTTCTCATCGAGGTGGAGAAGTTTCGCTGCCCCTCCATCTTTCCCAAGCTCTACTTCTTGGACGCGGTGGTCTCCTGCGATATGGTCCACGGCAGCTTCGACATCGTCCTGCTGATGCAGAGCACCAGCTTCCGCGAGCTGGAGCGCGTCCTCATCGAGGAGATCCGGCCGCTGGAGGGAATCCTGCGCACCCGGATGCTCAAGAACACCAGTCTGCTCAAGATGTGAGAGCCGGCCTATGGACACCTATCTGGAGAGTGTTTCCGCGGAACCGTTGGCAATTCCACGCCTGAACAGCGAACTCTGGCGCTACCGAGGTGAGCCGGGTCAGCTCATTCCGCTTCTGCAAGCGGCACAGGAGAGCTATGGGTACATTTCTGAGACCGCCATCAGGTACATCAGCGGGGTGACCGGTGAAAGAGAAAGCGAGGTCTACGGGGTCATCACCTTCTACAAGCAGTTCCGCCTGCGACCGCTGGGCAGGTACCAGATACGACTCTGCGACGGGACTGCCTGCCACGTGAACAACGCCAGGATGCTGCGCGCGGTCATCGAGGATAACCTGCACCTGGAGTCTGGCGACACCACGGAGGACGGTCTCTTCACCCTCGATCCGGTGGCCTGTATCGGCTGCTGCAGCCTGGCACCGGTGATCATGGTCAACGACCAGACCCATGGACGCCTGACCCCTAAAAAGCTGAGGAACATACTGCGCACCTACCGGCGTGAGGGCATGGCCGAGCTGCAGGGCGGAAAGGAATAGGCCATGACGACGATTACCATAGGCACGGCAACGTGCGGGGTCTCCGCGGGGGCGGAAAAGGTGATGGAGACCTTCGACCGGCTCATATCCGAAAGCGGAAACCGGGAAGTTCGTCTGGCCGAGACGGGGTGTCTGGGCATGTGCTATCGCGAGGTACTCGTGGAGGTCGCCAACGGGGGCGGCGCCGTCCTCTACGGTGACACGACGCCGGAGCGGGCGGTGCGGATCTTCGAAGAGCACGTGCTCGGCGGACATCCGGTCGAGGAGTGTGTGGTGATGCGCGATTACCGTGAGGGCCCGGAGGCGGATTTCCTCGCCCGCCAGACACGCATCGTCCTCCGCAACTGCGGCATTATCGACCCGATGTCCATCGACCAATACCTCGAGAGGGACGGCTACCGGGCCATCGAAACTGTGCTCCGGGAAATGTCGCCGGCTGACCTTATCGACGCGGTGCTCTCCTCCGGTCTGCGCGGCCGAGGCGGGGCGGGCTTCCCCACCGCTGTCAAGTGGCGGTTTGCCAGTCAGCAACCGGGCCCGGACAAGTATGTCATCTGCAATGCCGACGAGGGCGATCCAGGGGCATTCATGGACCGCAGCGTGCTGGAAGGGGACCCCCATTCGGTCCTCGAGGGCATGATGCTGGCCGGATACGCCATTGGCGCGCCCTACGGCTACATATACTGCCGCGCCGAGTATCCCAAGGCGATCGTGCGCCTCACGCAGGCCATCGCCGACGCCAACGGCCACGGCTGGCTCGGCCGCGTCATCCCGGACACGGACTTCTCATTCCAGATCAAGATCAAGGAGGGAGCCGGCGCCTTTGTCTGCGGCGAGGAGACGGCCCTGATCGGCTCCATCGAGGGCCGGCGCGGAACGCCCGGCATCCGCCCGCCCTACCCGGCGGTGCGCGGCCTCTGGGGCAGCCCCACCATCATAAACAACGTTGAGACCCTGGCCAACCTGCCCTGGATCATCCTCAACAAGCCGGAGAGCTACGCGGCCATCGGCACGGAGAAGAGCAAGGGCACGAAGGTCTTCGCCGTCACCGGCAAGGTTCGGCGCAGCGGGCTTGTCGAGGTGCCCATGGGCCTGACCATCAAAGAGGTCATCTTCGACATCTGCGGGGGCATCAATGGAGACCGGGAGTTCAAGGCCGTGCAGATGGGCGGCCCGTCGGGCGGCTGCATCCCCTCCCACATGAGCAGCACCCCCATCGATTACGAACGGATCACCCAGACCGGGGCCATCATGGGATCCGGCGGCATGGTGGTCATGGACGAGAGTATCTGCATGGTGGAAATGGCGCGGTTCTTCCTGGAATTCACCCAGAACGAGTCCTGCGGCAAGTGCACTTCATGCCGCATCGGCACTCTGCGCATGCTCGAGACGCTGGAGCGAATCGTAGAGGGGCAGGGCAGGGAGGGCGACATCGATCTGCTGCTGGAGCTTGGTCGGCAGATCAAGACCACCGCCCAGTGCGGTCTCGGTCAGACCGCCCCCAATCCGGTGCTGACCACCCTGAAGTACTTCAGGGAAGAATACGAGTCGCACATCCAGGACAGGAAATGCCCGGCCCACAGCTGCCCCCTGCTGGTGGACTACAGCATAGCCGCCGACAGGTGTACGGGCTGCATGCTCTGCGCCCGGGACTGTTCAGCCGGGGCCATCACCGGCGAGAAGAAGAAAGCCCACGCCATCGACATGGACAAGTGCATCAAGTGCGGCAAGTGCATCACGGTCTGCAATTTCGACGCGGTAGTCAAAAACTAGTGGAGGGGAGACGCTCCACGTCATAAGGAGCCGACAGATGCCGAAGAAGAACGAGATCACTCTCCAGATCGACGGAAGAACGGTTTCGGTCCCGCCGGGAACCAGCATCCTGAACGCCGCCCGGGACAGCGGCACCGATATCCCCACCCTGTGCTATCATCCGCGACTGCCCGCCAACGGTTCCTGCCTGCTGTGCGTGGTGGAGATGACCGTCGACGGCACCACCCGGATGGTCCTGTCCTGCACCATCGAGGCCCGCGAGGGCATGTGTGTAGAGACAGGGAGCGAGGCTGCCCTTCAGGCACGCCGCAACGCGCTGGATCTTCTCCTTTCGAATCACTTTGCCGACTGTCGCGGGGCCTGTTACGGGAAGTGCCCGGCCGGGGTGGATGTCCAGGGATACCTTGCCCTGGCCAATGCGGGCAAGTATCGGGAAGCCCTGGAGTTAATCCGCGAGAACAACCCTCTGCCACTGGTCTGCGGGCGGGTCTGCGTGCATTACTGCGAAGGGGCCTGCCGCAGGAGCGAAGTGGATGAGCCGGTGGCCATCAACTTCATCAAGCGTTATGTGGCCGATTTGGAGAATGACCGCCTTCCGTCCCCCGTAGTTGCCCCGAAGAACGGGCACCAGGTAGCTGTCGTGGGCGGCGGACCTGCCGGACTCACCGCGGCCTATTATTTGGCCCGCCAAGGCACGAGGGTTGTTATCTTCGATGCACATCCCAGACTGGGCGGCATGCTGCGCTACGGGATTCCCGATTACCGGCTGCCGCAGGAAATGCTGGACAAGGAGATCGAGTACATCCTCGCCCACGGCGTGGAGGTCCGGACCAACTGCAGGCTGGGTCGTGACTTTTCCCTCGACGAGCTGAAGCAGCAGGGATTTGATGCCTTCTTCCTGGCACTGGGGGCGCAGACGGCGAAGAAGATGCGGGTCGAGGCCGAGGAATCAGCGGGCGTCATCGGCGGCATTCACTTTCTGGAGCAGGTCAAGATGGAAGGCCCAGCCGATCTCCGGGGGCACGTGCTGGTGGTCGGGGGCGGCAACACGGCCATCGATGCGGCCCGCACCGCGTTGCGCTGCCATGCCATGAAAGTCACCATCCTGTACCGACGTACCCGCGAGGAGATGCCTGCGGCCGACGCTGAGATCGAGGACGCGCTGGCGGAGGGAGTGAACATCGAATACCTGACGGCGCCGCTGGCGGTGGTCACCGAAGGCGGGCAGGTGAAAGCACTGCGGTGCCAGCGCATGCAGCTGGGTGAGCCCGACGCGAGCGGGCGGCGGCGGCCGGTCCCCATAGACAACTCCGAGCATGACGTGGTCTGCAGCACCGTGATCGCCGCCATCGGCCAGGACTGTGACCTCGACTGCCTGAAGGAAGACCGGCTCGGTGACGTCGAAAGGACCACTTGGAAAACCATCAAAACAGATCCGCAGACAATGGCCACCAGTGTACCCGGTGTCTTTGCGGGCGGAGACGCGGCTACTGGGCCGGCCGCGGCGGTGGATGCCATCGCTGCCGGCCGCCGGGCGGCCTCCGCCATCGAACTCTACCTCCTCGACGGCTCCATCCGCTCCGCGCCTCCCGAGTTTCTCAGCCGGAAGACCGCCGTGGATGCACTCCCTGACGATTTCTTCGACGGCGTCCCACAGGGCAAGCGACCGAGTCTGCTCCAGGAGGATCCGACCACGCGCATCGAGCATTTCCGCGAAGTCGATCACGGCATCGCCGCCGAAGACGTGGGCCCGGAGACCTCGCGCTGCCTCTCCTGCGGCTGTGCGGACGTCTTCACCTGCAAGCTCAAACGTTACGCCGGCGAGTACGGCGCCAGCCAGAGGCGCTTTCCGGGCAGGACACGCAAATACAAGCCCGATCGCCGTCACCCGTTTATTGCGCTGGATCAGAACAAGTGCGTGCTCTGCGGAAGCTGTGTGCGCACCTGCGACAGCCTGCTGGGGGTGGGAGCACTGGGCTTTATCCACCGTGGTTTCGACATGAAGGTGCGTCCTTCCATGGAACGGGCCCTCCAGGAGACCGACTGCATTTCCTGCGGCAATTGCATCGAGGCCTGCCCCACCGGGGCGATTTCCTTCAACTTGAATCTCGCCAATCCGGGCCCCTGGCCCGCCGTAACTCACCGGTCGGTGTGCAGCTTCTGTGGAGGCGGCTGCGGCTTGGAATTCAACAGGATGGGCGTCCAGGCCTGGACCGTGACCGCTGTCCCCGAGTCGAGTTACGTCAACGGCCAGCTCTGCGCACGAGGCCGCTTCGGCCACCACTATCTGGTAGACCCCGCGCGCATACGGGCAGCCCGTGTGAGGAATGGCGACGGCAGCAAGGACACAAACCTGGACTACGCGCTGGAACAGGCGATCTCCGGATTACGGGACGCGGCACGCACCCACGGCGCAGACGCCCTGGCTTTTCTGGTTTCACCAAAGACCACCAACGAAGAGGTATTCCTGGTGCGCAAGATCGCCGTGGCCCTCGGCACCAGCAATTTCGGCAGCCTCTACGACCTGGGGCACGACGGGGAGGAGAGTGGCCTCGAGGACGCCCTCGGCTGGAAGGCTTCGACACTGCCCCGGCATCAGGTTGAAGAAGCGGACCTCATCGTGCTGGTAAACTCCAACGTCACCGAGGAGCACCCAACCCTGGGATTCAGCGTGCGCCGTGCGGCCGGGCAGGGGGCGGATGTGGTGGCCGTCAGCTCTACGGAGCTCGGTATCAGCGACATGGCCTCCCTGTGGTTGGATGCGCGGCGTGGCACTGCCGCGGTACTGCTCTCGGCGGTGGCAGAAGAAATCATCCGCACCGACGGGGTTGACCGGGAGTTCATCGCCCGTCGCACCGAGGGCTTCGATAGCCTCGTGGGCGGCCTGCCCTCACCGGAACAGGCCGAGGAAGTCACCGGCGTCCACCGGCGGCACATTACAAAGCTGGCGCGTATGCTGGCCGACCCCGCCCGGAACGCGGTCTTCATCTACAATGCCGGCTCGATGCTGGAAAAATCCCCCGGCGACCTGCAGGCAATCGCCAACCTGCTGCTGCTGACCGGCCGCTTCGGACGACCGCGCAACGGTCTCATCCTGACGCGCGAGCACAGCAACTGCCAGGGGCTCGGCGACCTGGGCACGACCCCCATCGGTCGGGTCGCTCTGCGCGAGAATCTTCTTTCGGGCCGGGTCAGGGGCATGTTCCTGCTCGGCGAGAACCTGGTCGTAAACAAGCAGTATGCTGACTTCATGAAGCGGTCCGACTTTAACGTGGTCATGGATCTGGTCGAGTCGGAATCTTCACGGCTTGCGCAGGTGGTCCTTCCGGCGTCGGCACCGGCGGAATCCGATGGCTGCCTCACCTCCTTCGACCGCAAGGTGCAGGCCTTTACGCGGGCCTTCGAACCACCGGCAGGCGTCACTGGATTTGAGGTTCTCTCCCGCATGCAGGCCAAGCTCGCCGGCGACCCGCCTCTCTTGCTCTCAGAGGTTCGGGACATGATAGCCGATAGCAATCCCCTCTACCGGGGCCTGGCATCGGTCTACGCGAGCGGCTCTTTTTACGCCGGTGAATGGGGGAACGGCAAAAGAATGCTCTTCGCCGAGCGGTTCCTGACGCCGAACGGCAGGGGGGTGCTGGCCTCCCCTCCCGTGCAGCCGCGTGTCTACACGCCCCAGGCCTGGCGCTTCGCCGCCATCGACAGGCATTTCGAGGACCGACGGAGGGCTTTACTGGTTGTGTGACATGCGGTAAGATAATAAAATACATCTCGAGCACAGCCTGAAAGATCTGCCGCAGGACCGACCACCGAAGAGGGGGTGCGGAGACACGTGGCAAGACAAGGTTATGAGATCCTGAGTAAATCGAAGGACTCGTATTTCGTCCTGGATACGGACTTCGACATTGTCAGCATAAAGCCCCATACCTGCGAGATGCTCGGTTTCGAGTGCGGGGATCTCATCGCTCAACCTCTGAAGCACTTCGTCACCGAGAAGTGCTACCCCCGGCTGAAGTGGGCCTTCGAGCAGACTCGGCATCAACCCTCTCTCTTCCAGCGGGTCTTCTTCCGCAGGAAGGACGGGCGGACCCAGAGGATCGATTACTATCTCTACAACGCCTTCAAGGAGAACAGGGAGATCTTCGTGGGCGTTGCCGAGCGGGTCAACCGGCCGGTCGGGGCCATGCGTCACTGCAAGAGCCGCACGCGACGCTGCCGGGATTTCCAGGCGCTCTACAACATCGGCAAGCTCACCCACATCGCCGCCACACCCGAGGATGTCCTGGATGGCGTGGCCAGCAACCTGGCCTGGTCCACCGATCACCCGCAGGTAACTGCGACGCGGGTTGTTTTCGACGGCAAGGAATACCTCGGCTCACGCTCCCGGCCCCGGGCGGGAGGCTCCAGGATCGCCGGCGACCTGATCATCGAAGGCCGTACACGGGGCATGATCGAGATGTGCCGCCTGAAGCGAGGACTGTCGTTCTCGCAGGAAAAGCAGGAACTGCTCTCCGACATGAGCGCCACCGTCTCAAAATTCCTTTACCGAAAAGAGATCGAAGACCGCTTGAACGAAAATACCCGCCGCCTGCAGACCCTCTTCGACGCCATCACCGACCTGCTCTTCATGATCGACACGGATTTCTCCATCAAGATGGTCAACAAGAACATGGACGTAGTTGGAGAGAAATGCCACCAGGCCTTATTCGGCCTGGGCAAGCCATGCCGGAACTGTCCGGCCCTCATCGTCACACACTCCCTGCACCCCGCGTACACCGAGAAGACCGACGGCCACCGCATCTTCGACCTCACCGTCTATCCTATCCTGGGGCAGCAGGGTGAAATCACCGACATGGTGGTACGATCGAGGGACATTACCCAGCAGAAGAGCCTGGAGCAGCAGCTTGTCCAGGCGGGCAAGCTGGCCTCCCTGGGCGAGCTGGTTTCGGGAATCGCCCACGAGATCAACAACCCCAACACCTTCATCCGCGGCAACATCTCCATCATCGCCGAGGCTTTCGAGACCCTTCTTCCCCTTCTTGACCGCGCCGGCGAGGAGGACCCCGACCTGAAGGTGGCCCGACTCCCCTACCAGTACTTCCGCGACAAGGTCACCACCCTCGTCTCCGACATACAGAATGGAGCCGACCGGATCGCCGGCATCATCTCCGACCTGCGCCAGTTCGCGCGCCCTGAAGAGAGAGGGCAGGATGAGGACGTCGACATTAACGCAGTCGTCGAGATCTGCCTGCGCCTGGTGCATAACCAGGTCAGGCACGCCGCGAAGGTTCACCTCGATCTGGCCCCCGGTCTCCCCGTCTTTCAGGGAAGTATGCAGAAGATGGAACAGGTGCTGGTAAATATCATTATCAACGCCTCCCAGGCGATCGCGGACAAAGAGGAAGCGGGAAACATCTGGATCCAGACGCTGTTGGACGGGGAGGACAGCATCCGGATCCTCATTCGGGACGACGGCATCGGTATGTCTCCCGACCTCAGAGAACGCATCTTCAACCCCTTCTTCACCACCAAAAGGCACCATCACGGTACGGGCCTGGGCCTGTCGATCGCGTACGGGATCATCACCTCGTTAAGGGGGGGCATCACGGTAAACAGCCGGCCGGGTGAGGGGAGCGAGTTCACAATCGTGATTCCCCTCCGGGCGGAGGAAGCATCGGTGAAGAAGGACCGGCTCGGAACCCATGCCTGACCCTCGGGAGCGCGCGAAGAAACACCCCCGGATTCTGGTCGTTGACGACGACCAGGCGGTGGTGAACTACCTGGAAGTTCTCCTCCTTCAGGCCGACAGATTCGAGGTCCGGCCACTGACCCGGAGCACAGAGGTCTTCCAGGTCATCGAAGAGTTCAGACCGGATCTGATCCTGCTCGACATGGACATGCCGGAAGTAAAGGGCATCGATATTCTCAACAGTCTCTCCGAGAAAATGGACCGCCCCGAGGTGATCGTCCTCTCCGGGGTCGAGGACATCAAGCTGGCTGTGTCGGCAATGAAACGGGGAGCCTATGACTACATCACTAAACCGGTAGATCCGGAGGCATTGATAGAGACCATGGACCGCGCCCTGGAGCGGCACCAACTCAAGGCCGAGATAACGATGATCGAGAAGAACCGTGAAGCCGGCGCCGAGCACGAAGCCTTCGGTGCGATCATCACACGCGCCTCGCAGATGAAGAAGATATTCAGGTACATAGAAAGCATAGCCCCGACCGCAAGCCCGGTCCTGATCTGGGGCGAGTCGGGCACGGGCAAGGAGCTGGTCGCCCGCGCCATACATACCCTGTCGCGTCGGAGGGATAAACCCTTTGTGGCCATCAATGCCGGCGTGCTCGCCAACGAGCTCTTCTCCTCGGAGTTCTTCGGTCACATCAAGGGCGCCTTCACCGGCGCCTGCGCCAACAAACCGGGCATCCTGGAGAAAGTCGACAGCGGCACACTGTTTCTCGACGAAATCGGCGAGCTGTCACTGCCCATCCAGGTCAAGCTTCTGCGGTTTCTCCAGGAGGGGGAGTATTTCCAGGTGGGCGGGAGCAAGGTCTGCCGCGCTGACGTCAGGGTTATCACGTCCACCAACAAGAACCTGCAGGAGGAAATCCCTCGCGGCAATTTCCGGACCGACCTCTTCTATCGCCTGAACGTGTGCTCCATTCACGTGCCGCCCCTGCGTGGGAGAGAAGGAGACATCCCGTTGCTGGCGCACTACTTCCTCAAGAAATACTGCAGTGTCCACGGCAAGAAGCTCAGCGGCATCTCCGAAGACGTGCTGTTGCTGCTGCAGCGCTACCACTACCCGGGCAACATTCGCGAACTGGAAAACATTATCAACAGCGCCGTGCTTCTGGAGACAGGCCACGAGCTCAGGCGCAAGTCCCTGCCCCAGTACTTCCTGGAAGCAACGCTGAAGGCGAAGTTCCTCATCGCCGGCACCAACAACAAGTCCATAAAGGAGGTGGAAAAAGAGCACATCGAGCGGGTCATCAACTACACCGGCGGCAACCGCACCGCCGCCGCCCGCATCCTGGAAATCTCCCGCACCTCCCTCATCTCCAAGATCAAGCGATACCAGATACGGAGCCAGAGTCGGATCTGACATTTCGCCTCTTGTCCCCCCGAAAAAATCCATCTCGCATGTTGGAAGGCGTAAATCTCCTTTATTGGAGGCGGGAATATTGGGAACGAAAAAGGCGATC
>PVMK01163253.1_pt1 | contig 12277 bp, 10 predicted proteins | sample 1853481 | NCBI WGS metagenome assembly PVMK01 (sample SAMN08533507, study PRJNA380276) | Marine sediment metagenome, whole genome shotgun sequencing project. | reverse complement strand
TTCGACCGAAAAGGAAAGTCCGTACCATCGCCTCGCCCGCTACTTCAGGGTAGACACGAACGACAGTTTCTTTATCGGCTACCAGGCGCAAGCTGTTGTCCACATCCTGGATGGCCTGGGTGACTTCCACTTCAAAGCCTTTGGAACCAATTCCCGTGACCGCCCCGGATGGCGGGTTAGGATCAAGCCGGGAAGGTGCCAGTTGGATAGCACCCAACTCAGAAAAGTCAGTGGTAAAACCGGGCGGGTTGTCCTCGCTGAAAGCAGGCGACTGGGAAATGGTGCGCACGCCAAGGCGAACCACATCACCCGGATCAGCAAAAATTGTATCCAGATCGATAGCAATTTCCCATACCCGATGATTGCTGCAGGTGAATTTCGGGATAAAGTCTGTAAAAGTGATTCCGAAGGAACCGTCACTGAGGTAGCAACCAAAACCAGCGCCATAGGCCGAACGAAGGTTGGTTGAATCGCGCGGAGAAAAGCTGTTGGGACCGGTATATTTCTCGAGGATGAAATCACCGCTACTGTCAAGACGGAAGTTTAAATCCCAGCCGTTATCGATCTGCAGATTGTCTAAAATATCAAAGCTCAGCCAGAAATTGTCATCGCCCAGGCTATCGTTGCCCGTATCGGCCAGCAGATCTATCAGGATATAAAGTCGCGTTTCGTCGCTGCGAGTGGTGATGAAGCCATTGGCAAAATCAACTTTTTGTGCGTAATCCCACTCGCCATTCTGCAGCACACCGTCCAGGTCGGGCGGTGGGTCGGCAAAGGCAGCGGTAAGGGAGAAGGCGGGCTCCGGCACGGCTGTAATGGTGATGTTTGTCTCAGCATTCCGCCCTTTATTGCCTTGGGCCAGTAGCGTATAAAGGCCGTCAGGCAAGTCACTCGGCAAGCGAAGCAACTCACTGAATTCTGTACTACCAGCAGGCACCGTGATGATTCCGGTGATGGGCCAGCTGTCGCTGCCCAGCTGAAGCTCGAAACTGATTCTTTCCCCAGCCGCCCAATTTGTGCCATCTACCCCGATCAGGTTACCCCCGAAAATGTCACCGCCAGTGATGACTGAAATCTGTGCGTTGTCCAGGATGTTGACTGGCGCCTGGTCGTTAAAACCCTTGCTGCCATCGGCGGTTATCGTGTGGATCCCGACAATGGCATAGTCTGGCAGCGTTAGGTCGTAACTGGAATCAGCAACGGCCGCCCCCACACTGTCGAAGGTGTCGCCACCATCCCATTTGAAGCTAATTGTCTCGCCAATAATGGCATCAAAAATATTGACCGTCTTGGTGCCGCCAGCGAACCCGTCAAGCGACGCAATCTCGATGCGACCAATGTGATTGACCAGGAATATTGCAGTTGTCGAGCCCACCGTGTCGCCGGTTGCCGTCTCAACGACCTCCCCGGCGGGCGTGTTATCGGGCACATTGATGATGAAATCACCCGCCAGGCCAAAGCAGCCGGTGTTTCCGTCTACATTGGCATCCCAACGGATCGGCAGGTTGTTGGTGTTCGGGTAACCCCACTCAAGCGTGACCTTGTTGTTGCCGGCCCAACCGCAGCCAGACACGGCGATGGATCTCCCGCCAGACCGTTATCCGGATCGAAAACCAGGGATCGGTCAATCACCGTGAAGGGCACGTTGGCCACCTGGCCGGAGTCAAGCCCGGTGGCCTGGATGGTTTTGGCGCCGGTGTCGCATCAATGGGAATGATAAGAACCGGCTCTGTCGGCCGCTGGTGCTGATAATGCCGGCCGCGTTGGTGCCCGCAGTGTCGAAGGCCAGACCGTCTTCGGTGAAGGCAAACTCGATAGTCTCTTGCGGGAACCAGTTAAATCCTGCCAGGAGTATGCGGGCGCCGGGCGGGCCTTCATTCGGTGTAAGTTCAATGGTGGCAGACTTCACCCAGTATGCGGCGCCCGAGACCTGGCTGATATTGGAGATCGCAGACATCCCATAGATGCCATCTTTTTTCCTGGGCATCTTCATGGTGCTGTCTATGCAGCCGGTAGAAGAATCAACAGAAGGGCTGGCCAGCAACTGGTTGGTGGGCTGCAACAAAATATTCAGCACTGCCGCACCATCCCAGCCACAGCCGGTAATGGCCAGTACCAACTCCGACGGCCCCTGGGCGGGGTTGAGGTGCAGTTGGGGCACTACCTGCTCGAAAGGTAATGTGACCACGCCAGTGGCGTCGCCACGGGCCTGGATTTCGTGGGCACCGGGTTTGGAACTCCCAATGCGCTCATCGGCCAGCGGGAACATGCCTGCAAAACAACCCATGGCATCGACGGTTAAAGTAGCCAGGTGGACTTCGGGGTCATCCCACCAGACCTCGACCGTCTCGCCGGGAGACCAGCCACAATTTAAATCAGAAGTAACAATCGAATTAATTCCAATATCCGTATCGAGTCCGGCTAGCGTGGGTGTCAATTTGAAAAGAGGCGAATTTGAGACACCTTTGAAAAGGCTATTGGTTGCGGTCCCGGCGTAAACTGTAGAGGGCGTGATCGGGTCAATGGCCAGCGACCTGGAATCCACATTGAGATCAGTGGTCCAGTTGACACCGCCGTCTGTGCTTCGTGCCACGCCCCCAAAGGTTGCGGCATAGAGTGTTGAGGGATTTACCGGATCAATGTCAACTGCGCGGACCAGGCCACTTGGCAAGGCACCCGTGGGGCTCCAGTTGGCGCCCCCATCGGTACTCTTGTATACGCCCCGGTTTCCAGTTCCAACGTAAACGGTGCCGGGTGTTAGCGGGTCAACGGCCAGCGCAGGAAAAGTGGTGCTGGGCAAACCGGTATCAGATGGACTCCAACTTCCACCGCCATCGGTACTCTTGAACACACCGCTGTTGCTACCGGCATAGAGCGTTGCAGGGGTAAGTGGGTCAATCGCCAGGGAGCGGAGAAAAGAGTCCAATCCCGTGTTGGCGGGGTTCCAGGTACTTCCCGCGTCGGTACTCTTGTAGACGCCCTCGAAAGTCGTCACATAGAGTGTGTTCGGTGTCGCAGGATCAAATACCATCGCGTTGTTGCTGCCCGGCAGTCCGGCATTAATGGCACTCCAGTTATTGCCCCCGTCGGTACTCTTGTGTAGCGACCCCCCACTACTTTCTCCCACGTAGATGGTGGTACTGGTAACCGGGTCGATGGCCAGCCAGATAAAGGTGGTTCTGCTCAGCCCTGTGCTGGACTCGCTCCAGCTGCTGCCTCCGTCTGTGCTCTTGAAGACGCCGCCACCATTCGACGCCACGTAGAGTGTGGACGGGTTCAGTGGATCAACTGCCACGGCGGGGAGCCACATTGCAAATATGCCGGAACTTGCCTTGTTCCAGTTGTTACCGCTGTCTGTACTCTTGAAGACACCGGCACCTCTTGTTCCTGCATAAATAGTGGCGGGAATTGAAGGATTGATCACCAACGCAAGGACTCGATCATTGCCATCCAATGCGACATCGGGGAGTCCATTGCCGACCGCGCTCCAGTTACTGCCACCGTCGGTGCTTTTATAAGCGCCATTGTGCCCGCCTGCGTAGATAGTCATTGGCGTAACGGGGTCAACTGCAAGCGTATAAATGGTCTGACTCAGGAAGGGGCCGTTCCAGCTTGCTCCACCATCTGTGCTTTTGTGGATGCCGCCACCACCGCCAACACTGGTACCGGCGTAGAGTGTAGTTGGGGTGGTGGGATCAATGACCAGCGCGACGACAGAAGTGGTCGCAAGTCCGCTGTTCACAACACTCCAATTGAGTCCGCTATCGGTACTTTTAAACACGCCTCCAGCAATCGTTCCAGCATACAACGTGGCGGGCGTATCTGGATCTATCGCCAGAACGTTGACTGTTAAATCAGTCAGGCCGGTGTTGATCTGATTCCAATTGAGTCCGCTATTGGTACTTTTAAATACGCCACCACCGGCGGTGCCGGCATATAGTGTCGTAGACGTTATGGGATCGATGACCAGGGTGTTAACGGTGGTGGTCGTTAAGCCGGTGTTGATCTTATTCCAGCTACTGGCACTATCGGCACTTTTGAACACGCCACCAAACCCGCCTGCATAGATTGTTGTGGGGGTCGCCGGATCAATGGCCAGGCTGAGTCCAGCAAAGTTGGTCAAACCGCTACTGGATACACTCCAGTTGCTGCCTGAATCGGTGCTTCTGTATACGTCCCGTCCTGTAAGCACATAGAGCGTTGCCGTTGTAGAAGGATCGATCGCAATTGCACTAACGCTACCCCCGTCAGGCCCTTGCTGGAGCCAGACATCGCCAGCCCATGTTGGCTGGGTACACAGGGTTGCGAGCATGAAGACCAACAGAACCGCCAACTCGAAAGACAGGGAATGATAATGTGCACTGCGAATCTTTGACCGCAGCCGCTTCAATAAGGTGTTTTGCGTGGATTTACTCAAGTAAATGGTTTTTGCCTTTCAACTAAATATAGCAGAAATTCTGGAAATTAAATTTGGAGTGCAGCAACCTGGATTTTTTAACGAAGTATCCTGAGCTTCGAAATGCGACTCAATGTTCACTCAAAACCGTTACCAAAAATCACTTACTGCGAAGCAACTGCTTCTGTCTCGAATCGCCAGACGATCCCAACCCTTGCGAGACCTCCGTCATCTCTTGCAACCACTTGCCAGTAATACTGGGTCGAGAGCAACAAACCTGCGGGTGGAAGGCAGCTACCATGACATGAGATGAAATTTGTGTAATGGAAATGTCATATCTGGTGTGGGAAACCCATGAAACCATTGCTGTACTTGGTGCCCGGGGCCGGACTCAATGAGGCTCTGAAACGTAGCTGTGGCGCGGGGTTAAATTTTATACAACAGTAAATACAAAAGTTTTAACAAATGCCGAGTTTGGTTCTCAATACTGATTTCCAACTCACTACACATGCCGGTGGGCCCCCGGTCAGAGACGGCCGGGGGTTTTATTGCGGCAAAGAAAAAGGCCGCTAACGGTTTTTGTCTAGCCAGGCCTCGCACGCTTGGCGCACCAGATCGGTTCCGTAGTCTTCCACGGTCTGGTCTAACTGCCAGCAAATGGCCCGAAAGGCCGGCCAGGTTTCGGTTTACTTGATCAGCTCAGAGGCCCACAGGGAATTGCCCTTGCAAGAGGCCACTTCGCTCCAGGCCTCATCCGCTTTTTGCGAAGCAGAGCCTGGATAAGCCTTCGCGAGTTTCCCCCAGACTTCATGATCCGGCAAGATTGAGACGAAGTTAAAGCTACCGTCACCAGTGTTGGCGACCGAAGGGTACATGTGATAAACCTCGATTTCCTCAGTGCCTTCCATGCTTTTGGTAGCTGCCAGCCATGCCGACGAAACCACATTCAGATCATCAACAGTCTTGCCATCGTTCAGTTTGCAATTCCAAACCTCGACTGATTTCGCATGGGCCAGCGAGCATGAACCTATAAATATTGCAAAGAGTAAGATTTTGGTAGTTGTTTTCATATTGGTCTCTCCAAGAGGCAGGATTGCCTCTTTTGAGCATAGGACATAGATTCTTGCTGTCTACCTAATCCTAGAAATTAGATGAAATAGGCCGCGAATAGGTGAAGGTAAAAAGCCGGTAGATCTGACCGGCAACAGCGGGCCATCATACAACGCCGCCGGTATCAGGCAGGATACATACAACGGTGTGACCCCTTGCACCGTGGCCCCAGTCCGCGCCGATTTGTACTTCAGCTTGCAGGGCGCGTTGAAAAATGTTGCTAAAAGGAGAAATCTAATTAGGAACGAAAAAGTATTTTGTCGCAACCAACTGACCATCCGCTTCGATCAGCTGGAGGATGGCACCGTTAATTACTATGTGCTGCCCGATCAGAAGATTTACGCAACACGCGATTTGAGCCTGATGGACATGGCCGAGCAGAGGGCACCGCTCTCATCGTTGGGTATTCGCGCCTTGTGGAAGATGTGCGCGGACGGCCTGGTCTTCACCGCGCTTGAAACAGCCAGTGCCTTCCGTGACGGCGTTGAGCAGCGCATCGCGGCATCGGATGATGTGTCTGAAGCCCAGGATAGTTCCGGTGAGATTGTCCTCCACTAAGTCCGTTGGGGACGGTGCTTGCGCCGTCTCCTTTTTACCGGATCAGAAAACTCTGCTTTACTCCCGCTTGATCCACCAGATTCCCCAGCCCACGATCAGGGGGCCAAGGACGAGAAGAAGCACCCGGCTCAGAGTCAATCCTGTCTGCGGGTCTGATAGCTCTATAGCAAGCACCGCCCACAAAAAGATCCAGAGAACCGACATAAGAATCCAGATTTTCGTTTTCTTAGCCACGCTTGCTCCTGATTTCTATCTCCGTTACCCCACAGACAGCGAAGATCTGCAACGCCCGCTGGAGCCTCACACTGCCACGCCATACGGCCTTGCTAATGTCGCTGGGACTCAATTGAACGCCATAGTCGCTCTCCAGCCGCTGGCTGATTTCTTCCAGTGTGAGCCCCGAATCACGGACGGCCCGATGAAGAGCGTGGGACAGTTGATTGGGATCGCTGGGATCGAGTCGTGGCATGGGTGAATTATCCCATAATCGAGGCCTTTATCACCTTGTGGCTGTGTTCCTATAATTCTGCTCTACACCAGAAAGCAGTCGTTCGCCACCCGCAGATTTTGGAGCTGGGTATGGCTGCAGTCGGCCAGAACCGGAGATTGCGACTTAAAGAAACGGGCCGCCAAAGTGACGGCCCCAAAAATTCAATGATGATGAATATACATATCGAGATGACAATTTAGTCGTGCTCGATGACAACGTCGCACTCAGGAAAATCTTCTGGGACGGTTATTAGTGCACCGTCGCCAGGCGACTCGCGCTTAAGCATGTCTTCAGTGATACTGACACACCGCGAATAAAAGAATGACTCACTTATCTCACAGGTAGTTGCCTGCATTTCTTGTTCATGCATTATCCGGGCATAATTGCAGTAGGCATCGTGCGTTTCGATGCATGCGGGAATTGCGTCGCTGGCTCTCCCCCAGCCAATTTAGGGTGCTAAAGTTAATAAATACAATAACTTAGGGTATGCACAGAAAGTCATACCTAAAACAGTACCCAAATTAGTTAAGTGAAAGCCCCGACCTGTTGATTTGCATGTTCGTTTGACCCACATTTGCATTTTGAATTGACCCACTTCAAGCCAAGAAATGCTTCATATATTCAAGTTATTAGAATTCAAGTGACGGGGTAATTTTGGGTGCAAAAGCGGGGCAATATTCAATGCAAATCAACAACCTGACCCTCAATCTGGCCGAATAGAGGATGTTAATCCCCACCCGGATTGGCCTGTTCGGAGCGTTCGGCGGGTAGAAGTCTCAGGTCGGCCAGAGCGTGCCGCAATGCCGGTAAGAAACCTGCATTGTCCATCAGGTAGTATTCGACTTTCATGGTCAAAGCGCTGCCGAACATGATGGCCGTCAAGGCCATCAATGACCCCAGGGCCAGAGTCGACATGCCGCTAATACCCTGTCCGACAGTGCAGCCCAGAGCGAGTACTCCGCCAAAACCCATGAGGATTCCGCCCACTATGTGTCTGACCATGTCTGCAGCCACCGTGAAGGTTTCAAGATGAAAATTTCGCGTTACAAGCGTGAACAGGAATGATCCAAACAGGACACCGCCCACGGCGGCTACGCCAAAATTGATCGTTGAGCCTGTAAATGTCATCAGGTACTGAAGGGCGTTACCAGTGGGCGCTACGAAAGTGAAGGATTGGAGCCGGACTGGTTCGAAATCATCGAAGCCGACGACCCCGGTGACATACCAGGCCGCCGGTATGATCAGGCCGACTGCAATTCCGGCCAGCATGTCGTTGAAGCTACCCCGGAATGATGCATTCGAGAATGAAAAGATAACCAGCCCGCCACCCAGAACCAGCGCCACTATCAGGCTGACAGCCGCCGTGTTTTCAAAGCCTGCCGCCATTGCGATCAGGGTTCCGATACCCTGGCCGGGAGCGCCTGACTGAACCAGGTCGATGCTCGTCAGATCTGTCAGCTTCACACGCAGCGGGGCCAGGAAGCCACGCATGGTCATGTAGGCGGTCATTCCAAGGAACAGCAACACGATCAGGGATTTGAGATTGCCGCCGCCGAGCCGGACCAGGGTGCGCTGCCCACAACCGGACGCGAGGGTCATGCCGACGCCAAACAAAAAACCGCCGAGAATGTAAGTCAGCCAAGAAAAATTGCTTGCCAGGTACATCGTCTGGTTCAATTCCACTATGCCGCTGAACTGCATGGCCTGGCTGATCAGGACGGCAATCCCGATGGCGAGAAGCCAGGCGCGCAAGCGATTTTTATCACCCATGTTGACCCAGTCGCTGACCGCTCCCATGGTACAAAAATTCGTCTTACTCGCGAGCGCTCCGAAAATCATTCCGAGGATGAAACCCAGCGAGGTGACCTTGTAAACAGGACTCCAGTCCATGATTCAGTTCCCGTGGCGTGATTAGCCAGCTACGGATATTCCAACTAGTGTAGTGTTGTTTCCAGCGAATCGCTTTGGCCGATGTTGTCCACCCAACTGACGAGGAATTTATCACCCGGTCTGGCGCCTTTGAAGCTAAAGCTGAAATAAGGGTCTCTGGCGACGGCAGTACTGCAGTTGACGACCAGTACAATAGTGCCGTTGTTGGAAAATCTGAGCTGCGTAATGTGATGAGCTGAAATGGCTTCGCCGGTTTCGGGGTCGGTGCGAGTCCCGGTTTCCATCGGATGTGGCACCAGGCTTTTCACCTCTGCGAAATCGTCTCTCAGCGTTACTTTCAGTTTTATTTGCTTAGCCATTAATCTGCTTCTCCGCCGTCTCATTCCCGAGCCCGGTTAATTGAGCTCAGCAACCTCCAATGGTTACTTTCACTTCGCTGGCAGTGCTGAAAATACCCTGGTCTGTCACAACCGCGGCCAATACTCTGGAAGTTTTCGCCATTTTGATGCGAAAAGCGATTTCCGGTAGTGCCGCTGGAGTCAGGTCGAAAGAGATCACCAGTGGACGTGGATTGTTCTCCACCACAATGCTGATGGATAAGGGATTCGGCAAGCTGGTCCTGACCGACACCGGGACGACGGAGCCGTCTTCTGCGACCAGGGGCGTAATCAGAGTAATTTTGTCCGAGGGCGTGGTCTGATCTGTTCCCAGTAAGTTGATCAGAGCTTCATTCGCTACCTTTGACGCAAATGCCTTTTGTGGCCAGGCGCCTGCGAACAGGGCTTTGGGCAATCCCGTTAAAGCCAGAAAGGCCAGTGTCCCTTTTACGATCAATCTACGATGCAGTTTCATTATTCCAGGTCTGCCTGGCCTGCCAGGCGCCGGCTACGTGTTTATCAGTATAGTAAAAAATTGGCGCGTAGACCGATGGATTAACGCGAGCGGTGCCAGCCGGCAAGTGGCTAGTAATGTGAAATTTTTAAATTCTGCTAATCTAGAAATAAGGTAGTGCCATATGAGGACTTTCATCGGTCCGTCCCGATTGCTCTGTAGCAAGAGGTAAAGTTTTATGCAAAATCGTATAGGAAAATTAATTCTAGCGACGGTAATCCTGATAGGGGTGATGTTATCCATTCAGGGAAACGCCGATCAATTAACTCAGGGAGCCATGCTCAGTGCCTCCTGTGAAGGCTGTCACGGGACAGACGGCCACAGCCCGGGAGCCATCCCCGACATCTCCGGAAAGTCGTCCGAATTCATCCGGGTCAGCCTCGAGGAATTCCGTTCCGGCGATCGCGATTCCACCGTGATGGGCCGGCATGTCAAGGGCTACACGGATAAAGAGATTCTGCTGATCTCAGATCATTTCGGGAAACAGGAAACGGGAAAGAACAGTCATGACTAAACTCACGCGCAGAAAATTTGTTCGAATGGTGGGCGCCGCCGGTGCCGCTTCTTCATTGCTGGCTTGGCCGGCACTAAGCCTGGCAGGCAAGGCAAGTGGCAGAGTCGTGATCATTGGAGGTGGCTTCGGTGGAGCCAGTTGTGCCAGCTATTTGAGCCGGGTTGCACCCGGTATCGATGTCACTCTGGTCGAAAAAGACAAGCAATTCATCACCTGTCCGTTCAGCAATGCCGTGTTGGGTGGGCTTTATGACATGGATTTTATTACGCACAGCTATGACGCCATGCGTAATGTCCGTGGCGTCAATGTGATTCATGACAGCGCGAGCCGGATTGATGCTGCCTCGAAAAAAGTAGGGCTGGCCGGTGGAGCGCAACTGGAATATGACCATTTGGTCGTATCACCCGGCATTGACCTGAAATGGGGTGCGGTAGAGGGCTATGACCAGTCAGCCAGCGAATCCATTCCTCACGCCTGGAAAGCGGGCCCGCAGACACTGCTTCTTCGCCGGCAACTCGAGGAAATGCCTGATGGTGGAGTCGTGATCATCGCGCCGCCCAAGAATCCATTCCGATGCCCACCCGGACCTTACGAAAGGGCGAGCATGATTGCCCATTATCTGAAACAGGCCAAACCGAAATCAAAGATCCTGATTTACGATGCGAAAAACAAGTTTTCCAAGCAGCCACTGTTCGAACAGGGCTGGAGAGACCTGTATCCGGGTATGATCGAATGGATCAGTGAGTCAGACGGTGGAGAGCTCGAACGCGTCGATGCGAAAAGCATGACGGTCTACCCGACATTCGGTGATCCGCAGAAAGCGGACGTCATCAACCTGATTCCACCGCAACAGGCCGGCGTGATTGCGCAGGTGTCGGGGCTTGCCAACCAGGGAGGCTGGTGCGAGGTAAACCAGAGAACCTTCGAGTCCAGTGTTCATGGCGGAATCCACGTAATCGGTGATGCCGCTATCGCCAATCCAATGCCAAAATCCGGATTTGCAGCGAGTAGCCAGGGCAAGGTCTGCGCCACAGCGATCGCCGCCGAGCTGAGTGGCCAGGAAATGCCGGAGCCGTCCTACGTCAACACCTGTTACAGCCTGATTGGTCCCAGCTACGGTATTTCAGTAGCCGCCGTGTACCGAATGGAGGCGGAAGGAATTGCTGCGGTCAAGGGGGCCGGGGGTGTCAGTCCTGCGGATGTCCCGAAGTCATTCCGCAAGGATGAGGCCCGCTACGCGGTCGGTTGGTACAAGAGCATTACCTCCGACATATGGGCTTAGGCCCAATCTGTGGTTATTTGCTCCTGCATTATCGCCAGGGGATTTCGTAGAGGCTGGCAGGTTCATTGAATCCTTTGAAAACTTTATGTCCAACGTGGAGAAATTCTTGTTGTTTGTGGGTGCAATTGTCTTTCACTGATTGAACCGCAAGTATTTGATCAGGGCTCGCCGAGTCACATACTCTTGCGGCCATTTGAACTGTTGATCCAAAAAGATCGTTATTTTCCTCAACAGGCTCTCCGGCGCTTAATCCAATTCGAACGTGCATTTCCTGCTCAGGAGTATTTGCGCTGTTCGCCGCAAACGCTTGTTGTATTTTTGTGGCACATTGTGTCCCGTCGTCGGCGGAAATAAAGGAAACCATAAATCCATCTCCGGTGTGTTTTATTTCCCGGCCGTTGTGATCTTTGATCGCATTGCGGGTGATTGCATTGTGAATGTGCAGGAAGTGCATGGATTTTTGATCACCCAGGGCAGTTGTCATTGCCGTCGATCCTTCCAAATCGGTAAACACGATTATGCGAAATGCGCTGTCAATTTTTTCAGCAGTTTGATCTTCGGCGACGACGGGGTCCTCCAATCGCCCCAAAAAAAGCCTGACTGTGTCTGGATCAACCGGGATGATTTCATTGGGCATGTCGCCGTGAGCTTCTGCGTGAACTTCTTTGATTACGGACTCGTTGTTTGCCTCAACCAGACAAAAGGTGGTGCCTCGTTCTTCGTCGAACCAATAGGTCATGAACCTGACTCCATACTTCTCTTGAATCTCGAGGTCTTTCAGGTGGGCCAGTTCGACGGCTTCCCGGGTGGGGTTTTCCGAATAATGACGGTCCATGAATATGGGCATGGCTCTGATCCTCACGATGAAGCGATGTATGCATAAAAAATAGCACATTTGGAATGATTTAAGGGAACTGTGGTATTGACAAGATATTGCTTGATTCAGGTTGACCCGCGATTCAGGGACACGTGAAGACTCAGCGCCCAATCCTCAGGCGCTTGAGAAATTTTAAGCCAGAGTATAGGAAGCATTAAAGCTATATTGTCAGAAATCTGCATCTATTGAAAATTGCACTACGTCGGCATTGGAGTTAGTTCGCCGTGAATTGTCGCATTAATTGAGTGGTGAAGACTGGGTTCTGCATT
>PVMK01136801.1_pt1 | contig 12278 bp, 16 predicted proteins | sample 1853481 | NCBI WGS metagenome assembly PVMK01 (sample SAMN08533507, study PRJNA380276) | Marine sediment metagenome, whole genome shotgun sequencing project. | reverse complement strand
CTATGTGGGCTTCATTTTCGGCGGCGTCAAGGCCAACCCCATCTGGGCCACACCGCTGATGCCGGTTATTTTCCTGCTGTCCGCCTGCGTTTCGGGTATTGCCGGTATTATTCTCGTTTACAGCCTGATCAAAAAAATCAGCAAACAACCCGTTGATATGGTTTGTCTGCGGGCCTGTACCAATTATCTGGCAGGTTTTTTCATCATTGATTTTTCCTTTGAGATGCTGGAAGTCTTTTCCCATTCTTACCTGCGAACCTGGTACCATCACTCGGTGGAGGGACTGCTGTGGGGGCCTCTTTTTAATTCCTTCTGGGTCTGGCAGGTCGGTATATTATCCGTTATCCCGGTATTTCTGCTTGGCTGGCTGTGCCTGACCAAAGTCAAGGATTCCATATACCGCATTATAGCCCCTTTGGTGTCTTTGCTGCTCCTGGTACAGGTAATGTTTATGCGCTGGAATGTGGTAATCGGGGGTCAGTTAATGTCCAAAAGTCACCGGGGCTTTACCGAGTTTCACCCGGAATGGTTCGATAAGGAGGGCATCATGATGGTCTTGATTTTGATGTCCCTGCCTTTGATTCTGCTGTTCATCCTCAGCAAGATCTTCCCTTTCTGGTTGGAAGATGAAGAAGAAATGCCTAAAGCCTAACCCGGATAAACCGGAATTGCGAATTTGGGGATTGAGGAATTGAGGAATTAAGGAATTAAAAAAATGTCCTCAACCTAACTTGGATAAGCCGGAACCAAAATCCTACGCAAACGTGATGGGATTTTGAAATTTAGATACTAAAGTGCCTAAAATTTAGTAGTTGTAGGTTGGGTTAAGCGACTTTAATGTTGGGTAATGCTATTGCAGAAAAATTACGTTAGATAGCAGGAAGTTGTTATTTAGTTGAACTAAGCTTTACCCGACGTTAACGCCCGCACAACCCAACCTACAATAAAAGGTGTAAACTACTTTTGGGGTCATATGAAGGATGCCGAATATTGAATATTTAAGGTATTCTTTCGATTTTAAAAAGGACGGAGCGAAACGACATCAACAAATCTTCAATCTTCAATTCCGGCTTTGCCGGGTTAGGAATGTGTTAATCTCAATCAAAAACGGAAAGGAGGTGGTGCATTAAAAGTGTTTGACCGGATGTGTTTCCACGAGGCAGGAATACGGGGCGATTGATTCCCATATTGCCGGTTGCTGTGCCTCAATAATTTTACCGTGTCAAAAAAACAGAAGGAGGAAAAAAGATGTATTTGATAAGATCGGCATTCATTGTGCTTATCTTGGGAATTTTCGCAGCCGGGACTGCTTTCGCGACGACCCAGGCATCCTTTGATGTGAGAAATCCCAAAAACCAGGAAATGAATAAAAAGTGTATCATGTGTCATTTAAAAGAGAACAAGTCTCTGGTACTGCAGTGGGAGAATTCGCCCCATGCGGCCGCCAAAGAAGGCCAGATCGCCTGTTACACCTGCCATGCGGCGGAAAAAGGTGATGAGCTGGGCTACATGCACGAAGGCGCGTTCATCAAGGCCATCCTGACGCCCAACGACTGCGGAAGATGTCATGAGCCCGAGGCTAAGCAAATGGCGCCGTCCCATCATGCCACCGCCGGTGAGATCATGGCCTCGCTGGACAACATGCTGGCCGAGGTGGTCGGCGGCATGCCCACCAACAAGGCCAACATGGCCAGTGGCTGCTGGCAGTGCCACGGATCGGTGGTAGCGCTCAAGCGCGACAAGGACGGCAATATTCTGCGCAGCAAATCCGATGCGCCCCAGATGGACCACAACACCTGGCCCAATACCGGCATCGGCCGCATCAATCCGGATGGTTCCAAAGGCGTGTGTATTGCCTGTCACTCCAAGCACTCCTTCAAGGCCAGCGTGGCCCGGCAGCCTGAAAACTGCGGCAAGTGCCACCTGGGTCCCGACCATCCCCAGAAGGAAATCTATGAAGAGTCCAAACACGGCATCGCTTTTTTTTCCGCACAGATGGGAGGAGGCCGTAATGCCATGAATATTATGAAAGACGGCAAGTGGGTCCTGGGCGATGATTATTATACCGCCCCAACCTGCTCCACCTGTCACATGGGCTCGTTCATAAAAGTAAACGGTTCCGTGGCTCCCAACAGCCACAATGTCGGCGACCGCATCTCCTGGAACCTGCGCGCGCCGGTGTCAAGCAAATTAAACCGGGTAACCTTTACCGATGGCACGGTGACCGACATCACCGGCGAAATGCCGCCGCGCCCCGGCCAGAAGGCCAATTATAAAACCTATGTCAGAGAAGGTGACAGACTGAAAAAGGTAGTCACGGAAAAAACCATCGACAGTGTGATCACCTGGAAGCAGCGCCGCGAAAGCATGCAGGAAATGTGTAAATCCTGCCACGGCATCAATCAGATCGAGGGTTTTTACCAGCAGTTTGACGATCTGGTCAACCTGTACAACGACAAGTTTGCCAAACCCGGCAAAAAAATTGTCGGCATGCTGAAAAGAAAGACGGTATCTGGCAAAATACCGGCTTTCAGCATAAACTGGGCTATACCTGGTTTGAGATCTGGCATCATGAAGGGCGCCGGGCCCGGATGGCGGTGGCTATGAATGCCCCGGACTATACCCACTGGCACGGCATGTACGAGATTTCCCGCAATTTCTATCAGGAATTTTTGCCCGAGGTGCAGGAGCTGGCGGATCACGCCGGTCAGGGTGAAAAATACAAAAAGATCATCAAGGAACTCCTGGACCGACCTGAAAACCTGTGGATTCATACCGGCGGCAGTGCCGAAACCATGAAACTCATCGAGGAAGAGCAGAAAATGCGATATAATCAGTAACCGTTTACATCGCTACTGCTTTTCGTTGCTGTAAGTTGACGGTTTCGTAAAAAGTCGAATTTTCCCATATATCTGGATTCCCGCCTTCGCGGGAATGACAATAAAGCTCTTAATATCAACCAGATACAATAGCCGTCATACCCGCGAAGGCGGGTATCCAGGCGGCAAAGTGACTTTTTACGATTTCATCAAAGTTAAACAATCAAATCCGGCAGGGGTGGCTAAAAAATTACCCCTGCCGGATGTTTCGCAGTCGCTTGCTATCGTCCTACCGCCCCCAAAATCTTTACGTGAGCCACATACAGACCTCATAATTTACTATGAAAATAGCTCTTCTTTTTGGACATTATCGGGCGTAGTGAAGCCTTTTCGGAGAATAGGTTTCAGGTGTCGGGTGTCAGGTTTCAGGCCAGCTCTCACTTTTTTACTACTGAAACCTGAGTGACAGTGTCCAATTATTTTGTAAAGATGGGATAAACCCATATTTACAACCACTTAACCAATCAACGATATCTGACGTGTGGAATTTTGGGGGTTATTAATTTGCTGGATTTTAGTAAAAAAGATCAGCCAAACGCAGAGGTCGCAGAGATTTAAACTAAGGACGTTTCTTTAAATATAACTTTCTCAGCGATCTTTGCGATCTCTGCCTGCCCAATGAAATCTCTGTTGCACTTATTTCATCGGGGCGGTGAACTATTTCGGATTTTAAAGTTTTGAAAAACAAAATGAAGACCTTTTCAGCAATTATGGCTGCCGTCATACTGTCTACGACCGCTGCCTGTTCTTCCCGGGCGGATGAATTTACCGATCTGTATACCCGTGTTGAAAAACTGAATATCCGGCGCAATGACTACACCCTGGGAAAAGTGCTGACCGACAAACAAAAGCAAACAGCCCGGCGCAACGCCCGGGAAAAGGCAGCCCCTGGAACATACAAATTCAAAGACGACGATCTTTACGTGGTGGCCGACAAAGCCACGGACAGAGTACTCATTTTATATGAACGCTACGAACCGGCTTCCGGAAAGAAGATTCGCGATTTAGTGGGTACGCTGTTCTTTGATTTCGGCGATCCTACCGTAATGGCCCATGACAAGACCATTTACTGGGCTTTTGATGAGAAGGGAAGAATTTCAGAGGAGCAATACCGCGAGGCAAAGGCAAATAGAGAGCCATTGAAAACTCTTGCGACCGTAAAACTCGACAGCAGCCGAAAGATAATGGACGACAGTGACTCCGAAAAAGACGGCAGTGTTTACTACATTGTTTCATCGGAACCGATATTGAAATTGATAAATGGTCGCTAACAATAAGCTCAAAGCTGAAAACAATTAAAGCTCAGAGCAGGTACGGTACCTTCGGCTGTTAGAGATTTGAGGCTTGGTTCTAACATCAGCCACGGCTTATTCGTAGGTTGGGTTGAGCATCCCGATATCTTTTGTTGGGTTTCGTTCCTCAACCCAACCTGCTCGTCAACCATTTTTGTGCTATCAGCGAAACCCAACAAAATGACTATTCAATCGAAAATATTCAATCATTTTAAAATAAGGAGGGCAGTGCCATGAGAAAAGTCGTCATTTTAGGATCAGGTGCCGGCGGCACAATGGTCGCCAATAACCTGCGAAAAGAACTGGATGAATCTGAATGGCAGATCACCATTATCGACCGGGAGGAGGAACACCACTTCCAATCCGGATATCTGTTTATTCCCTTTGGCCTTTATTCCAGGAATGACGTGTTGAAGCCTAAAAAGGAATTTATTCCGCAAGGCGTCGAATTCGTGGTCGATAACATAATTAACATTAATAAAGAGCAACGCAGTGTGAAAACGGAGAGGGCCGAATATGATTACGATTGGCTGGTGATTGCCACCGGGTGCCGAATCGCACCCGAAGAGATCGACGGCATGATGGACGGATGGGGTAAGGATATTGTTGATTTTTACACCCTGGAGGGCGCCATCGAACTGCGCAAAAAACTGAAGTATTTTAAATCCGGCAAAATCGTGCTTAACATCGCCGAAATTCCTTACAAATGCCCCATTGCGCCTTTGGAGTTCGTTTTCATGGCGGACTGGTTTTTTACAGTTACCGGTGTTCGGGACAAAGTGGATATCGAATTGGTGACACCGCTGGATAATGTTTTTACCAAGCCGGTTGCAGCTAAAACTCTGGCCGAGTTCGCCGTCAAAAAGAATATCAAAGTAACCCCCTATTTTGATATAGCCCAGGTCAACACCAATGAAAAGACCATTGAATCCCACAAAGGTGACAAGGTCGGCTACGATCTGTTGGTCGCTATCCCTCCCAATATGGGAGATCAAGCCCTTATTGATTCCGATATCAGTGACCCGGTGGGCTATGTACCGACAGATAACTACACCTTGAAAGCCGAGAATGCCGATCGAATTTTTGTCATTGGTGATACAACCAATGTACCCACCTCCAAAGCCGGCTCGGTGGCCCATTACATGTCATCTACGCTGGTAGAAAATCTGGTGCGGGAGATAGACGGTGAGGATCCTTTACCCACATTTGACGGTCACGCAACCTGTTTTTTGGCTTCAGGATTTGAAAAGGCGATTTTACTCGACTTTAATTATGATGTGGAACCATTGTCGGGTAAATTTCCGTTTCCGGGGATGGGGCCCTTTTCCCTGCTCCAGGAAAGTTTGAGCAATCACTGGGGGAAAATGATGTTTCAATGGGTGTACTGGAACCTGCTGATGAAAGGTCTGGAATTGCCCCTGGAGCCTCAAATGAACATTGCGGGTAAAATCCGAAAAGCTGCCGCATAAAAGGAGGAAACGGTTATGAATAATGAAGCATTAATTCTGGATCGGCTGGAGCGTCTGGAGCAGGCGATTGCGCCGGTAACGGATTCAGCCAAATCCGTCAAGGAACTCAAAGAGCAATTGGCGCCCAGGGTGAATGAAGCCGTTCAGGCCCTCATCGTTGAACTGGCGGACGTGGAAGCGGATTTCCAGTTGGAGGATCTGACATTTTTTATTAAAAAATTGATGAGAAACATAAAAAATCTTACTTTTTTACTGGAACAGTTAAAAAACCTCACCGACTTTGCCCAGGCGGTTGAACCTCTGCTTAAAACCACAGTGCCGCATATTATCAGTGCTTTCGATGAACTGGAACAAAAAGGGCTGCTGGGTCTCTTTACCAAAGTGCCCGCTAAAGTGGATTTGTCACAGGCACAGGAAGTGGGACTTTTCGGAATGCTGCAAGCGTTGCGGGAAAAGGAAATCAGACAGGGTCTGGGCGTTCTCCTTGAACTGACGAGGGGGCTGAGTGCGGTTAAAAATTAAAGTGGGTGGTGAAAATCGCCTATAAATCAGGTGTCAGGTTTCGGTGTCAGGTGTGAACGGGTCTCAGTGTTCAGCTCCGCTACCGGCCTGGATTCGGCCGCGGTTTATGAATATCCGAAAGTGGCGGTGATTGCCACCGGGGATGAGGTGGTGCTTCCCGGAGACTCCTAAGGATATTAGCCATTTTAATTTTATCGTCAATCCCGTCGGTGGCGGGACCATTAATCCAACATTGCATTATCCTCTCCGAGCCGGAGGCCACTATTCCATTGTTCTCTCCGAGGCGTAGGTGCTACCCTACGAGCCGGAGGCCATCATTCCAATTGTGAGCGAAGCGAACTAACTTGATAGCCTCGGACAAAAAGGGGAGTATTCTCAAATTTGCTAAAAATTTAAGAGCTTGCAAAAAAATCAGCCTTGACAATCAAACCCGCCTTCGATAATTAATGCTAATCGTTGGCGTTGATTTGATCCCTCCATATGTTGGGCGGCATCTGAAACCGATACGCAAATCAAATTTTCACTTAACTTACTCTTGAAAAAGCTCGACTCAATTTGATCGGTATCATCTCAGATGCCAATGTCCAAATGATTGAAGATATATGAAATACACATCTTCCTTAGACCGCAATTAGATTGCTTCTTGTGGTATAGATTTACACCCGTTTAAACAGCTTTCGAACGTAGAAGAGGCTCAGGCAATGGATCGTTTGAATCACGAAACCGGCCGTGAGGATCAATCTCAACCCAAACCGGGCAATGACACTTCCCCCTCTTCGCATCCGAAACGATTCAGCGCGGGCTTTTTCCTTACCTTTCTGGTTATGTTTGCCGTGTGGCTTGTATTTTCGGGCAGATTCGATGGGTTCCATCTTATTCTTGGAGTCATTTCCTGTACGATTGTCGCTTTTTTATCCGCAGATTTACTCTTTCCATCACCGGTGACCGAAAGTCTTCCCCTTCTGTGGTTTCGTTTTATCGGGGTATCTTCCATGGCTTCTATATCAAATTTTTCGGGCAAACCTTCATGTAATGTATCTGGTGTTTCATCCCCGAATGATGGAACTGATCGATCCTCAGATCATTGAATTTAACAGCAAACTGACAAGCGATGTCTCCCGAACCACATTTGCCAATTCCATAACGTTAACGCCCGGAACAATTACCGTCAATGTTACGGCATTAGGAAAATTCTCGGTTCATTGTATTGATACGGAATCCGGCAAACCGCTACCTGGTGAAATGGAAGCACGGATCGCAAGCGTATTCGGTGAATAATGGAAAACCTGTTTCTCTATGCCGCTCTTTGCTTATGCCCTGATTATGCTGCTCTCCCTTTACCGGGCGGTTGCCGGACCGACCGTTCTTGACCGCCTGATCGGGGTCAATGCCATTGGGAGCAAGACAACCGCATTGCTGATCCTGATCGGTCTGGTTTACCGCCGGGTGGACATGTTCGTTGACATTGCTTTGGCCTACGCCATGTTGAACTTCATCGCTGTACTGGCGGCATCGAGGTATTTTCAAAAAAGAAAAGGCCTTTATGACGAAACCCGGCATGGAGAAAAATAGCTTCAATGGATATCATCGTCATCATACTTCTGATCAGCGGTCTCATCTTTTTTACCGGGGGTTCGGTTGGTATCATTCGGTTTCCGGACTTTTATTCCCGGCTGCATCCGGCGGGAAAACTGGATACGGCCGGTCACGTCTTGACGATGTCGGCTATGGCCCTGTACACACTCCAAGAACTTTCCATCGCTTCCCTGCTGACTGCTTTTAAAATTATTTTAATCGTCGCTTTCGTTTTTTTTACCAGCCCGACGGCGACTCACGCCATTATCGACGCGGGCGTCAGGGCCGGCCTGAAGCCCTGGACCAAGGAGAAGAAGTAGACCATGTTGTGGCTGATCCAACTGATCATTCTGATAATGGTCGTCGTCACTGCCCTGGCTGCGATAGCGGTTAGAGACCTGCTGGCGCCGCCATACTTTTTGGGGCCTACAGTTTCATGATGTGCCTTCTGTGGGCCATTATGGGGGCGGTCGATGTGGCCTTTACCGAAGCGTCGGTAGGCGCGGGAATCAGTACGGTGCTGTTCGTGTCCGCAGTTTTCCGAACCTCGAGGAGGACCAAAGATTGAGAGCCCGTAGGGGCAATTGTCGTACTGCTGTTCGGCAGCCTTCTGATCTATTGCACGCTGGACTTTCCCTCCTGGGGCGATCCAACATCGCCGGCCAGCACCCATGTATCCCCCTATTATATCGAAAACACCCTTGAAGATACATCGGTCCCCAACATCGTCACCGCGGTTCTGGCCGACTACCGCGGCTATGACACGATGTTTGAGACCATTGTTATCTTCGCGCCGGAATTGGCTGCTTCTTCTGTTGAGAAAGGTTTAAAGCACATTGAACCTGAAACACGGCTGTACCGGCATGTACCCACCGCATAACCTTTCGAATCGAAAAGGGCGGCCCGATATCCGCGGGAGTCTGTGGATTTCGAAACGAATCGATTTGCAATGGGTGCCCCATGATTTAATCATCAAAACTACCTGCCGCATGATAATTCCATTTATCCAGATCTTTGCCCTGTACGTTATTGCCCACGGACATCACAGTCCCTGGTGGTGGGATTTCAAGGCGGTGTAATCATGGGCGCATCGGTAATCATTTTTGCAATTTCCCATAACCTCCGCTCATCCACAAACGAATCAGCGAAAAAACGGCCGCGTTTCTTTGTACATTGGGGGTGTTCCTTTATGCTGCCACCGGAGGGTTTATGCTTGCTTCTGGGGTCAAATTTCCTGAATTACAGCGCACTTTCCTCAATTCTCGGTGTTGATCCGGTCTCGGCGCGCTCTCACGGGATCCTCCTGGTTGAAATCGGTGTGGGTATGACTGTGATGGCAGTCATGATAATCCTTTACTACAACATAGCCTCTGCCGGAAAACATGATGAAGGGTTATAGGTATGCATGACCTGGCATTGATCGTTATCTCCAAGTTAAATTACTGGATTTACATTTCGCTGATGATGATCGGCCTGTATGCCATGATTGTCAAAAACAATCTGGTTAAAAAAATCATCGGGATGAACATTCTGCAGACCGCGGTCATCCTGTTTTTCATTTCCATCGGCGCCAAAAATAAGGCCACCATACCGATTATCGAGCAAGCACACGGCCCAGGGGATCACGCGGTTTCCGCGGTGAATTATATTAATCCCTTACCCCATGTGCTGATGCTGACGGCAATCGTTGTGGCTGTGGCGACCCTCGGCGTTGCCCTGGCTTTAATCATCAAGCTCCACCAACAGTACAGTACCCTGGAAGAGGATGAAATTCTGGCCCAACTGAAAGATGATCGACCCTGAGTTTTAAGCGAGCCCTAGCCCGCGTATGTCTGCAGTGATACTGAATAGGAGGTGGCATGGTAACCACGGAGGACTTAAAAAAGATGGTCATTATGACCCATCTCAAAGATGATATGCTGGACCGCATTAGTACGATTACCGATGTTTTGACATTCGATGATCAGGAGATCATTTTCAGACAGGGCGATATCGCCGACCGCTTTTACATGGTAAAAAGGGGCAAGGCGCTGCTTGAGCAAAGGATTGCTGAGAAGATCACCGTCTCCGTCGGGTCCATCAAACCCGGATTTGCCTTCGGCTGGTCGACGATGATTGAGGAGGGGTATTACACCACCGACGCCGTATGTGCCGAACCCTGCGAAATATTTTCGATGAGAGGAGATAAATTAAGAGCCCTCTGCGAAAAAGATCCCTTACATGGGATATCTGTTGAGCCAGCGGCTGCTGGTCATCCTTAAAAAACGCTATGATCATCGCACCGAGCAATTTATCAAAGTCATAAAATATCATCCGGACATGAAAGAGCTTTTCTGAATCCGACATGAACCTGCAATTACCCGCCATTATCGTTGTTTGTCCCCCTCTGTAATATCCTTTTTGATATTTCTTTCAGTGTGGTGGTCAAAACGGGCCGGCTTTCCTCTGACAGTAGCGGCTTTGGTGGTATGCCTAGTCTCATCTTGCGGCATTCTGAAAACAGTCTTTGAGCAGGGAACAATCCGGTATTGGCTGGGAGGCTGGGAACCTCCATGGGGGCATCGAATACCGGGTGGATCACTTCAATGCCTTTATGCTGCTGCTGGTGTCATCCCTGGCCCTGATCTCGGCTATCTACGCCAAGCGAAACGTGGAATCTGAGTTGCCGGACAAGGGTGGGGCTGTTTTGGAGCCTGTATCTTTTACTGGTTACGGGACTTCTTGGAATCATCGTCACCGGGAGACATGTTCAATCTTTTTGTCCTTCTTGAAGTGGCGTCACTGACGTCCTATTCCCTGATCGCGATCGGAAAAGGAAGAGCCACGATGGCCAGTTTCAGGTATTTAATTATCGGAACTATCGGGGGCCAGCTTTTATCTGATCGGTCTGGGGTACCTTTACATCATGACCGGCTCTCTGAATATGGAGAATCTTCGTTTTTTGTTGCCGCCTCTCTATTCAACCACTGTCGTACAGGCTGCTTTTGTCTTTATTTTCATTGGATTTGGGATAAAAATCGCACTCTTTCCTCTGCATGCCTGGCAGCCGGATGCATATACATATGCACCTTCGGCCGTAACTATTATTATATCCACCGCTATGGCTAAAACTTCAACCTATGCTTTGATCCGCATTATCTTTTCGGTGTTTACACTCGAGTTCATCACCAACTTCCTGCCGTTCTTTGATATTCTGTGCTGGATCGCCGCCGCCGCCATCGTCGCCGGTTCAATATTTGCGATGGTTCAAAACAATCTAAAAAAAATGCTGGCCTATTCCAGTATCGCCAATGTCGGGTATATCGTGCTGGCCATCGGCCTCTCCCCTTTTACACCCTTTGGATTGACCCCGGCATTGATGCACATACTGAATCACGCGGTCATTAAAGGATGTATGTTCATGGCTGCCTGCGCCTTTATATATAAATTAGACCTGTGGGATATCAGGAAATTCGAGGGGCTCGGCCGGAAGATGCCCTATACCTGTTTTGCTCTGATATTAGCCGCTCTGGCCATGATTGGCATGCCGCCCAGTGCGGGATTTATCACGAAATGGTATTTAATTTTGGCTGCGCTGGATGCTAAAAAATATCTGTTTGTGGCCGTCATCTTTTTCAGCACCCTGCTGATGATTATTTACTTTTGGCGCGTGGTTGAAATCATGTATATCCGAGCCGCCCCCTCCAGCGGTGAAACATCGGCTGTCCCGGTGGATGAGGCGCCACTGAGTATGCTGATACCGACTTTGACTCTCGGCGTTCTGACTTTTGTAATCGGCATCGGCTGGATATCCGGCCTTTTCACGCCTCTGGTTGCCGCCATTAACTCGAGTTTTGGATTGGGGGTCTTGCCATGACCGGGATCGTTGAATCCATCAAGCCCATCATGGCCATTGGGTGCCCCCTCGATCGGAGCCCTGCTGATCCTCCTGTTTCGCAAGCGTCCCAACATCCGGGAAGGTTGCACCATTGTTGCCGCAATACTTCAGTTTGCCATTATCATTTCCATGGCGCCGGTCATCTTAAGCGGAGAGATGCTCCGCAGCCACATCATTAGCATAAGTCCGGGGATAGATGTGAGTTTTCGAGTCGATGCCTTCGGTCTTCTTTTTGCCATCACATCGTCGTTTCTCTGGATTCTGGTTTCTCTTTATTCCATCGGTTATATGCGGGCTTTAAAAGAGCATGCCCAGACCCGCTACTACCTCATGTTTGCGTTAGCCATTTTCTCGGCCGTCTGCATCGCCATGGCCGAAAATCTGATCACGTTTTACATTTTTTATGAAGCCCTGACGCTTTCTACCTACTGGCTGGTGGCACACCATGAAGATAAAGAAGCCTTTGCCGCCACCCGGAAATATCTTGCCTATTTGCTGGTTTCAGGTTGGTTTTTGTTTGCGGCGGTTGTTTTGACTTACACTCTGGCCGGCACGACCCGATTTACCAGCGGCGGCATCCTGACATTGGATTCCGCATCCAGACTGACCTTAACCGTTCTTTTTGCCCTTTTTGCGCTGGGTTCCATGAAAGCGGCCTGGATGC
>PVMK01138957.1_pt1 | contig 12282 bp, 12 predicted proteins | sample 1853481 | NCBI WGS metagenome assembly PVMK01 (sample SAMN08533507, study PRJNA380276) | Marine sediment metagenome, whole genome shotgun sequencing project. | reverse complement strand
CAGCCCGGATCACGTTTAAACCAGATCCCCGGCATGATGCCGACCTTAACCGATATCCCGCCGGGATGCGCTTTTCATCCTCGCTGTACTATCAGGGATACGGTATGCCGGATGGAAGTGCCGGCGCTTATCAGCCGACGTGACCGTGAGCGCATGACCGCCTGTCATATGGTAAAGTAAAGGCGCATGTTCAGGCGTTGCTGTTTTAGGTGAGCGTACCGCTAAATTATAGGGTCCTGCTTTAAAGATAGGGGAGTACTGGAGTACTGGAGTATTGGAGTATTGGAGTATTGGAATAGGCGGAGGGCAATCGCTTTTATCCAATACTCCATTACTCCAATACTCCAACCGCTTAAAAATCGCTTTGGCTTATTCGTAACAAGGTTTGTAAAAATGAATATTGATAACGCTGTATTGACTGTCACCAACCTTGTAAAGCATTTCGATATTTCCGGCGGCCTGCTGGAACAGCTGAGCTGGGAGAACTGGCGGATCGTGCGCCGGAAGACCACGGTCAAGGCACTCAATGATGTCAGTTTCACCATTATGCCGGGTGAAATCCTGGGTGTTGTCGGCGAAAGCGGATGCGGCAAATCGACCCTGGCCCGAGCGGTGCTCGGGTTGTATCCACCCGATAGCGGTGAAATATATTATCAAAACAGCCGGATTGACAATTTGACATCCCGGCAGATGCTGCCCTTTCGGAAAAAAATGCAGATGATTTTTCAGGACCCCTATGCCTCCCTGAACCCCCGCATGACCGTAAAAAGAATGTTGGAGGAACCATTCCTTTTTCACAACAAATCCACCACGGCCCGGGAGGTCATGGACAAGGTGGCGGAGATCATGCAGCAGGTCGGCGTCGAACCCAGCTGGGCCACGCGTTATCCCCACGAATTTTCAGGCGGTCAGAGGCAGCGGATCAGTATCGCCCGGGCTTTAATGGTGGACCCCGATTTTATTGTTGCCGATGAACCGGTATCGGCCCTGGATGTTTCGATTCAGGCCCAGATTCTTAACCTGCTGATGGAGGCCCAGGAAAAACGCGGCCTGACCTATCTATTCATTACTCATGACCTGTCAGTGGTAAAGCACTTCAGTACACGTGTGGCGGTGATGTACCTGGGTAGGATCTGTGAATTGGCTGCTACCAAAGAACTGTACGATTCACCCCGTCACCCCTACACCCAGGCGCTGCTGAGCGCCATTCCCGAGCTCGGCCAGCAGAAAGCCAAACACGTAAAATTAAAAGGTGAAGTTCCCACGCCCATCGACCTTCCCACCGGTTGTGTTTTCCACGGCCGTTGCCTGTATGCCAATGAGCGCTGCATCCGTGAAATCCCGAAACTCATCCGCCTTAAATCCGGAGCCCAGGTGGCCTGCCATGGGGTAGAAGAAGGAAGGTTTTGACATCCCCATTCCCTTTTGATATTTAGAAATGCTGTCGGAATAATAAGGGGAGATGTTCCCAAAAATCGTTAACCAACAGATAAGGAGGGAATGACCTATGCTAAAAAAAATCGGTGTACTTTTGACTTTGATCGTTTTTCTATGCGCCGGCGCGGCATTGGCAGCGCCCAAACAGGGAGGCACGCTGATATTCGGCCGTGGGGGTGACAGCGTCGGACTCGATCCGGCCTACGAAACGGACGGAAACTCCTTCATGATCTGCGACAATATTTTTGAAGCCCTGGTTGCCTATCAGGATGAATCCACCGCCCTGGAACCCGGCCTGGCCAAGTCCTGGACCATCGCACCGGATGGTAAAACCTACACCTTTAATTTGAGAAAGGGGGTCAGGTTCCATGACGGCACGCCATTTAACGCCGATGCGGTGGTCTTTTCCATCGGCCGCATGATGAAGGACCGCAATTTAAAATTCTTCGGCAAAGGCTGGGATATTCCGGCCCCAGGAACGTGTGCCCGAATACTGGGTTTCCATGGAAATGGATGATACCATCGGCTCCATCGAAGCCACCGACGAGTACACGGTGGTTTTCAAACTCAAAAGAGTCGAAGCACCTTTTCTGGCCAACATGGGCATGGACTTTGCGGGATATCATCAGCCCGACGGCCTTTATGTTAAATCCCAAAGAATTCCTGCGAAATCCCGTCGGGACCGGCCCGTTTAGATTTGTCAAATGGGTCAAGGACGATCGTATTATCCTGGCCAAATCTTCGACTTACTGGGATAAATCCGGCGGTCCCTACCTGGACAAAGTCGTGTTTCGCTCCATCCCGGAAAATTCGGTGCGCTTTCTGGAGCTGAAAACCGGCGGAATCCATATCTGCCAGTTCCCCAACCCGGCTGATATCGATTTGGCCCGCAAAGACAAGAACATCAAGCTGATCGAACAGCCCGGCATGAACATCGGTTACCTGTCTTTTAACCACACCAAAGAGCCCTGGAAGAGCAACCTGCATCTGCGCAAAGCCATTGCTTACGCGCTTAACCGCAAGGCCTATGTCGACAATATCTACCAGGGCATGGGGACAGGTCGCCAAAAACCCGATTCCGCCCACCATGTGGGGTTACAACACCGACATTCCCGGGCTATCCCTTTGATCGCGAAATGGCCAAAAAAGAACTTGCGGCCGCCGGGTATCCCGAAGGCAAGGGGTTGGGGGAAATCACCCTGTGGTCCATGCCGGTTCCCAGACCCTATAACCCCGACGGGCTGAAAATCGGAGTGGCCATGTCGGCCGACCTGTCCAAAATCGGCATCAGGGCCCGCATTGTCAGTTATGACTGGGGAACCTATCTGAAGCTGCAACGCGACCAGCCCGATGACATGGATCTTTTTCAGCTGGGCTGGACCGGGGACAATGGTGACCCGGACAATTTTCTGGCCGTTCTTTTTGATGGCCTGGCGTCTTCTTCCATCAGGACCCAGTGGCACAACAAGGAATACCACCAGCTGATCCAGGACGGCAAACAGACCGTCGACCAGGCCAAACGCATTGAAATTTACAAAAAGGCCTTAAAGATCTTTTATGATGAAGTGCCGGCGATTGCCATTGCCCATTCCACGGTCATCTGGCCGACTCGAAACCCGGTCATGAACTTCAAACTTCATCCCACCGGCTCGGTCCGGATGAAAAACGTCTGGCTGAAATAGGCCGCCGGATGAATCATTAATCGTCAATAAGGGAAAGGGGAAGCGCCCCTTTCCCTTTTTTGTTTACTCCGTTACCCTTTTAGGATAGGACAAATGGTGCACAATACCCATGCACGGTTTTTAACTTTTATCCCATCTTAATCCCTCTTTTGGGATGTTAGCTCTCAGCGCCGCCTCTGGCCTGAAAAGCGGCCAGTTTGATCGAAAAAGAGGCTCTAAAAAAGCGAATATCGAATAATGAATGTCGAATATCGAATGTCGAAGGAATGTATTCTGCCTGTCGTGAGCTTCCCTTCGAGAGCCTCAGAGTCTAACGACTGTGTCGAACGGTCTATTTTAAAAAAGACTGAGCAAAGCGAAACCACCCTTCGAAATTCGACACGGCTGAGCTCGTCGCAGGCTGCGGTTCATTATTCTGCGGTTCTGCGGTTCGCTGTTTAACCCGGAACAAAGGTTTGCAATGTTAGCATACATCATCCGACGCATATTCATCATGATTCCCACCCTGCTGGGGGTGTCCATCATCGTGTTTTTCATGCTGCACCTCGCCCCGGGTGATCCGGCCGAACTGTTGATGGGTGAACGGGCATCGGAGGAAGCCCTGCACGATATCAGGGAACATCTCGGTCTGAATAAGCCGATTTATGTCCAGTATGGTATATTCCTGAAACAGCTGATGAAAGGAGATCTGGGAGAAACCATCTGGACCCGGCAGAAGGTCTGGATCGAAGTCAAAGAGCGCTTCCCGGCCACCATTGAACTGTCGGTTGTGGCCCTTTTTATCAGCTGTGTTGTGGGTATGCTTCTCGGCATTATTTCCGCCACCAAACAGTATTCGATTTTTGACTACCTCAGTATGCTCGGAGCGCTGATAGGGGTCAGTATGCCCATCTTCTGGCTGGGCCTGGTGTTCATGCTGATTTTTTCCCTCAATCTGGGTTGGCTGCCGATGTCAGGCCGCCTGAGCGTGGGTATCGAGCTCGAAACCATCACCAATTTTTATGTGTTGGATTCGATTTTGTCCGGCAACTGGGAGGCGCTCAAAGACGTCCTCTGGCACATCATCATGCCGGCCTTTACCCTGAGCACGATCCCGACCGCCATCATTGCCCGCATGACCCGCTCGTCAATGCTGGAGGTGCTTCGTCAGGATTATATTAAGACCGCCAAAGCCAAGGGGTTATCCCAGTTTAAAGTTGTTTTTAAACACGCTCTGCGCAATGCCATGATCCCGGTGGTCACGACCATAGGCCTGCAGTTCGGGGTGCTGCTGTGCGGGGCGATCCTGACGGAAACGATTTTTGCCTGGCCCGGGGTAGGCAAATGGATATATAACGCCGTTATGCAGCGCGACTACATGGTTATCCGGGGCGGCACGCTGTTTCTGGCGTCTATTTTTATTGTGATTAACCTGTTTGTCGACGTGCTGTACGCTGTCATCAACCCCCGAATCAAAATCCAATAGCTTGGTGTTTCGTGTTTTGTGTATGGTGTTTTGTCATTCGCAATCAAACTTCCAAACACTAAACACTAAATACTAAACTCAATTTAATATGAATAACAAAAAGCCCAAAAAAAATCCGGAAGACCGCCATCCGTTTATTGATCAGCTGAGCCAGCTGTGGCGCAATAAAACGGCGGTGGCCGGTCTGATTATAATTACGGTCTTTATTTTCTGCGGCATTCTGGCGCCTTATCTCAGCCCTCACGACCCCCTTGATGTCTCCCTCTATGACCAGATCAAACCGCCGGTGTGGCATGAAAGCGGCACCTGGAATAACATCCTCGGCACCGATGACCTGGGCCGGGATATCCTTTCACGGCTGATTTACGGGGCCCGGGTCTCGCTGGCCGTCGCCGTATTCAGCGTCGGCCTGGCCTTTTTCTTTGGGACCCTGCTCGGCTGCATATCCGGCTATTACAAAGGATCTCTGGACAACATCATCATGCGCATCATGGACATGATTCTGTCCTTTCCTTATATTCTACTGGCCATTGTGGTGGTCGCATATCTGGGACCAAGCCTGCGAAACGCCATGATTGCCATCGCGATTACCTACGTTCCACGCTTTGCCCGCATCGTGCGCGGAAGTGTTCTTGAAGAATGCGAAAAAGATTATGTCACTTCTGCACGCGCCATCGGGGCCAGAGATTGGCGAATTATCTTTATCGCGGTCTTACCCAACTGTCTCGGACCGTTGATTGTTCAAACCACCCTGAGTTGCGCATCGGCGATCCTGGATGCGGCGGCCCTCAGTTTTCTGGGCTTGGGCGCCCAGCCCCCAACCCCCGAATGGGGGGCCATGATCGCCCAAAGCCGTGGCTTGATTCTGAGAGCTTCATGGGTCATGACCTTTCCGGGCCTGGCCATTCTATTTGCAGTGCTGGGCTTTAACCTGCTGGGAGATGGACTGAGGACGCCCTGGATCCAAGGCTGAGGGATTAGCATTATGTCCCTTAGAGTTTAATAGAAAATAATAAAGGATATCTAAGTACAGTTGCGTGCATAATTGAGAAAATTACAAGCACCATTAAAAATTAATTTGGACACAGATGAACACAGATCACACAGATAAAAAGGGAATAATAAATAAAATGAAAAATCTGTGTTAATCCGTGCAGATCCGTGTCCCAAAAACTTAAAAATCGATCTCATCCATTATTTAAAGAACAAGAAATTTCCAATGCAAAACAACAACCTTTTAGAAATAAAAAACCTGCAAACCTATTTCTATGTCCGTGGCCAGACGGCCAAAGCATTGGACAAAGTAAGCCTGACCATTAAGTCCGGCCAGACCCTGGGACTTGTGGGGGAGTCGGGCTGCGGGAAAAGTGTTACGGCCCATTCCATCATGCGCCTGATTCCGGATCCCCCGGGCAAAATTGAAGGCGGCGAGATATTTTTTGAGGGTCAGGATTTGTTGAAGGTCACGAAGGCCCAAATGCGTAAAATTCGGGGCAATCAGATTTCAATGATCTTCCAGGAGCCCATGACATCGCTGAATCCGGTATTTCCGGTGGGCGATCAGGTGGCGGAAGTCATCCGTCTCCACCAGAGGCTGTCCCGCAAAGAGACCCGTGAGCGCGTGCTGGAAACATTTCAACTGGTAGGAATTCCGGCGGCGGAAACGCGTCTGGATGACTACCCCCATCAGATGAGCGGCGGCATGCGCCAGAGGGTGATGATTGCAATGGCCCTGGCGTGCACTCCCAAGCTGATGATCGCCGATGAACCCACCACCGCTCTGGATGTCACCATTCAGGCCCAAATCCTGGATCTGATGAACAAACTCAAAACGGAGACGGGTGCGGCCATCCTGTTTATCACGCACGATCTGGGGGTCATCGCGGAAATGGCTCAATTTGTGGCGGTTATGTATGCCGGCAAGGTTATGGAATACACGGATGTCAAAACCATTTTCGCCAACCCTAAAAATCCTTACACGGTTGGCCTGCTGCAATCCATCCCGGTCCTGGGCCGAGAGACACCGGATAAGCGACTGCAAACTATTTCGGGTGTCGTCCCCTCGCTGCTGAATTTACCCCCGGGTTGTCTTTTCAGTGACCGCTGCCAGGATGTTTTTGACGACTGCCGGCGGGTTGAACCCGACATGTACCGGGTCGCAGACAATCATTTTGTGAGGTGCTTAAAATATGCCTGATGACCGACATACCGGTAAGGCCCTGCTTGAGGCCAAAAACATCGTCAAGCATTTTCCGATAAAAGGCGGCGTCTTTTTAAAGGAAATTGCTTCGGTTAAAGCCGTGGAAAATGTCAGCCTGAGCATCAGGGAAGGTGAGACGCTTGGCCTGGTCGGTGAATCCGGGTGTGGCAAAACCACCTTCGGCCGGGCCATTTTGCGGCTGGAAGAACCCACTGCCGGTGAGGTTTATTTTGAAGGCCAAAATATTCTCACCTACGATAAAAAGCAGATGCGGTCCCTGCGCAAGAACATGCAAATCATTTTCCAGGACCCCTTTTCATCCCTCAACCCGCGAAAAACAGTCGCGCACATCGTCGGTGAACCCCTGCTTATCCATGGTGTCCGGAATCGCAAGGAAAGAGATGAAAGAGTTTTGGACCTCTTGCGAGTCGTCGGACTGCGCAAGGAAAATATGCGCCGCTATCCCCATCAATTTTCCGGGGGTCAGCGGCAACGCATCGGGGTGGCCCGGGCCCTGGCGCTGCATCCCAAACTGGTTGTGTGTGATGAGGCCGTATCTGCCCTGGACGTATCGATTCAGGCCCAGGTCATAAATCTGCTCAAAGAACTTCAGGACAATTTCGGGTTGACCTATTTATTCATCTCCCATGACCTTAGCGTGGTCGAACATGTCAGCGACCGGGTGGCCGTCATGTATCTGGGAAAAATCGTGGAAATTGCGCCAAGCAAGGCGCTTTACAAGAATCCCCTGCACCCTTACACCCAGGCGCTTCTGTCCGCAGTACCCATACCCGACCCTTCAGCGCCAAGGGCTGACCGGATAATTCTAAAAGGTGATGTCCCCAGTCCTATCGATCCTCCTGCCGGCTGCAGCTTTCATCCGCGTTGTCTTTATGCCAAAGAAATCTGCAGCCAAAGTGAACCTGAGCTCAAAGAAGTGAACACCAACCATTTTGCCGCCTGCTTCTTCGCCGGACATGTGCAGGGATGAAGACGTAGATATCTCCAGGTTAGAGCAACCAACGATGGGGCGATAAAATTTTATCAGTCTCTCGGTTACGGCGATGATGCAGTCATTGGGCTTGGCAAGCGTCTGGTGGAAGATGAACCCTATAGGGGCTGACCAATCGCTGTCAAATACTTTTCTCTCCTCAAAACCCATTTTTAAACATGTTGTCGGCATTTGCGATTTGTATGATCGTTAGTGCCCTGTGTCAGATATTGATGCAATACTTGAAGAACTGCCGATTTGAGTTCAGTGATAGGGGACTTGATGTTTGCATCAAGAACATCTTTGAGGCACTCTAATCCAAATCCAATCAACAATCTATAGGTGTTCAATATATTCGCTTTCGAAATGCACTTTGCCCCCCCGGGTGAATATCCGCACCAGATGCAGGAGCGGATCATCCGTGCCCCAATTTTCAAAATACAAAAACATATTGGCGTCGTTGGGATGGTTGCTGGACGACAGAGTACCGCACATAAATTGGGTAAATGTATGCCCGTCATACAGATCCACGGATCGCCTCAGCTCCAGTTCGTGGGTATGGCCGCAGAAGACGTTTTCGATTTTGTGCTTCCATAAAAAATCAATTACGCGTAGGGAATTTTTAAGCGGCTCTTCATCGGTGCCCAAGAGGGAATGATGGATCAGCAGCAGCGGCAGGTCATATTCCATCTGATTGATTTTGTCTGAAATAGCATGTAAGATCTGCTCTTCAACAGTCCCCACATCGGTGTAAAGTTCATTGGAATCGATGCCGATAATCAATACGGTTTTTCCATTTACAGGAATGGCTTTGATAAAATTTAAATCGGTGAAATTTTCACGGACCTTGGTTATCTCCCGGTTCAAAAAAAGGTTTTTCTTGGTGGTTTTCGCCAGGTCAGACGGGTAGATGATCTGCGGATTAAAAATATATTTCTGGAATAGTTCATGCGAGCGCATATTTCTTTTGTCGTGATTCCCCATGATGGAGATAACATTCTTGCACTCGATAGCTTTTAAGAAGCGCCTTGCTTCTGCATACTCATCTTCCATACCATCTGTCGTACTGTCTCCCGTGTTGATAACAATATCGGCATCGTATGAGTTAATCTTCTCCAGAAGAATATTGTCGTCTCCATCCCAGTGACGGGGGCCGAAATGAAGATCAGAGATATGTAAAATATTCACGCCGTGACTCCTTTTGGTCTTTGATGTACTAGGCGGCGCAATTAATACATATCACGGAACCTGTCAATGAAAAAAAGACACCTGTGTTAAGAACGAATTGACGCGGCCATTTTATGAAAAATTGGTAACGCATATGAATAGAACACTTTATACCCGCCGCAGAGGTAATTTAGGCCTTGCTCACCTTCAGGGTACCTATAAGGCGATCTTTGGGACACCCCCCGTAACAATATTTAAGGTATTCGCACTTCCTGCAATAGTTCGGCAACCCGGCAAATTTCTCTTGTCCAAACTTCTTTTGAAAACGTGAATTCAGCAAGCCCGTATAGGTATCCTTTTTGATATTGCCTAACTTGTGGTGGGTGTTAACGAAATGATCGCAGCTGTAAATATCCCCGTTATGTTCCAAAACGAGGCCATTTCCGCATGTTCGACAATGGGTGCAGAGAGACGGGGGATATCCCATAACCACCCCGAGCATAAGATCAAAGTGTTGTACGAAAATTTTCCCCACATCGTTGCAGGCAATCCATTCGTCCAGGATTCCGTTCAGAAATCGGCCAAATTGCAGGGAATCGACGCTCCTATTCGAAACCCCGCCATCGATAGCTTCCACCAGGGGGATAAATTGCAGAAAATGGGTGCCGGTACTTTTCAGATATTCGTATATGTTTTTTGGATGAAGGCAATTCCGGTTGTTGACTACCGTCAGGATATTCACCTCGACTTCGTGTTTTTGAAGTATTTTAAGGCCCCGAAGTACCTTTCCAGAAGTGGGATGACCATTTTTGTCCTGACGATAAATGTCATGCAGTTCCGGCGGACCATCTAAGCTGACACCAACCAGAAAATTTTCGTCCTTTAAAAACCCGGCCCAGCTTTCATCGATCAGAACCGCATTGGTTTGGAGCGAATTGGAAATTTTTATTCCGTGTTTGGCATATCGCTGCTGGATGTTTACCGCCCTTTGGAAAAAATCAATTCCCATTAAAGTCGGTTCCCCCCCCTGCCACAAAAAATGCACTTCCGGACAATCCGGCGGTTGTTCATTCAAATAATGCCGGATATGTTGTTCAAGAATCTCGGGGGACATCCGAAACGATTCGCTTTTGGGATATAGATTTACCTTGTCCAGATAAAAGCAGTATTGGCATTGCAGATTACAAACAGGCCCTGCCGGCTTGACAATAACTTGAAACGGGAAAGACGACATGCTGATTTCTCCCTTACCACCGGGAGCGTGGTCGCTCAATCATGCCTGCGGGCTCTGCCCGCATATGGGTCAGCGTTCGTTCGTCATTGACCATCCGCCAGGAAAGCATCTTCTGGGCGTATTCGAGGAGCAATTCCGTGTAGGCCGGATCACCCGCCAGGTTGTGAAGCTCATCCGGGTCGCGACGCAGATCGAAGAATATGGGCGGCATCGCCGCAAAGTGGACGTACTTGTAATGATCATCCCGGATTACATTGAAGCAGCACGAATTAAAATCGATGTCCAGCCCTTCCTTGTATCGGAAATCCACTTCCCAATGCGCCTCGGTACGCCATTTTTGCGGTGTTTTGCCAAGAAGGAAGGGGACCAGGGAACGACCGTCACATTGTCTCGGAATATCAGCACCAAAAATATCCAGGAGTGTCGGCAATAGGTCTATGTTTTCGGTAAAAGCGTTCACCACACAGCCACGCTGCATTTGTATTTTCCCATCCGGCGCTCGTATGATAAGGGGTACATGGAAAGTCTGATCAAAGTAAGCTGACGGGGGCAGTAAATAATGGTCGCCCAGTTGGGCGCCGTGATCGCTTACGAAGACGATGACCGTGTTTTCATACTGGCCGGTTTCTTTCAGCAACGCCATGATTCTGCCGATATTATCATCGACCTCTGTCATCAGGCCGTAGTAGGTCGCCCGCAACTGTCGCATCGATTTTTCATCTCGGGGGTATAGGTCGGCCCGATATTTGCCTTTATGCAAACTCTGCTCCAACAGGTAAGCCAAAAAGGGATGCTGCCTGGCCTCTTCGTCCACCGAAGGTGCGCGCTTAAATCCCGGCACGTCAGCGGGATGATAAAGACGATTGTAAGGTTCCGGTGCCAGATATGGCCGATGGGGCTTCAGATAACTGATGTGCAGGAACCAGGGCCGATGATCCGGTCTCCGAATAAAATTTATGGCTTTATTGGTTACAAAGGCGGTTTCGCTTTCTTCTTTCGAATAAGGAGCGGGGGCAAAAGTTTTGCCGCGTGCTTCAACCCCCGGATATCCTTCGACAGGTTCATAATAAAGATCGCGCGGATCTTCGGGCACCTCGTAGCCGCGTTCTTCCAGCCACCGGGCCCAAGAGTCGGGAAAGTTTTCAGAAGGCATCGCCAGGACCCGGCTAAAGCCCGGAAGAATACCCTCATAGGTTTTGAGCACCGGATCATCGGGCGGATACAAGCGCGGGTCCGGTGTGGTATCGGTGTGTCCCACCAGGGCAGGGACATAACCCAGTTTTCTGAATTCCAGTGCGATGTTGGTGTGACGGGCATCCAGCGGCGTTCCGTTTGTGACCGATCTGTGGTTTTGCAGGTACATCCCGGTGTAAAGTGACGCCCGGCTCGGACCGCACAGGGTGCACTGGGCAAAGTGGTTGCGGAAGACAGCACCGTCAGCGGCCAGAGCGTCGAGATTGGGCGTTTTCACGACCGGATGCTTAAGGGCCGACAGGCATTCGCCGCGCCACTGGTCGGCGGTGATGAACAAGAGATTTTTGGTTGCCATAATCTCGCTTCCGATTCGTGCTTTTTTGCAACGGTTCGGCCACCCAGCCGCCCTAGTCACAAAGAAAGTGATACTAATTACAAAAACGATAAAAGTAAGCCAAGAGCGCAGCCCTAAAAAAATTGCGCTAAAGCATTGCCTCCGCGCTCCTTTTGAGTTTTAATCGAATTTGCGGCGCATTTATTACACATCACGGAACATGTCAACAGAAAAAAGACATGCGTGTTAATAAATTATTGATGCGGCCATTTTATGAAATATAGGTGATGCATATGAATAAAACACTTTATACCCGCCGCATAAGTAATTTAAACCTCGCTCACCTTCAGCGGTACTTAAAATGCGATCTTTGGGACAGCCCCCGTAACAGAATTTAAGGTATTCACACGCCAGGCAATCGTTCGGCAACCCGACACTTTTTTTTTGCCCAAACTTCTTTTGAAAACAGGAATTCAACACGTCGGTATACGTATCCTTTTTGATATTGCCTAACTTGTGGTGGGTGTTAACGAAATGATCGCAGCTGTAAATATCCCCGTTATGTTCCAAAACGAGGC
>PVMK01123885.1_pt1 | contig 12282 bp, 14 predicted proteins | sample 1853481 | NCBI WGS metagenome assembly PVMK01 (sample SAMN08533507, study PRJNA380276) | Marine sediment metagenome, whole genome shotgun sequencing project. | reverse complement strand
GATTGCAGAAGGATTCACCGGTGACGACCCTGCTGGGTGTAAAGGGATTGTCCATCGTGGCCCTCCAATATTTCACCAATAGTTAATTAACTTTTGATGAAAAATATACAAGCCCTGATTAAAAAAGGCAAGCAGAAAATTTGAGTTATGAAAAGGGGAAGGGCAAAAAGTCCGGATAACGATTAATCGTTCAATAGGCTATGAAATCGAGGATGAGCAATCCTGACTGGAAGCTTAATTATGCCGAATTGTACGAAAACCGGGTCTAAAATCGCATATCATAAAAAACGGTTCCAGCAACATGCTGAAACCGTTGATAAAAATGCATGGTTGGTGCCGAAGGCCGGATTTGCCAGTTATCAAATGAAATCAGTAAGTTATTGAATTACAAGTGAGTTTATGTGAGTTTAAACGAGTTTTAGTACGTTCCTGGCTGCATAATCGCATATGAATCGCATATTTATAAATCTAATAAATCAGGCGGCATTATTTTTCAAAAAATTGGAGTTGTCCGGCCGATCCGCCATTATTTCACGAATTTTATTAAAGCTCACCGGATAAAAATCGTTGTTATCAACCCCTATGTCCCATTGCTTGCCGATGGGCGGCAGCTTTCCGTGCGAATGACCGTAAAGTTGCCAGCTGTTGTAATGTGATCGTGGCCACACCCGCATTGCGAAATGACATACAACGACATAAAATCCATTAATTTCCTTTTCCCAAATTGCGGCAACTGATTTTTTCAGCGAATAATCGTGGCTGCCTTTCAGAAATATGTGGGTTCCGTTTAGTCGCTTAATATAATTCTCGGCAAAAGCTTTCTTCGCAGGAGTAAAGTCTCCCGCATGAATTACAATATCATGTGAGCCAACCAATTCATTATGTCTCTTAAGAATTTCGGCATCCATGTCTTCAATAGATGCAAAAGGACGCTCACAATATTTTATAATGTTTGTGTGCCCGTAGTGTTCATCAGCGGTGAAAAAGAATGTAGGGGTAGTGTTCATGTTTTTTTCCATTAAGACGCGTCATGCAATCGCTTTGGCGATACTCTTTTTATTAGCACCCATAGCCAGCAAGGATTTGACCAGAAGGTCTACAGAAACGCTCGGATCTCCCTTTTCCATTTTGGCGACCCTTGACTGACTGGATTTCAGCATTTTGGCTAACTGTGCCTGTGTCAAATTGCTTTTTTTGCGGCGATTTGTCAGAGCTTCGCTGAGTGCCAGTTTTAGCTCGATGTATTCCGATTCTTCCGTACCCAGTCCAAGAAACTCTTCCACGGATCCGACTTTATAACCTTTAGATTCCAAATTTTTCTTTTTGTTCTTATCCATTTTATTTTTCCCATTCTTTTACATCTGATTCATAGCGTCTGATTCTTTGTTTGCAAATATCGATAATCGATTTTGGGGTTTTGTTTGTCTTCTTCTCAAATACCTCCAGAATCAAAATTGCATCGGTATAGATTCGATAGATTATTCGCCACGTCAAGTTTTCATCAATTATTCTTAGCTCATGACACCGAGTCCCAATTGACGACATTGGACGTGATTGTGGTAAAGATAATTTTATACCTTTTTGAACTTGCCGTAACAAATATCCCGCCTCGATTCGAGCATTTGCAGAAAAGGGCGGGGTAGTGATCTCACCATGCATCCATACCAGCGGTTTATCTTGTGGGCTCATATGGTTGACAATATGTCAAATGTGACATATTGTCAACACATTAATTTCTTTCAGTATTATATTTTCTGTGATTAATGAAATGGCGATTGATTTTAAATGAATGAAATTATAAGGTTATAACAATTTCATGACTTCTGAATGGAATATTCTCGAGGATATTTTGAAGAATCAAAAGCCAATAGATGCACAAATCCAGTCTGCAGAGCAGAAACTGGCTGTTTTAGATGAAAAAAGGAAGGAGCTGCAAGCAAGAATTGAGCAACTAAAAGGGCAAAAACAATCAATTGCAGATGAACAGCTTCCGTTTAACCAGCAATCTGAATCAAATATAACAAACGAATCAACTGAGAAACAAAAAATTGCGCTTTTTCGGTCCTTGTTCCGTGGGCGGGAAGATGTCTTCCCAAGACGCTTTGAAAGCAAGCGGACCGGCAAAAGCGGTTACCAGCCGGTTTGCCGCAATGAGTGGGTCAGGCCTTTATGTAATAAACCCAAAATCAAATGCGGTAATTGTGAAAACAGGGATTTTACGCCACTTTCGGACGATGTCATTCGAAACCACCTGATTGGCATTGACCCAAATGATCGATACCAGCGTGAATTTGTGATCGGTATGTACCCCATGCTTGTTGATGAAACCTGCTGGTTTCTGGCAGTAGATTTCGACAAGGAAGCATGGAAAGAGAACTCCAGGGCTTATCTGGAAAGCTGCGAAACGTTTAATGTGCCAGCTGTGCTTGAAAGATCAAGGTCGGGTAATGGCGGTTACATCTGGATCTTTTTTTCTGAACCGATACCAGCAAAACTAGCGCGTCAATTGGGCGCTTTCCTGTTGACCCAGGCAATGGAAACCCGACCTGAAATGGGTTTCAAATCCTACGATCGATTTTTCCCCAGTCAGGATACCCTCCCACGGGGCGGATTTGGAAGTTTGATAGCTCTTCCACTGCAGGCTAAACGGAGAGAGAAGGGAAACAGTCTCTTTGTTGATGATAACTCGAATCCTTATCCTGACCAATGGCGTTTCCTGTCTACGGTCCAATATATGAACCTCACAGAAGTTCAATCCGTCGTTGATAAAGCTGCCCATCGAGGTGGAGTGCTCGGCGTTAGATTTGTCAGCACTGATGAAGACGATATTTCGCCCTGGCTTTACAGTCCATCCGGCAAAAAGCCTGAAGTCAAGATCGTGGGACCATTGCCAAATCGTATTGAATTGGTGCTTTCAAATCAAATTTACATTAGTAAAGAAGGACTGCCGCCGGTTCTGAAAAACAAATTGATCCGGCTAGCCGCTTTTCAAAATCCGGAATTCTATAAAGCACAGGCGATGAGGTTTCCGACCTATGATAAAAGCCGTATTGTTCATTGCTGCGAAGATTTTCCCAAACACATCGGCCTGCCAAGGGGATGTCTTGAAGACACGACCGAATTGCTCCATTCCTTGGGAATAAAGACTGAATTTATCGATGAGCGGTTCAAAGGAGATCGAATAAACGCTGAATTTATTGGAACGCTAAGGCCGGAGCAGCAGGCCGCCGCCGATGCTCTCCTGGAACACGATACCGGTGTGCTATCCGCATCGACCGCCTTTGGGAAAACGGTGGTCGCCGCATATCTAATTGCGAAACGATCTGTGAACACTTTGATACTGGTTCATTTAAAAGAGCTTCTCTATCAGTGGATCGCACGATTGAATACTTTTCTCGGTGTCTCTGTCAATGACATAGGACAAATCGGTGGCGGAAAACGCAAGACCATTTTCCCACAAAGTCATTGTCAGAAAGACGAGCTTTAAGATGCCCGTATCATTTGAAGCAGACCGATACACTGCCATCCATGAAATTTATAAAGCCCTATTACAAAGCGATGAACGCAACCAAATGATAGTCTCCGACGTAATGAGCGCGATTAAAAACAATCGGTTTCCGGTGATCCTGACCGAACGTAAGGAGCATCTTGAAATACTAAAAAGTCTGCTGGAAAGCAAAATTCAAAATCTAATTGTCATGAAGGGTGGGATGGGGAAAAAACAGCGGCAGGCCGCTTTAAATGCACTTGAATCTCTCCCAGATCATGCAGAAAAGGCCTTGCTTGCCACTGGCAGGTACTTAGGGGAAGGATTCGACGACGAAAGACTTGATACGTTGTTTTTGACTTTGCCCATTTCATGGAGAGGGACTCTATCTCAATATGCCGGTCGATTGCACAGAATCTACGATAGAAAAAAAGAGGTAGTGATTTACGACTACGTGGATGTGGATGTGCCAGTCTTAGTAAGAATGTACGATAAGCGAATTAAAGGCTATCGTTCGATAGGCTATGAAATCGAAGACCAGCGATCTTGAGACGGGGCAAGTAACCTGTTTTGTTTTACCAAAATAGCTATGGTTGTCCCCCGCCATCGATGTTTTTGTGTTTTTTCGTTACAATAACGAAAAGGGTTTCAATTATTTCGGCACTTGTCTTGAGTTCGAAAAAACAGTTAGCGAACGGCTTCCATCATTGATATGGAAATGAAGGGCTTTCGTAACATGATGTCTAAAGAGGATCGAAAAATTCTTAACGAGTTTACCGCCCGCGTTCATGAGCGGTTTTCGGATGCGCACATCTGGGCCTTTGGCTTGCGGGCAAGAGGAGATGCGACCTGGGAGTCCGATTTTGACATCTTTATCGTTTTAAGCGAAGTTGATCAGAAAATAGACCGCTGGATACGCGACATTGCCTGTGAAGTCGGTTTTGAAAACGATCGGGTCATTACCACTGTTTTGATTGATAAAGAACAGTTCGAACGTGGCCCCATGTCCGAGAGCACCCTCGTTGCCAATATTCTGCGAGAAGGAATCAGCGCATGATGGGCGAAAAACATCCTTAATAGGAGCGAGGATAATGAATAATATTGACAAGGATAAAGCTGATGTACTCAGGGTTATAAGAGAAAAGCATTCCGAGTTGGTTGGTCGTTTCACGGTTTTGCGCATCGGAGTATTCGGTTCTTTCGCCAGAGGCACAGCTGGCCCGGAGAGCGATGTGGACATTCTCGTTGGAGCTGAAGGAGCCTACATTCGAAAACTATATGGATCTGAAATTCTTTTTGGAAGAAATCTTGGACAATTCGGTGGACTTGGTGATTTATGATGCTATTAAGCCACGCCTGAAGCCGATTATTGAGCAAGAGGTGGCCCCGGCCCCTTCCAGGGGCCATCCTCATACCCCCAGCTCTGCTGGTGGTCGCTGATTGGGAGGATGTTTCGATGGCCAAAGAGACCAGGGCAAACCCACGCATGCCATCTGAACGATAAAGTAGCAATTTTTTTAACCCCATTTCGTCTTTTTGTCAAAAAATCTGGATTTAACTTGACATACGTCCGATATAGAGCTAGTTTTATTGCTACTATGACGGAGATACGTCAAATGGATCAACCAATGAAACTGAATGAATTCCTGTCGCAGCACACCGTGTTCACGGTGGACGAACTGGACCGCTTCCTGTCTGCCAGAGGGTCTGGCAAGCCGAACACCCGCAAGTCGCTCCTGACCTACCACCGCAAACGGGGACGGATAATACCTGTACGTCGCGGGCTATATGCGACAGTTCCAGTGGGCGGCGATTCGGCATCAAGCGCGGTTGATCCCTATCTCGTGGCGGCCAAGATGAGCGCGGACGCGGTTCTCGCATACCACACGGCCTTAGAATTTCACGGAAAAGCCTACTCGGTCTACACGAGGCTTCACTATGTATCCACGAGCAAATCCCTTCCGCTGAAGTTTCAGGTCCATGAATTTGTGCGCGCTCCCGTACCTCATCCCCTCAGGGCGAAGGGCAAGGAGATGTTCGGCGTCACAAGCCGCAAACGGTTCGGCGTGGAACTCCGGGTAACCAATCTTGAAAGAACCTTCGTCGACGTGCTGGACCGGCCGGACCTGACCGGAAGTTGGGAAGAGATATGGCGGTCCCTGGAATCGGTGGAGTTCTTCGACCTCGATCAGATCATCAAGTACGTTTTCCTATTGGAGAATGCGACCACCGCCGCAAAGGTTGGTTTCTTTCTGGAACAGCACAAGGAAACCTTGATGGTTGAAGATACCCACTTGAATCAATTGCGAAATATGCGCCCCCGGCAGCCTCACTATTTTATCCGCGCCAAACGCAAGGGCTGTCAGTGGGTTAAGGACTGGAACCTGCTGATCCCGGTCGAAATCCTGAACAAGTCCTGGGGGGAAGTGCTGTGAAGTTCTCGTCGTCGGAAATAATGCCGGTAGCCGAATCCACCGGCTTCAGGGCGGAGATGGTTGAGAAGGTGCTCCACCTGCTGAATCTGCTGGGCGCCCTGAACTCGCACCCATTTCTCAAAGGAAAATGGGTCTTGAAGGGCGGCACCGCCTTGAACATGTTTATGCTCGATCTTCCCAGATTGTCCGTGGATATCGACCTCAATTACATCGGGAAGCTGGATCGTGAGGAAATGCTGATGGACAGACCCAAGCTCGAGCAAGCCGCCCAGGCAGTATTTTCCCGAGAAGGGTTGACCACCAAGAGAGTGCCGGATGAACACGCGGGCGGGAAGTGGCGGTTGAGCTACCAGAGTTTCACTGGACAATCGGGTAACCTCGAGGTTGATCTGAATTTCATGTTCAGACAGCCATTCTGGGATATTCAGCTCGCCGATTCTCAACCGTTCGGGGATTTCCAAGCCAAGAGTATTCCGGTCCTCGACCTGCACGAACTGGCAGCCGGCAAACTTGCGGCCTTACTGGCGCGCGGGCAAGCAAGGGATTTGTTCGACTGTCACCGGATTCTCAATATGGACTATCTCGAACGCGACCGGCTCCGCATAGCATTCGTTGTTTACGGCGGGATGAACCGCAAGGACTGGAGGACCGTTTCAATCGAAGACGTTGATTTCAATCCAGCGGAATTGACGAGGTTACTCACTCCCACTCTTGACGCCCGTGCAATACAGGAACAGGGCTCACCAGCGGAATTCGGGGCGTGCCTTGTAAGAGAGTGTCGGGAAGGCCTCTCAATGGTGCTGCCTTTCAATGATGCTGAGCGACAATTCCTGGATTTGCTGCTTGATAAAGGCGAAATCGATTCGACGATTCTGACCGCCGATGAAACCCTCCAAAAATGCATCCAACAGCAGCCGCTTCTCGAATGGAAAGCCCTCAACGTTCGGCAATACAAAGGGTTGTCCTGACAGGATCTATACCGATGATTAGATGAACACAAGAACTGTCCAGGTGCATATTCCGTTCGATTCCGGCCACCCATTCCGGAGCATTCCGGCCACCCCTTTTATTAAAATTTAGCAGCTGACAGCGACGCTGGTTAACAACTCATTGAACCGTTGCAATGTGCCTCCAAATTTGAACACAAAGAGCTACATCCCCAAGGCTATCAATAAGCCAATTTTGTCATCTGTACCGTCAGTAGACCAATCAAATCGATCCGGTCATGCGTCAGGAGGCACCGCGCTGGTTCGAACCATTTTTCAAAACCGCCTCTACCCAATTACGATGATATTCTGGTTTCCATTATAATTTCTACTTTTTCCACTCTTTCAACATCATGTTCATAAAAAAAGGAAGCCGCAAAGAATAATATCGCACCCAGAAAAGTAAAGAAGGGCAAAAATTTTAGAGCGGTCTCAAGACCGTAAGTGTCGGATAGCATACCGATTACAGGTGGGCCCAAAGCGCTTCCCAAAAGATGCTGTACGATCACGCACAAACTCAAAGACACGGCCCGCAGGCCGGGATGGACCACGTCCTGGGTTACCGCAACCGCTGCCGGGACAAAAGCAATTGCGGTGATGCCGCTAAAGAGCAACATCGCGTATTGAACATGGCCCTGTAGAATCGTAAACGCCGCCAGAAGGGCAACAGCGGTGACTAAAGAAGAAAGTGCGGGAAAAAGCGATCGGGCATTTTTTCTTCTCTTTAGCCATTTATCCGCTAAAAACCCGCCTAACGGTGCGCCGACTATCGCCAGCAGCATGATGCTGGCTCCCTTGATTCCGGCCTTGTCCATCGGCAGCATTTCGATGCGGTGATAATATGTCGGCAGCCAGGTCAACAGGGCGGTGGTTACAAATGCATTGGCGGCAAATGCAAGATTGTTGAATACCAGTGTTCTGTTCTTTGTGAAGTGCTGTGTAATATCAATCAACGTCATTTGAATCCGGCTTTGGCCGCTTTCTTTCCCTTTGGTCTGCACCAGCGCTATGGTTTGATAGTCTTTCACGAAAAAGAAAAACAGGGCTGCAATCATTCCCGGCAGCGCCACGATGCCAAAGGCATGCCGCCAGCCGAAACGCGCAGCGATAAAGCCGCCCAAAGCAATGCCCAGCGCACTGCCCAATGGAATCGATGCATTCCAGATACCCAGCATCCTGGCACGGCTTTGTTGGGGAAACATGGCGGATATCATCGCCGTACCGCCGGGGGCATAGCCGGCTTCTCCGATGCCGATGGCGGTTCGCGCGGAAAACAGCTGCGAATAATTGCGGGTAAATGCGCATCCGAGGCTTGCCGCCCCCCAGAATAGTGCCATCAGTCCGATGCTTTTTTTCCTGCTCCACCGATCGATGAGAACAGATACAGGTAATGAAAAAATCAGGATTGACCAGTAAACCGCGGATACCAGCAGCCCGCATTGAGCATCCGTCAGACCCCAGTCCATCTTAAGAAAAGGGAAAAGAGATACTATGACCAGCCGATCGATATAATCGAACATGTACAGCAGGAACAGGAGAGCAAAAGCATAGTAGGCCGATGAGTCGACAGCGCCCGGGTTTCGACTATCGGCATGATTCTTAACAGGAGATTCGCGCATAGTAATACCTATCCTGAAACCGTCAGTTTCTGACAACTAAGCTTTATATAATCCATATTTTTTAGTGGCCTCAAACATGGCGATGCAGTTGTCTGGTTTGACTCCCGGGTGGAGTGAATTGGAAGAACAGATAATCAGCCCTCCGCCGTCAGCCGCATCTTCAATTGCCTGTTTCACAGCGGCATCGACTTGCTGTGGAGTACCACCCGGCAGAAGCTCAAAGCAATCGATATTACCCAGCAAACATATTCTATCCCCGCAGTAAGCCTTGACCTTCTTAAGATCCATGCCGGCATGCGGTTCCAGGGGATTGAGTCCGTCGTATCCCGATGCAAGCAGAACATCCATCAAAGACCATAGATTGCCGTCGCTGTGGCGTACCACCAGAAGGCCCAACTCATGGGCGCGATCGACGAGTTTTCTATTGTAGGGATTAATAAATGTGTTGAAATGTTCCGGGGATATCATCGGGGCATAGGTTGTGGCAATATCATCTTCAACCACCAGAACATCAAGACCGGCTTGCGCCAGGAGATCAATCTGTTTCAGATTATATTCCGTTACCATATTGGCAACCTGATGGACAAAATCAGGGTCTTCATACAACTTGAGCATCAGGTTTTCCATGCCGACCAGTCGCCAGCTGCGAACAAATGCGCCTCGCATCAACCAGAAAAGTGCAACATTTCCCTTGAACCGATCTCTGGCCATGTCAAGCAGCAAAAGATGCTCCCGGACCGGCTTGGGTGCATCAAAATGAGTGAGATCTTGTGCATCTTTTACCGGATGGCCTTTAGCGACCGGCAGGCCGTGAGGATTCCGAAGATATACAATCCCCCAGTCATCTTGTACCCGTTTTTCATCGAGCTCTGTTTCATGACCGATCTCAAAGGATGTGAAACCGTCGACACCGAACTCCTCATGTATCATAAAGAGGGTATCCACCAACTTCATCTTTTCGGAATCATCCATATCATGGAATTGTTTGGGCTCCGGCAAGCCATCGGTAAGATGTTTTCCGATACCGATAATCGGAGCTTCATTAATACCGTGAATATAAAGAGGAACGCGATCGGGTTCCTCGATATTCAACGCCGCCAGAATTCTCTCTTTACCGGTCATGGCATTTCCTTTTTGGGGGCTGAATATGCGGAATTCTCAAAAATACTGCAATTTTCCGTTCAACTATTCACCTGACGCTTAAAGGCTGCTATAGAAAAAAATTTATTTTTCGTAGTCGGAGTATGGCAGAAGGAAGATTGCGCGTCAAGACAGCCGTGGCCCATAGATCGGTGGAAACCGAAGGTGATAAGACCAATTTATAGATGCCAAGAAATAAAAAATGACTATCAAGTCTACGTTTGACCTTTGAGGATGTTGCTTTCAATATGTTCAAGTCGGGTTTTAAATTTTCTATCCTTTAGAACAGGGGGGCGGGGCTTGAAAAATGAATTAGGGTAAGTCAGATGGTTTCTGGATTTCGCTGATTACCTCCTTTGGAATAACCCAGCGAACTAGAAAAGGCACTTAAAATAAATGTTTGTGTGCCCATAGTGTTCATCAGCAGTGAAAAAGAATGCAGGGGTAGTGTTCATGTCCTTTTTCCATTAAGACGCGTCATGCAATCGCTTTGGCGATACTCTTTTTATTAGCACCCATAGCCAGCAAGGATTTGACAAGAAGGTCCACAGACACGGTCGGATCTCCCTTTTCCATTTTGGCGACCCTTGACTGACTGGATTTCAGCATTTTGGCTAACTGTGCCTGTGTCAAATTGCTTTTTAGGCTATGAAATCGAAGATGAGCAATCTTGATGCGTGGGTACTGGCGGTACCGGGGCGAGCCCAACTCCCAACTCCCCAACTCCCAACTCGACAGTTTCTTCTGAAAACTCATTGACGAGCATCTATATAATCAATCGGTTGAACGGATTTCCAAGCAAAATTGCTGTGTGAAGTTTGCCATAAATCATAATTGCGTTGTAAGTTCAGCCAGCTTTCGGGAGTTGAATTCGGAAAAGCTTTTGACAAACGTAACGCCATCTCAGGAGTAATCGATTTATGCTCATTGATTATTGCAGATACTGCTTTTCGCGATACTCCCAGCCGCTTAGCAAGATCGGTAATTGAAATTTCTATTGGCGTCAAATAGAGATTTTTAAGTATACGACCTGGCTGGGCAGGCCATCTTTTCCTTTCAATCATAATATGACTCCCAGTTGATGGTAAGTTTCAATGGGTATTTCAATAATATCCATTACAATTCAATGTCCCAGTTGATGGTAAGTTTCAATGGGTATTTCAATAATATCCATTACAATTCAATGGTAATCGGTATAGTCTACATTGTAAGCATCACCATGGATAAATTTAAAAGTGATTCTCCAATTACCAGATACACTAACAGCCCAAATTTCTTCCCTTTTCGGAAGTAGTTTGTGTAACCTGGAGCCCGGAAAGTTCATCACTTGAATTGTGTCGGCTGCATCAAGCAAATCCAGAATATCTGAAAGTTTATCAGCGTGTTTGGCTTGAATTCCCTTGATTGTGCCTTCGTAAAAGAATTTTTCCAAGCCTTTGTGCTTGAACGATTTTATCATGGCTATAGAAAATCACCGAATTCAAGTGAAATTTGTGACTGTCCAGACTACAAATGGAATGTAACCCATAGGGTGACACAAGTCAATACGTATTCCGGTTTTAAAAAAGGAATTTTTGCGGTAAATCGTGAAAATCATTTTATGTTTTGCCCAATAGCTATGGCTGGACAAACTCCGGGACGTTATTGACTGAGTTGACTAACTATCCGATAAATCCCTTCTTTTCCTCTGCATAGAGTGATGTATGCCGGTTCAGGCCGGAATTAACAGATAGTTAATGATTACAGTAAGTTACTGAATTACAAGTGAGTTTATGTGAGTTTAAACGAGTTTTAGTACGTTCCTGGCCGCATAATCGCATATGAATCGCATATCATCATCGGAAGCTGTTCATTCAAATCCAACAAAATTCATTGACTTTTAAGTAAAGATGTTATTTTGTCAAAACGTACACAGATAATTATAAATGAGAACGTTTTGACATGAAAACAGCTTCAAACAATTCCGAAAATGCTATCCTAAAAATGGTCCGCAAAACTGGTGTGGTTCGTGCCCGTGAGATCAGGAAGGCTGGCCTGCATCCTGAATATCTGCGAAAACTCTGCAAAAGCGGGCAACTGATTCGTACCGGGCGCGGACTGTATGTTCTTGCTGATGGAGATTTCACGGAACACCACAGTCTTGCCGAAGCCTGTAAACGGGTACCTCACGGAATTATTTGTCTCCTCAGCGCCCTGAGTTACCACGAAATCGGCACCCAAAATCCCCACGAGGTTTGGATGGCCATCGATCGGGCCATGCGAAAACCCAAAGTCGATTATCCACCAATCCGGATTTTCCGCTTTTCCGGTGTTTCGCTTCGTGAGGGGATTGAAGAAAAAAAGATCGAAGGCGTATCGATCCGAGTATACAATCCAGCAAAAACAGTCGCCGATTGTTTTAAGTACCGAAACAAGGTGGGTCTGGACGTGGCAATCGAAGCCCTTAAAGAGTGCTGGCGATCCCGGCGGTGCACAATCGATGAACTTGTTCACTATGCAAGGATATGCCGGGTACGAAATATCATGCAGCCCTATATGGAGGCTATCGTTTCGTGAGTCCTTCGAAAACCAAAAATTATGCTGCATCAGTTCGCCAGCGTCTGCTCAATTACGCC
>PVMK01122210.1_pt1 | contig 12282 bp, 9 predicted proteins | sample 1853481 | NCBI WGS metagenome assembly PVMK01 (sample SAMN08533507, study PRJNA380276) | Marine sediment metagenome, whole genome shotgun sequencing project. | reverse complement strand
CGGAGGAGACCGCCGCCTCTTGCTCCGGGGGCGGGCTCAGAAAACGCAGCATCGGATAGACGACTGACCCCATCCAGGCGAATGTACTTCCGCCCAGAAACCAGTTCAACATCGCCCGTCGATTGAACAACCGCTTCATCCACGTCCACCTTCCGCCAACGGCTTCGGAGCTTATCGACGTCCGCGTGAATTCGCAACGATGAGTCGGAGGCAAGCGCCTAAAACACGTCGACGCGGCCGTTGATGTGTGGGGCTTCGAGGGTGAGCTGCGTGCCCTCGGGATTGATCCCTCGGTGGCAGCTGTTGCAGGCGATCGTCGAGTGCCCGACCGGCGGCGTCTGGTGGCAGGCGTTGCAGTCTAGGCCCAGAGCGCCTTCATCCCATGCGACCACTGGCGTCGTGCCGCCGCGTACGTGGCATGTCGTGGCACAAACGAGCGTGTCGAGGTCGTAGGTGGCGTCGGGGCCCCATGCGGGCTGGAAGACCACGTCGACTTCGCCGTTTCCATGGCGACCTTCGAGCACCGCAAAGTCCTCGCCGAAGTGGCATGCCTGGCAGTCGAGGGGGCGGGGCATGTTGGCCGATGGGGTCGTGTGCGATTCGTGCGCGTAGCCCGCTGGAGGTCCTCGGAAGTAGCACTGGTCTCTTGGTGGATAGGGGCGCTTTCCATCCCCGTGGCAGGTGCCGCAGGCCATCACGCCGCCTGGCAGGCTGTGGCAGTCGGTGCAGTCGGTGGCGCCCGGTGGGGGTTTGATCACCACATCCTCGCCGAGCGGGGGCGAACCCTGATGACATAGGCCGCACGCGTCGGAGCGCTCCGGATCAACGATCGGCTGCCAGTCGGTTTCCCGCAGGTAGTTGCCGTGCCACTCGTTGGCGCGTGGATCGGTCCACGTGCCAGGATGGGTGCCCCGATTCGCGGGAACCGCGCCATCAGTCACCCAGCTCGTCAGCGCTTGGGTCTCATCATCATCGAGCAGGTCGGCATGATCGGGACGCTCCAGCACGGCCAAGATCGGCGCCCTCTCATCCGGCGGCAGCGTCGCGTCCGAGGGCAGCGTCGCAGGCTGGCCCTCCGGATCCGGGATGCATCGAATGGTCTCGAAGTAGTCCTCAACCCGGTAGTCGGCCTCCGCCAACGGACCGCTGTGACATTCGACGCAATTCTCCTGAAGAATCGGCTCCACATCGGCGAACACGATCGGCGGTTCGTCCCGATCGCGCGCCTCGTTGCAGCCTACGAGCACGAGGGCCGCCAGCGAGAGCCCGGCAAGCCAGCGCCGGTGTGCCCCAACCGTCATGGCGTCGAAGTGTTCGGAATGATCGCGCCGTGGCACACACCGCAGGCGTTGGTGAAGGCGATGGGCTGGTCGGGCTGTTGTCCATTGAAGGTGGCCCAGCGGGTTACCGTCAGGCGATGGCTTGCAACGTCGTTCCAATAGTATTGCACCGTGGGCGGCCCACCGAATGAATCAAGCAAGGCTGGAACGGATGCGCCGGACTTGGCGGTCGGCACCATGTGGCATTCCGTGCAGAGGAATGGCCCGAAGCTCTCGTGCCCGCTAAAGCCCGTAACGGCTGCGACGTGGTCGGTCAAAGGATAGAGTTCCGGGTTGGCCGCCGGGCTGTGACAGGTCGTGCAGCGCGCATTCGGGTTGCCAGAGTCGTCCATGCTGGAGATGTCAGCATCGTTGGCGTGCGGACTGTGACACCCCGTGCAGGATGTGAGCCGAACCGGGTTCCGATAGTGCCTCGACCGAATGTGATCCGAATACTGCTGGTAGTGCGCCTTGGAATCGCCGGAATCGAAGAAGGCCTCGGGCGCGCCGCTGACCCGGCTGGTGTAGTTCGCGGCGAACTCTGCGCGGCGGATTCCCGGCGGCGGCATCTCGTTGTCTGCCGAGAGCGGCAGCCCGGTCTCGCCACCACCGATCCCGAGCGGACGGGAATGACAGCGTCCGCACATCGCGGCCTGACGACCCGGGGTCAACAAGCCCGGAGAGATGATGAAGCTTCCACGGGGACTGCGCTCGAGATGCTCGGAGCCGGGACCGTGACAGGCCTCGCAACCGGTGTTGACGAGCTCGGGCCTGCCGTCGCCGTCGTAGTCAAACGCACCCTCGGAATCGACGATCGCGCTCGCTGCCCATCCGTCGGTGTCGCTCCCCTCGAGGCTATAGCCCGTCATGTGACAGCCCGCGCAATTGTTGTCGAAGGACTCAGCGCTCGCAGGCTGGGTCAATGAACCGCTGCCGAAATCGAACCATTGGTCGGAACGGTAGTCCCGCCAGGGCCAGTCGTCCGAATCCGGATTCGACGCATCGCCCTGATAGTTGAACTGAACGGGGAGCACGAAGTAGCTGAGGCTTCCATCGCTGTTGCTGCGTCGCATCAGGTACTGCTGGGCCTGAATCGCGCCGCCGTACGTCAGCACGACGTCGTATCGGGGCGCGGTCTGAGTGTTCGTGCGGTTCACGAGCTCGACGTAGTAGGCGCCGGGGACCCCAAGCGGCACGCCGTTGTCGCGTCGAAGCCGCATTTCGAAGCTCACGGTGCCTGTTTCGCTGGTGCTGACCGAGCACTTCGATGGATCGGAGGCGGCTCCGTCGCAGTCGTAGAAAAAGAGCGTGGTCGCGTTGTCGAAGGCTTGAAGCCCCTCGTCGAAGTCCGGCCAGGGCCCAACGTCCTGCAACACCGAGCGTACCCCGGGAACTTGAAGCCCTACGTTGTGTGCGGTGCGCGCCGTGCTGTGAAGGGCGTGACAGCCCATGCAAGTCGTGGAGCCGAGGTACGTGGCCGAGGAGCTCGGTTGAGCGCTGACACGAATGTCCAACTGCATGCCGACCAGCGATGCGGTGTCGAACGAAACCTGACTGCTGTCGCCGCCGGGCAGATGCTCGCTGTCGCCATCCGCAGGCACCCAAACGATGAAGTGCGAACCCTCGGGAAGCGTTTCGAAGCGGTACTCCCCGGACGCGTCCACCGCGGCTTGCTCGTAGCTGTCGCCGTTCGTGTCGAGCAGGTCTGCGATCGGTTCATCGACGGTGAGCGCGGCCGTGTCCTGGGGTGACAAGAAAAGATCGATCGGTGTTTCGGAGAGCGCCTCTACGTCGCTTGCCGGAACGAGATACACCGTCCCGCTCGGGACCGGCACCATGTTCGGCTCGATGAGTCGGCCCACCAGTCCGAACGGCTCGGGGTCGATGCCAATATCGGGCGGCTGCCCTGGTTCGCCAGGCTCGCCGGGTGGCCCCTCAGGGCCTTGCTCGCCGGTGTCGCCTTTGCAGGCACCCACCATGAACGCGATCGTGAGTAGAACCGAAAGCCAATAACCACGCCGGAGGGAGAGCATCGGGACGATAATAGACAACCGGGGTGCGCCTTCAAGCAAAGACGTGCCCCGGTATGTCATTTTCGTCGTTTGTCGAGGGATCTACTCGAACGACCACATGATCTTGTCGATGACGCCGAAGAGAACCTCGTCGTCTGGGTCGTTCGGGACATAGCTGCCATTCACCTGCGTATGCGCGTTCCATGAAGCAAGGTCAGCCGCCGCATCGTCGTTGATGAGGCGTCCCCTGTGACAACCGCCACAGGCCCTGGAAGCGGGACCCGTCACATACGACGCCACGGTGCCGATGTTCCTGCCCGCAGGATTGTCGATGGCAATGCTTGACGGGATGTTGCCTTCACAGGTCTCCCCACCTGGGCAATCCGCATCGTCGGTGCAGCTCTGTGTGGTCGTGGTCGAGCAGGTGTCGCTAGATACCATCTCATACCAGGTCAAGACCTCGTACGAAGTCGACAACACGCCAGGCATCGACTGGGACTGATCCGGCACATTGTAGGTGCCCTCATTGTGGCAACCCTCGCAGTTCCTGATGGTGAAATTCGGGAACACGTGATCGATGTGCTGGTCATACCTCTTCGAGAACACGGGATCGAACTCCTCGAAGATGTCGTCCGTATCGAGAGCCTGGAACGTATGGATCGCGTGGACGTAGTTCTCGATCGAGCGCGACGTCATTTCCAAATGGCTGCCATCAAAGGTCGGGTTGTGGCAGTTCCTGCAGGCCACGATGTCGCCACCCCTGCCGCTGCCGGAGTGGAAGGTTACGGCCAGCTGATCGTGGCAGGCATTGCACTTGTCGATATTGACGACCGCGTTGTCACCCTTGTAGTAGCCTTCGACATTCGTGCCGGCATCCAGGTCAAACGTCTGGGTGACCGCGTTGAGCCCCACGCTGACGCCGTCGAGGGTAAGCCTTGGCGTCACTGTGATTTCCGCCTTCGTGACCTGGCCGCTCGCGATCATGTCCGGAATGGAAGCGGTGTTGTCCGGCACGTAGGCCGCCATATCCAGAGTCACACTCCAACTACTGGTAGTAGCTGCGTTGTCCGTGAACAGAGGATTGTCGCCAGCACCAGGCGGGTATTCCAGGTCGCAGCCGTCCGGATCTCCCGATCGCCCCGTGCAGGCTTCGCTTCCATCCCTGGCGTGGGACGGAACGATGAAGTGCTTGCTGCCCCAACCGTAGAAGGACACCAAGACCTCGGTGGTGATGGCCGGATCACTCGCGCTGAATTCGATCGTCAGCAAATTGCCGGCCAGAGATATCGCATCGATCGTGGCGGTATAGGTGTCGGCATACCGGTCTCCGGCGGAGTCGGAGATCCGAGGGTCATAGCCGTTGTGGTACGCGTCGAACGAAGGGACCAACGAACCTCCATGGCAGTCCGTGCTATTGCATGTCAGGCCGATGTTATGGAACACGTCGACGCCTGCCCTTGTCCACAGGTAGTCGAGCGCGGGCGCCCTGCCTCGCTGGTAGTACTTCCCTTCCGGTTGCGGGCCCCCTGGCTCGTCGTCGGCCAACTCCGGCCAGGCATTGGTTCCCAGTACGGAGTGACAGCTCACGCACGTCTCCCCCGTGAAATTGGCGTCGTCCAGGACACCTGGGCTCAGCTTGTCTTCGTGGCACGTGGCGCAGTTTGCCATGGACATCGGATACGGAAATTCCTTGGCGTGCGACATATGCGCGTCGTTCATGATATTGGCTGTGTACGCATACAAGGCTTCCACTTCCGCTTCCGGGAGACCTGCGGTCCCCCAGTTGAGGGGTTGATCCACCATGTACTGCCAGTCTTCATGGCCGCCGCCGCGAGTGTCATAGTGGCAGGACTTGCACGCTGCAAAGTCGGGCAGGTTCTCCACTTGGGCCGCCCGGTAGCCATGCTTCAGGTAAGGCTCACCGTGGCAATTTACACATCCTGGCTGGTCGCCCAATTCCCCTACATTGGCCTTGGATTCATAGGAGTTCGAATCGGTAACGTCGCCCGTGCCATAGGCGATGGCGGCGTTCGACACGTCCTCGTACAAATGAACGTGGGTGCCCTCCGGAAACTCAGCTCCGCTTCCACCCGAATGCTCGAGCGCGGGAGTTTGGGCGATATAGCCATAGACGTGAGACCCGTCCAAGACGGGCCCGGGATTCTCAGGCGCAAAGGTAATGCCAGTCTGCGTCACGGTGTAATCGCCTGGGGATCCTGGTACTGCTTCGATAGTCCGCAACCTTTGGTTCCCGTTGAGGTACTGGCCCGTCGAGCTGTTGTACTGGACCGTATAAAACCTCTTCTGGTCCAGTGACGGCAGCCCATCCCCATCGATGAACGGCAAGCCATTCTTCGTGATGCTGAAATCCACGGTGACGGCAAACTCGCAGGTCTCATCCACCGGGCAATTCGTGGCGTTGGTGCACGCCGTGGCGCCATCGCAAGTTTCGTTATCCGGACAGTCGGTGTCGAAGTTGCACGTCGTAGTGTCGGTCACCGAGCAGGTGCCGGTGTTTGAGCAGGTGCCCACGCTATTGACGTTGGTCAACGTCAGCTCGAGAGCGCTTTCATCTACGTACCCGTCATACTGCGCCTGGTGGTCGTCACCGGCGCCGGGGTGACAGGTGGCGCAGGATTCAACTTTGGACGCAGCAATGGCCACATCAACGGGGTCGAGGCCCGGTCCGGGCTCGCCGGGCTCGCCGGGCTCGCCGGGCTCGCCGGGGTCTCCGGGCTCGCCGGGCTCGCCGGGGTCTCCTTGCGCGCCATCGCTACCGCCGCATCCGGCAACCGCAAGGCCGAGCGCCATGATCACGCTCAGCAAAAACCGACCAACCCACATATTCTTACCAGTCATAATTGTCACCCTATCTCTCCACCCGGTATCAGCGGTGCTGAGTTTCTATACCTCTGCACGCGCAGAAATCAAAAGGAGGGTCGTTGCAAACCACTTTCAATAACACAGCCGCATTTGCGCTCTCAAACCCACGCAAATTCTGCGCGGTAAATCGAAATTTTCGCCTCATCTTTACGTCTTGTGCCGAGATCATGCGGAAACCCTCTGACTGGTCGTGGTGCCCTGCAATTGCAGTACCAAGTCAGCGCTCATTCCGTGACCGTCGCGTCAACATCAATGCATGCGCCGGGCGCGTCTCCGCATGCGCGGTCGACGAAGGTATGCATCGTGTACGTCTGCTCAGCCCCGAGACCTTGGCCGATCAAAGTGGCCCCATAGACGAAACCGAACAACGCAACTGCCGCCGGCGCGATCAACAGGGACCACGGCGATTGCCCGAGCGTATACTGAACCATGCCATACGAGAGCCCGCCAAGCGCGATGATCGCCAGCAAAATATAGAGCGCCATGAACATCGTCCACACATTTGGATGCGGCGAAAACCGACCGCGGACTACTGAACCGTCTGGCTCATCTTCGACGTCGAGGTTGAGATAAGGTGACCAGAACGTACGCTCTGCGTCGCACATTTGCACGACGGCATGCTTTCGGAACACCTGTCCGTGCAGTGACTCGGCGTCGTTCTGAAGCGCCGATCGGAGCGCATCGAGCCACTCCTCCCGCTTGACCGGACGCTGGAGCTCGAACCGTGGTCGCATGCGTGGAGGAGCCACGCTAGAAAGGATACCGGATACGAGCACAGCACCTAAGAGCGAAAAAAATGCGCCGTTTTCCGCGATCAGAGCGCGCGATCGGCCTTCGCAGCGAAATAGAAATCGCTCTCGGTGAGGCCCTGGATCTTGTGCGTCCAGATCTCGACGGTGCACTTCCCCCACGCGACATAGAGGTCGGGATGGTGGTTCTGCTCCTCGGCGATGTCGCCCACGCGATTGGCGAACGCCATCGCGTCGACGAAGTTCGAGAAGGTGTACGTGCGTTCGAGGTGCCCGTCGGCGTTCAGGTTCCAACCTTCGGCGAGCGCGCGCAACAACTCTTCGGCGCGCTGCTTCTCCACCGGAGGGACTCCGCCTTTGCACGGCACGCAGGTTTGATCAGCAAGGCTCATGGTCGCTCCTCCTAGGTACCGCGAAACATAGGGCTGCCAGACGCGGGCGGTACCCGGTCAAGCCGTGACTTCCTCGACGATGTTCTCCGACACTTCCCAAAGTTTGGCGGCCAGCTCTGCATCGCGGCCGCGCGAGCTCGACTTCCCCACGTTGCAGTCGGAGAAGTACTTGCCCGCCACGCCTTCGACGTCCGGGTGCACCGCGAGATAGCACTGCGTCGCCGCGCCCTCGGCAATACTCTTGAGAACGAGCGGGCCCGCAGCCGCAAGCGCGCCCCTTGCGATCGGATTCATGCTTCTTGATAGGTTGGTGTGGATCACGCCCGGATGCAGGCTGTTCGCCGTCTTGCCGGTACCCTCCAACCGCTTCGCTAGGTGGTTGGCAAACAGCAGGTTCGCCAGCTTGGACTGTCCGTAGTTCGCCCAAGCACGGTACTCGCGCTCGCCGCTGAGATTGTCGAATTGGATGCCGTCAGGCGGGGCCCCGTTATGCGCGTCACTGCTCACCATCACGACGCGCCCGTTGTCGGTCAGGCTATCGAGGAGCGCTGTCACCAACATGAAATGGCCGACGTGGTTGGTGAAAAACTGTAGCTCATAACCGAACTTTTGGTTGAGCGTGGGCAGCGCCATGATGCCGGCGTTGCAGATGATCGCGTCGAGCGGACGTCCGAGCGCAATAACGCGCGCAGAACACGCCTGAACGGAAGCCGGCTCGGAAAGCTCGCAAGCCACGGGCGTCGTCTCGCCGTCCACTTCATTGCAGGCCACCTGCGCTTTCTGCAACGTGCGCGCCGCTGCAACGACGTGAGCGCCACGCTTCGCAAGAACACGAAGGCTCTCTTTGCCGATTCCGGAGTTACAGCCGGTCAGGAGAATCGTGCGCCCGCTCAAGTCGAGCCCGCTCGTAACGTCTTCCGCGGTGCTTCCATAGCCGAAGCCGCTCGGACCGTTGCCTTTGAACATTGCCAGAAGAGACATGGCGTCCAGCCCTCCTCGAAACCTGGGACTCCCGTTCTTTAGCGCCGGTTACAGGCCTGTACAGGCGTTGACGTCGATGCAGTTCTCGAGCGCGCAATTGGCGCACTCTGCGGAGCCGGGGTCAGCCGCGCACGGAGCAAGGCAGCAGCCTGTCGAGCAGGCGGCAATCGAGCCGTAGCAACCGGTGCACCCGGCGGACAGCCCGGTCCGCTCGGTCATACAGCTTGCAATGCAGTCGCCCAGCGCGTCGCGAGCTGCCTCGGAGCCGTCGGAAAGCACGGCGCCTATCTCTGCGATGCATGCGGACGTGGGGCACTCACCTGCGATCATGCCCAGGACGGCGGCCGCGCTGAGTTCTTCCGTGGCGAGCGCGTCGAGGGCCACTTGATCGGCGGCGTTGACACACTGATCTTCGAGAGGCGGCGGCCCTCCACCGTCGGCAGGACCGCAAGTGCCGCCCATCCCATCGTGCTCACCCGCGCTCACGATGAAGGCCTGCAGCCCGCTGAACTTGAACATGATGCTGAATGAATCGCAGAGGCCGGTGTCGGCGTCGTAGTCGCCGTCGGCGAACTCAGCCATGCCGGCCTCGAACTGCTCGATTGTGAAGTTCGCGGCGTTGCCATTCTGAGTCGTGGGTGTGCCGATGATGTCGCGGATGTTGGCGACGTCCCAATAGCCGGTGACGGTTCCTGCGAACGTCGCCATCCCCGAGCTCGATCCCGCAGCCAGCTATCATGGATGAGCATCTCGTCGCTGCACAATCATGATGTCGACCGGGAAGAGGAGATCGATCGGGCCGGCGGTCAGCACGCCATTGACAACGGTTCCCTGTACCTCGCCGCTGTGAAACCGAGTGTCAGAATGGACGCTCAGGGTGGCGCCGGGCAGCATGGCATTGTCGGTGCCGAGGGCCGGAGAGTCTTCACTGCCAAAGATCTGCACGACCACGTCATCGTCGTTCTGCGAGTCGTCGAGGCCCTTGGAGTTGCAGCAGAATCGTCATCGAGCCCGTTCTTGACCGCGCCGCCAATCACGCCGTCGACGAGCTGCCCCTCCCGAAAACCACCGAAGACGTACTTCCCGTCCTCGCGAACCTCCGGATTGCTGAATGATGCTCGAGGAAAGCCATAGTCGATGCCCGGCTCGCCCGTCGCCCCGTGAAGTCGTCGTGGGCGCACTCGTCCGCCGGAGGCGACTCAGCTGCGTCGACACGCGGTCGTCGAGGTTGAACCCGTCGAGGCTCGTGTCGGGGTCGGCGGGGTAGTAGAAAGCCACGAGGAGGCCACGAAGCCCAAGCCCGGGCAGGACGACAGGGGCCGGGTGCCCGCGCGCGCCGGCGGCGCCTCCAGTGCCAGCAGCGGCGCGCGCCAGTAGCGTCCGAGCTACCGCAGCCGAACGACGCAAAGGCTCAGAGAGACACAGACGAGCAGCTGTCGAGAAATTCAAGTGATTCATTCCAGACTCTCAGGATAGTGCGCGCAAGGCTACGACAATCGCCCTATCAGCACAACGCGGCGTGGGCAGCAAAACCCTTGGAATTCCTGATCAGTTGGCCGGGACGGGACCCAGGTTGATGAAGCCGCTGATTGAGGGCTCGACGTCGTCTTTCGGGTCTTGCGACCGTCGACTCGCAATCCTGCGGACCGAGGGCGCCAGCGGTGCTGTCGGACATCGGGGCGTTGAGCACGCCCACGGATACTGGCAGCCGGCACAACTTGGGATGTTGAGATTGTCGACTGTGGCGGTAGTCACGGTGCCCGCTGCGAGCGCGCTCCGATGTTCGGCAAGCCATGTCATGACGGCTGCAACGCCCGAATCATAGTCGATACTGCGCCCGTCGGCGGGTTCGGGCCCCCGGCCCTGCGAGGACGCGAGCGCAGGGATGCCGTGATCCCGCGCCGCGGTCTTGGCGGCCCCCACCGTGCCGGACAGCATCGGTGGCGATGACCGCGCTCACGTTCTGGCCTTCGTTGATCCCGGAGATGACGAGCGTGCGGAAGGCTGTCCGCTTCATAGAGACCATTGGCAGGGTCGAGCGCGTAGTTGACGGCATCCGCAGGGGCAACCATCGACGGCTGTCGCCGGGTAGCCACTCAGGGTGGTTTCGTCGAGACGGTCCCCGGTGGGCAGTCTGTCATGTCGCCTGTGCCCGCTTTTGTTCTCGGGCAGGACCACAGACGGTAACATCGTTGTTGGGGTCTGCCCGCAGCGCCTGGACGATCGCGTCGATACCCTCTGCACCCACGCCGTCGTCATTGGTCACCAGGATGCGCAATGCAACATCACTCGAGCTGGTACCACTGTCACAACCCAGCAGTGCGATCGCTAGGCCAAGCGTCGTGAGGAGTGCCGCCTGAAAACGAGTAGATCGGCTCATACACGCGATACTAGAAACAAGGTCTCGCACGCGCAAGGCCGGTTAGCCCAACTCGGAACGAGAAACGAGAACGGCGGCCGAAACACCCCCCTTCTGGAGCGTTGCCCGTAGTCCCGGGGCACGGTAGAACTACCACGAACTCATGAATCAAAAAGCAAAGCTCGCATACGGCGACAAGACGTACGAGATGCCCATCGTCGAAGGCTCTTATGCCGAACGCGGTGTCGACATTCGCAACCTCCGCAAGGACACCGGCCTCATCACGCTCGACTCGGGCTACATGAACACTGGCGCAACGACGAGCCAGATCACCTACATCAGCGGAGAAGAAGGCATCCTGCTCTACCGTGGATACCCGATCGAGCAGTTGGCGGAAAAATCGTCTTTCATCGAGACGAGCTACTTGCTCATTTACGGTGACCTTCCCACGACGGCACAGCTTGACGAGTTTTCGAATCTGCTCACGTACCACAGCATGTTGCACGAAGACATGCGCCACTTCTTCGATGGCTTCCCTTCCAACGCGCATCCAATGGCGATCCTGTCCTCCATGGTGAGCGCTCTTTCGGCGTACTACCCGGACAGCCTCGAACCAGATTCACACAACAAGCAGCACATCGCACGCCTGCTTTCGAAGCTACGAACCATTGCGGCGTTCAGCTATCAGAAGCGCCAGGGCCGGCCGGTCGCGTACCCGAACAACAGTCTCGACTACTGCGGGAACTTCCTGCACATGCTGTTCTCGCATCCTGCAGAGCCCACATACGTACCCGACCCGGAACTCGTGAAGGCGCTCAACGTCTTGTTGATCTTGCATGCGGATCACGAACAGAATTGCTCGACGTCGACCGTCCGGCTAGTGGGATCGAGCCAGGCAAACCTGTACGCGGCAATCAGCGCAGGCATTTCCGCGCTTTGGGGTCCACTGCATGGCGGCGCCAATCAAGCCGTCATCGATATGCTCAAAGAGATCCGCGACGAGGGCGGCGACTGCAATGCCTTCATGGGGCAAGTGAAGAACCGCGAGCGCCGCCTGATGGGCTTCGGCCACCGGGTCTACAAAAACTTCGATCCACGCGCGACGATACTCAAGAAGTACGCGGACCACTTGTTGGCCCACCTCAAGATCGAAGACGAGCTTTTCGACATCGCGCGGCAACTCGAGGAGGTTGCGCTCTCCGACGAGTACTTCATCGAACGCAAGCTCTACCCCAACGTCGACTTCTACAGCGGGATCATCTATCGCGCGATGGGTATCCCCACGGAGATGTTCACCGTGCTCTTCGCGCTGGGCAGGATCCCCGGCTGGATCGCCCATTGGAAAGAGATGATGGAAGACCCGGACGTGCGGATCGGCCGTCCGCGCCAGATCTACACGGGCGCAACCAAGCGCGACTACGAGCCGCGGGAATCGCGCCGGCCTTCTGCCCCCTGACGCTGCCCTGCGGCATGTTGAAGAAGTAGCTCTGCTCTTCGAAGCGGCGAGCGATGCTAGCGCGCCTGTGCGCCTTCGCGTAAAGCCTCTGCATGGCACTCGTCGAGCTCACCACCGCAGCACCACACATC
>PVMK01122642.1_pt1 | contig 12285 bp, 11 predicted proteins | sample 1853481 | NCBI WGS metagenome assembly PVMK01 (sample SAMN08533507, study PRJNA380276) | Marine sediment metagenome, whole genome shotgun sequencing project. | reverse complement strand
TATGGGCAAGCCTCTGGCACGCCGGCGCCCGGGTAATCGATATCACCGACATCGCCGAGCCGCGGACCATCGGCGCCTGCAACTACCACCCGCCTTTCCCGGCGCCGACCCACACCGTCATGCCGGTTCCCTTCCAGGTGGACGGACGCGACCTGATGCTGGCGATCGACGAGGAGGATGCCTACTACAATCCGACCGAGGCGGCCCGCCGCAAGGGGCAGCCCCATGCCAATCTGTGGGTATTCGACATCACCGACATGGACGCCATCAGGCCGCTGTCGATCTTCCAGGTCGGAGAGCTGGACTCGCCGTGGAGCCGCACCCCCAATTCCCGCTTCGGAGCCCACCAGTTCCACGAGAAAATGTCCGATTCGCTGGTCTACTGTGCCTGGTTCAGCGGCGGACTGCGCATTGTCGATGTTGCCGATCCATTGGCGCCACAGGAGGTCGGATCGTTCGTTCCCGAACCGGTGGCCGGCCAACCGGCACCGCAAAGCAACGACGTCTTTGTGGATGACCGCGGCCTGATCCACCTTGTCGACCGCAATGTTGGCTACGACATTTTTGAATTTTCACGATAATCCAGCACGAGTCGGCCCGCGGCACCGGTCGAAACATCCGATCCGGCATGTCCCCTGGTATCACTCGCCGCCTGGTTCCTGCGCATCGACGTGGCGCACCGCCATATCGCGAAGCGTGACGATACCGACCATTCTTCCATGCTCGATAACCAGTGCTCTTGAGAGCCGGAACCGGGTGAGCAGCCGGATCGCATATTTGACGCTCATTTGCTTGTTCACCGTCAACACCGGCTTCGACATGATCTCGTAGACGCTGATGCGGTCAACCGAGCGGTCGGACCCGATGACCTTCTCGGCAATGTCGTGAACGGTGACCATGCCGTACTCATCGTCGTCATGGCGTTTGTCGATGATCAGGGAACTGACATGCATATCGCGCATGAGATCGATGGCGTCTCTGACGCTAGCCAGCCCCTCGATGATATGCGGCGATGCCGTCATGACGTCACCGACGCGCGTTATTGCCTCACGGGTCATAGCTCATCCTCTATCTCGTCCTCGATCTTCGGAATTTGGGTGCGAAGCCCGATCGCATCCTCAATGTCGATCTGAAAGGCAACGCCGGCCCCCCGGCTCGGCCTCGAACCGCCCCGCTTCGCAGATCGCCTCAAGAATGCTGCGGCTCAAATGTTCCTCGACCAGCAACAGGATGATGTCGCGCTGCCCTTCCAGCGTCAGGCCCAGAAAGGTCGTTGGCGGTTTCAGCCCCTCGCCTCTGGCATTGGTCACGACCGTGCATCCCGTTGCGCCATTGGCGCGGGCGGCTTCGGTGATGTCATCGGTTCGGGTATCCTGCACCATCGCCAAAATGAGTTTGAACTTCATGGCCGTTACCTTTCTGGATTCTGGCGTTGTCGCCGACGATTGATTGATCGCGACCGGCTGGCCGACCGCCAGGCTGTGAGCTGGGCATATCCCATGACTGTGATCATCGGAAAAAGACTGGCGAGAGCGATCAGTCCGAATCCGTCAAGAAGCGGACTGCGGCCCGGAACCGTCGAGGCGAGCCCCAATCCGAGCGCCGTCACCAGGGGGACGGTAACCGTCGATGTTGTCACACCGCCTGAATCATAGGCAAGCGGCACCATCAATTTGGGGGCGAAGAAAGTCTGCACGATCACAAAGACATACCCTGCGATCATGTAAAGATAGAGCGGTGTTCCGGTCACGATGCGGAACGACCCGACGGCAAGGCTGATCGCGACGCCGACCGCCACGGCCAAACGAAGCCCCCAGGACCCGATTGTACCGCCGGAGACTTCGCTCGCCTTGATTGATACGGCGATGAGCGCCGGTTCGGCGATGGTCGCGGCAAATCCGATCGCCGCGGCAAAAAGATAAACCCAGTAATATTCTTGCCAGCCGAGCCGCCCGCCGGCCCCGCCCAGCCCAAGAAACTCCGGATCGGTCAGTTGACGCGCCAGTTCCTTGCCGAGCGGAAAAAGGGCCTGCTCCAGGCCAATGAGGAAAAGAGAAAGACCGATCACGACATAGGCGGAACCGACGATCATTCGGCCCGGATTGGGGATTTTCTGGCGCAGGACCACAAGCTGGAAAAAAACCAGGATGAGCACGATCGGTAATACGTCGACGATCGTCCCGCCGAGCGTTTGCGCGATGACGTTGAACCAGTCCGGCGCAGTCACGAAACGACGATCCCGAAAAGCAACACAAGAATTATCGGACCAAGGCTGGCAAAGGCGATCAGTCCGAATCCATCGATCATCGGGTTTCGTCCGCGGATGACGATGGCCAGCCCGACACCCAGTGCCGTGACCAGTGGAACGGTGATCGTCGATGTGGTCACACCGCCCGAATCATAGGCAATGCCGACAATCTCGGCCGGGGCGAACGCCGTCAGCGCGACAACGAGCCCATAGCCGGACATAATCAGCCAGTGAATGGGCCAGCCCTTGAGTATCCTGACGACGCCGATGACCAGCGATAGACCGACGGCGACGGCAACGGTATAGCGAAGCATCAGTGCGTAACCGGCCCTGGCGTCATCGGCGTTCGCGATCGCACCGGCCGACGCCATCGCCACCGCGGCCTCGCCGGCGACCGCAATCAGGGCCGGTTCGGCAATCGTTGTCCCAAAACCAAGCCCGAAGGAAAACAGCAGCAGCCAAAGGACGCTACCCTTGCGTGCAAAGGCGCCAGCGAGAGCCTCGCCGACCGGGAACAGGGCCATTTCCAGGCCCTGAATGAAAACCGCCAAACCGACCATCACGAAAAGCAGGCCGAAAGCGATCTTTGTAAGATCGTCGAACGGCTGCTGGATGACAACCAGTTGAAAGAAAGCCACGATGACGACGATCGGGGCAAGATCGCGAGCCGTTCCGCCAACAAGGCGGATCATGGAAAGGGCGCTACGCATCATTGCAATTCCCGCCAGGCCGTCTGTTCTCGCACCACGTTCAATTCCGGTATTGCTTGCGCGGTATCGATACAGGCGACGCTGGCCGAGCGCCAGATCACTTGGTTTATCGGCCGCGGACAGATCAGCGCATCAGCGGGCGCTTGACCGAATGGCGGCGAAGCGGTTTGGTCAAATGACCATGGCAGATGTGATTCACTCTCTTGCAATTAAAAGTCTGGTCGGCGCGCTTATATTCGCCCTGTTCCTGCCGGCCGCGGTGGCACAGCAAAGCGCCGAACCCTTGCCGGACGAGCGGCTTAACGGCCTGACGGTCGTTCTTGACCGCATCACCGCCGCCCTGTCGCGGCAGGGTCTTTCCAATGACGAGTTGAAAAGCCTGGCGGTCGAGACGATCGATGTTGGCACTCAGGCACATGCGATCGCCCTGGCGCACGCTTCGGTTGTCGCCAATCTTCGCGCCCGGCTTAACCAGTTGAGGCCAGATGCGGATTTGCCGGTAGCGAAAATTCCTGCCGAAGGCGCCACCGGCGATGCGGCAACGCCTGCGCCGGCCACACCGGCGGAACCAGCTTCTCCGGCCGGTTCGCTTTCCGGACAAGTCGCACGGATAGAGGTTGAGCTTCGGGCGAAAACGGCCATCGTCAAACGGGCGCACGCGATCGAAACACGTGCGCAGCAGCAGGCCTCGAAAATTACCGGGATTCTCCGCGATCATTTCAATCAGCGCATCTTCGCCCGGACGACGAGCTTTCTTAACCCTGTTTTCTGGATCGAGGTCGCGCGTGAGCTGCCGGCGAGCGCGGCAAGTGTCCGGCGTGTCCTGAGCGGTCTATTCGCTCGCGTGACCTCAAAGGGGCCGGTCATGCTTCTTCCCCTTGGCTTGCTTCTCCTGGCTTTCGCCTTCGTTGCCGTTTCGCAACTGCGCCGCTGGGTGATCGCGCTTGTGGCGAAATTGGTCGGCCAGAGCGAACCCACGGCTATGGGCAAGTCGGTCACGGCATTTCTCGTTGCCGGTTTCGTCACCGCGATACCACCGGTTGCCTATTGGGCGGCGATCTATCTGGCGCGGGCGATCGACGCTGTCCCGCCCCTATCGACGCCGCTGCAGTTGGAGTTGGGTGCGGCAATCCTGGTCATATCGGCAGGTTTTGGTTTTACACGAGCGATCCTGGCGCCCGGCCGGCCGGACTGGCGGATCGCGACGATCGCTGACGCGCCTGCCATCTTTCTGTCGCGAAGATTGCTGGTGCTGGTCCTGTTTCTCGGCCTCGGGTTCTTCCTGGAGGGCTTGGCCGAGCAGGCTTCTTTCGCCGCCCCCGTTATACTGGCGACAACCGGCCTGGTGTCGCTGTTTTTTGCGGTCACGCTGGTTATGGCAATGCGCCAGCTCCGTTTGATGCTGGCCGAACAGGTCGCAGCGGCGAACGGTTCAACGCCCGGTGAACAGTTCCGGCTCGTCCGTATTGGCGCGATAGTGGCGGCGTTGACCGGCGGCATAATCCTTGCAGCTCTGGTTTTCGGCTATTTGCCTTTCGCCTGGTTTTTATCGAAGCAGGTCGTCTGGATTGCGATTATCCTGGCCGCCCTGGCGTTGATTGCCAATCTGCTCGACGCTTTGGGATCGACCTATTGTGCACCCGATTCACTGAACATTGCGCGCTTGGCGCGTTCAGAGGGCGTCAACCCGAAATGGATGGCACAGTTCGGTATCGTTCTTGTCAGTGCGGCCAAGCTGCTGGCCGCCATCGCCGGGCTGTTGCTCATCGCCGCGCCATGGGGCGTCGGTTCAGTTGGGTTCGGTGCCAAAGTCCGCACCGCGCTGACCGGGTTTAATGTCGGTGGCCTCTCCATCTCATTCACCGACATCGCCCTCGCCGTGCTGCTATTCGCGGCCGGGGTCGTTTTGACGCGGGCGCTGCAAGGCTGGCTGCGACAACGCTATCTGCCGCTCACCGACATCGACCCGGGTTTGCAGACCTCGATCGCCACGGCAACCGGTTATATCGGGTTCATCATCGCAGTGGCCGTCGCCTTCGGGGCTGTTGGCATCGACCTGTCGCAGTTGGCGCTGGTTGCCGGCGCGCTGTCTGTCGGTATCGGCTTCGGGTTGCAAAGCATCGTCGGCAATTTCATCTCCGGTCTGATCCTGCTGGTCGAACGGCCCATAAAACCCGGTGACTGGATCATCGTCGGCGCCGAGGAAGGGACAGTCAAAAAGGTCAGTGTGCGGGCAACGGAACTGCAGACATTCGACCGGGCTACCGTTGTTATTCCCAATTCCGATCTGATTTCCGGGACCGTGAAAAACTGGGTTTTGGGCGGCACGATGGGACGCGTTTCGATTGTCATCGGCGTCGCCTATGGCAGCGATGCGGATGAGGTTCGTGAAATCCTAATCGGCTGCGCCGCCGATCATCCGCTGGTCATCAGCTATCCGGAGCCTAGAGTTCTTTTCCTGGATTTCGGCGACAGCGCCCTGATGTTCCGGCTTGACGCCTATCTGGCGGATATTTCCAACGGCTTTGGAACCCGCAGCGACATCCGCTTCGAGATTTTGAAGCGGTTCCGCGAAGCCGGCATCGAGATTCCCTTCCCGCAACGCGACGTCAATTTGCGCGCCTCGGAGGAAAGTGCCGACCTGATCGGGAAAATCATAGGCAAGAAGGCCGGCGATACGGCCTGAAAAAGACCGATTTTAGCCAATCGCGTAACGGCGATTTAACCACGGTTCTCAACTCGCCCGTAACGGCGCTCGCGCATGATGGCGCCGGGTTAATCAATAAGCAAGGACTGAGGGACGGCATGCCTGGACAAGCACAGTTGGAATCCGCACGGCGTCGGCGTTTCCTGGCCGGTCTCGCCACGGCCGTTCTCATGGTCAAAACCGCCCCGGCCTTTGTTTCCGATGCCGGGGCTGCTTTCTCTCCCCGGGTATCGGTGTCGAAAATCAATCTTCGCCAGGCGGAGCGTTACATCAACCAAGTCAGGGCGCGTCACGGCGCCGGGCCGGTGCGCATGGAAAGCCGGCTTGTCGAGGCTGCCCTGCATCATTCGCTGATGATGGCGCGCAAAGGCAAGATGGCGCACCAGTTCGGGCCCGGCACACGGTTCAGGGACAGAATCAGAAAGACCGGCATTCGCGGCTCTGCGGCGGAAAATGTCGGGGCTGGATATTCCTCGATCGAATCGGTCGTTGATGGCTGGCTCCGGTCCTCCGGTCACCGGCGCAACCTGCTCAACAGGAAACTGACCCATATCGGCATGGCCGCCGCCGTCAATCCGGCATCGAAATACCGGACCTACTGGACCTTGATCCTGGCGCGGCCGCAGACACGCGGCTGACCGGCATTTCCTGGCGACGGCACCGATAACCGGCCCATTGCCTGGACCGGGTCAGCGCATTATTGTCCGGCATCCTTTGCCTCTGCCACCTTGCCCATGCTGCCCGGCCCATGCTGTCCGCACGAGACGATTACGAAACGCTGAGGCGGGATTTCCGCTGGCAAATACCAGACCGGTTCAATCTGTCGGTGGCCTGCCTGTCCGGGGCGGGCAAGGCGGACAAGACGGCGATCGTCGATGTCGCCGCCGATGGCAGTGCCGATCACTGGACCTTCGCCATGCTGGAGGATGCGGCATCGAGACTGGCCAATGCGCTCGATGCCGCCGGCGTCAAACGCGGCGACAGGATCGGTATCCTGTTGCCACAAACGCCGCAAACGGCGATCACCCACTTGGCTGCATGGAAGCTCGCGGCGATCACCGTCCCGCTCGCCGTGCTGTTCGGCACCGAGGCGCTGCAGTACCGGCTCGAGGATTCCGGCGTCAAGGTGTTGGTGACCGGCAAGGACAGCCTGGAAAAGATCGAGCCGATCCGCGGCGAACTCACGCATTTGCGGCAAATCATCTGCATCGAGGGGGCCGGCGAGGGTGCCGATGGCTGGGACGATCTCCTGGCCAGAGCGGCAGCGCACCGGGCGCCAGCCGATACAAGACCCGATGATCCAGCGGTGATGGTCTACACCTCCGGCACGACCGGTCCGCCGAAGGGCGCGTTGCACGGACACCGGGTGCTTCTGGGGCATCTGCCGGGCGTTCAGATGAGCCATGAATTCCTGCCGCAGCCCGGCGACCGGCTGTGGACACCGGCAGACTGGGCCTGGGCCGGCGGCTTGTTCAACATCCTTCTTCCCGGGCTTTATTTTGGCCTGCCGGTGATTGCGCAGCGGGCCGGGAAATTCGATCCGGAGGCGGCATTCGCGCTGATGGCCGGACAAAATGTGCGCAACGCCTTCATACCGCCAACAGCGCTGAAAATGCTGCGCGCCGTGCCGCAACCAGGCAAGCGTTATCCGCTTGCCCTGCGCACCATCGGCTCGGGCGGCGAGCAGCTCGGGCGTGAAACCTATGAATGGGGCCAGGCGGCGCTGGGCGTGACGATCAACGAGTTCTATGGCCAGACGGAATGCAATTATGTGCTGTCGTCCTGCGCCAGGATCGGTGTCAGCCGTGGCGGCGCAATCGGCAAGGCGGTGCCCGGCCACGATGTCGCGATCATCGATGAAACCGGCACTGTTCTTGGCCCCGGCGAGCAGGGCGAGATCGCGATCCGGGCGCCCGATCCGGTGATGTTTCTGGAATACTGGAACCGCCGCGATGCAACACGCGAAAAGTTCATCGGCGACTGGATGACCACCGGCGATCAGGGCATCGCCGATGACGATGGCTATGTCCGCTTCGTCGGCCGCGACGACGACGTGATCACATCGGCCGGATACCGGATCGGACCGGGCGAGATCGAGGACTGTCTCATCGGCCATCCCGCCGTTGCGCTGGCCGCGGCGATCGGCAAGCCCGATCCGCTGCGCACCCAGATCGTCAAGGCCTATATCATCCTCAATGACGGTTTTGCCGCGAGCGAAACCCTCGAGAAAACCATCCAGGACTTTGTCAGAGATCGACTTTCAGCGCATGAATATCCACGCGAAGTCGCCTTTGTCGACGCCATTCCGCTCACCACCACCGGCAAGGTTATCCGACGGCATTTTCGCGAGGCGGCGCGACGCGAGGCGGAGGCGGAAAGCGACATCGGTTCCAGCGCCTGACACCTGGCTAGGCGATCGTCTCAGGCCGAGAAGCCACCGCTCTCAAGAAACGCCTTTTCCGCTGGCGTGGTATGGCGGCCGAGCACGGCGTTGCGGTGCGGGAATCGGCCGAAACGGCGGATCACGTCGTGGTGCGTGTGCGCGTATTTCAGATAATTGGCGCTATGCATTGCATGTGCCAGGCGGATCGCCATGCGTTGGTCGGCGAGGCTCTCGGAATGCTCGAACGGCATGTAAAAGAAGATCCGCAGGTCTTCCCGAACTAAGTGGTCGTCGCCGCGCGCAAGGGTCGTTTTGGCGATCTGGAGCGCCTCGGGGTCACTGGCGAATGCCAGTGCCGAACCGCGATGAAGGTTGCGCGAAAACTGGTCAAGCACCAGGATCAGCGCCAGCGCGCCATCGCCGCTTTCCGCCCAGGCATCATGGTCACCTTGCGCCGCCGCGCGGTGAAGGGCCGAAAACCGATCGGCGATCTCAACGTCGAATGCCTCGTCATTCTTGAACCATTTCTCAGGTCCTGCTTCGCGCCAGAATGTAACAACGTCCTCGGGGTTATCTGTCATTGATTGGGCTCACAACCTGATCCTGCCGGTATTGAGTTCCTGAAAAAGCGCCACGTCGAGAGGCACGAAAGCCTTCTTCCGCGCGTCGGCGAAATAAATCGGATCATCGATTTTTTCGGGATCGAACCCGTCCATGACCAAATCGATCTTACGCTGCTTGAAGGTGCCGGTGGCGTCAATGTGATCTTGAATGCGCACGAATATCGGGCGGGCATAGCCGGGTAACTGCCGATCGATGTGGGTGTGCAGGTCTTCCAGGTCGATGCTGTCCTCGATCACCAGCGCCGCCATGCCGGCGCGGCCGTCCATACCCGGGATGACGACACCGTAGACATTGGCTTCCTTGATGCCAGGGAAAACGGTCAACGCCTCGGCAACCTCGGAGGTTGCAACATTCTCGCCCTTCCAGCGGAAGGTGTCGCCGATCCGGTCGATGAAATAGAAATAGCCGAGCGCATCCTTCCTCATCAGGTCACCGGTGCGGAACCACGCATCGCCCTTTTCAAAAACGTCATGCAGAATCTTTTTTTCCGTCGCGGCCTTGTCGGCATATCCCTCAAAGCGCTGGCTCGGCCTGGACGGATCATTGAGTATCTGGGATATGAGTTCGCCGACCTCGTCAGGCGGGCATTTGATGCAAAAGCCGTCCTCGCCACGCACCGGCTGCTCGGTGTCGATGTCGAAGCGCACCACTTCGGTGACGAATTTCCGCTCCGCCCATTTTGGAATGCGGCCGACGGCGCCGATTTTCTGGTCGAAATTAAAGAGGACGGCATTGCCTTCCGTCGCCGCGTACCATTCCAGGATGCGCGGAATGCGGAAGCGGGTCTGGAAGTCCTGCCAGATGTCGGGCCTGAGACCATTGCCGCAGGCCAGGCGCAGTCTGTGCCCGGTCTCCCTGGGATGGACCGGGCTGTTGAGAAGATAGCGGCAGAGCTCGCCGATATATTCAATGATCGTGCACTCATAATCGACGACGTCGTCCCAGAACTGGCTGGCGGAAAAACGGTCGCGGATCACCGTTGAAGCACCGGCAACGAGCGGCCCTCCGGTGGCGATCAGACTGCCGGTGGAATGATAAAGCGGCAGGCAGACATACATCCGGTCGTCGGGCTTGATGTTCATCGCGCCAGCGAAGCCGAACATGATCGCCTGAGTGCGGTAGTGGTTGATGTTTGCCGCCTTGGGCAGTCCGGTCGTGCCGCTGGTGTAGATGTAAAGGCACTTGTCCATCGTCGTCAGCTTCGGCCGGTCGCCAGCGGCAATGTTCGCCGTTTCCAGATTTTCTAGGGCCGGATCGAGATGCGTCCAGCCTTCCGGCGCGGCGCCAAGGCAGGCTAGGGAGGGGCCGGAATCAAGATGCTTTTCAGCCGTCTTGAACACATCGACCAGATCGGCATCGACAATGACATGGGCCGGTTTGACGATATTGACACAGTGGGCGAGCACCGGACCGCGCAGATTGGTGTTGAGAAACGCCGTGACGCCGCCGGCGCGCGCGATGCCCAGCCAAATCGCCATGAATTCCGGCCGGTTCGGCATCATCAGGGCAACGCAGTCACCCTTTTTCACGCCATTGCTCATCGCCCAGCGGGCGTACTGGTTCGCCCGCCCATTGTACTGGCGGAACGACATGCGCTCGCGCTCCGAGATCAAGGCCTCGGCATCGCCATGGTCGGCGGCGAGTTTGTCGGCGATATCGGGAAAGGTCCGGTTCGGATTCCTGGCAACCGGCGCAACGTTCGACAAAGCGCGCAGCGCGCCTCTTAAATACGCGACCTCGCTTGAAATGCGCTCAAACAGGCCCATCGCATCCCCCTGCACCGAAAAATCCGGCGTATCCGCGCATTCACATTGATTTTCTGCTTTGTCCGTCTACGAAAGTATCATTCGCACCCTGTCAAGGCGAGCCATCTGAAGTGAGGAAAACAAGCCAGGCCGGAGTTTGATGTGAACGAACCACTCGTCATTGATGTGCGCGGCCTCAAATGCCCGCTGCCGGTGCTGAAGGCTGCCAAGCGCATGGAGCCGCTGCCGGCTGGCGCCGCGGTCATCGTTCTGACGACCGATCCGATGGCGGCGCTGGATATTCCCCATTTCTGCCAGGAAAAGGGTCACAGGCTGGTCGAGCAGACCGAGACCGAGGACGGTCTGAGGTTCGTATTGGAAAAGGCCGTTTAAGGTTCTCGGGCGCCAGGTTCAGCTACCGCTTCAACCGCCAGGGGCCGGTTTGGGGCGCGGCAAGGGAAACGCGCTGACGGCGGCGCTCCTGGCCACAAGATCGGCAAGTGGTGGTCCCGGCATCGGAGTCCGGGCGGCAAATGCGGCAGCCATTGTCGGCGCCTTGCCGGTATCAGGGACAATTGTGGTTCCGGCGACTTGTGGCGCATCAGCTGGCCGCGGCCGCGGCAGGCTGGCCAGTGTTGACCCCAATATCGACCCGTCCGCGGCTTTGGCGCCGCCGGTGTAAACCTTGACCGGTGGACCCATGTCAAAACGGCGATCGAGCGGCGTGCTGCGGGTCTTGCCGCCTTCGGCGACGACAATCACGCCATTCGCCAAGGTCTTGTATGCAGGCGCTTTGGCTTTCTTGCCGTTTTTCTTTTTCGGTTTCGGGCAATTGCCGCGCGGCATTTTGGTGACCGCAACATAACTGCCGCCGGAGGAGACGTTTTTCAGGGATATACGCCGGATCGACAGTCCCCCCTTTTTGCGAAAACCAGTATCCAGAAGGCTGGCAGCCTTCTCCGCGCGGCTCATGCCATTGCAAGCGCCGAGCACGACGGCGATGACTTCCTTGCCATTGCGGCGAGCGCTGGCGACGAGATTGAAGCCGGAATCGCGGATATAGCCCGTCTTCATGCCGGTCGCGCCGCGATAGCGATCGATGAGGATATTATAATTTCGCAAGGTCCGTTTGCCGTGCCGGATGGCGTGGATCTTGAACAGCGGCCGGTATTCCGGAAATTCCTTGAGTATGGCGCTTGCCAGCAAGGCGAGGTCGCGGGCCGTCGTAATCTGGCGCGGATCAGGCAGGCCGTGCGGATTCTCATAATTCGTCCGCGTCATGCCGATGCGGATTGCTTGCCGGTTCATTCTGGCGATGAAGGCGGGTTCCGAACCGCCAACCGCCTCGGCCAGCGCGACGGCAATATCGTTGGCCGATCTGACCAGGATCATCTTCAGCGCATTGTCGACCGTCATCACCGTGCCGACCTTGAAGCCCATCTTGCTCGGCGGCTGGTTGAGCGCGTTCTGCGAGACGACAACCGGCGAATCCATGTTGATTTCGCCATCGCGCAATGCGCGGAACGTCACATAGGCCGTCATCAGTTTCGTTGTCGAGGCCGGATGCCAGGGGCGTAGCGCGTCGCGATGCGCATAAACCGCGCCGGTCGCCAGATCGGCGACCAGATAGGGCCCGAGGATATAGTCGTCCGTGCTCGCCCGTGCCGGCGCTGCCGCCGCCAGCATGATCAGGCCGGCCGCTACGAGAGTCCGGAAAAGATTGCGGTGCTGGGAAATGGTGACGACCCGTTTTTGCCTTTACCCGTGCGCTGTCTGACCGGTTTGGCTAAAATTCGCGCCGAATGCAAGCCATCAGTTTCGTTGTCGAGGCCGGATGCCAGGGGCGTAGCGCGTCGCGATGCGCATAA
>PVMK01143592.1_pt1 | contig 12287 bp, 16 predicted proteins | sample 1853481 | NCBI WGS metagenome assembly PVMK01 (sample SAMN08533507, study PRJNA380276) | Marine sediment metagenome, whole genome shotgun sequencing project. | reverse complement strand
AGTTCACAGCTGGGAAGCCAGCAAGCTGGGTCCTGACAACCTCGTCGAGTCCGGGCTCGTAAATCGGAAGATTCTCTGAATTCCAGCTCGCAATGCGGTCGGAGTTGATGTAGACAACGGTGACTTTGTACTGCGGGCATATGTGGGCAATCATGGCCATCGTCGGACCACCGACATAACCTGCTCCGATGCATAATATGTTTTTTTCAAAGTTCATCTTTTACCTCAATTAACCACAGACTCACACAGACATACACATACAACCAAAAACTTTTCAAATTAACCACGGACTCACACGGATTTACACAGACTAGGTTAAACAATTATTAGCCACGGACTCACACACCTGTCCGCAAACTTTTCAGCACGAAACCACGAAAAGCGGAATGGATTCGATTTTATCTATGGGACACAGATTTACTCAGATTAACACAGATTAACAAAGATTTTTTTGGGTCCATTAATTAAAGCCAGATGATAGTTCACAGCTGGGAAGCCAGCAAGCTGGGAGGCTGGGAAGCAAGTAAGCTTGAAAGCAATCAAAAGTTCATAACTCCCCAGTTAAATCCGCTTCGCTCGTCTTCTGCGAAGAATTTAACGGGGTAAACGTGGCTGATAGCTGATAGAGTATAGCTCTCAGCTGATAGCTCACAGTCACAACGCTCAAAGCTATGAGCTAAATACTTTTTCCCAGTATCCTATTAATGTTGTTGTCTTAATGGCCTTTTTCTGCAGATTGTTCTAATAATATTTTAACCTTGTGGTAAAACTCATCAGCAAAATCATATAACTCCTTTGCATCCTGAATTGAAGGCTTCCCTGCAGGCAAAAGTCCCAGATCGCTTGGATATCGCGTACTGATGTAAACTTCATCAAGCCTTTTGATGAGATTTAAATCCACGTCAAGATTCACTTGTTTTCCTATAACGCCGAGGAGTCGTTCCAGGTTATGAGTTTTCACAAAACCGATTTCAAATTCTTCAATAATTCCTTTCATAGTCTTTTCCACGGCTTGTTGAGAATGGAATGCCACCATGCCTGACAAATGTTCCCTGGAAATAATCTCCAGGACAACATCCAGATCTTCTCTCGCCTTCTCGAGCCATACTTCAGTTATCGGCTTCATAAAGCACAATACCTTTTTGCGAGATCTCTTTCGAAAAAAGTGAGCCAAGCTCATTAAATTTTTTATACATCGGCTTTGTATACACAATTAAATCAATAGGAATCTTGTACTTAATTTCCGTCAATGCACTCGAAACTTTCAAATATACCTCACTTTTCTCTTTGTAGGATTGGGGCATGTGATCGTCATTAGTCACCACTATTAAGTCCACGTCGCTATCTGTGCGGACATCACCGGAAGTCAATGATCCAAAAAGTATGATTTTGTGAATTCCAATTTTTTTCAGCCTTGTTACGATTAACGGCAAATATGACTTTTTGTCCTCTGCTATTTGTTCCATGTTTCACCTTTTCGGGTCATCGAGAAATCAGTGTTGGTGACTGAGTATACTCCTTTATATCTAAGGATTCTTCGGCTTGCTGTAGTCTGTTCAATGCAAGATTCTTTTAATAGGACACAGATCTTCACGGATTAACACAGATTCCATTATTTCATTAATTAACTTAAAATTATCTTTTTGATCTGTGTGCATCTGTGTGTATCTGTGTCCAATTGATGCTTTTAACTTTCCGGCCTTCAAGCCTCCCAGCTTCCCAGCTGTTTTGGACTATGGCCTACGGGCTATCAGCTATGAGCTGTTTGAGCTTCCCAGCCAGATTAGAGCAATTATTACAGGAAATGTGCGAAAGCGCGTTTCAGGTCCTCAAGGTCCTGAATGTTATTTTGGAGGACATCGTAGACGATCTTGCGATCAATATCGATGTATTCGTGCACCAGAGTGTTGCGGAAGCCGATCATGCTGATCCACTTTTCTTCTAATTCAGATGAAATGAATTCTTTCTCCGCCATTATTTTTGGAATGTCGCTATACCAATTGACAACTCCGAGTCCCGAGTCAGCAATAACGTGATTACCCATATCGATTAGTGCTTCGATGGCAAGATGCAAAAATCGTTCAGCACTCCCATAGCGCTCCGGGTCTGCTGTAAACTCTTTAAAGCTGTATCGCTGTAATTTTTTAAGGACGGTGAGGTAGTCATCCAGCCTGTTCATCCTTTTTCGGATAATTTCAACTCTAACCACTTAGTATCCTCTTTTTGTATGCATTCCGCTGTTCAGTTAAGTAAGGATAAAAGTCCAGGTATTGTCGGACAATCTTGGAATATGTCGCGCCTCTGTCAAATCCAGATGCCTGGTAAACGACAATATTCTGTCTAACCGCTTCATATTGCAGTACAATATCGTTTTTGTCCATAAAAACCAGGTCAACATCGCAGAAACCGAGTCGAGCAAGTTCAGTTAGAATAGACAGCTTTTTCTCCCGCAGTCCAGGAGTGTCCGGATAAATCGCCAGATCAATGTCGCTTTCGCGGTGCAATTTTCCTGTTCCGGCGGATCCAAACAAGTAAACTGCCTCTATTTCGGGATAGTCTTTAAAGACTTTTTCTAATAGTTTTATATCAGGATTGGTTTTCATAGTTTTCATCAACTTATAGCATATAAAAGCTTGTAGCTCATAGCATAAATGCCGGCTTGCGCTGACGTAGTTAGGACCGGCTATTTGTTTTATCTGCTTCTATGAGTCTAATAATTGCAGCCTTATAGCCCATAAAATCCGGAAGATCATTTTTTATAATGCCGACGACGATTTCGGCATCCACTTCATCATAATGGTGGACGACAATATTTCTGAATTTCGCCATTTTTTCCAGAGCGGCAGCCAGCTTGCTGTCTAAAATTTTTTCTTCGCGGAAGACTTTGAACGTGTCCGCATAACTTTTCGGTATGCGGAATTCCTTATCAGCAATTATGTGACCGGCGATATCTACACAGGTTTCAATCATCATCTGCAGCGTTCGTTCAAGGATGCGTTGAATCTTCCAATCACCGGAATACTGGTCGACGGTTATGTTTTCATATTCGTGACCTGCCTGTAATATTCGTCCAGTTCGGATAGTTTCCGAAGAATCAAGGCTTCATCAACCATGCAGGTATCTCCTTCTCAACTGACCTAACTCCTTAACGAAAAATCGAAATATTTCCTCATGGTTAGTGATTCAAACAGGTGCCGTTCAAAAGGATCTTTATCAACAATGAGCTCTCTTGCTTTGATGATATTCATCACCAATGAAATATTGGCCGTATTGAGGATAACCAAATCGATCTCATCGGTTTGCAGGATATCCATGAGTTGCCCCAGGATTTCCAATTTGAATTCGGCGAAATTGGTGCCTGGTTTTAAATAAACGGCAATATCGACATCACTTAACGGTGATAGATTCCTTCTGGCCAGGCTCCCGAAAAGATATGAAAATATGACTTCCGGACAGGATTTGAGATAATCCATAGCACCGGGCAGAAGATCGAGTATATTTTCCGGCAATTTGTTGTATTTCATCATGGTGAAAAAATACGCCTAATAACAAGGAAAGTCAAACATCTGCGTGCATCTGTGTGTATCCGTGTCCGATTTGTATTTATAGGACACAGATCTTCGCAGATTAACACAGATTACTATTTCTATAATTTAGTTTTTAATCACGAAAACACGAAAGTCTAAAAGCACGAAAAACAAAAAAAACTTTTTTATTACTCAAACTTGAAATTTTTTATAAACAGAATTTTATTCTTTCTATTTCGTGTTTCCCTTATTTCGTGCTTTCGTGATAAATTGAGCTTTTAATCTGTGACCATCTGTGTTTACCTGCCCGCCACCACGCCCGCCATGCGAGCAAGGCGAGGCGGGCGGGTCGCGAGTCCTGATCAATCTAACTCTTCAAAAAAGTTTTCCAGGCGATTCTTCAAAAAGCGTCTCCCAAATCCAGTCTTAAAATATTTCTCTCGTTTTATCGCATCGATTTCATTTAAGCATGCTTCATAATAAATAAGTTTTAATGGACGTCTCTTTATAGTCGAAGGAACTTTTCCCCCTTGGTGTTCTTGAAAACGTCCTTTCAAATCTTTTGTGAAGCCAATGTAAAACTCATTATCCTTTTCACTCAATAGTACGTATGTGTAATACATTTCCTATAAGCCCTTTAGCTCGCCACGTCCGCCATCGGCTGCGCCTCAGGCAATGCCGGGCGGGCTCAGGCGAGGCGGGCGGGTGTGTCCAATTAATATTTTTAGCTTTCCGGCTTTTATCTTTTTGCTTTGATTTATGGCCTATCAGCTATGATCTGGCTCCTTTGGTGCCTTGCTATGAGCTGTTAACTCCGAGCTATAAACTATTTGCCTGACACCTGCTTGCCCAGTTAAATAATTCGCCGAATTGGAGCGAAGCGAATTTAACGGGGACACCTGAAACCCGACACCTGATTTTTTAAGAAACAAATATCGGAACCCTCTTCTGATAATGGTAGTTTTTTAGTAGCTTCTTTACGAATTGAAGGTTTTCTTCCTTTGTCCCGTGTAACTGGATTCCAGTCTTAAACTTTCCGGATTTATCCTTATTTGAATAAATCACCTGTCCTTTCGTGGATATACAACTACTTTGGTAATCGAAGAACATCAAAAGGATATGTTCTGTGTAAATGATACGGTCTGTTTCAAGCTGAATTCCGTTCTGACTGATATTTAGAGCAACTCCCATGTAACGATCTATTACATTACGATTAGCGTCCAAACCATTATAAGAAAGACCTTTGTTTATTGTGACCCTTTGATAGGTTCTATCGACAATATTTTGCATATTTTTTCATGCCCTCCTTTATTGAAATTATGTATTACCTGAATTTTATCCCAGATTCCTTCCGATCACAATACGGCAAGTGGAGTATTTTTGGTACTACTTTTAGAAGGGATGGGACCAGAAAAGTATTACAAAAATTAAAAAGTCGTCATCCAATTTCTAATGAAAAAGTATTAGATTAACGTAAGAAGGTTCAGGGTTCAGAGTTCAAGGGTTAAAGATAAAAAGTGTCAGCTTTCAGCTATGCCAATTCTGACACCTTCTAACTGGCATCTGTCTTCTGTAATCTGATATCTGACACCTGATGCCTGACGCCTTGTGCTTAAATTAACTCAATCCGGTTGACTGGAACCATAATTTAAGATTTTATTTAGCTGGGGCCTGACGGACTAAAAGTCAAGAGCAGACCTTTCTCTTGTCTCTTGTTGAAATTCCTGCCCTCAGCTAAATTGGGAACCGAATTTAACCGAAAGTATTTTCTTCTTCAAAAATATAATTTCTTGACAAATCAAATAAGTAAGATTATTTTTAATAGTAAAGAAAATTAAAAAAAGAGGATTTATTATTATGTATGCGAGAATTTCAAAAAAAGGTCAGGTTACTATCCCCAAAGACGATTAGAAAAAAATTAAGGTTGATAAGGAAGGCGGTGTATTATTTTTGGTTGAGAACGATGAGGTTAAGATCAAAGGAATCCCAGGTGGTCAAGTTGATCAGTTAGCAGGAAGTTTGAAGAAATACGCCGAAGCATATGTGCCTTTGAATCAAATAAGAAAAAAAATCAAAGGAAAAATTGCAGATGAAGCAGCCCGCGAAAGCCTATCTGATTGATACGAATGTAATCCTCCGATATTTATTAGGTGACCATAAAATCTTTAGCCCGAAAGCCAAGACTTTTATGGAGCTGATTTCACAGGGGATTAAAAAGGCTGAAATACCTTCTGTTGTTATTGTTGAATGCGTCTATGTTATGGAGAAGTTTTATAAAATTCCCAAAAATGAAATTGTTGATACATTAAGCAAGATATTAAATTTTGTCGGCATTATTAACCGTGATAAATCTGAAATCCTTGAAGCGCTGTTACAATACGCAAATTCCAATACGGATGTTGTGGATTGTATACTTGCTGCCCAATCCTCTCCTGAAAAGGTAATTATTTCATTTGACAAAGATAAGGTTTAGGGTTCAGAGGTTCCCCAGTCGAATCCTCAGCCAAGGGTTCAAGGTTAAAAGATAAGTAATGAGTGCTGAGGACCCCGGTGGAATCTCGTCTCCGGCGAGTCTGCTGCGCAGAATTCCACTGGGCAAGCTGAGGACTGAGCAAAAAAACCTGCCTGCCTCGGTGTAGCTTGGCAGAGAGAATGTCAGTGTTCAGGTTTCAGCCCTGTCAATTATGACACCTGTAAGCAGCGTTAGATGACAGCAACCATAGACCAGCAGCCAGCAGCCAGAACCCTGACACCCGTCTCTTTCAATAGGTTCAATTATCATTGACTTAGATAATTTATCTTAATAGGATAAAAAATGCTCATAGGAAGGCATATTTGTGAAATGAAAATCAGTTTTGAAAAAGAAATAGAGCACATCACTGCTCAAATTGTTGAAAAATACAAGCCTGAGAAAGTTATCCTTTTTGGGAGTGCCGCCAGAGGTGAAACAGGCTCTGACAGCGATGCGGACTTTTTAATTGTTAAAAAAAATACACCCTATTACGGCGCAGACAGGATCAGAGAGCTCAGCCGCATCATCGAACGGAACATTGCCGTTGATTTTTTGGTGTACCGTCCTGATGAGTTTGAAAAAAGGTTGAAGATGGGAGACCCCTTTCTGGAATCAATCATTAGAGAAGGCAAGATTCTTTATGGTTGACGCCGGCATCATTAAAGAATGGATCAGCAAAGCTGACGAAGACTTCGAATTTGCAAGGATTAACTTTGAAGAAGAAAAACCCTTTTATGCCCAGATATGCTTCCATTTTCATCAATCTGCCGAAAAATATCTGAAAACTTATATCATTGAACACGAACTTGAATTCAGGAAGATTCACGATCTTCCTCTATTGCTTCAGCAATGCATATCTAAAGATACCTCTTTTGACCAATTAATCGGAGATTGTGAATATCTGGCGACATTCTATATCGAAGCTCGTTATCCGGTTCACTGGCCTGCCCAATTTTCGAGGAAGGAAGCTAAAAAGGCCTATCGGTCTGCAAAAAATATTCAGAGCCTGGTAAAAAAGAAGCTGAGTTCAGTCTAACAGCCTCACGTTGCTTGCGCCGTGAGTCGTGCGCCTTCATTAATTAACCAATCAACTAATTTAACCAAATTAACCCAATTCTTCGATTGAGCACTCTGTGAGCCCTGCTTGCCCAGTTAAATAATTCGCATTGTGTGCGTCCGTGTGTGCCTGCCGCGGCATAGCTGAAAGCGACGCCGGGTCCGTGGCTAATAATTGTTTAACCTAGTCTGTGTAAATCCGTGTGAGTCCGTGGTTAATTTGAGAAGTTTTTGGTTGTCTGTGTATGTCCGTGTGTGTCTGTGGCTAATTAAATTGCTGTAAAATGGCGTCAAATGCTGTAAAATTGTGTAAACTATTGTAAACATAATATTTTTTGTCTTGACCAACTGGTTTTGTTTTTGATAAAATGCGTTTTACCTGAGGAGGTCAAGTTATTGATATTCGGATATTTTGTTATTTTGTGAGTTCTTTTTAGACTAGGTAATTCATTTCACACTTGAATGTAATGCGTTTCTTATTTTCAATCTTCTCGATTGAGAATATTTCCTAACAAAATTGAATCTCTAATACTGCCTGTTGATTTCCTTCACAATAATATCCGCATTTATTTTAATAAGTTGTCTATCAATCCGCCCGCCGCACACTCCCGAAATTTATAAAATTTAGATTCTGGCATACTACTTGCTCAGAGCATAATGGTCATCATTGAAAGCCCTGGCATAAGCTGAGCAAGCGCTTTCAACCCGCAAGGGGGGAAACTCAACCAGAATTCACCAACTCAATTTCCGGAAAAAAAGATAAACAATAATTAGCCACGGACACACACAGACATACACAGACTAGGTAAAAATAATAATTAGCCACGGACACACACAGACATACACAGACAAGTTTCTATATAAAAAATGAAAAAAGAAGGTCTAACATATAAAATTCGTGGAGCAATCTTTGAAGTAAATAGTGTTCTTGGTCATGGATTTTTGGAGAAGGTATACGAAAACGCTTTGATAGTGGAATTACAAGATAGAGGGCTAAAAGCTGAATGCCAGGTCCCAATTTCGGTTCAGTATAAAAAAAGAGAAGTCGGAGAGTATTTTGCGGATATCGTCGTAGAGGATCAGGTAATACTTGAACTTAAAGCTGTTGAATCGCTACAAAAAATTCATGAAGCCCAAATATTAAATTATCTTAAAGCCACAGGTTACAAGGTAGGATTTTTGGTTAATTTTACACATCCTAAAGCAGTAATAAGACGGTTTGTAATGTAGCCCGCAGGGCTGACAGTTTTGTCTTGGTCAGCGTCGACCAAGACAAAGGTTAGTGTGAGTCCGTGTGGGTCCGTGGCTAATTAAAAAAATCGCGTTTGTCTGCGGCAAAAAATAAAAAATCATGAGCACAAACCAACACAAAATCATCATCCTCGAAAACAACCAGCAGCGCCGGGATGCGCTAAAGTCCATGGTAACCGAGTGGGGGCATACGCCCTTTATTTTCGAAAAAGAATCCCGCTGCCTGGATAATCTCGTACCGTTGAATCCGGACCTGGTGATTTCCGGCTCCCTTACGGTGGAAAGAGCCGCCCGGTTCATTCACACCCTTCAGCTGACCAGCTGCAGTGTGCCGATGGTGATCATCTCAGATGATCAGGACATTCTGGAATTTGTCGACACCAACGGTTTCGGCGACGTGTCGGTGCTCAACGTCAATTCAAATCCGGACCAGATCGAATCGGTCGTTAACCGGGGTGCTAAAGGAAAGCACCGGGAACGGAGAAAGCCGGGTCTACTGTCCGCTGATCATCGGCAGCAGCACGGAAATGGTCAAAATAAAGAAAAAGGTTTCCGATCTGAATTACGTCAATGAGGCGGTTTTGATTCAGGGCGAGCCCGGAACCGGCAAGGAACTGCTGGCGCGTTTTATCCATCTCAAATCAAAGCGGCACGACAAACCTTTTGTCAAATTGAATGTGTCCCAGTTACCGGCTGATTTTTTTGAGAAACAATCGCTGCTTCTGGAAGATCGGCAAGCCGCACAAAAAGATATATTTGCCAGCGCCCATCAAGGCACCCTGCTTCTGGAAGAAGTCGGCAGGATGCCGGAAGAATCCCAGGCCACTTTGCTGAAAATGATTGATGAAGCCAAAATTTTTAAAACCACTGATGCGGCAACCGACGTGCGGATCATCGCTACCTCCAGTCAGGATCTGGCGTCACTCGTTGAAGGCGGTCATTTTCGCAAAGGACTTTTCTACCGGCTCAATGTCATCCGAATCAATGTCCCGCCGCTGCGCATGCGGCTGGAAGATATCCCGGCCCTGACAGATTTTTTTACAGACAAGTTTTGCATCGAATCGGGAAAGAGCCATTTTCAGCTCGCGGATAAAATGAAAAACCTGTTCACCTGCTATCTCTGGCCGGGAAATATCCAGGAGCTCGAAGACCTGATCAAGCTCATCGTCGTAGATGGGGCCGAAGAGCGTATCTCCAGAAAGCTGCGGATTCATAAAAAATATCGCGGTATCACCGATTACTACGAGGACATAAATTCTCTTGCAGGGCTCGGCGATGTCAAAAAACACGTAAAGAACCTGGATAAGATCTCATTAAAGAAGATCGCCGGCATCTTCATGCAGCGGGCAGAGAAAAAGCTTTTGAAAAAAGCGCTGGACAGCACCAACTGGAATCGCAAACGCGCCGCCGCCTTGCTCGAAATCAGCTACAAATCGCTGCTGAATAAGATAAAGGAATATAAACTAAGTTGAATAAAAAAGGTTCAGGGTTCAGGGTTCAGTCAAAGAGCTCATAGCTGATAGCTCATAGCTGATAGGCTAGGAAGCTAATAGGCTATCAATAGCTCATAGCGTACAGCTGATAGCTCGTAGTTATTATAATGAGTTATAAATCTGCAAGTCAAGAACTTTGAGCTCTAGCCTATGAGCTACGAGCTATGAACTAATTTAATCTTGTCTAAAGAAAAAAAGCTATGGAAAAGAAAAAAATAAAGATTTTGACGATTTTTGGTACCCGTAAAGAACTCATCAAACTCTACCCGGTGCTGGAAAAGCTGAAAACCGATGAAGACTTTGAAAGCGTTGTCATCACAACTTCCCAGCATCAGGAAGAATTCGATGACCTTTACTCCTTATTTAATATTACACCGGATCATGATCTGAATATCAAGCGGGGCAGAAAATATCTGGCGGATATTACCAATCTGGCCTTATCGGGCCTGGAACCGCTGCTCAAACACCATCAGCCTGATCTGGTATTGGTCCAGGGCGAAAGCACCTCTGCTTTTGTCGGAGCCCTGGCCGCTTTTTATAACAAAATCCCGGTTGCCCATAACGGGGCAGGGGTCCGTACATTTAAAAAAATGGAGCCTTATCCGGAGGAAACCAACCGCAGACTGATCGATAGCCTTTCCGATCTCTTTTTCGCTGCTAATTCACAAAACACACAATATCTGTTACACGAAGGTGCCATTCCCAATTACATTTTCATCACTGGTAATACGATTGTTGATTCCATTCTCAGCATTTCCCGCAGAAAGCGAAATACATTGTGCAAGCATATTCCGCCGGATGATTTAGACACCTTTAAAACAATCCTGGTGACTTCTCACAAAAAAGAAAATTGGGGCGAACCTTTAAATGCTCTGTGCCGGGCCCTGGTTGATCTCACCCAGGCCTACCCGAATATCCAAATCGCCTTTCCGCTTAAATTTAGCTCGGATGTCAGAGATACTGTTTATAAAGTCCTTAACAACAAGGAGAGAATCCATTTACTGGATCAGCTCCCTTATGAGGCTTTTGTCGAGGCCATGGGTAAATCTCAATTAATCATAACAGACTCCGATTGCATCATGGAGGAAGGTCTTGCATTGCGAAAGCCTGTCCTTCTCTTTCGGGGAAAAACCGCGCCAATAGATAGTCATTTAACAGGTTCTGTGAAGATCATCGGATTGAAACGGGCGAGCATCGTCGTTGAAACTTCGCGTTTTTTGGAAAAGTCCGACTCATCAAATAATTTTTTCGCCGAATTTAATTCATCCGGAGATGGCCATGCAGCCGAGCGCATCGTTCAAGCCATCAAACATCACTTCAGCCGCGCTGCCCGCCCGAAAGATTATAAACCAAAAGCGCCCAAACAAACTACTAAGCAAAATATCGTGCATTCAAGTTCTACACAAGAGTACGGAGTAGCTAATGGAATAGGGCATTAGGCATCAGGCGTCAGGCATCAGGTAACAAATAATTGAGTATTCTGAAAAGGGAGAAGAGCGATGGGGAAATTCAGAGATCTTAGAGTTTGGCAAAGAGCAAAGGATTTAGCAGTCTATATCTATAAAAATACGACGCTTGGTAAATTCTCGAAAGACTATGGACTAAGAGATCAGATTCGGCGGGCTGCTGTCAGCATACCCAGCAACATTGCCGAAGGGGACGAATTAGGAACTGATAAACAAGCTATCCGATTTTTTCATATTTCAAAAGGTTCATCTGCTGAGGTGTTTACGCAGGCTATTATTGCTTTTGAGATCGGATACCTATCCGAAGAAATATTTTCTCATATTGGAGAGGAATGCCAGAGTATTTCCAAGATGTTGAATAGACTAATAAAAGCACGATCAAGCTAAAAAAAAGGTTTCTTGAAGCCTAATGCCTGACGCCTAAAGCCCGACGCCTTTATTTGAAAGATTAGATTTGTAAGTGGTTCAGGCCAGAAGCCTAACGCCTAATGCCTGACGCCTAAGTTAAAGGAAGAAATTATGAATGAAAGAGACGAAACATTTAAACTCGACTATTACATTAACCTGATTTTCAAACGCCGCTGGCTGATCATCATCCCGTTCTGTCTTGCCATGATCGTTGGGATTTATCTTTCCATTGCGCTTCCCAGAGTTTATCAGGCCAGCACCTTAATCCTGATAAAACCCCAGCAGGTTCCCCAGGACTATGTTCAATCCGCCATCGTAGCTGCCAATATCGAATCTAAAATCAGGTCTATTTCTCAAAAGATATTAAGTCGCGCGAATTTGCAGAAGATAATTGATCAATTCAATCTTTTTTTAAACCCTGAACAGAAGGATATGTTTATCGAAGATAAAATAGATGATTTACGCGAGAGAATTGCGATCGAGCTGTCACCGACCGGGAAACGCCAGGGAAGGGACTCGTTTTCCATATCTTTTATGGGGCCGGATCCCGCTGAGGCAATGAGAGTGGCGAATG
>PVMK01162466.1_pt1 | contig 12290 bp, 11 predicted proteins | sample 1853481 | NCBI WGS metagenome assembly PVMK01 (sample SAMN08533507, study PRJNA380276) | Marine sediment metagenome, whole genome shotgun sequencing project. | reverse complement strand
TGACTGAGTTGAATAAGTTGATTGGGTTGGATAAGTTGATTAAGTTGACTGGGTTGGATAAGTCGATTGAGTTGAATAAGTTGATTGAGTTGACTATTCTTGGTAGGTTGGGTAGAGCCTGTTCGGTTATGTTGGGTTTCGAACCTCAACCCAACCTACGAAAATAAAGCATCTTGCGAGCCATGATATAGACCGCGAAACCCAACAAATCGAATTAGTTGGGTTTTCGTTCAATCAACTAATCACCCAGTAAACCTATCAACTATACTTTTTCTAATCCTTTTAACCAATCAACTTAATCAACCATTCAACCAATCAACTATTCAACCGTTTCTCTATTTAACTTTTGTTTTTCTTCGATGCCAGGAACAGCTTGACGATTTCCTTATGATCTGGTGTTTGCAGTGCAATGGATTGGTGGGCCGCTTCCCAATCCAATACCTGTTTCAGGGACATATCGAAACTCTTCTCAAGACCCTCCTTGATTAATCTCAATGCAAGGGGTGGCTTTTGCGCCAGGGTTGTGGCCAGTGCAGCGACCTCTTTTTCAATCTCGTCCTCCGGCACCGACTTGTAGACAAGACCGATGGAGGCGGCTGTCTTTCCGTCGATTTCGTTTCCAAGCATTGCAAGCTCCCTGGCTTTCGTGAGACCGACAAGCCGGGGCAGAAAATAGGTCCCGCCGTAATCCAGGATGAGACCGATATTAACGAAAATTTCACAGAACCTCGCATTGTCAGCCGCAATGACAAAATCTCCCGCCAGGGCCAGATTCGCACCGCCGCCAACGGCAACGCCTTTGAGCATGGCGATCACCGGCTGGGGCATTTCCCGCAGGGTTCGCACGATTTTACCCACCCCTTTCATGGCCACAAGCCATTCATCCGGGGGGATGCTTTCAGAGAAGAGAGTAAGATCCGCGCCCGAACAAAAATGATCCCCGGCGCCTTTGAGAACCACCACATTGACGCTTTCGTCTGCCGCCAGATCGATTACGGCGTCCCGCAGGCCCACTATCATATCTTTGCTCATGGCATTCATCACTTCGGGTCGGTTTAGCGTCAGGGTGGCGATTTTATCTTTTTTTTGAACTAAAACAGGCTGAGTCGGCATGGATTTTCACTCCTTTCCCAAATGAAAGCAAAGAACCAATTGGGACTATTGATTAGGCCCTTATCGGGTTTTATCTGACAACATGTTGTAAGAAACTGAAGGTGTCAGGTGTCAGTGTTCAGGTTTCAGGATTTAGTACCTCAACTTCCTGACACCCGAAACCTGACACCTATAATCAGCGTGCATGCTGCCCTGAATGGGCCACTTTTTCCGAGCGTAGTCTCGGAAAAAGCTTAGTACCTATTTCTTAAAATCACATCATGTTTGCGCATGATTTATGCCATAACCAGATTGAATAAAAGACAGAGCGAAGCGATACCACAAATCTTCAATATTCAAATCCGGCTTGTCCGAGTTAGGTTAGTGAATATCACTTATTCAATTTTTGTCAAGAAATTTTTCGGTAAATATCCTGGCATGGTCATCGAAATCTGCATGAATTTTGCGGCGGAAATAATTGCCGGATGGCCTGGAAGAAAAAAAATAAAGATGTGAAATGCAGTGACAGTCGGATGATCCGAAACCCGGCAGTGGTATGGATGCTCCTGGAGCAAGTGATAGTATTTTCGACCAATTATGTTCACGGTGAGTGGGGTCGTGGGTAACCCACACTTCAGTCGGAGGCAGGTATTCGCTCAGGTAATCAATGTGCCAGTGGCGTCGGCTGGAACTTTTGCGGTGATGCCCGATCCGGGCTTTTAACCCCCCCGGACCGAAGGCGCTGCCCAGGTAGACATAGAAACCGGGTTTGACATTCAAGGTGCCGAGTTTTCCAATTTTAAGCCGGTTTTTTCGTTTGGCCTTGAAAACTAGGGCATATGTTCCGGGGCGAGGGTGCATGGGGGAGACCCGATGACGAAGGATAAATAGTGAATGACGAGTGACGAAGGACGAATGACGAGTGACGAATGACGAAGGATGGAATCGCTTCGCTCGTCTTTTTTATAAGAATAAATGTTAGAATATCTCAGGCATTTAAAATATCTCCATAAAGTTTTTGGGTATTTTCCGATACTGCTTCCATGACTTCATGCTCGCTGATATTTTTTAATTCTGCGATTACCTTAATGGAGATTGAAACGTTGACCGGCTCATTGCGCCGGTTCGGATCGGGGCCCAACACCGGGCTGTCGCTTTCAACAAGCAATTGAGAGAGCGGAAGTTTCTTGACAAGCTTTTGCTTCTGCCGGGAGCGGACCACCGAGGGCGGGATGGAAAAAAAATAGCCGGCTTCAATTGCCGGCAGGGCAGCCGAAGCTTTACCGTCGAAGGCATGCATCTGAACTTTAGCGGCATTGCATTCAAGCAGCAGGGCGACGGCATGTCGCCCGGCCGATCTGGAATGAACGTTGAGCGGTAGATCCAGCTCTCTTGCGAGCATGATGAAACCTTTAAAGATTTCTTTTTGAAGTTCTTTATCGGATTTTTCTTTCACGATCCAGAAATCCAGACCGACTTCTCCGATGGCAACGAGTTTGGCACGCTCTGTGCGAATAAACCCATGCATCTCTTCGGCCCTTGCCCTATCAAGCATCGTTGGATACAACCCGGCCGCCGGACGCAGTACCGGATGTTTTGCAGCAAGATCAATATTTTTCTGGGCATCGGAAAAATTTTCACCCACGGTAATTACCGCTGTGATACCGGCATCTCCAGCTCTTTCAAGTACTTCGGTGCGATCCTCGTCGTACACCGGATCACAGATGTGAGCGTGGGTATCAACAATTTGCCACATTGGCATTATTGCCCTCTTTTCAGGTGCAGAACATCCCTTTTCCCAATGTTAACGCAGTTAGTTAATCCGCCCCAATTGGAATGTTGGAATCATCCCCATACGGCTTACCAAAAGAATGTCCGCGAAAAGCATCGTGATTCCAATAAGTTGTATAAATTCCAAGACGTTATTTATAGTCCATCAGCATGAGCTCCCCGGTCAGCTGGCACATGGCAGCCACCTGGGTGACAAACTGATTTTTATCAAACTCATCCAGACGCCCGGTGGTCGACCAGTAGGCGCCTTGGATGCCCATGGTGGCATAAGCCGGCAGATCCCATTCCAGAGCTATTTTTCCCATGCCGTACCACACTCCCTGGGGGCCTTTGTGGATACCGGGTCTTTCGACGCTCTGCACCATTACCCGGGACCATTTATTATCTTTTACCGCCTTTATGGCCTTATCGATCAGGATCTGGTTATTTCGCGTCCAGAGAAAAGAAGGCTCGATGTTTCCGGTGGGCGCAAACGCATTACCGGCCTCCCTGAACTCCATCTGGCCCAGATGCTCCATGGCGATGAGTGCCACGATTGATTCCTTATCTTCGGGATGTTTTGTAAACCAATCCTGTTTGGCATTGCCGCGCTCCATTCCCGGCATGTAATGCCGATTGTCCAGGAAGACCATCAACGTTCTGGGCCGCGCCGATTTGGGAAAATGGGAAAAATAAGAGACAATACCCAGCAAACCGAATGCCCCGTTATCCTGGGAAATGGATGGCCCGTCGGTGTGGGTTGTGAGGATGATTTTCTCGTCTTCGGAAGTACCGTAATTTTTCCCGGGCAGGTAGCCGATCAGCTGGTAGGTCTCTGTGGGCACGACTTTGGCGACCAGCTTGAGTGTGGCCGTCTTGCCCAGTTTGGCATCTGCAATGACCTGAGCACCGGCATTGCGGTCAAGATACAGGGTGGGATTATTGAACATTTTGAGGACCGGAAAGGTGTACAAGCCTGCCAGGCGATCGTAGCCCATGTTAAAGACCACAATTCCGCCGGCGGCCTTACTCTTGGCCAGAATGGTATTGATTTTGACTGTCTGGCGCAGTTGCCACCACACATCGTAGGCTACCGAGTTGCTCGTGGATACCTTGGTAAACAGGGGCGGGAAAGTGTCCGGATCGGACAGATATTCGTAATCATTTAAGGTGAACCATTTTTTGTAGTCTTCTTTTAAGGGCGGTTTCGGATGAGGCGCCACCGGGACAATCACTATTTTGCCCGCATATGTTGACATCTCAGCCCCGGGGTTGAACAAAGCCAGTTCGGCAGTGATGCCCTCGGGACCGGTCGCGCCCGAATAGGCCCCGTAATGGGCGACCCTCACCGGCCGGCCGTCGGATTTCAGCGACCATTTGCTGTCATCCGGCCAATCAGAGGTATGCCAGCGGTCATAGGTCCATTTATTATAGGCAAGATCTTTGACGCCCAGCGCTTTTAATTTCTTTTTCGTTAAAGAGAGAAATTTATGCCATGATTTATTTCCTGAATAGGTTGGGCCGAATTTATCTTTGTATTGATGCCAGGCCAGGGCTTCCGAGGGGGTTATCATAAATTCAGGATTAACGGTGGTGAGAAATTTTTGATACTCAAGCGGCTGAGTGATATCGCCCTTCTCGGCCGAACATGCTGCTATAATATAAACGAAGAAGATGACGGCAGCCGTTTTAATCATCGAATTTTCCCCTTGCCTGACGGGACGAACATCGGCCTTGTTTTCAGGTACAGCGATTCATTTGCTGTAACCGCTCTACTCAGTTTTCTTTTTGATCTTTTTTTTGGGACGACGTACGCCGTAGGTTCCACGAGAAATTTTGCCCCGTTTTGTGCGTTTGTCACCTTTGCCCATGAAATTTCCTCCTTTTGGTTTTAGATAATCGGCTGATTGGTGTGAGATCAATAATAACTATATCCAACGAATTTACATTGTCAAACAGTTTATTTGTAATTTGGTGCTTGTAATTTGTTATTTCGGGTTTATCCCGGTGATACAATTGCAGTTCAAGTTTTGGCTATGACAACTGCCCCGCAGGGGCCATTTTTTCCGAGCGCAGTCTCGGAAAAAGCTTAGTGCCTATTTATTGAAATCACATCATGTTTGCACATGAGTTATGCCATAGCGTAACCGTTCACAGGTTCAAGGTTCAACGTTCAGGGTTAAGGACAAAGAAGGGATTAAAGACCCGAAGTTCTCGTTAAAAATGCTCAGTTTCCCAAATAATCACCAATTTGGTTCCAAATTTTGGATTAGCCCTGACGAAGCTGACGCTTTTTTCGTAATTATGCATTCCAAATGCAGTCCGGGAACGAGAATACAGCCTTGAACCCCTGAACATTTGAACCCGTGACGCTTACAAACAATTCTATGGATTTTAATAAAAAAGACAGAGCGACCTGTCGGGTCGTAGCCGAAGGCGAAGCCTGAAGCGATACCACAAATCTTCAATATTCAATCTCAATATTCAATTCCGGCTTGTCCGGGTTGGGTCTTAATGCCTTTGTCCTAACCCTGAACGTTGAACCCCCTGGCCCAGACCTGACTTTACGTTGCTCAATTATTTAGATTCATATTTGGGAGCCTGACACGGGCTGTAATATGATGTCATAAGTCGCACTCTTCGAGGCGTAGGCTGGAAGCGTAAGCTACGAGCCGGCTTCCTGCTCGTAGAGCATATAGCGCATACAGCTCGGAGAGAGGCCAGGGCGGGCTGAACCTGTGAACGGTTACCATCCACCTATACAATGTTATTCCAGATATGTATCGCATAGCGCGTCGGGACATGATCTACGATAGGTTCCAGCATCACTTCGGTGAATCCTTTTCTGGTCTGGCCGATTGCATTAAATATATTTTTGAATTGGCCCTGTATTTCGTCGGTCCATCTTTCCCAGCGGTTGGTATTGTCATGGATGGTCCCTTCACTGTCGATATACTTCAGCTCTCCGACATGGAGATACATGTTGGCGGGGGGAACTTTGGTTACAATGTCACTGTTGTTGACGAAACGATAGGCATTGACATTAAAATCTTCTTTGAAGTTGCGGTCACCTACGCGGGGGGAACCGTATGTGTACAACCCCTGTACATTACCGTATCGGTCGGCTGCAAGGGTTGCCAGAGCGGCGCCCAAACTGTGACCGGTCAGCCAGATCTTCCGATTGTTTTTCTGCAGATTCGAAATATGATCTTCAAGTTTATCCCAGATCTCATCCAGTGCAATCTTAAACCCTTTGTGCACGTTTCCGCCCTGTCCCCACGGTTCCGGTACGAAGTTAAAATTTGCCATCCAGTCCGAAAATATATAGCCGACGTTGGAATCGCCTTCTCTGAGCCTGGCTTCGGATCCTCTGAAAGCCACAACAGCAAATTTATCGTTGCTGGCAACATAACACTGGGTCGTTTTGCCATCGAAATACTCAACTTCCTGAAAGCCTGCGTTTTGTTTGAACTTTTCAGTGGCAAACTCTTTGTCCGCGTACACGAGGGTGGCCGCTTCAATCAGCCACCAGGCATTGACAATATCAAATATGTTTGATTCATAGCGGAAGGGAATCTGAGTGCAATCTTTAAAATACTCATAGTCCAGATAGGGCGGCGCAAGGTTATTCAAAGTTGTTTCATACAACTCTTTTTTAATTAATCGGGACATGATTTTTCCCTCATCCGGATATCGCTGAATGGAGTAGAAGTTGATTGGTTGACATGTTGAATGGTTGATTACGGTAAAAGGATTAGAAAAAGTATAGTTGATAGGTTTACTGGAGTAGAAGTTGATTGGTTGACACGTTGAACGGTTGATTAAGTTAATAAGGATGTCACCATTTTAGGAAACGCAACAAACCCAATCAGCTCCATCAACGCAATCAACTCAGTTAACTTAATCAACTCAATCAACTTATTCAACCCAATCAACTCAGTCAACTCCACCAACCCAATCAACGAATAACCAATCAACTCAATCAACCATCTCCCGGCCGCCGTTTATTCGGGAAATTTAAGGGAGACTGTTTCTTTGCCTTCTTCGGACTTCATTTCTACCTGGAGTTCAATGCTGTCATTGCGGATACCCAGGGCGAGGGGTGTGCTGCCTTTGTCGCCTTCGATATGGGTAACCTCGCGTACGGCCTCTATGATTTTAGCGCCCACATCCGAACCCGGAGACGGCAGTTCCGATTCGCGATATTTTGCCGTTACACTGATTTCACCGTCCCTGGAGCGGGTAATGGTAATTTTTTCGGCATTGCCGTTGACACCATGCAGCGCGGTTAAGGCCAGCCACTTTAAGGCGGCCTCATCTTTATCTGCTTCATTTTTTACGGTGGACATCTCTTTGAGCGGGTCGTTTGTAGCATAACAGTCGCAGAGTTCCTGAACCTTTAGATGTACATTGCGTTTTTCTTTCATATTTTTTTCCTCCCTATCCATTGAGAAGTGTTGGATGTTAATAGATCCTGAGTTGAGTGGTCCAACGTTCACGGTTCCCGGTTAAAGTGTCCTAACTGATCTCTAATTATAGCATTTGTGTCAATCGGGTAGACTTACATGTTAGTTGTTAGTTAGTGGTGGAACGAAAACCAGACGAATTAGCTTTGTTGGGTTTCGCCCCTTGAGATCATGTCCCGGCAGATGCTTTATTTTCGTAGGTTGGGTAGAGGTACGAAACCCAACATTATCGATGGGGCTCTACCCAACCTACCCCAAAACGTAGTTTTCGCTCAGGCACTAGTGCATTGAATCAGAAGTTCTTTGCACGATTTTGGCAACTTAACATTTCCACAAATCAGAGGAACCGCATATAAAAATCCGAATATCGAAATTCGAATTTCGTGCTTCCCCGTCTCTGGCTAATAAATTAAGTATATTATTTTGTGTGATATTTCATCTTGCCATTTCTGTTTGCATAATTTGTGAGACGGGGTATTAGATAGTATAGTTACCAGCTAACGTATGCATTATTCGGCAAAATTCAAGAAATTAACATACTTTGATTCCGGCTTCCCTCCGGGGCGTAGGCCCCATTCCAAATTCAAACAATTCTTTCCTCCGTCATCTGTCTTCTTTCCTCCGTCATCTGTCTTCCGCTCTCTGTCCTCTGTCCTCCGTCATCTGTCCTCCGTCCCCTGTCTTCTGTTCTCCGTCATCTGTCTTCTGTCCTCTGCTTCAGCTATCAGCTCTCCGGCAGCTCCAATTCATACTTCTGTTCCTGAATATTCTGCCCCCATTGGAAAACATCGTTTTTCTCACACAAACGGAAATCCGCGGCTTCGTAAACCCGGCTAGCACTTTCAAGTCCTTTGAACGTCCACAGGTATACTTTGGGATATCGTTTTTGTTTACAGAATTCAACGGCCTTCCTGATCAATTTTTTTCCGATGCCGCCCTTTTGAAATTTCGGCTCAACAATAAACCACCGCAGGCGCACTCCCTCAATAAACGCATGGCGACCGTCAATGGCAAGGGCCCCGGCGAATTCCTTTTTTTGAGTTGCCACCCACAGGCCGTCCCGGTTCTTATCGAATTTGCTGACGAATTCGGAAAGTTCCCGGCCCACCTGGGTTTCAAAGGTGGCATCAAACCCCCAGCTTTCATAATAATAGACGGCGTGGGCTTCAATTATTTTCCCCACAACCCCCGGATAATAGCCGCGAAATTCAATGTCATTCATCGTAACCCCCTAACCTGGAAAATCCTGAAATCCGAAATATTAAATTCGAATACGAAACAAATCTAAAATTTGAATGCTCTAATGTTCCAAACGTCTTAAAGCAAATCCGACTTTTATGGATTCATTTGTTTTGGTTATTTGAATTTTAGATATTCGGTATTGTTTCGAAATCCGATATTCTGGCCCGAGAATTGGCTTTTGATCCGCCTGCGGCGGATTTTGATATTGTAATTTTGAATTTATTTGGCCCAATTTTAAGATCAGGTGGTGCTTGTAATTTGTTTTTTCCGGTTTATCCTGGTTAGATTACGGTTCCTTCGGCCCCGGCAGCTTGCGCCGTTTCAGGGGACCCAACCACTGGGCGGCACCGACCAGGGTTATCAAGGCGTCGTCGATGGCACCCAGTACCGGTATACTGTCCGGGAATAGATCAATGGGGGAGATCAGCCAGATAATCGCGATGCCGGTTATGATGATTTTCCGAATCCATACCGCGATTTCATCAAAAAGCGATTCAATTTTGAAAATCGCTGGACAGGGTGCCAGGAAAAAGCCTCTTTCATCACCGTAAAGCTCCAAAATCCGGTGCTCCCGCACCAGCCGGTGGGAAATCGCCTGAGCAATTCCGCCGGCCGTCGGCGCATTCAGTTCATATTGTTTGCCGTATTCGCGCTGAACAATAGCGAGGACGCCATCTTCGGTGATAAAGCCGTCCATCATTGCGTGTTTGGCGATTCTCAGGCTGCATTTAAACTCCAGGCGGTCGTCGACGGCGTGCAGCCTGCTGAGGACATTCTGCTGACCGATGATATTGCCGTATTTACTGAATTGCAGGGCGATTCCTGCCAGCATGGCGATAAATCCCAGGCCGAATAAAAGAGAAGGTCTCGGATCGTGGGATAGGGTTTGCAGGGCAGGGATGAGAAAGGCCACCGCAACCAGTGCGAAGCGGCGACCGGCTTTTTTCTGAGTGAAGGCGATGGAGGTAAAAAAGATCAGCAGCAAAATACCCGGATTGCGAAAGATATCCTGAATCCAGACCGGTAAAATGCTTCCAAGGCCGGCGGTGTCCTTCAGGCCGATCACATAATCTTTGAGCTGCCCCAGCAGGCCGTAGGATAACTCCGGGGCCGGCGGCAGCCCTGCAATTCGACCGATGAGCAAGGTGACAGGGACAATCAGAAGACCATGCAGAATGAGATTGATACCGACGGGCCGGCCCAGCAGATAAATTTCCCAGCAAAACCCGGCCACAAGGAAAATCGCAAGCATACCGATAAAAATACCCTGGTTATAGGTAAAGTATTTGTCTCCATACCAGGGATCCTGGCCCATCAGCGCGATGGCCGCGATATAACACAAGGCGACGGCAATCCATTTCGGATCACCGATGCCGGTCACGCCGACGGGCTGCTCCTTTTTGATTTGCCGGTGGTTTTGGTCGGCTGATGCCGGTGGTGCCGTATCCTTCATAATTTTTGGGTCTTTTCGAGTTCCTGGATAAGGGCGTCTAGTTTTTTCTGCAGATCTTTTCGTTTTTGTTTATGATTTTGAACGATCTGTCGGCCTTCAATCCAGTGCCAGCGATCAAGGATGTGGCTGTAGATGACTGCTTTCAATGCCTTTGACTCTTTCATATCGACAAGTTCTGCACTTTCACAGATGTCCAGGGCCTTATCTCTGTAGACAACATCCGGGTGCTCATCTTCTTCGTAGCCGCCGAGTTTCCAGATCAGGACATACAATTTGGCTTGTTCCAGGCGCAATTTTTGATAGAGATCCGTTAATGCGACTTTTTTATCTTTCCTGGCCTGGGGATGTTGTCTCTGAGCATTTAGCGCGCTGCAGGCGCTGTCAATTTGCTGCGCAACGGTTTCGGCCTCCTGTCGATAGGCCTTTTTTGTTTCCGGTGTGTAGGATCGTATGGGGTCGGCAGCAGTCAGAAAGGCGCGGGCATAATAATAATTGGCAAAAGGATCTTCCGGAAAAGCGGTCAGATATGCCCGGGCCGAAGTTTTCAACAAAGGGGTACGGCCGGCGTCGGATAACAGCTCCCAGTAACGGTAATATACTTTTTGCCATATTTCCCAGTCTTTTTGCGGAATCTTCGCAAGCGCCGATTCCGCCACTTTTATGGCTTCGGTTAATTTGCCTTCCCGGAAATAAAGCCGGTCGATTTTGATTAATGCCCCAAGCCAGGGCTTGTTGCGGACATTGGCCGGTGTTGCCGCTTCTTCCATCATGGGGCCGCCGATACTCATGGGACCAAGGTCCCGTGGAGCCGGTTTGAAAAAACGATGAAAAGGGAAAAAAACGAGAACCAGGAGCGCGGCAACCAGGGTGAGAAGGAGCAAACGCAGTTTATCCGCTGAGGTGGATGCCGGAGGGTTCAAGGCCAGTTCAATGGCCATGGGGTCATAGTCTTCTTCCCGGGCAATGGGTATTCTCTCATCCGCATCGATGGTACCCGTTTTGGGTAAAAAACCGATGGACGTCCTGACATCTGCCTCCGGCCGGATTTGAGCATCAGAGGGAAGACGTCTTGCAGGCAGCAGGGATTTGTCTTGATCTGAGTTCATCGCAAAGTTCTATTGTTTGTTGTAACAGACCCCGTTGAATAGTTTGCTGGGTGAATGGTTGATTAGGATAGGAAAGATTTGTCCAATAGTCAAATCTTTTAAAGGATCGAGAAGTTTGAATGCGGAATACTTCAATTCATGCTGGTGTCCGAAACTGTGGTCCAGACTGGGGGGAAGTTGGAATGCGGAATGTGGAAGATAAGAAAAGATGCAGGAGGCACACCACAAATATTCAATTTTCAATTTCCGGCTCGTCCGGATGAAGGTTTGTGAATTGAAAAAGTGGGTCTCGCCCAAATAAAGCGGAGGTTCAGGCGGGACTTCATTCGCCGATTGCATTGAGTTTGCGACTGCAGCTCAACGAATCAGGTGCAGGGCTCGACCCACCACAGTCAACCAATGAGGGTGTAAATCATAGCTGTTGGTAAATGGCAGTCATTCTTTTGCCTGAAGGGCGCCACTAAATTTCTGATTCAGGAAGAGACGAACCTTATAAGCTTTTGGCTCAATATTGTTTTCAAGCATTACTTCAACCAGCTCCGCTTTAGAGCGTTTGCAGTAAGCGGCCTTCTTGCAAGAGCGCATGGCTGAGTTACGGATTTTCTCACTTCTTGAGTGGCGTAATGCGGACTTCGCTGCGCAGCAGGCAATATACTCATCCACCAGGGTTTCAAGCTTCGCCTTGGTTTCCACCGCCTCTGTATTGGTACCCAGGGCCGAAATGGGGTAGAGCATCGCAGTCAATACAATTGCAAACATCACGATAGTTGCTTTTGTTCTCATAATGACCTCCTCGCATTTAGATGATTTCTCTAAATTGGTATGAGTTGAAACAATGTCCTCCCGACTCCTCATCCACGCATTTCGTAAGGTTTATTTGCAGATTTAATGCCAGAATGGTAAAAGCAGATAAGATCTGGGATATATCGTTGTAATATTCTTAAATCATATGAGATTTCCCTTTTAATGGATTTCTTATTCACCTTGGTAAATTAAAAATTTTGCCGGTAACTGTAAAGTAACTTGATAATTTCCATTGATAAGTGTAAGTTTAATAGACAGTTTGCCCCTAAGGTGGTGAAAATTCACCTGTAACTTATTGTACATAGACTTAACTTTTTACAGCGTTTTGTTCCGAGAATTTGGTTTCAGGTGTCAGGT
>PVMK01127018.1_pt1 | contig 12290 bp, 10 predicted proteins | sample 1853481 | NCBI WGS metagenome assembly PVMK01 (sample SAMN08533507, study PRJNA380276) | Marine sediment metagenome, whole genome shotgun sequencing project. | reverse complement strand
AGTCCAAAAATATAAATATTTTAAACCGGTTGTGGCAAATAACCTGCCAGAGGTGAAACGAACATTTTAGGAAGGTTTTGATCAACCTTAAACCAAGAGGAGGCGGATCATGAAAAGATCTACGATTTTGATGATTACGTTAATGGCCATTTTTCTAGTCATGTCCATCAGTTTTCCAGTCCTAGGGGCCCAAACTATTAAAATTGGAGTGATCGGTCCCATGAATTTTTTGCAGGGAAAGGGACATTGGAACGGTGCTCTTATGGCACAGGATGAGATCAACGCCGCAGGTGGCGTCCAGGTCGGCGGAAAGAAAATGAAAATTGAACTGGTCAAGGCCGATTCAAATGAGTTTTTAAGCATGACGGATGCTACCAATGCCATGGAATTGCTGCTCACCCGCAACAAGGTGAATTTTGTTGTCGGCGGATTCAGAACCGAGGCTGTCCTGGCAATGCAGGATATTGCCATGGATTATAAAACCATCTTTTTAGGGGCTGGTGCTGCCACCAAAAAGATATGTGACCGGGTGGGTGAAGATTATGAGCGATACAAATACTGGTTTCGTATTACGCCGTTTAATAACATCAATCTGGCGAGGACCAGTTTCATCCATCTGGCAACCGTTGGTGGGATAATGAGAAAAACATTAGGCATTCAGACTCCTAAAGTTGCCATTGTGGGCGAGAAACAGGCCTGGGTTGAGGCAATGGTTAAAGCCTCCGAAGCCACGATTCCCAAACTGGGGTTGGAACTAGTCGGTGTTTGGAGACCATCACAGACGGCAACCGATGTAACAGCCGAACTATCGGCCATCCAGCGGTCCGGTGCCCACATCGTATTTACTATTTTTTCCGCATCGGTGGGCGTTACCTTTGCCAAACAAGTTGGGGAACTGAAGATACCGGTGGCACAAGTCGGAATCAACGTCGAGGCTCAAAAAGACAGTTTTTGGGAAGCCACCGGCGGCATGGGCAACTATGTGATGACCTTGAACACCTACGCGCGGGATGTCGAATACAATGAATTAACCAAACCGTTTGTGGACGGGTACATCAAACGTTTTGATGAAACGCCAACCTATACAGCCGATACCCGGGCAGCTATTTTGATGCTGGCCGAATCCGCCAAACGGGCTGGAAGTCTGGATGCGGACAAAATTGTTGCCGAACTCGAAAAATGGGATCAGAAGTCAGCTTCAGGACGGCTTAAGTTCGATAAAAATCATGACCCGATCTGGGGACCCGGCTATTTGACCAGTCTTGGCGTGCAGTGGCAAGATGGAAAACTGGTGGGGGTATGGCCCAACAAGTGGAAAGCAACCAAAGAGGCGCCGGCGGTTACTTATAAAGGAATCGTTCCTTATAAACTACCCCCGTGGTTCATCGAAAAATATAAAAAATAATCTCTATTAAACCCAGCCTCTTTTTATTGTGTTTAAAAAGGGACTGGGTCGCTTTTAATGCGGTTGAGGCTAAATGATATCTGACATTATTCTGACCACCTTGATCAATGGAAGTACGTATGCGTTACTGGCCATCGGATTTTCTTTAATATTCGGTGTCGCTCGTATCGTCAATATTGCCCACACCGCCTTTTATATGGTGGCCGCCTATTGCATTTTTTACGGCACTCATCGACTGGGTGTTCATCCTCTTTTGGCGGTACTGATGGCGACCTTTCTGGTGGTTTTGCTTGGATTGATCAGTTACAAACTCTTCATCGAACCCATCCGCGAGCATGAGGCTGCCGTCCTGATTGCCACCATTGCACTGGCAATGGTTTTTCAGGAAATTGTGATGTTGATTTTCAAAGGTGACTTTCGCACCGTGCCGCCGTTGGTTCCCGGTTATCTTGAAATCACCGGTGTAAAAATTGCTTATCAGCAGCTGCTGACGATTGCTGCGGCTCTGCTTATTCTATGTGGAGTATGGGTGTTTTTATCCAAAACAAAGCTGGGTCTTGCCATACGTGCCACGGCTCAGGACAGAGAAGTGGCCAACCTGATGGGTATGAATGAAGCTCAGGTGGCGATGATCACTCTGGGGATCTCCGTCGGCCTCGCCGCCTTAACCGGCGCCGTGGTGTTGCCACTTACGGTATTGAATCCCCATATGTGGATGGGCCCGTTAATTATGATGATGGCGGTTGTCGTTCTAGGCGGATTGGGAAGCCTAAAAGGAAGTTTTGTAGGTGCTTACATTTTGGCATTTTCAGAAGCAATGGTCGTTTTTTTGATACCCAAGGGTGCATTTTTAAGGTCATCTGTTGCCTTATCCATCATGATTCTGGTGTTGTTGCTGCGACCTGAAGGTCTTTTTGGAGTTGCATTTGAGGAAGAGAGATAATTATGGGATTGCTGGGTTTCTATTTGCGAAAACTGATTGCGATTGTTAAAGGAGAAGTATTTGTTCTCCCCAGCCGGATTGTCGTGTTCCTTTTTTTTGTGGGTCTGCTCGTTTTTCCGATTTTGATAAAGGATCCCTATCTCATCCGAATTCTAACTCTGGCAAGTATATTTGCGATTCTGGCCGCCAGTTGGGACCTTTTATCCGGTTTTACCGGTCAGATGAACTTCGGGCATGCACTCTTCTTTGGAGTCAGTTCGTATACGGCCGCCCTCTTGAACTTGCATTTCAATATTCCTCCATGGGGCACCATTCCTCTGGGAGCCATGGCCGCTGTTTTGGCCGGTTTGATTATCGGGATTCCGTGTTTGAGATTGCGCGGCACATATCTGGCCCTGACGACGCTGGCATTTCCGATTATATTAATGGGAATCGTCTTCACGATTCCGGATATCACCGGAGGAGAGCTCGGGCTGTCCGGCCTTGATCGCCTTGCCAAATCTCGTGTAACGGCCTTCTATATTACTGTGATACTCATGTTCGTTCTGGTTGTTATTATGTGGAAGATAACGGATTCAAAAACCGGTATTATTTTTCATGCCATCCGGGAAGATGAGGTCGCGGTAAGAGCTTCCGGAATAAATACGACACGATATAAGTTACTGGCCTTTTGTCTCAGTGGTTTTTTTGCCGGAATTGCCGGAGGGCTATATGCACATTACATGAGAGTTGCCGGACCCTCAACGCTGGAAGTTTCCATGTCCTTTCAGGTCGTGATCTGGTCGGTTTTTGGCGGAATAGTGACCATTTGGGGACCGGTCGGGGCTGTCTTTATTTTATTTCCCTTATTGGAATTTTTCCGATTTTGGCCGGAAATTCGGCTGCTTTTATTTGCTTTCGTTATTTTACTCATTCTTCTTTATATGCCGGAGGGGTTGTTTCCGTGGATCCGCGGCAAAATCGAAGCTGAATGCCCCCGTTGTAAGATCAGAAATATCGCGACTCGCAAGACATGCCGCATCTGTGCGGCCCAGATACAATAGCCGGATGGTGGCCTATTGAGAACACCAAATGAAGCTCGGAGGATTTCTATGGATCCTAAAGAAATTTACATGTCCAAACCCTGGTTGAAGTACTATCCAGAAGATGTTCCTCATGAGGTCGATATTCCCGAATTATCCGTACCGGATGTATTTGATAAGGTGGCAGATCGATATGCTAACAAAGTGGCACTAATCTTTTATGGTAAAAAAATCCATTATGGCAAACTGAAAGAACTGACAAATCGCTTTGCTGCGGCTTTGGATGGCCTCGGAGTGGCAAAAGGGGATACGGTTGCCCTATATCTGCTGAATAGTCCCCAATATGTCATTTCATATTTGGGTGCTCTAAAGGTAGGCGCCAAAGTGACGCCTATTAGTCCGGTGTATACCAGCAAGGAAGTGAAACATCAGCTTGAAGACAGCGATGCCAAGAGCATCGTGTGCGAAGATATCTTATATGATAATGTGGAGAAAGCAAATGTATCTCTGGATCATATCATTCTTTCCAATATCGGAGATTATCTGCCCCCCCTTAAAAAACTATTTGGCAAATCGATATTGGGCAGAGCATATAGTGAGATGAATGTTCCCTTGCCTCAATATATTGAGCAAACCGGTATGCATGTATTTAAAAATTTAATTAAACAGTATTCCCCAAAAAAACCTCAAGTAACAATTGATCCGAAAACAGACATTGCCGCTCTACCCTATACGGGGGGAACCACCGGACTCCCCAAAGCAGCGATGTTGACACATTACAATATCGTCTCACTTCAAACGCAAATCAACGCATTCTGGTCGTTTTTGGAAGAAGGTAATGAGGTTGAGCTCGCATTTTTGCCGTTTTTCCACATTTATGGTCAAGTTGTGCTGATGCTTACAGGCTTGGCCCAAGGTCACACACTGGTTTTATTCACAACACCGGACATTGATAACATCCTTTCAGCCATCGAACGTTATAAAGCCTCAACCTTTCTAGGTGTTCCCACCCTGTATGAGTACCTTAAAGAGTATGATAAAACAGATCGGGTCAACTGGAAGCGATTGAAAATAATTGTCTGCGGGGCAGACACATTGCACGAATCCACTTTAATAGATTGGGAACGAAGGACAGGCACAAAGATTTTGGAGGGATACGGCATGACGGAAACAACTGCCGTCAGCCATACAAGTCCTTATAATAGATCCAAGGCGGGTTCATTCGGGATCCCTTTACCAGGGGTAAGCGCTGCCATTATTGATGTTGAGGGAATGGACTTCAAGCCGGTGGAAGAAGATGGTGAACTGATTCTCCACGGTCCCAATATCATGCAAGGTTATTGGAAACGCCCGGAAGCCAATGCAGAATCGTTTATCGAAATTGATGGAAAACAGTGGCTCAGAACCGGAGATCTGGTTCGCATGGATGAAGAAGGGTATTTTTTCTTCTTTGATCGCAAAAGAGATCTGATTAAGTATAAGGGTTTCTCCGTATTTGCCCGACATGTGGAAGAAGTTCTTTATAAACATCCTAAGATAAAAGCGGCCGGTGTCGTCGGGGTTCCGGATCCGGCAGTTGGGCAACAAATTAAAGCATACGTAGTATTGCAAAGCGAAGCACGAGGAAAGATTTCAGAAGAAGAAATTATGGAATTTTGTCGACAAAACCTGGCGCACTATAAGGTCCCCAAAATTATTGAGTTTAGGGGTGAGCTTCCAAAAACCGATGTGGGGAAAATATCCCGCAGGGAATTGAGAGAAGAGGTGGAGGAAGCTTGATATGAGCCAGCCGTTTTTGGAAGCTGAAGAACTGACGAAGGGATTCGGCGGCCTGCGTGCAATCAGCAGTGCCACTTTTTCTGTTGGGCGGCATGAAATTTTAGGTTTGATCGGCCCAAACGGTGCAGGCAAAACAACTTTATTGCGCCTGATCACAGGAATTTTAAAACCGGATGAAGGTCGTGTCTGTTTCAAAGGTAAAGAAATTGTAGGCTTAAAAACATGGGATATCGTAAATTTGGGCATCGCCTGTACTTTTCAAAACATGAGGCCATTTCGTCGCTTGCCGATTATTGCCAATGTTATGGTATCCTGTTTGTGCCCCCGGGCCATGAAACGCGGCGAATGGGTTAAACGCGTGGAAGCCAAAGCTATGGATGCCCTGGAGTTTGCAGGCATATCCGATATGGCACTAGAAAAAGCCTCAACCCTTTCCCAGGGCGACTTGAAACGGCTGGAAGTCGCCCGGGCCATCGCCACTGAACCCGATTTGCTCCTTTTAGATGAACCTTTTGGCGGTTTGAGCCCTGCGGAGACGGAGTTGATGGCCAAGTCTATCAGAAGGTTACACAAAGGCGGCCGATTTGGCCGCTTGCACAGCGATGGGCCGGCCATGATTATTGTCGAGCATAAGCTGCAGCAGTTGATGAAAATTGTTGATCGGATTCTGGTTCTCAACTTCGGAACGATCATCGCTGAAGGAAATCCTCAGGAAGTTGTCAACAACCCGAAGGTCATCGAGGCTTATCTCGGCAAAGGAGGTATTTGAATTTGCTGCTGGAAGTCGCTAACTTGACGGTTTGTTATAATAAGGCAATGCTGATTAACAATCTTAGTATGGGTGTCGATGAAGGAGAACTCGTGAGTCTTGTTGGCCCCAATGGCGCTGGGAAATCAACTCTGCTCAGAGCCATCACCGGCTTGGTAAGCTGGGAAAGGAAGATTACCCGCCGATCTACACATGAAAATATCTCCCTCAAAGGTACAATTACCTTTTTGGGTGAAAGGATCGATCAGATTCCGGCACACAAGATTGTGGAAAAAAAACTGATTCATTGCCCTGAACGAAGACGCCCTTTTCGTGAAATGTCGGTTCTGGATAATCTTTATGCAGGGGCTTATCTGGAGAAAGACGGCAGCCGGTTTCAAAAAAATCTGGAAAGTGTATATCAGTTGTTTCCAATACTAAAAGCGAGAACGAAACAAATTTCAGGAACTTTATCCGGGGGTGAGCAACAAATGCTGGCCATTGGCAGAGCGTTGATGTCAGCACCAAAGCTTCTATGTATCGATGAACCGTCTACAGGACTGGCCCCTATTCTTCGGGCAGAAGTTTTTGAAAAAATATCGGAAATCCAAAAGCTCGGAATCACGATTCTACTCGTGGAACAAGAGGTCAGCACTGTTTTTAAAATGGCTTCCCGCAATTATGTTCTTTCTTCCGGCAAGATAATAGCCGAAGGCACCGGCGAGCAATTGCTGAAAGATGAGGTTTTGCGTAAAACATACCTGGGATTCTGATCTAACCGGATAATTTTATAAATCTGATGTTGACTGCTAAACTTTCATGCCGGGAAGATTTAACGATGCCGTGTTACCGCCGTCCACCGGAAGGACCTGGCCGGTAACATAGCTTGCTTCATCGCCGGCTAAAAACAGGATGACATTGGCAACTTCGTCAGGTCTGCCGAAACGTTTTAATTCACAACGGCTGCCCAGTTTTTTCTCTTTGCCGGCTTCCCTGGCGTAATCAAAAATCGGTTTTGTCATTTTGGTTTCGATTAAACCGGGACAAACGACATTTACCCGAATGTTGTATCCGCCCAAATCGCAAGCCGCCGTTTGAGTAAAATTAATGAGTGCTGCCTTGCTTGCGCTGTAGGCATTTCCTCCTGCTCCGGCTCGAATACCGGCGACAGATGAAATATTCACAATGGCGCCGGATTTTCTTTCCTGCATGTGTAAGGAAACATGCTTTGTAGCGTAGACCGCGCCCATAACATTGACATCATAAACCCGGTACCACGTATTTTTATTCTGCTGGTCGAGACTTACAATTTCTTCCGCAATTCCGGCATTATTACATAAAATATCGATTTTTTGATAGGTTTTTAGAGCAAGCGCAATGACCGTTTTCACCTCATCTTCATTGGACACATCCGCTGTTTGTGTGATAGCCGTACCGCCTGCTTCAGCAATGAGTCCCGCGACCTCTTTCAAACCATCTTCATGAATATCCGCCAGTGCGAGGTGGGCACCTTCTTTTGCGAACAAAATAGCGGTTGCTTTCCCGATACCACTGGCCGCCCCGGTAATAATAGCCGTTTTGCCTTTAAGCCGCCCGTATTTTTCCATCACTCTCTCCTTGCAATTTTCCTCAGCGAGGCTTGTTTCTATTTTTCACCCATTTTAAATGGTGCGGAGTGGCTGTTTTTCATCGATACCGGATGCTGTTTGAAACCATTCAAGATCATTTTGAACCAATAGCGCCCAAACGATGGCTTATCGTTAAATTATAATCCCAATATTAATCGCAACAGTTTGTTTTAACGATGCTCTTGTTCCTTCTTATGACTGAGTTCAGGCGTTTTCGGTGAAGATTATCCACGGTGCGGTTCTGTTTGGAAAAACCTCCCGGCGCTTCAACTATTTAGCGTAAAATTTCCTTAATCGTTTCTTATCTAATTTCCCAACGCTGGTTTTGGGAATCTCATCAACAATCTTATAAAGATCCGGAACGCCGTAATGCGGTAATTTCCCCTCTTCGGCAAATTTTTGCATGAATTGTTTGAATGCTTTGGTTGTTACTTTTCCACGGTATTTTGGGTTCAAAGTAATAATCATGAGCGGTCTTTCCCCCCACCTTTTATCTGAAACGCCGATTGCGGCCGATTCCATTACCGCTTCGTGCTGGCTGATCATATTTTCCAAATCCAGGGACGATATCCATTCGCCTCCGCTTTTGATCACATCCTTGATCCGATCCGTAATCTGCAGGTAACCGTCTTTATCAATATATCCCACATCTCCGCTATGCATCCACCCATCGCGCCACAGCTCCTCTGTTCTATCCGGCTCTTTAAAATAGCTTTCAGTCAACCATGGCGCGCGCATCACGACTTCACCGGTTGATTTTCCGTCATGGGGCAAAGCGTTGCCTAGGGCATCGAAAACCTCCAATTCCACCAAAGGAAGCGGTCGTCCGGTTTTGATAGTGATATCCAACAATGCGTCATCTTCCCAATCGAGCATATGTTCCTTTGGCATCGCCGTGCTGATGACCGGGCAGGTTTCCGACATGCCGTATCCGGCATGAATCTCAATGCCGAAATTTTTGGCCGCCCGGGCCAGGCCTTTGGGCAGCCGGGCGCCACCGATGGTTACCTTCCAGTTTGAGAGATCCACCTGGTTGATGTAAGGGCAATTTAACAGCATTTGTAAAATTGTGGGTACACAATGGGAAAATGTTACCTTTTCCTTTTCTATTAACCTTAGCAGTTTTTCCGGTTCATATCGGCCGGGATAAACTTGTTTTGCACCGAGCAACGTCGCCACATACGGGAACCCCCATGCGTGAACATGAAACATGGGTGTCAGCGGCATGTAGACATCATTTGATCGAAAGCTTCCGGGGGCATGATAGCCACCGGAGACCAAGCCCACGCCAAGGGTGTGAAGCAGTAACTGCCGGTGGGAAAAATAGACACCCTTTGGATTTCCGGTGGTACCGGTGGTGTAAAACGTTGTGGCTTTGGTGTTTTCGTCGAGGTCCGGAAACGGGTAAGAAATGGATGCCGATGTCAACATTTGTTCATACGTCGCATCCACTTTTAAAGTTGGATCTGAGACATCGCCGTCCTCATCGATTATGACAAACTTTAATACGGTTTTCAGTTTCCCTTTTATATTTTTTAAAATGGAAAGAAAATCAGGATGGATAATTATGATTTTGGCTTCCGCATGGTTGAGGGTATATAGAACCTGATCGGTTGACAGCCGCCAATTTATCGTCTGAAGCACCGCGCCCATCATCGGAACAGCAAAAAAACATTCCAGGTATCGGTGACTATCATAATCAAATACGGCAACAATATCCCCCTGGCCGACACCTAAAGCAACCAGGCCATTGGCCAGCCGATGGATGCGTTCATTCAAGGTGCGATAGGTGTAGCGAAGCTTATCATCGTAAACAATTTCCTGCTCAGGGGAATAAATCAGGGGCGTATTGAGCAGTTTTTTAATCAAAAGGGGATAATTATAGCACTCACCAGGCTGATAGGTTTGCTTTGCCATTGGTACCTCCATGGGCTTCCCCATTTGCCGAGTGACCGCCGTCTGTCGATCAGGTCTCTCTGGGTATAAAATTAAAATCTTCAGAGCAAAGAAACAGAACCGCAGAAATGAACTCTTAAGGTTCGTCCAATATTTTGATAAACCCTAAATTTCCCATAATAATTCAGAGATCAACTTGCCAACCACTTATCATGGATGCGATGAACTTTTCCCATGGCGTTTAAACGCTCCAGGTGTTTTTCAATATGGACGGTCTCAAACCATCGGATCAGATCCGGAAATTCGGGATAGGATCGAAATATGAGATGGCGGTTTCTAAAATCACCGATAGTTTTTGGACGCGTTAACTGCTCCAGCAACAATCGATCCCTGCTATAAATAATTTCTGCGTACGCATTGAATGTTTCAATTATGTTGCTGTTAAATGGCCCGGCATGTCCTGTGGCTACGATTTTGGCATTTACGTGTTTCAGCTTTTCAATGGAGCGGAGAAAGGCTTTAATATCGGCAAAATCATGCCCATAGAAGGGACCAAATGAAGTGAGATCCACATCCGCCGAAAAAAGGAGATCGACTTCAGGTATGTAAAACGAAAGATGGCCTGGAGTATGCCCGGGTGTGTGGATGGTTTCGAGTGTGATGCCGCCCAGGTCTATGCACTCTCCGTCAAACAGGCGATGATTGATTGTAATTCCAAAAATATTTTGGAAAAAGTCCAGGTGTTCTGATAAATTCAATCCACTTCGGTTTAAACCGATGGCGTTGAAAAAAATATTTTTGTCAGCGAAGAAAGGGGCTTCCGCTTCATGGCACCAAACCGGGATATCAGAAATTTCCTTAAGGGTCTTGCGATGGTCGATATGGCAATGGGTTAGGATTAAAATATCAATGCCCATCTTTTTTATGGGGGCAAGATTTGCCGTCCCCATACCGGCATCAATCAACACCCGCATTTTTTGACCTTTTAGATATAAGCATGCGCAATAGGGGAACCGCGACTTATTTTTGCCCGGAATGTAGTATATGTTTGGAACCAGTTCAATCATAGCATGGAATCGTTTCTTTTAGATTGAAGCAAGAGGTTGATCGCTTGCCTGGCAAATTTACGGTATAAATGATAGAAGAAAAGGCTTATGATTTCATGAAATTGGTCACGCTTTTGGTAAAATTCCTCTGAAGATAATTTTTCCAGATTCGTCTGGTAGTATTTTTTGAAACTGTTCTCCACAAATTCTTTTACAAAATCAGCGATAAACCGCAGATCCTCGGGGTCGTGACCATTTTTAGGGCCAAAGCCGATACGATCCATATCGACCATCAATTTTCCGATGGCGACGTCATCAAGTGAATAAACCGCTTGTCCATCAAGCATTTCCGGTTTGATTAATCCCCATTCTTCCGCTTTACGGATCCATTTTGGCCCTAGACCGGTCGTTTCTTGAAATGTGTCTCTGCCCACAATTTTTTTAGTAAGCAGTCGATCCGCGGGGTGAAAATATTTGCTGTGAAGTTCAAAAAAGGCTTGATCAGAGGCTGGTTGTTTTTTGACTTTTTTTATAATTTTTCTTATCAACGGGATCGGAAAATAATAATTTTCCCTCAATTCCTTGATGAATCGGATTTTATCGACGTGATTTTCGTTATAGTCTGCAAAATTGATTCCTGATTTGTGAGGCTTTCTAAGCAAACCCTCACGGATATAAAAGTGAATGGTTTCTTTGGGAACGCCGGTACGTTTTACCACGGTGCTGATCTTCATCTCTTCCTCAACAGAAATTATGGGTGGTGGTGGTCGACAAAGCATCAGGTGATGCTAGGGTGACAATAATCAATTAATCTAACGTCAAAAAAAAATTGTCAAGGGTAAAAAATTAAATATATTGACATTTTTTTTAATATAATTAATAAGATTTGCGTGTAGTATATTACACGCTATACGTTAAACTATATATTCGCTAACAGGGTTAAGCCGGTTTTCAGCCGGCGAAAATTCGGTTTAGAAAGGGGTTTTTAGTCATGGCGCAACAACTGGTTGATCGGCGCGATCAAGATTTTGTCATCTGGGAGCAAATGAATTGTGAGCAGATTCTCGATTATGAGAATTATAAAGAATTTAACAAAAAAACCTGTGCCATGATCATCAACGAAGCCCGGGCATTGGCTATTAAAGAGCTGTTGCCGCTGCTGGCTGAAGGTGACACTGAAGGGGTTCGCTATGAAAAGGGGACTGTAAGGGTTCCGGAAAGTTTCCATCGGGTGTTCCGTTTGATAAATGAAGGGGATTGGAACAACCTTAATGTTCCGATAGAGATGGGCGGTCAGGGCGCTCCGGACTTTCTGGGTGCAGCCGCTGCTGAATACTTTATGGGCGCGAACTGGCCGTTATTTTGTTATGCCACGATGGGAAACGGCACCGCCAGAATCATACAATCATTCGGCACTCAAAAACAGAGAGAAACATATGTTAAGAAACTGACCTCCGCTAAATGGGGGGGTACCATGCTTATCACGGAATCTGAAGCCGGCTCGGACGTCGGGGCTTTGGCCACTGTAGCTATTAAAAATTCAGACGGAGGCTACACCTTAAGCGGCAACAAAATATTCATTACAAACGGTGAGCACGATCTGAGCGAAAATATTATCCATCCGGTTTTGGCGCGGATTGAAGGCGACCCCCCGGGAACCAGAGGCATATCCATATTTTTGGTTCCCAAATATTTTATTCAAAAAGATGGCAGCCTTGGGGATCGCAATGACATTATCTGCTCCGGGATCGAGGAAAAACACGGCATTCATGCCAGCGCAACCTGCAGCATGACACTGGGTAGCAAGGGGAAATGTATCGGCT
>PVMK01117355.1_pt1 | contig 12290 bp, 12 predicted proteins | sample 1853481 | NCBI WGS metagenome assembly PVMK01 (sample SAMN08533507, study PRJNA380276) | Marine sediment metagenome, whole genome shotgun sequencing project. | reverse complement strand
ACGACAGTTATCACGAACGTCGATTCGACCGCCGAAAGCGCCCTCTCCTCTCTTTCAGAGCAACCCTGAGCCAGCCTACCCGGAGGCCTTCTGAATCGAGGAGACTCGAGCTTCGACCTGGGATAAGCGATCGCACTGATCCGCACGATTTCGGGAGTTTACGCTTCGCTCGCAAACGCCCTACCCTCATGATGCTCATTCACTAAACGCGCTAGTGTTATCGAACCATGAGAACCTTCACAATTGCGCAGCGGCCTGAGTTGATCCCCGAGTTTGTGGCGCTCGACAAACGCAGTTGGCCGGAGTTCATGCACCACGGCGACATCGAGATCGCTGATGACGTTTTCTACTCGGATTTCGGCGAGTACCAAATCGCAATCGTCAATGAGTCAGAACAGCTCGTCGCCGCAGGCCAAACCCTTCCGTTTCATTGGTCTGGCATCAACGAGGAGCTTCCCGAAACCATGAATGCGGTGCTGCAAGATGCGATTGCTTACCGAGAGGCCACCGCTGCGACGAACGCCCCGGCCATCCCGCAGATGAATTACCTCTGCGCGTTTGCTGCAATCGTAGATGAATCCGTGCGCGGCCAGGGAATGAGCCGAACCATCTTGTTGGAGATGTTAGAACTGGCCCGACGCAACGGCCTGCTCGGTCTGCTCGCTCCCGTTCGCCCCAGTTTCAAGTCCAAGCACCCAACACTCTCAATCGAGGAATATGCGAACTGGCGTCGAGAAGACGGGACAACTCTACGACCCTTGGCTTCGGACCCATGAACGGCTGGGGGCGAAGCGCCTGGGCCTCGCCCCGCGCGCCTTTAGCGTGATCGCTTCCGTCGCGGATTGGCAGCGCTGGACGGGCATCACCTTCGAACACACGGGTGCCCATGTGGCCCCCGGAGCAATCGTGCCCGTTGAAATCAATCTCGAAAACGGCATGGGCACCTACGTCGAACCCAGCGTCTGGTATCTACACCGCCTGTAGGTGATTTCCCTACCATCCTGCTCTGCGCGCAGCGACAGGGGAGCGGCACAGGGCTGTGCCGAGTACGGCTCCCGGCTGTATTCGGCACCAGATATGGGCACATGGGCGCGCCACCGGCCACTGAGCGCCTAGACGTAGCGATGCTGGGTCGGGCGCGATTGCAATTGGCCGTTCGTCAGCACTCCCGCGTGCGGTAACGTCGCGCACCATGGGGGATACGGATCGCAAAATCGGAGTTGCACCGGAAGCATCGACTCGATCGAGCGCGGAGGATCCGCTTCCGAGAGCACTGCGGTGGATTCTGTTTCTCGCTGCGTTCGCGGCGGGGTTCGAGATCACGGGGATCGAAATCGCGCTCGGGCGATTGCTCGCGCCACATTTCGGGAATTCGCTGACAGTCTGGGCAGCAATCATTGCCTCGGTGATCGGAGCACTCTCCATCGGCTACCCGCTCGGCGGTTGGCTCGCCGATCGCAGGCCAGGGCCGACCTTGCCCTTGATCGCGCTGCTAGGCGGTGGGGTCTTCGGTGCGGCGCTGGGGGTCGCGGTTCCGCATTGGCTGCGCGATGCGCTCGCCGGTATCGCATTCACCGGGGTCGAATTCTGGGGGCGCCTTTCGTTTGCACTACTGCTGTTTTCGCTGCCCTGCATCCTGCTCGCGACGGTACCGCCCGCGGTTTTGCGCATGACGTTGCGCGACCGCTCTACGACGGGGCGCGATTCGGGGCTGCTCTACTCACTCGGTTCGATCGGCAGCGTGCTCGGAATCTTGCTGCCCGCGCTCTGGTGGATCCCGCTGCTCGGCGTGCGCGTCACGTTTTTGCTGCTCGGCGCCGCCGCTTTGATTCCCGCTGCACTGGGCCTACTTTTCTACGGCGCTAGCGCCCATAAGAAGACAGCCGCGATGGCACTACTGTTGTTTTCCGTACTGATGGCCCTGCCGGAGGCAACGCGCCTTCCCGAAGATGCGGGCACGAAGATTCTCTACGACCGAGACTCAGGGCTCCAACGTATTCGCGTCACGGCGAGCGATCGCGGCGGAAATCGCACGCGCTGGCTCCAATTGAACGAAGGTTGGTCGATCCACTCGTGGCTTCGCGAGCCCGAATACGTTACCGGCGATGTATGGGATTGGATGGCGCTCTCGGCACTCATCCCCCAACCGCCTGACGGGCGGACCGACGTGTTGATCGTTGGACTCGCGGGGGGCACGGTCTCGAATCTGATCACGCGCGTGCTCGCCCCGATGCTCGGAGACGTCGAAATCACCGGGGTCGAACTCGATCCAGAGGTCATCGCGGTGGCGGATCCCTATCTGGACCTCGACCGCAGCCACCTCACAACGGTCGTTGCCGATGGGCGCGTCTGGCTACGGGGCAGCGACGCGAAATTCGACTTGATCATTCTCGACGCCTACCACCAACCGTCGATCCCAGCGCATATGGCAACCATCGAGTTTTTCGAAAACGTGCACTCGCATCTCTCAACCGATGGTCTCGCGGTACTCAACGTTTACGCGCCCGCCGAAAAATCGCGGTTGCTCTCGGGAATCAGCGCTACCTGGTCGGCAGCCTTTCCAGACGCACAGTGGTTGCGCGGACCCACGGCGAACGAAATGGCGTCTCATCTCCTGCTCGGCGGCCCAGCCGTCCCGATCGAACCGGCGCGCATTGCGCTCGGGCAAATTCCAGCATCGATACGCGCAGGCTGGCGGCTCTACCAACGCGTACAAGACCTATCGATCGCACCCGCCGTGCAGCCCTGGACCGATGACCGAGCTCCGATCGAGCTCCTGACCGACCGGTCGTATCGCAGCCTTCGGCCTGCAAACGCCGAGCGGCCTGCGGCGTGAAAAACAGCAGCGGCTTTCAGACAACATCGAAAGATCCGGCAGCTGAATCCCACATTGGTTCCAAACGCTCAGCCCGCCCGTGGCGGCTGGTATTCGGCACGAGCCTCGTCGCGGGAGTCGTGCAGATCGCGTTGATCCGCGAACTTTCCGCCTACCACGCGCTTTCATCGGTGGACTTGTCGATTCGCCTGGTGATTGCAGTCGTGATCGCCGCATATGGAATCGGCGCAGTACTTTCTCCGTTGATCGGACGTTTCGGCGAACGCAGAACCCTCGCCACCTTAGGGGGCGCACTCGCGCTCTATCTGGTCGCGCTGCTCGTCGCAGGCCTCTGGTGGCTCGAGTCCCAGCTGTCGGCAAGCGCAGTAGACGCGTTCCACCTGCTCGCACTGGGCGCGCTGGTGGCCCCCCCATTCGTGGCGTGTGGAATGGTGGTCGCGTACCTGGCGACGAACCTGCAGCGACATTCTCCAGATCGGATCGGCGCATTCGTGGGACTCTCATTGGTCGGAACCATGGCGGGGATCATTCTCTCCCACCATTATGCGCAGTGGATCGGCATCAATTCGCTGATGGTGCTGGCCGCACTCTGTGCACTGCCCGTGTTGCTGGATCGCTCAGTCCTCGCCTGTGTGGTGGCAGTAGTCGTCACGGCGCTTCCCGTCGAAGGCTGGCTCGAAGATCAACGCGATGCGCGCCCCGACTTCTTCGGCCCGGTCAATATCGAAAATACCGAACTCGTCTTCAGCGGCTGGTCGCCGCATCAGAAAGTGGACCTCTACACCTTCGAAGACGAAATTCTCCTGGGTTGTTACAACGGTTTCTGGCAGTGGTGGGTGGCGGCGCGCACCGACCACCCCAACGCGTTTCCCGGCTACTCGCTGCTCTACGCCGCCGACCGGATCGAGAATCGCGACGTACTCGTGATCGGCTCCGGGGCCGGAATGGGCCTGCTCCACCTCGAAGCCAGCCGCCCGCGTTCGATCACCGCGGTCGAGTTGGATCCGCTCGTCGTCGAACTTTCGCGCGGGCCCTTTGCCACATTCAACGATCGGATCTACGACCGCGTGGAAGTCTTCGCGATGGACGGCCGCTCGTTTCTCGAGGCCACCGATCAGGATTTCGACGTGATCATTTACGAGGCCTCGTTTCTCACGGCCACGCACCCCAAGGTGGCCGTCAGTGCCGAGAACTATCTCTACACCCGCGAGGGCATCGAAGCGGCCTTGCAGCGCCTGCGCCCGGGCGGGCTCGGAATCATCACCTACGCGGGCTCGAATCGGGCTTTCGCACGCGTGATCGCGGGAATCGAGCGCCAGGGCGCCTCGGTCGCGACGCTGCGCGTGATCGCGGAGGAAACCTTGTGGCCACAGATGCCCGCGTTGATCTTCGCGCGAGATGCTCAGCAAGTGGACCGCGTTCTCAAACAGGTGTTCGCAACCGAGACCAGCGCTCGCGTGGGACCCTACATGTCGAATACGGCCGGTGCAGAGCCGATCACGGATGCGCGCCCGTTTCTCTACGCCGGTCGGCCGGGTGAACTCCGACCGCTCGCGTGGATGATCGCCGCATGTCTCGCCGCGCTGCTCATCGGATTGCGCAGGCCCAAACAGCGCGCCGTCCGCTCGTATTACTTCTTGATCGGCGCTGCGTTCATGCTGGTTCAGTACGGCATTGTGTCGGCTTTTCGATCTTTCTTGGGTGATCCGGTTACGACCGCATACGCGATCGTGTTGTTCCTGCTGGGTGGAATGGCGCTCGGGTCGATGTGGCTCCCGGTGTTCCTCGCGTGGCCGCGTCCACGGCAATGCGCATTCTCGGCGGCAGCAGTGCTCGTTTCTGCCGGCACGATCTGGTGGCTTCCACTTGATCTGGCTTTCGCGCCGATCGGTATACGATCACTTCTTGCAGCGATCGCGGTGGTGCCCGTCGCAGTGCTCCTCGGCATCTTCTTCCCACTCGGGCTGCGCGGGTCAGACACACGAAGCCGTCGCAACCGCCTATCTGTACGACGCACTCGGCACGATCGCGGGGTTCATGCTCTTCTATCTGGTCGCATTGCAAGCGGGAACCACCGCTCCTTTCGCCTTCGGCGCGGCAGCATACGCGGCGGCGTGGTGGGATTCTTCCCGCGCGGATCGGTCGGCTTCCGTCGTAGCGTCGATGAATTTTCACTTGGGTCGTTCGGCCGGTAGAGCGCCCGCTCGACGCCAGACCCACCAGGCCGGATCGGCTATCCTCATTGGTGAGGGTTGCACAGATCTGATTGGTCACGTAGAAGAGATCGGAGCGCTTCACCAAGAGCGTATTCCTCCCGCCAATCGCGTGTGCCATCGGAAGGGAATCCAACGGGCCCGGGAGCGTCAGCGCATGGCCAAGAATTCACGGGTGGAAACCTTGCAACCGCTCGAGGAAAACAAGCGGCTCGAACCTCGTTCGCATCCGGTCCAGCAGCGGTCTAGGAAGACGGTGAATCGGATCCTCGAAACGGCCGCGGAGCTGGTCGACGAGGTGGGTGTCGTCGGTTTCACCACGAACCTGGTGGCGGAGCGGGCGGACATCCGCATCCGAACGATCTATCGCTACTTCCCGAGCAAGCTTGGCATCCTCAGCGCGCTCATGCTTCACCTCAATGACGATTCTGCGGAGCGGCTGAAGCAGCTTTCCGAGCTCGGAGACCCCGAATGCGACTGGCGCGAACTGGTCTGCCGAGTGGTTCGACGACGTCGTGAAGTGGACGCGCGAACGTCCGGGGTGCCCGGCTCCTCATCGAGCGGGTCGCATAACATCCCCGGAGCTCGCGGCGCTGCGAGGATCGAGATGGACGAGGAGTGGGCGCACAGCCTGATGGACGCGATGCGCGCTCGCGGCGTCGACCTGCCCCCCAAGCAGCTCTACGCCGTGTGCCGCACCTTCACCGAGACGATCGACTCGATGGCGTCCCTCGCAGGGTGGGAGGGCCAGGGATGTTCGGACGAGATCGTCGAGGAGGCACGGCTGCATGCTCGTCCGCTACCTCGAGCTCTACCTCGACTGATCCCGTCCGTCGGGCGGGTTGGCCCAAAAGGCCCACCGCGGCAGCTGGCTGATATCGCGATCTCCCGTCAAGAGGGCTTGAACTCGAGCGAAATTCAACGGGATCCGGGATCGGCGCATAAACTCCTTGACCCTTTACGTCATTTCATTCACAATGACTCCCCTTTTTTAGTAATCGGTTCATGAGGGGAGTCGAAATGACATTTGGACGATGCCTTGGTTTCACCGCGGTATTAGCGGCCAGCGTGCTGCTGCTGGCCCACTCCGCCGCCGCGATGGGTGGCAAGGGCGGCGGAGCCGCCGTGGTGATCGACTCCGTGCAGTTCTTCGACCTGCGGGGCGGCAAGACGAACGTCGAAATCCTCGGCGGGGGCTTCACGAACGGGTCGTTCCCGGTGGTCGCGCTGGACGGCGTGATCGAGCTCCAGGTATTGGAGTACTCGACCACGTCGATCTCCGCGAACGTCTCGGCGAGCACCGCGGACGGCGACTACACGCTGATGATCTCGACTGGAAGTTTGAGCAAGAACAACGCCGCCACAGCCCATCCACCTGGGTGGCACGATCTCCATCGTCTGCATCGACTGGTATCTGACCACCGGCCCCGACAACCACATCCACGCCGAAGGCTTCCTACAGGATGAGAACGGCGACCCCGTGATCGGTGCGGCGGTGCATTGGGAGAGCCACGTGGATGACGGGATCACTGATGAGATCTGGTACGACTACAACACCACCACCTTCAAGTATGCGGGGTACAACCACGGCGAAAGCTGCCCCCTCGCGGTCGCCCGAGCCTCCGGTGCCACGGGCCAAAACTGCTGCATCGGCAACGCGACCGACCCGCCGGATGATTCGAGGAGTTGCCAATCCGGGTTGTACTACGTGGACGTCATTTCCGTCACGGCGCCACCCGGCTCCAATCGCAAGTGGGACGGCATCACGCCGGCCAACGGTCGGCAATTCGAGCAGCCGCAGTAGTTTTCCGCGCGCGCGGGTCTTCGAGATCGACTCTCGGATGACCTCGATACACGACAAGGGGTCGGTGGAAGCAACAACGCACTCCACCGGCCTCTTACGTTTACCGCTCATCAAAACGCCCCCGACCTAGCATCCGCCTTCGTCAGCACTGTCAAACCAAAGGCGAGGGGCACAGCCCGCGGTGACACCAACCGTTTCCCATGCCTGGTATGTCTCCCTCTCCTGCGGCGTGGGGGCGTGGACTCTACGCCCAGCGGCCCGCATGCAACGCACTCGATAGCCCCTGCTGAACGAAAACCCGGTTGATTGCGCTAGCCCCTGTGGAATAGTCTCTGACATCACGGGCTCGCGGAGCGATTTGAGAATGGCAAGCAATGACAACACTGGATTTTGCATCCCATACACCGTTCGTGACACACCCGATAAGGGGCGGGGTGTATTCGCCAACGCGCCGATACGCAAGGGAGAAGTCTGAAATGGCGGATCAAATAGCAGAGACGATCTGGGCGTTGGAGGAAGCTTGCGAAGCGGCTTTCTGCGCTGGGGATCATGAAAAATCGATTTCCTTTTTTCACGATCAGTTCTTGGGGTGGCCCGAGCCAGCCCGTCCCCTGATGGACCGGAGTGACTTGCTGCGGTGGAATAAAAAGGACGCTGCAGAGCTTGGCGCCTATACCTTCAAGATAGAGAGGTCGGGGATCCGGATTGTCGGAAACACTGCAACGACGAACCTGACGTATCACTTCGCGGGTACGAACAGGGATGGAGTCGAATACGAGGAAACGCATCGCTGGGCGCACACTTGGATCAAAGATGATTCAGAGTGGAAGATTCTGACCGGAACGACTTATCAGATCGGGTAAATGAAACGTGAGGTGTGCGAGGAACAGCGCGATTCGAGCGCCGGTATCGATGATGTAGTGTCTGCACCAGCAATGTCGGAAAAGAAGAAATTCATCGATGATCTTTCACCAGCGAGTGACCACTCGTAGATGGACATCTACACCTTCAGCATCCTGATCAGCATCGTGATCTACGCCCTGGTCGGCAATTACGCGGGCCGAAAGGTCAAGCACCTCGAAGACTATTTCGTGGCGGGGCGCCAAATGCCGACCCTGCTGATCGTCGGCACGCTCGTGGCCAGTGTGCTCAGCACCAACGCCTTCCTGGGTGAGACGGGTTTTTCCTATGCCTCCCAGGGCGGCGCCTACATCCTGTGGCCCGCGATCTGGGTGACGGGGTACGTGTGGGGCGCGCTCTACTTCGGCCGCTACCTGCGGCGCAGCCGCGCGCTCACCGTCGCCGAATTCTTTGGCTGGCGCTTCGACAGCCAGCCCGTGCAGGCCGCCGCCGGAGTCACCATCGTGCTCGGCCTGGGCGGTTATCTGCTGGCCGTGACCCAGGGTGCCGCGATCATCCTCTCCCAACTAACGCCCCTGAGCTACATCCAGGGACTCATCGTGGCCTGGGTGAGCTACACGCTCTTCACCCTCTACTCGGGTTCGCGAGGCGTCGTCATCACCGACACGCTGATGTTCCTGCTCTTCACCGTCATGAGCTTCGTCGCGCTCTACTACATCGTCGAGTCCACGGCGGCTGGCTCTCTTCCCTTCAGGGACTCATTCGACTCGAAGAAAAACCAGATCTCATGAGCTGGCACGGCGTCGTCGGCCCTGGAACGGAGTGGCCCACGGCACTCGATTACGCCATCTGGTCGGTCGTTACGGGCATCGCCTGGGCACTGGTCACCGCGGTGAGCCCCTGGCAGTCGAGTCGCTATCTGATGGCGAAATCGGAGCATGTTGTGATTCGCTCCGCGTGCATCGCGGCGATCGTCATCGCGATGAGCAACATTGCGCTCTACGCCGCGGCGACCGTGGTCAACCTCAGCAAGATCGACATCTTCCCCCACGAGCAGACAATGATCTGGGCGGCCATGAACTTGATGCCGCCACTGATGGGCGCCCTGCTCCTGGCCGGCGTGACGGCTGCGGCGCTTTCTTCTGCGACGACCTTTCTATCGCTGGTCGGCTTTAGCGTGAGCCGGGACATCTTTCCTCACTCCGAGCGTGACGACCAGAGCATGCTTCGCTTCAGCCGCAGGATGATGTTGCTCGTTGGCGCCGTGACGCTCGCGATCAGTCTGTTCCTGCCGCCGAACGTCTTCTGGCTCGTGTACTACGTCGGCACGATTTTCGCCTCGTCGTGGGGCGCCATCGGCTTCATGAGCGTATGGAGCGACAAGATCACCGCGCGCGCGGCCTACTGGGGCATCATCTCGGGTTTCGTCGGCAACGCCATCCCCGCGTCTGCTCGATACGCTGGGCTGGATCGACCTGCCCTCTTATCTCAATCCAATCCTGATTGGCGGTGTGATCAGCCTCGTCGTCGTTCTCTGCCTCTCACACCTCGGCAGCGTGACGGATGTGCAGCGCGCGCGCCGGCTGACACTTCACGTGGTACCCGAGGAGGATCGCGACACCGCGCAGGCCAGGAAGACCCAGTGGAGCGCCATCGGCGTCGCACTCTCGGGCATTTTTCTGACGGTGATGCTGCTGCTCTTCTACGTGCTGCCGTATCAGCAGGCCACCGGTACCCTGCGCGAGGGTGGTGGACTCGACTGGTGGACGGTCGAGGCCCTGCTGGCGATGACCTGGGCGGGGCTCTTCGTGCCGTGGGGCATCATGGCCTACAAGATGATCGGCCATTCCTACTCGAGCAAGCGGCCGCCCTGAAGTTCCCGCTCAGAAACTCAGGCGGTAGAGAACCTCGTCGCAGTCGCGCAGCGCGCTGGGTGATCGGCGAACTCGCACCGGATGCGTCTGGCTCGATACGAGTCACGCCATCTTGGCCGGCAAAGGCGGGGGGCCCGCAAAGGCGAGGCCCGCGATCGGGCTAGTGGCCTAGGCTGTATCCCAGCAATCGCGGCAACCGAGCCAGCGTCTTCAGTACCGGGTTGCCAGGTTTGCCGGCTTCCCACGCCTCATCGGTGCGCAGGATTGCCTCGAGGGTAAGCCGGGCGCCGATCGAGAAGAACGGCTCCGGCGGAAACGATTTCGGTCGGTACCCGACAAGTGGCAAGGTAGAAAACTCGTCCTGCCTACCGAGGAGCAGCGAAGACAAGATCTGCCCCGCAAGCACACACGGGCCAACGCCACCGCCTGTGAAGCCCATCCCATAGTGGACGTTCCCGCCCCACGTCGACCCAAAAAAGGGTATGTGATGAGCGCTGAGGTCGATCGGCCCGCCCCACTCCGCATCGATGCCGACATCGCGAAACTCTGGGAACCACTTGTGAAGGGTTGTTTCAAGACGCCGATACCACGACGGATCTTCTGACATGCGGTGGTTGACCCCGCGCGCGGAACTCCCCGTTCCGGCCCCAAAGGCGATCCGACCATCGGGTGTGGTGCGGAGGTAGTGGACCGTTGCGCGAAAATCACCGACTCCTTCACCGCCCGTCCACCCGATCTCTCGTAGCCGATCCGGTGCGGGCTCCGTCATGACGATATAACTCGCGCGCGGGATGATGCTGCGGCGAAATTGTGGGATCTGGTTCGACCATGCGTTGATCGCGAACACGGCTTGTTCGGCCGAGACTTCACCGCCAGGTGTGACGATCTTTACGCGAGTTCCGCCCTCGACCTCAGTGACCGGCGTCCCCTCGAAAATGCGCACCCCCAGATCGAGAACCAGCGCGCGCAACCCCCGTACGAGTCGCGCCGGTTGCACGGTGGCGCCACTTGTCTGTAGGACGCCGGAACGGAACTGCGACGACCGGCAGCGGTCGGCAACCTCAGCCGCAGACAGCACTTGAAACAGATCTGCCGGAAAACCATCGAGTGACTTGAGGCGGCGATACTCATCCACCGCATCATCGAAGACAGGCGACGTGGATACATTGAGATGGCCGGAGCGCTGGAACCAGATGTCGATGCCGGCTTCGCGAAAGATGCCCTCCGCAAGATCAACTGCCCGCTCCGAGGCCTCCCCTACCCGGACCGCGCCCTCCACCCCGAAGAGATCCACCATCCCCTCATAGTCTTCCCAGAGCCCGTACATGAAGCCACCGTTTCGCCCGCTCGGACCGCCGCCGCAGATATCGGCCTCCAGCACCACGACGTCTGCACCGGGATCGGCTTTCTTGAGATGGAACGCGGTCCATAGACCCGTATATCCCCCACCGACGATCGCAACGTCGGCGCGCAGCGACTCCTCCAAAGGCGGGCAAGGCACCCCGGGGTCCGCACCAAGGGCTTCCCGAAGCCACCACGATCGGGATTCCATCGGTGTGCTTTCAGGCCCCCGCAAGCGAGCACGATCGACGGTCACAGCTCCGCCTCCCATTGGATCAACTCTTTGTTGGGGGTAGCCCGTCTGGCTAAATGGTCAAGCCCGTTGCAGCGGGTAGAACTCGCTCCCAGCCCTCACCGCTGTGGTTTCCTCGCAAATGCTCCGCCCACCATTCTGACCTAGCCCGACTAGAAGACAGAGGCAACCAAGCCGAACAACTCGCACAGGGGTGACTCTTGAACTTGGCGACCTGGGAGAACTTGGAATATCTGGGGCGTCGGTGAATATTCACCAACGTCCCCAGATGCACAGATTCACCCAGATACACTTCGGCATTGTTGGATGCCGCGCGCCGTACCCTCGTCGAAGAAATTCGCCCCGATGATTCGGGCGGATCGACCTCACAGGAAGAAGCGCCCTGATACCCCGCTGAAACCGGACCCTCGAAACTGCGGAGAGCGCCGGCCGAGGGCCGTTCACTTTATCTGGAGCACGAGACCGGGCTAGCAGGCGGGCGCCGACTCAGGAGGGTCGGGCTTCCGCTGGGAGCAGACCCCGGGAGCGATCCCGGGAGAGGGAGTCGAGCAGGTCCGCAGCGGCTTGTGAAACCTTCCGACCGCCTTCAACCAGATCCACTACATGTCCCCGAAACTCCGGCGGGTAGCCCCTTCGTGCCATCTCGTCCTCCTCTCACGATGATGGCAGCGAAGTCCAGTTTTCTCCCTCCGTCAAAGTCAGGACACCCCAGGCACCGCTAGCGCTGGTGGAGATTGACATCCATTGGGGCTCACGTTTGAATCCGAGGTGCTTATGACTGATTTTAAATCGCGCTATCGGGTCGATGATGTGCCCTGGTACTGGTGGCTCCCGTTCCAGTTTTACGGCTGGATCGTTGGTATTGTTGTCTATCTCTATACCAGCCTGGTAGCTGTCACGTCGCGGGTCACCTATACCGGTTATCCAATCGACCCAAGCAAGAACTATATTTTTTGCTTCTGGCATCAGAAGGTTTTCGCCTACAACTGTCTGGTTGCCAGGTTTGACAAACTATCCTTTTTTGTGCACCCGGTTTGGTACATGAAACCCACCCATGTCACTGCGAGACTTATGGGTGCGAGTAACCTGGTCCTAGGTTCTTCCGGTA
>PVMK01113907.1_pt1 | contig 12292 bp, 17 predicted proteins | sample 1853481 | NCBI WGS metagenome assembly PVMK01 (sample SAMN08533507, study PRJNA380276) | Marine sediment metagenome, whole genome shotgun sequencing project. | reverse complement strand
TTGAAATTTTATTTTTAATTTTCTTTGTTCTATTAATTGTCTGATGAACTGTATTCGGTTTTCTATGAATTTATCTTCAATTTTTGAATTAGACATAAAATGATCATACATTACTTTTTCATCTAATTTTATTTTAACACTGTCTTCATTTTTTATGATGAATACTCCAATTCCCCAAAACAAACCAACATGTAATGCAATATACTTTGATTGTATTTCTGTCACTTTATTTTTGTAAATTTCGGCATGCTCTCTTTTTTGTCTAATTGTGGAATTATTAGTTTCAATAACCCATGAAATTTCCTTTGCATCTCCATTAGCATAAAAAACATGGTACAATTGTCAACCAAAAAGCGGTCTTTTGTCTATATATTTTGAATCCCTCATTTATGATCATAGATTGAAATGTGTATTCATGATTGAATCTAACGCCTTCTTTTCTAAGATGGTAGATGAACTCGTCGAATTTTCTGAATATGATCCAGAATTAGCAGATGGAATAAAATGGCTAGATGATCAGGCACAGAAAAAAGGTATCACGTTTTATGATATGGTTTTTGAAGTGTTGTACAAACATGATGTAAACTCTAAAGCAAAAGAGTGGCTTAGTACAAGAAATTAAAAATTATTTTCTCAAGTCTAGTGTTTTGTATTCACAACCTTCTGGACCACAATATTTTCCAACATATGTTGCCTTTGGCCTATATAGTGCAGGTTTTGGTGCAGCTTCTGCAAACTTCTCTTCAATAATATGGGATGCCCATCCTACAACTCTTGAAATTGCAAATATTGGAGTATTGAGGTCAACTGGAATTTTTAACATATAGTAAAGTGAAGCACTATACAAATCCACATTGGGATAAATGTCTCTGTTTTTCTGAGTTTTCATTTCAGTAATTGTTACATTCTCAACTTCTTCGGTAATTGCAAACCATGGTTCTTTAGTTTTCTCTGCAAGTTTTCTTGATAATTTTTTTAGCACTTGTGCTCTTGGGTCATATGTTCTGTATACTGCATGTCCCCATTCCCATGATTCTATCTCCTTTTTTTATACTTTCTTTTACCCATGCTTCAACTTTTGATACTTCATTAATTTCTAGCAACATTTTCATAACTTCTGTATTGGCACCACCATGCAATTCGCCACTTAATGCCCCGATTGCGGCACTTGTTGCTGAATACATATGTGCTCTAGTAGATGCAACTTGTCTTGCCGTGAATGTTGATGCATTGAAAGTATGATCTGCATGAAGAATTAAACACACATCAAATATTTTTTCAACTTCTGGATCTGGTCTCTCACCTGACATCATGTAAAGGAAATTTGCAGCATGACTAAGTGTTGGATCAGGGTCTACAACTTCTAAACCACTTCTAATCCTTTGCCAACTTGCAACAATTGTGGGAACTTTTGCAATTAGATTAATTGCTCTATCAATACTTGCTTCTTTATTTGAAAATTCTTCATCATAATATCCTGCAAGTGCTGCAATAAACGCTTGAAGCATATCCATGGGATCTGCATCTTTTCTCCAATTTGCCATGTTTTTTTGCATTTGTTTTGGAATGTATCTTGCCTCATTCAATTTTGTACTAAATTCGTCTAATTGTGGTTTGTTTGGTAGATTGTCGTAAAGTAATAGATATGCTGTTTCCTCAAAGGTTGAGTTTTTTGTAAGATCTAAAATATCAAATCCACGATAAATGAGCTTACCTTTTTCACCATCTATATTGGAGATTTTAGTATCTGCTACCTCGATTCCTCGTAAACCGATGTTTTTAGTCTCCATAATGAGCCTATCAAAATTCTTCTATTATATTTTCTCCAAAATCATGTGTGTGAAGTTTAGCAGTTAGTCTAATCTGACAACTTCTGGTCATAAATGAAAATTCTCAATCAAAAATTAAATGACTCCAGTAGAACGAAAACACTTACAAAAATTAGATGATTTGATACTCAACGCATCTATGGAGGAATTACACAAAATTCAAGAAATTGACTATCAAACACAAATGGATGGATTATCTCTGTATGATGTCTATATTGACTCTAGTTCCTTGATTAATAATACCATCAAAAAATCTTTTCGGGAATCTTAATTTCTCATTCTTAATTTAAATAAGGTTCATAATTTTTCCAATCTAAATGGCTGTCTCTAAAACTAAAAAGAAAATTATTAAAAAAACAGCACCTAAAAAAATAACAAAAAAGAAACTTATTAAAAAAACATCACCTAAAAAAAAACAAATACTTAACGTACTAAAGTAATTTGTATTTCTCATAAGGAAGATAATGATGGTATTAGTTCTGCTGCATTAATTCGTCAGGCTTTTGGTGGTGATGCAATTCTAGTTGATTATCCTGGTCAAATGGAGGCATTACATCAAGTAGTTCGAGATGAAAAACTCAAATCTTTATACATTTGTGATTTAGGATTAAGTAAAAAAACTCAAGACGAGTTTATTGATCTTTTAACAACTCTTAGAAAAAATAAAGTTACGGTTACTTACATTGATCATCATGACATTGATCCTAATGTTGTAAAATCATTAGAAAAAATTAAAGTCAAAGTGATTCATGATATTAATGAGTGTACCACTGTACAGGTTTACCATGCATTCAAATCAAAATTAAGTGATCAAGCTTCGTTTGTTGCAACATGTGCAGCTATTACTGATTATATGGAAGATAGACCATTAGGTTCAAAATTACTTCAAATGTATGATAGGCAATTTGCATTAATTAGCGCCACTGTTCTTACATACAATATTGTTGGACGTCAAAGAGAACCTGATTATTTATTGTATTTAGTTGAAGAATTGGCAGAATCTAAATTCCCTCATGATATTCCAAATACCTTTGAATTTGCCCAAATTCAGGTAGAAAAATTATCTCAAATGATTGCTAAAGTGAAGAAAGGAATGAAAACTATGTCAAATCTTGGTCACATGGAAATTTTAGATGCTGGTGCAAGTGGAGCTGTAAATTTTGTAATGGGGTTATCTGGTAAAGACGTTGGTGTTGCATACAAAGAACGAGTTGATCATGGAATTTATGCTGTTTCAGTAAGAGGTTCAAAAAATTGTAAAGTTCATCTGGGTAGAATTGTAAATACTCTGGCAACTGATCTTGGTGGCTCTGGTGGAGGACATGATAAGGCATGTGGTGCAGTAGTTCCAAAATCAAAAATTAAAAAATTCATTACAGAATTAAATAAACAGATCAAGTAATTACTGTAAGAATCTAGGGATTTTTTTAACCAAATGTGAAATTGATACTCTTCCTGGCCCTGCAGCAATTATTGTAAGAACTACAGATAACATTACCAAATCCCATTCCCACCCTCCTTGAGAAACAAAAAATCCATTTTCCCATCTAATGTGAAATATTGCACCTAGTAAAATTACTGCAAAAATAGAGCCTGTAACCCTGGTTAACACTCCAACTAGTAGTAAAATTCCTCCGATGAATTCTGCTAATGCAATTGGTAATTGCATCTCTGGTGGAATTCCAATACTGATTAACCATTCTTGCCAACTTGGATCAAATTTCTTTAAACTATGTATGATGAATATAGCTCCAATTGACGCTCTAATTCCCCAATGAGTAATATCGTGTAATACATTTCCTTTTAGAATAGCATCTACATTCATGGCTAGACATTTTTGCTACTCATTAAAAGGATTTGCCATATCCCAAACAAACTTGGAACAATTTTTTAATATTTTATTAACAAAATTTCTTTAAGGATGAATCTAAAGATACTTGCTTCAATTGTTGTAGTTAGTGCAATGCTTGTAGTATTAGCTATTTCGTTTCAAGATGAATCTGCAGAAATTACTATTATCAGTCCTACTTCAGTCAATTTTGAGTCTGCACTTACTATGATGGAGACAAATGGCGTCAAACATCTCATTCCTCTTGATAAGATTAAAGGTGGAGGTCCACCCAAAGATGGAATTCCATCTATTGACAATCCTGTATTCACCGATATTCAAAACTCCAATTTTATGTCTGACTCTGATGTTGTAATTGGACTGGAAATTAATGGTGAATCAAAAGCTTACCCTCTCTTTATTTTGGTTTGGCATGAAATCGTAAATGACAAAGTTGGAGGAACTCCAGTATCTGTCACTTACTGTCCATTGTGTTACACGAATCAGGTGTTTGAGAGAATCATTGATGGACAAGAAGTAGAATTTGGAACTTCAGGAAAACTATACAACAGTAATTTGTTGATGTATGATAGATTAACTGAATCTTATTGGAGTCAAGCACTTGGTATGGCAGTTAAAGGAGAATTGAGTGGGTATCAACTAAACATAATTCCATTTGATGTTATTACCTGGGGTGATTGGAAAACACTTCATTCTGATACATTAGTAATGACAACTGATACAGGACATATTCGCTCGTATGCCACTGATCCTTATGGAAGTTATTACACTGAACCCCGAATAATGTTTCCAGTAGATTATAGTGATGATAGGATGTTTCCTAAAGAAATAATTCTTGGATTTAATCAAGATGATATCTACAAAGCATACAAACAAAATGATATTGAATCAAATGTTATTCTCAATGATTCTATTGGTGAGATTCCTGTAATGCTTGTTTCTTTATTTTCTCAAAATTCTCGTGCTTTTGAGAGAACTATTGATGATCAAATTTTAGATTTTGTATATGTGGATAACAAAATTACTGACACTCTAACTAATTCTGAATGGAATTATGATGGATTATCAATTTCTGGTAAATATGAGGGAAAACAATTAGAGAGAATCCCAATTGAACCTGGATTTTGGTTTGCATGGGTGGCATTTCATCCTGAAACTCTAGTTTTTGGTGATGAATAGATGATTCCAATTCAAAAAGCAATCATTGTTGGAATTATTACAATTATTGTATATCTTTCAGTAGTTGTAATTACAACCCCTGCATTAGAACCACTTGCAGCAGTTAGTGCAGCATTTCAAATAAATTCTATAGTTATAATTGGAATGGGTATTGGAATAGGATTACAAGTTTTCTTGTCTGAAAAAAGTAAATCATTAGGATGTAAACTAAATGTAAAGAAAAAAGCTTTTGGTGGAAATTCTGGCAGCGTTGCAACCACATCTTTTTTCTCTTTTTTTTCTTTAGTTCCACTAGGTTGTTGTGGTTGGTGGTTGTATGCATTATCTTTACTTCCGGGAATTGTTGGAACAGGAGTTTCAGCAGTACTAATAGAATACAGTCAAGTTTTAGCATATGCTGGTTTAGCAATTATCTTTGGATTTGCAGGATTGACTGCTTACAAACTAAAACGAGAGATAAAATTACAAAAAATTATTTAATTTGATTTTTTCTTTAGTATAATTTCCAAACTCTTCTATTTTCGCGCTATTTTATCAAATACACAACAAGCTGTAAGATCTCCTGTGACATTGACCATTGTTCTAATCATATCCAAAATTCTATCTACGGAAAGTAATAATAAAATTCCAACTGGAGGAATGCCAACCGTTATCAGTATTGTAGACAAGACAATTACGCCGGCTCCAGGGACCGCAGGGGTTCCAATAGAAGCCAAAAGTGAGGTTATGATTATCACTAAAATGGATAGCATACTCAATTCAATTGCAAAGAGCTGTGCCAAAAAGAAGACAGCAATTACTTGATACAAGGCAGTACCATCCATATTCACAGTAGTTCCAAGTGGAATTACAAATTTTGAAACTCTTGGATCTATCTTAAGATCCTCTTCTGCAGTCTTTAATGTCACAGGCATTGTTGCCATTGAGCTGGCTGTTGAAAAAGCCAAAGTTTGCGGATTACGGAATTTTGAAAATGTAGAAGATATGGGTCTTTTTGCTACAAACTTCAAGATCAATGCATACACCAACACCATGATTCCAAGACCCAGAACAACTGTTCCCATGTATACTCCCAATCCAACCATTGTTCCTATACCAACTGTAGCAACCATTCCAACAATCAATCCAAAAACTGCAAACGGTACAATCTTCATAGAAATCAATAGAATGTGTAGTGTAACTTTTTGAATTGATTCTAGTAAATCTAGCAATGGTTTAACTGATTCTTTTGGAAGAACTGCCATTGACAACCCTACAATGAGTGCCATTATCAAAATGCTGAACATCTGTCCTTCAAGATATGAAGAAATTGGATTTTTTGGAATAATGTTAGATGCTATACTTGGAATATCATCTAACGAAAAACCTTCTGTGACTTTCAAATCATCTTCAGAAAGATCATGGGTTCCTTGTAGTGCAGTAAGGTCTAAAATACTTCCTGGAGCTATAATTGATGCAAGAGCTACTGCTACAAGTATTGCAATTGTTGTAGTAATTACAAAATAAGTACCAATACCTAATCCCAGAGTTTTTAGTTTATCTTTTGCTCCTAAATTAGTAATAGCTACTACAATTGATGTAAAAATTAACGGAACAATAATCATCAAAATTATACTCAAAAATATGTTGGCTGGAATTTTGAGATACGATGACACAGAATCTAAAGTATCATCGTCTAGGCTAACCCCTACATCATCTCCTAAAATTAATCCTACTGATAGTCCTATGATTAAAGAGATTACAACTTGTAGCCACAAGTTTTTGAAAATATAATTTTTTAATGTCATTTTGTATACTTCTTAGATTTTCAATCTGATATTTCTACAATCGCATCAATTTCAGTCATTGATCCTAATGGTAGGCTGGAAACCCCTACTGCAATTCGTGAATGCTTTCCTTTATCGCCAAATATCTCAAAAATCAAATCAGAAGCTGCATTGATTACTTTTGGATGCATCGTAAAATTTGGATCAGAGTTTACAAATCCAGATAATCTTACAATTCTTGATACTTTTTCAAAATCCCCCACTTCTCTTTTTATTTGTGCTAAAATGTTAATGGCACACATTCTAGCTGATTTTTGTGCAGTTTCTAAATTTTCATCTGTAACTTTCCCTGTAAAAATTACTTTGCCGTTCTCCATTGGGATTTGACCTGAGATGAATAGTAGATTTCCTGTTTTTACTAGTGGGATATATGATCCTGCTGGAGTTGGTGGATCTGGTAATGTTATTCCTAATTCTTTGATTTTTTCATCTATCAATACTAACTAGAAAATTTTGGTTGATTTTAGTTTTTACTTATCTTGATATGAATTTTTTCGCCTTTATTGGAATTGTTTTGATATACTGTTCTTGTTTTGTAACCTTGTTTTTGTAAACATCCATCTAAAATTGAAACCCAAGGTAGTGAATGCCCGCTGTTTAGTTTTGATTCAACAGTAATATTTTTGGTGTTTGCCTCAAAATTTACATGTCCTGAACATGTTATCTGCATTACGGCATCCATCATTTCTATAATATCATCAAGTGATTTTGTCTTTAATGAAATTCCATTTTTTTCTAATAATTTGAACATGTCAAATTCTGGCTTTTTTGACACCATTGTGGAGTTTAAAATATACATCAAACCTGTTTCATTGATTGTCTTGATAATTTTGTAAATCTCTTGTGCTTCGGTCTTTGTCATATCTGCAAGAGCTCTTGTTTTAATTGCATTTTTCCATATGCTTGAAAATATCTTTTCTTGATTAATTCCAAGAATATCAGTTGATGAAAAAATTGCTCCTTTTCCATTGTTATTATTTATCATCAACAATTCTGTTTCATCAAAAATAAAGCAATTCTGTGTAATTTCTGACGCTCTAATTTCTATTCCATCTGGAATTGTTCTAAATATTTCAGAACAAATTTGAGTTGGAGAAACTAGTATTTTGACATCTAAATTTCTACGTAATACTGATAATAATTGCTCTTTACACTCAACTAGTAATCCAAAACCCCATTGGTCTGTCATTATTTTAATTGATGATTTTGAACCTTCAATCATGATTTGTAATTGTGCTAAAACATTATTTGCGCTAAGATGAAAATATCTTTTTTCCTCTGATCCTCTTGATTTTCTACTTTCTTCACTTGCCTTCTTCAAATTTGTAACCAGTGTATTCATAGCATTTACTTTGTTGATTTGTTCATGAATTATCCCATCAAATGCATCTTCTGGTGCAATTGCAGTACACATTATTGGCTTACTTTTTGAAATAATCACTAGTTTTTTATTTTCTAATTTTAACAAAGTTGGGTAAACTTTTGTTCTTGGAATTTCTGAATAATATGCTAATTCACTTGCAGATATTGTTCCTTTAGCAATTAAAGATACGTATGCTTGTGCTTCATACTTGCTTAATCCAAATTCTTCTAAACTAACTGTTAATGCATGTTCATTTACCATGATTTTCATTGATTTGTTATTAGGTAAAATTGAGAGCTAAATTCCTTTACATAACCACTCAAAAAAAATCAAAATTGTATCTACAGCTAGGTGTAACTGTGGTTACTAAATTAATTGTTACACTGTCCTCAAATACAAAATCTTGATCAACAATATTGTATGCTGGTAAAATGTAGTGTTGACACACTTGAATGTGAAAACATATCTAATTCAGTTTCACTTGTTCCAAGATTAGATTATTCCATCAATCTATTAGATGAGATAATTGAGATTCTTAAGATAAAAAGATACGATTTGAAAAAATCAAATCTAAATTCAGTTTCTGATTTTAATGACACTGATGATATTTTTCTTAAATCCATTGAATTAGAAAGAATTATGATATTTTCTTTAGAAACCCTTTCTCAAATTCAAGAACGAATTGGAAGAATATCTGGCGTGTACAGCATTCCTAAAATCCTTCCCTTCATCAATTCCTATGATCAGACTAGTTAGTGCACAATTATTTGAAATTGTTCCCTATTGCAGTCAAAAATTATCTGAATTGTCTGTTCATTTAGGAAGTATTGTGTTGGATTCTGCTGTACTTACAAAAGCTAGATTTGATTTTAGTCAATCAAACGAAGAATCTTCAATTTTACTTGATGAAGTAAAATTGATTGTAGACTCTAAAATTAATAAGCAGTATCCTAATCTTAATTTTTTTAAATTATGTGATACTTGACTTTGTTAAACTCTAATCGTATATTTTCAAAGGATATTGTTCGTATTAGAGCAATTTCTTCAAAAATCGATAAAAAATTATCTGAGTTTAAACGAACTGATGAAGATAAAATAGATAAACTCACTTTGGAGGAATTACAGGATTTAGATAAAATTGTTGGAATTGCTGATTTTATGTTGTGTAAATATGCCGACAAAAAAGATATGGGCTCAATTCTAAAGTATTTTACATCTATAATTTCTGAAACTGCTAATTCTATGGGTGACTTAGATGATGAAATTTCTGAACTAATTATCTCAGCTGAAGATTCTATAAACAAAGTAAAAGATATGCACACCAATATCTCTGAGAAATCTGATTTTAAAGACCAATATCTTGATGGACCTGATTATACCAAGCACGAAACAAGTGCAATTAATTTAACCAATTTTACTACAGAGATTAACACCCTAGAATACCAACAGAATTCCAAAGGACACACTACAAGGTAATTTTGATGAGTTTAGCCCCCCAAGAATTAGAAAACACAGCAAGCAAATACGCTTCTGAAGCTATCAAATTTGACTCCCAAGGTGCACGTGGAATGGCAATTACTCATTATCAACATGCTATTGATGCACTTGTAAAATTATTACAACTATATCCAACTAGCAAACTTAATCAAATTTACAAAGACAGATGTACATCTTATCATAATCGAATTAATGCATTACAGCAGGCTCACGGTGTAGAACCTGCAGTTGACCCTAAAGCTTCTGAAGCAGATCAAAAGAAATCTGTTCAGAGACAAGAATCAGAAAATGACTTTGAAGATCTTATTATGAAAGAAAAACCTGATGTTACTTGGTCACAAGTAATTGGTTTAGAAGATGCTAAAAGTGCATTACGTGAATCAATAATTTATCCTACAAAAAGACCTGATCTATTTCCACTTGGATGGCCAAAAGGAATGTTACTTTATGGGCCTCCTGGTACTGGTAAAACAATGCTTGCAGCTGCTACTGCAAACGAAATGGATGGTTACTTCATCAATGTTGATGCATCATCGATGATGAGTAAATGGTTGGGAGAGGCAGAAAAGAATGTTTCAAAATTGTTTGCTATGGCAAGAAAGTATGCTGAAAAAGAAGGAAAACCTGTTATTTTGTTTGTAGATGAAGTTGATTCCTTATTGGGCTCTAGAAGTAGTGAAGTTGGTGGAGAGGTAAGAACTAAAAATCAATTTTTAACTGAAATGGATGGTGTAAATGGCAAAGGAAAAGATTTGATGCTTTATGTAATTGGCGCAACAAACAAACCTTGGAGTCTTGATTGGCCTTTCCTCAGACGATTCCAAAAGAGAATTTATGTTTCACTTCCATCATTAGAAGCTCGAACAAGCCTCTTTGAACAATATACTGAACCTCTAAGAAAAGATTACAAAGTAAATCCTGCAGATTTAGCAAAATTGTTTGACGGATACAGTGCAAGTGATATTAAAGATATTTGTCAAGCAGCCCAAATCAAAACTGTTCATGAAATTTTTGAAGCTCCTGATTATCATGAACCAATTGAAGGTGAGGAACCAGTACAACCTAGAGAACTGACCACAATGGATTTCAAAGATATTATGACAAGAAGAAAACCAAGTGTTTCTCTTGAAATGATTCGCGCTTACCATAAATGGAGTGAGGAGTTTAAGGCTCTCTAAACATTAGATATTTTTTTGCGATCAATATTTTTCTATTTCCATTTCACACAAAACTTAAATTCACATTAATTCGGACTTTACGAGGGTAACAATTACTACAAAGAAATCAAACCACGCAAAAAAGTTTGGAAAACTAATTTTTGATGATGGTACTGTTCTTGACGGTCAGGATTTGGTTTTTCTACAACTATTTTTGGTGAAATTGTCTTTAACACTGGAATGGTTGGATACCCAGAAGCATTAACTGATCCGTCATATAGTGGCCAAATTCTTACTTTGACTTATCCTTTAGTTGGAAATTATGGCATTCCTGATCCAACCATAAAAGATGATGATGGTATCCCAAAATTTTTTGAGTCTGATAAAATTCAAGTTCGTGGTTTAGTGGTTCATGAATTATCATTAACTGCGAGTCATTGGAATCTCTCAATGACTCTTGATGAATGGATGAATAATGAAAAGGTGCCTGGAATATCTGGAATTGATACTCGGGAGTTAACCAAGAAACTTCGAACAGGTGGTGTTATGATGGCAGCACTTGTAGTATCTGATTCTGAAATTGACGTAGAAAAAGTCAAAACAGAACTTGCATCATCAACACACTATGATTCAGAACAATTCATGGATGTTGTATCTACAAAACAAGAACAAGTTTTTGGTCATGGTGATAAATCAGTTGTAATAATAGACACTGGTGCAAAAAATGCTATTTTACGAAATATTCGAGAAATTGGTTACAAAGCAATTTTGGTTCCATGGGATACCTCATATGATAAAATAATGTCTTACCATCCTAAAGGAGTTGTACTTAGCAGTGGCCCTGGTGATCCAAAAAAATGTTCTGCAACAATTGATACTGCTAAAAAATTAATTGAAAATAATATTCCTACACTGGGTATTTGTTTGGGTGCACAAATAATTGGCATTGCCGGAAATACTGAAACCTACAAACTAAAGTATGGACATCGAGGACAAAACAAACCTTGTGTTAATGTAGAAAATAATCAAGTGTATGTCACTAGCCAGAATCATGGTTATGGAATAACTCCTGAATCTCTTGAAAAATCTGATTTTAATTTATGGTTTACAAATGCAGATGACAAAACAGTTGAAGGAATAAAACATAAAAAACAAAATTGTATTGCAGTACAGTTTCATCCAGAAGCTGCACCTGGTCCTTATGATTGCAAATTCATCTTTGAAGAGCTAAAACACCTAATGGAGAAATAAACTAATGCCAAAAAACGAAACTATTAAAAAAATTCTTGTACTTGGAAGTGGTGCTATTAAAATTGGAGAAGCTGGTGAATTTGATTACTCTGGAAGTCAATGTCTTAAAGCCATACATGAAGATGGAATAAACAGTGTTCTAATTAATCCAAATATTGCCACTATTCAGACAGATACTAGATTTGCAGATCAAGTGTATCTACTTCCAGTAAATGCAGAGTATGTGGAATCAATTATTGAAAAAGAAAGACCTGATGGAATCATGTTGGCATATGGGGGACAAACCGCACTAAATTGTGGGGTGAAATTAGATGATTCTAACATCCTTCAAAAATACGGTG
>PVMK01157215.1_pt1 | contig 12295 bp, 11 predicted proteins | sample 1853481 | NCBI WGS metagenome assembly PVMK01 (sample SAMN08533507, study PRJNA380276) | Marine sediment metagenome, whole genome shotgun sequencing project. | reverse complement strand
TGACTTGGCAAAACCCTGTCAAACGGATACAGTATCGCCTCAACCATCAACCAATAATTCGAAGTCTGCCTTTAAATAATTTGCTATTTTTGCGTTTGAAATTAGCGTACGTGCAAAGAATACGGCGAATTTTTGTCCCGCCATTATAGAATTGAGGTTTTATGGTGGACGATCGGGAAGATTATTTGTTGCTATATGATGCTGGATTGGTAATTTCATGAAAATTGAATTTATTAAAGCGTTGAGTTTATGATAGCGGAGGCTGTGGGTGGGTTTAAGAATTACCTTTTCAAAGAGAGCAGTTTTAATTCTTATGGTATAAAAGGTTTTGAGCTAAACAGGGGATTATGTTTATGAAATCATTTCACATATCTTCTCCAAAGATTTTAAGCTGCCCATTTTGTGGCGACCTCATTATTATAGACGAGCCGGGAGGTACACGTTGTTCTGAATGCGATGTCAACTTAGAAATTGACGATAGGGGTGAATGCACCATACTGATTTTATCATGGAGTTTTTTTGTGTGGAATGCAGGAAAGGGAGAAGTGCCTATGCAGCAACAGACCAAAAAGAAGGACAGCGAGAAAGAAACACTATGTATAAAAGGATATAAAAAATTTGGAAAAGTAATTCAAAGACGGCAAGATTACCTTATGCATTTTCACTTTAACACTCGAGAATTATCCCCTGCCTGAATAGGAATTCATTTCTTAAAATTTTTTACCGATTCCATTCTACAGACAGAATCGAATTTTCATTCCCCAATTTTTTTTCTGAAGCCAATTAAGTCAGTTTCACAAATTCACCCCATACGGCAAAATCAGAAATAAAGCAGAGTTAAGTAAATAATTGTATTAATTACATATTTTGGCTTGACACCTCAAGAAGAGTAAGATAACCAAATGGTAATTGACAAAAGGAACTCTGTATTCGGATTTAAGAAAGAGTATGAAAATCAGATGATAAAAAATTGTTTGCAAGCTTGGTGTGCATTGCAAATAAATTCATAAAAAGATTGATGGTGGCCCTTCACACATATTTAAGAAAATAAATTTGAGGTGTTCCGATGAAAAATAGTCCATTCTTTTTCATTTCAGTAACGTCAATCTTTATGCTTTCCGTTATTATAGCGACTAATTTCATGGAGGACATCGTCAACCTTATGAAATTGGCTATGATAAATATTTCAACCCTACTACCAAATCCGGATTTTGAAATTCTATTATGCAGCAGACTTGTTGGCATTCACAGAAACAAGGGAGACAATTGATCAAGCAGTTAAAGTAATGATCCCTCAAGAGGATAGCCTTTCATTTTTGAATTAATTCTAAAAACCTACTGTGCTATCAAATAGTGACATATTATTTTGGAATTGCTTCGTACTTTTTTCAATTTTGGGCTGAACACATTGGCAATCAACAATTCGCTGATCAGATAGCTATATAATAACTATCTATTATTATAGATAATAACCGTCGCATCGGTCGATAAATTATCCTTTTTACAGTATGATCACTAATTTTCAAAAACCATCGGATCAGGTATAAAAAATGAGCGGCAATGTATCAGTTCTCACAACCTCTCTGAATCCCATCTTCGAGGCTTATAACATGGTACTGGGAGGCCCACAAAATCGACTTAGGCCTCCCCAACTGCAATTTATGGTCACCTCCTATGAAGGCGTTGTAAATAAACTTCCAGTAATAATCGAGGGGCCTACCGGTTTAGGTAAAACAAAAGCTCTATTGGCAGTAGCGGTTGCACATCTCAATTTTCATCCTGAAGCTCGCGTATTATACACCACACGCACCATGCCTCAGCTATTAAATGTGTGTGAGGACTTGGAAGACTTGGTGCCCAAATGGCAAAAACAAATTGACAGTGGTAAACTGGACTATTGTTATTGCGTCTATATTGGAATTGGTTCGATGCGACGTCTTTTCTGCCAACGGTTTTTACCTGAAATAACGATGGATCCTGAAAAGTTACGTTCCTACCGAAAATTATTAGATGACCCGGAAAGGCCAGAACCATGCCCAGATTGTGAAATTAGGAAAACTCGTTTTAATAATTCCGACATCACGTCATGCCATCAAGACAAGTATGGCGTTGCCGAAATTGAGCTTTCGTTGAAAAATAATCAATGTCCTAATCCCCATGATGCGTAGTTGTGCGACAAAAGCTTCAATAATCTTAACCTCATATCCATATTTGTTTAACGATTTTTGGAAAGCAACGACCTTTGGCAATGAGGTGTCTCGCAAGTTATGCCTTCCTATTATAGATGAAGCACATAATATCATCGAAACAATAACCGAAAGCCCGGCTCTAACCATCTGTTTGACGAAAGAATTGGAGCCCGGACAGGGACTTGATCTTAGCAATAATGTTTATTATTTGGCCAGCTTGGTCGACGATCTAAAATATGGGTATAGAAGATTTATAATAGGACATCTTGACGACCTTTTTCGAAATGCAATGGAAACTAAGCGAGTTGAACAGCGAACCTGGATCGAAGAAAGATCAACTCTTTTAAATTTTCATAAGCAAGCATGTCAAGAAGCTAAAGCGATTAGTGGTGCAATATATGAATTAAAAGAATCGCTTGAAGAAATACGATCTGGGAAAGATCCCGATATCTCTAACTCATTTATATCGTCAGATCAAATACAGAGTTCCATTTTACATTTCAAAACCGCATTAGCATTTGCAAGCAAACGAGACAAACGCATCGCTAAACGCCACGCATTAAAAACTCAGCACCGTCAGTTGTGTCAACAAAACTCAGAAAGAAAAAAGAGACGAAATCGACTTCAATCTGAAGCTAAAAGTCAGAAAATAAGCATGTCTATATCAAGCGGATCGATGAGGCAAATGTATTATGAAAAGATGAAAGAAAATTATCAGGAGGCCCAAACAGTCCACGAGGCTTTGGTGTTTGCAAATGCGGACATTGAAAAATTCGGTAAAAAGATAGATGAACTTAATGTTGAAATAGATGATGCTCACTCTTATCAAAACGAATCCTATAGTGAAGGGATGAAGCTCATTGATGAAATTTTTGATGAATTATGGCGTCAACGTAAAGACAAATCAAACCAAATAGATAGTTTAAACGGTAAAATCGAAAAAAAACAAAAAAAAATTGACGAGTATAATAATAAACTACAAGAAATGAATGATGGGTGGCGTCAATTATTGGATCAAATAGACGAAAGTTCAGATTATAAAGAGTGCCTGGACGACTTCTATAATGTTTTACAAATTTCAGTTGAAGATCGCGATCGCTGGCCGGAGGAAATGCTGGAAGGTTCGTTCTCTTTATTTAGTTTCTTGGTTAAATTTCGTGATATTTTTAGAAGCATTCTGTCTTCTCTTAGTATAGGACCTTTAGCTGAAGCAGATTTGGGTAACCTCCTGAGGCGATTAAATGAGCAATTAGGTAAAGGATCTGAAGAAGATATACCTCAATTTCTTGAGCGCTGCGAAAAGGCGGTATCAGAGTTTGAAGAAACAATGCTCCAAACCCGGGAGCGTTGGAATGGCCTGCCTCTGTATGGCCTTAGACAAATGTTTCGTATCTTGTCTTTGATCTGTCAGGGGCCATTTGGCTTTGCAGGTATCGTTGGTGAAAATGGTGAGGCTCCGCTAATTACATTTCATTCTTTAGATCCTGCAGTTCGCTTTCGTGATGTGTGGCATGATTTACACCCTCCCATTCTGGCTAGTGCGACACTCTCGCCGGTTTCAGATGTTGCAGAAGTTCTGGGCCTAAACCAAGGCATAAAATCAAAAATATCTCCGGTTTTTCCTTCTCAAAATTACCAATCCTATGCATTTTTAGGCTGCCATAGCAGTCCGGCCGGAAACGGCGAATTGGAAATCTTCAACAAATTAGAAAAGGAAATACTACGAGATAACATCGGAACAATCCTGAAGGCAACAAAGCGTCATACCGGACTTTTTTGCGCCAGTCATAAAGTGCTCACTGCTTTGATGAACCTGCTTACCCAGAAATCTTATCAATAAAATTGGAATGCGCCTTTTGATAGCCAGGAGCGATGGGATTGCAGTCGATGACGACTTCGATAGTTCTCAGTCAAAAATGTCCTAGCACATTTATTGAAGGGAATGGCGAATTCGATGCACGACTGAAACTTTACATGGAGTTGGCCGGCAAAGTACCGATATTGCTGGCAGGTGTTACGGGTGGTGGATTAGGTGAAGGTGTTGATTTCAAAGGCAATACTATGGAAATGGCTATCATCGTAGGAATTCCATATCAAGATGAGGGAGATATATCTTGGTTAAATGATAGAAGAACCAAATTTTTCAAAATGCGCACTGGAAAAACTGAAATTGGAAAAGATTTGGCTTATCGACAAAGCGCCCTGAGAAAAATCGCTCAGACTGCAGGACGTGTGCATAGGACCATGAAAGATAAGGGGGTTATTATTTTTTTTGATGAGCGTCTACTCGGACTGAAGAATAACGGGCCTTCCGGATTTGCCCGTTATGAGATACTGAGTGCTATAAATACTAAAAAGCATTGGGAAATTATACAGACGCGTATTTTTGAAAAACTCTCAGTTGTTATTCCGTCCAAGTTCGATAAACAGGAGGCCAACGATCTGTCAACTTATATTGATCGTAATTTTAAAGAGAAAAACCCCAAACCTGAAATTATTACTTCTGACCATATGATTCATTCTTTAATAAGGTTTTATAATGGCTGAAACAAAGATCTTCAAATAGTAATAACTGAAAAAGCTGGTGTTGCCCGTAAAGTGGCTTGTGCGTTGTGTTCGATCGATAATTGTACGCAGATGTTTTGCCCTCAATACTTTATAGATATCTTTGTTCATCATTTTGGTCGTGTATGCAAACAGAACCACCCTATTCCCCTTTTGCGCTGCAGGTCTAAGAAACTGTCCAGGTCTGAATTTCCTTTAAGCTACTGGGTTCAAAAAAATAATGATCTTGCTGTAAGTTTTGTATACTCCAGCGCAACTGACGGACCAAGATATACCAATTTTGTTAAAAGCCTGAGAGAGATCATTTCAAGTTGGGATGAACCCTATTTAAAGCCACCCGTGTTGGAACAGGTAGATTGGTATTTGATTCGCCACGGATACGATAAAAAGGACTGGCTTGTTATCCACACTGATGGGAATCCTCAAAGGTTGGATTTCCAGAAAAATGGCACAAAAAATAAAATAAAGAGAAAAGCCAGACTGGCCTTCAACTCTGCCGATCCGGATTTTATAAAATCTTCTATGCGACATTTAGCAAAGCATTCCCCAAAAAACTCTTCACGGATGCGGATAAAGTTGATTAATCATTTGCTAAGGGAATCTAATTTAACAAAGGCAACAATTTTTGTTGCAACGGACATGGATGTAGCCGGCACATATATTGTGGCGACATTACCAGGTTTTTCGACTTTATCGCGTAAAAAGAAAATATTGCGAATGGCACTCCACAACATGACCAAACAGGGAATACGGGATGCATTGCATAATGCTAATTCTTTTGACTGGCAAAACGCTGAAGCCGGACGATTAAGAGATACCATTGATTATGTTATTGGTCGGGGCTTTTCTGATATTATGCGAGATATCTCTCGGTATGCAAATTTTCGATTCCCTTTTACTCTCGGGCGCACCCGCCTTCTCGCACTCGACTGCCTTTATAGAAGATGGGTAAATGCAAGAGCCTGGAAGGAAAAAGGTGATTTATATTTAGTTTTCATTGGCTTTGGAGATCGCGATGGCATTATTGACCAACTCAGCAAACAGGCTTTTTTAGGAGTATGTCTAAAAACCATAAGGGGTCCATTTAGTCCGGCTGGATTCCTCCGGGAACTTATGTATAGAGAAATTGGAACTGTTTCAACCCGATATAAATTGACGGGCAAGCTTATTAGACAGGGATTGGCTCTTCAGGAGGGGGATTGGCTGATTCCGACCCAAATAGGAATTATGCTTCAGGAGCAGCTCTTGCAGCACCTTGAGAATTCTAATTTTTCACTTTGGAAATGGAATCATATTATAAATCAATATCTCGTTTCCGCTAAGGAAAAAGCGAACAAGCCCTTAAGTGTGCTTCAGGATGAGACAGATAACTTAATACATCAATTTTTGGTGCAATTTCTGCCTACCATGGTAAAAAGCATGCCTATTCTTTCACTTCTTTTAAAAAGAATGGGTCTTCAGAATATCGCTAAGACAGAAACAAAAGCCATACTAAAACATGATCACTCTCTGGATGCTTCAAAGGAATTTGATGTCTGGGGTCTAGAGGGTGCTGTCAATTTAGATAACGTAAAACAATTTATCGATGTTGAAAAAAATCGTCTTGTTACCACAGAAAACGTGACGTTAAAAAGAGGCATCCCTATCCCAGAGAAAGACTGGGAAGGTATGCTCCGAAGAACTCTCAATCTGGAACGGGAAGTCGGGTTTAGGGTCGTCAGAGGACATCTTGTTGAGCGTTTGCCTTATCTGCCCGAAGGAATGTGCACCGTATTTCGCGCCACCTGTGACTCAGAAAAACTTGACGAAATTTTAGCCAATATAACTAATTTTAAGGGAGCTGTCAGTAATCTTGAAGGGATAAATTTAGAAAAACCTGAAGAAGATCCTGCTGTTAAAGGTGCCCACGAACCATTGGGATTATTCGATGTGGCACCTGGGGATATTCCCGGGTCCGGAAGGATTTCTTGTTGCTGCAGAATACATGAGACCCTACCGTTGTAGCCTTGATCTACACAAAGCTTCACTGGCAAACGTCAATCTAATAGGTTCGTTTGTCTGTGGTGGCACTCATTTTCACAGAATTCTTCCTTTCAAATACGGAACTGTGCACACATTTGACAGTCTTTTGGCAAGCATGTATGACCGCTACAAAATGCCTTTTGACGATACAGCCGAAATTGCTGAAGCTCTATATCTTGGTGGTGAGGTGAGATAATGCCAGGCACGTATCCCAGATCAACAAATCCTTATTTCCCTTTCGAACGTATGGATTGGGTGGAGGGACAGTTAAACCTTTTCCATGATCTTACCTATTCCGCATCTTTTAATAACTGGGCATTGACGACAGTTTTTTCAAACTTTTCCGAAGCTGCGACGTTTGCCAATGTTCTTAATTCCCAACTTGGTCCAAACGAACGCGGCAGATACGTTGTTGTTCCAGCCAATATTACTCTTGTTTGGTGTAGGGCAGAAACGATTGGTAATTTTAAATATTTTACAACAGATGTGGTGGCATGGTCGGGACCAGTGGCCTCTCAGGGATATATAATAGTCTGGGAGCCTGATACTGAGGTCGTATTAACAGCATCTGAATACGTGGGATTTTTTAACAACGCGCCCTACCTTGATTCAGCCAAACAAATTATATATCCGCCCAACTGTCATTATCAATTTTCGCACCAGCCGGGTGGATTAGGCTGTCAAGCATCTGATTTCTCTCTGCCGCCAGTTGAATATAAACCAGTTAAAGATTTACCTATGTTAGATCGTTGCATGGGATGCGGAGAACATTTTGCTTTCTGTTGTTGCTCGAATGTATGAGTTTTTCGATAGTTAAGAGCTTCTATATATTTTTTATTACATGACATTAATTTAATATCAAACAAAGTTTTACATACCGCAATTTCGATATGCATCCGGTTAGGAATGGATTTAGTGAGGAAATTGAGGTGCGAATGAAAAATGATAACAGGGTATTGTACCGCCGGTTGTCTCTGGTTGCTCTCATAAAAAAGATTGTGGAAGAAAGTGACCCATTGGCTCTGAAGGAGTTTCACGACAATCGCCCTATATTTCGATTCCGGTACGGCGAAAAACGAGATCTGCGTTTTGTTGAATTCCTGAGAGCGCTTTGCACAGGCGTTGAGAATGAAGAAAGCTGGGGGCGTCATGATTATACATTTACCGAGCTGATCTATGATCTTACCATGGACAAATTTTGTAATTTGCCCAAACCCTCAAGTTCTCTCACCAAAAACCATATCGATAATAATCAACCACGAAGCCGGCAGAGATCTGATTGTCGAAAGCCTTTTAAAGCGTTTTTAAAACGTATTTCAAAAGATTTTAAGATCAGCCCACCTGCAAGTCAGTTAGAAGCGGAAACAAGAGCAGCAGCCAGAATGCAGGGCCTGGTAAAGCGCCATTTTCAATATTCACAATCTGAAGCCAGGCGCCAAAAGAATCTTTTGTGGTCCCGATATAATTGGAATATTGACGGTGACATCATCGTCGTCTATCTTCCGAGAAATATTTCTGGTCGAAAGCGCGGAGAATGGCTTGCAAAAAACATAAAGGATCTAGATCCAAAGAGGCCAAACGAAAAGGAGCGCATTCAAAGAATCGTAGATCAAAAGCTGGTATTTCAAGCCGTGGAAGGTCTAATCGATGATTTAGCTGATCCGGATACTGAGCAAAATCAGCTTTGGCCCAAGACTGAAGAGCAGTTCGGGATATCACTGGCAATAGTGGTTGCTGACAAAAAAGCTAAAAACATCCATGAGCAACGCCGATCTATTAGAAACCTGGGTGAAGAAAAATTGAAACATCTGGTTTTAAGGATTTTTGAAGATATCAAATATGATGATTACCAGGATAAAGAGATCGCCACAGATTTTGGTCTTTCAAAGGCCACATTCAGCCGATTTGCCGGCAGCGATTGGGCGAAGACTAAATCGACGATTCCCGATCTGTGGCTCAATACCGCCAAGGTTTTATCCCGGCATGACGGTTTCAGACAAATAGCCTTGAAGGCAGGCTATTTGAAGGAGGTTGAAACCACTTTAGAAAAAATGCATTTTCTCAACCGAGAGACTGATTAAAATGAATAATAATCTATATTTTGTGCAGATAATTGCCGAAGCACTGCAGGCTCCTGAGCCAAGACAAGAAATCAAAAAGGCCTTTGAGAAAATAAAGCATCTGGGGCAGCAGCCTGAATACCACCAGGGGTATTTACAGTTTCAGCAGTTTATGGAACAGGTGTTAAAATCTGATATCGAACCAGAACTGATCTCACAACAGATACTGATGGATGCCGTTTTTCAGCTGGCCTCAGGCCTTATTCCTGAGGATTCCATGGAGGGAAAAAAGCTTTTAGAAGTGATCAAAACCAACCCGATACTGCAGGAAGAATTTGATAGAGTGTCAAAACAAGCCCTGCAATCAGAAACCGGGTTGGACCAATTGGAGCTTATTGTTGAAAAAAACGGGCTCCCTGTCGGATCCTTTCCTATAAAAAGCTCTGTTCCTCTTTTGGAGATGCGAGGTATAACACCAGGGACTTATGAAGTCAGACTAAATACCGGCCGGGTTCTCTGGCAGGCAGATCTAAGAGAAGAAGATCTACTTTGGAGTGCCGCCTTTCCTGAAGAGGCGCTTGATTTAGCCGCTGACACCGGTGAATCTTTTCGGCGGATAACAAAAGAGTTCACGATTTTAGGTGGAGAGATAACAATAAGAGTATACCCGGAGATTGAAAGCGGTCGTATTGAAGTTGAAGTCAGGGATTCCCAATTTGAAAAATAATACAGAAAACTCATCTTTTACCGGCCGGGCTAAGACGGTGCTTGTCTATAACCAGGGAAGTGACGTCTTGGCATTCATTTCATCTGTGGTGGTCCGTGCCTCTGATGATAATAAGCAAGGCCGGATCCATTTTGTAGGCCCGGTATCTTTTGACCAAAAAATTGCCGATCATTTAAGTGACGTAATTTTACCGGCATCCGACATTATATTTAAAGGACTCCATTTGCCGCTAAAATGCTTTAAAATCTCTGTTGTAAATTTGGAAGTCACATCCATGATGGACGTCGGCTCAATAATATCCGGTTTTTCAGCAGATGTTCCCATTTTTTTAGCCATTTTGTCAGCTGCATTGCAAATAGAGATTCCGGAGAATCTCGTTTCAACCGGTCACATTGCCTCAATTGATGGCGACATACGAATGGTCAGCAGCATTCCCGCCAAGTTGTCAGCTGCGGTAAAAAGTAAATCGGTTCGCACTTTCATTTACCCCGACATTGATCAAGACGATTCTCTGGATTCATTGTCCCCTCAGCAGAAATCTCGGATCGGAGGTGCTCTTGCAAAAGCGAAAAGCGATCTTCAGGTCGTCAGCGTACAAAACGTAAAAGACCTTTTGGCAGCCGCCTTTTCGGATAAACAAATCGTTAAAGCCAGTTTGCGGCACGGTTTTTATAATTCGTCTGCTAACTTACCCCAACCAAACACTTCATTGGAATCCGCGATAAACTATTTAACCGGTAATAACGAAAACCGCTTTTGGGCAATCCTCGAACAAGACTTTTTTTCAGGAAAGGACGATTCTGCCAACCAGCTACTGGATTTATTCGCTCAACATTACATTTCCAGGAAACTATATCCGAAAGATTTTGGTTCAAAACTCTTGAGGCAAATTCGTTGCATTCCGCCATTTATTTTGCGTCGTAAAATCAAATTCCCCCTGCTATCCATGTCCCGTTGCATTCAAGTCAGTCAATTTGCCCAGCAAACAGATCACGATGATGTCAGCCTGCTTTTTCTGGCAAGTTCACGCCAGGCCATCCTTTACTCTGATAAAGACGACACCGGGAAGCAATCACAAAAAACCCCCGAAGACACCGAGGGAACATTGCAATCGATTTTAACTGAAATCGACCAAGAGGCACTTTTACGACATGTTGCTCGCCCAATAGATGCAGCCAGAGCGACTTTTTTACCAGGTGCGGCCACGACCAATTCTTTCGATGAATTCAATGAAATAGTAACCGCTTTTTATGTCCATCTGCAAAGACACTCGTATAGGCTAATCGAACCTGCTGATCTGAATGTCGCCAGTTCAGAGGCATCGGCGCTTTTAGAAAAGGCATTTTTTAAAAAAGGTGGCTGGAACGCTGCACTAACGGAAGCTGAAACGGGTGTTAACGGGGGGATACGATTTGTTCTGGATGTGATGACAGAACATTTCAAGCATGTCCACCAGGAGGAATACCTGGAGCAAGCCCTGAAAACAGCACTTAAACCCTTGGAATGGGAGGAAATGGTGAGTTTAACGCAGGCAATCTTAAAGCGTCTGGAGCACAATCTACCCCAAACAGTCGTTTCGCAACCTGAGAAGTACGCCAGCGAGCTGAAAGATATTTTAAAGACCTATGTGCAATCCCAGGACAGGTTAAAATCCATGTTGCGCTCTTATTAAAATAGGAAGGAGGATTATTTATGGTTTCAATCGAAGCTTTGCTTGAAGAAATAGACGAGAGGATGATCGCAAAAAAGGTGGGCATCCCCAACGATGAAGCACGGATTTCTTTTGCTCTTAAATCAAATACCGTTGACAATTTTGATGAATTTAGCAGAATTATTGGAGATTACTACAACCATCATTTTACACAGTGTGTTTCAAGGGGTGGTGATTTGTCAACATCTGAGGCTGCCGGTCGAGCAAAAGAGATACTGGAACGTGAATATCGCCGCCGCGATGGTGACACTGTGACTGCGTTTAACGATGCCCATGACGGTACCAATGGAGGCTTGAGAGTTGTACTGGACACGATAGCCGAGAGCATCAAGGCCGAATCTGTGGAGCGATATATCCGCGACGTATTCGACCGCCACGTGACACCAAATGAATGGGATGAAAAAGTTGAAATTATACGACAATTCATTAATCAAACCGGCGTAGGCGTTGATTCCTCAATTAACAAAGCTCAACCGGAGCAGTATGCGCAAAACTATCAGGAACTCATCCGCTCTTATGTGAACGGGTTGCAGAGAACATCATCAATCTTTAGAAGACTTTGAAAGGAGCTGTCACTATGCCTGAACTGGATCGCCTGTTAAAACGAATTGACCCTTCAGCCAATTTAGAGCAAAGAGCAAAACAGATAGACAAGGCTATAAATACTTTCAGATTAAACAAAGCTTCAACTGAAAATTGGAACGATTTTGAAACATGTCTGGCAGAGTTTTACTGCCATTTAGAAAATTTGAGCTTAAATAAGAACCGGCAAGCACACCAGGAAATGGATTATGATCGCAGCCGGCGAATGCTGCTTGAAGAATACGGCCCGAGCGGTGAGAAGATCGCATTTGAGATGGCCCAGACGGGGATTGATGGGGGGCTGTATGCTGTGCTCAAAACAATAGCCGGACGATTGGTCAGGTATTATGCACTAAATCAGGTCCGATATTTGGTGGACGAGTTTTGGGATAATTTGAGCTATGATGACAGGATATCAGCGGCTAAACAATATCGTGAA
>PVMK01189274.1_pt1 | contig 12296 bp, 11 predicted proteins | sample 1853481 | NCBI WGS metagenome assembly PVMK01 (sample SAMN08533507, study PRJNA380276) | Marine sediment metagenome, whole genome shotgun sequencing project. | reverse complement strand
GGCGCTGACTGTCGCTGATGCCCGGCTGGCGGCGCGCACCATAGCCGGGTCCCCATTGGTGAAGACGGCGGTTCATGGATGCGACCCCAACTGGGGACGGATCGTCGCCGCCCTGGGCCGCAGCGGTGCCGAGATCGACGGGGCAAGAATAGACCTTTTTCTGAATAACATACGCCTTGTAGCAGGGGGCTCGCCTCATCCCTTCGATGAGGAAGAGGTACGGGTGGTGATGGGGGGGGCTGAAGTGCCCATCAGGGTGTGCCTCAATCTCGGGGACTGCGCGGCGACTGCCTGGGGCTGCGACCTATCGGCAGAATATGTTACCATAAACAGCGAATACACTACATAGCGGAGGTTTCCAGTGGCTCAACAAGAGGTAAAGGTTGATGGTAAGTATTACCCATCTTGTGCTGCTGCGTGCCAAGATTTGGGAATACCTATCGAAGGAGATTCAGCTCACCGTCGGCTTGAACGGTGGAGAAGGTCAAATCCAGGTCATACTATTGAATACATTAGTGTTCACAAGCCAGGCACTCAACCTTTTCTACTCCCGCAACAAACATCGCGGCATGAGGAACTAAAGCAAAAGATGGTCGATATAGGCGATAGGCTGAGATATAACACTAGTACTGAGGAAACATGTGTCGGTTATCGGCATGATGTCCTATGGAAGCCTGGACCATTTAAGCAAGATCCAAGCCATGTTATTGAGATATGTGCAGGTGGCTCATTACCTAAGGATTTTGATGCGTTGAGCGTGGCGAGTAAAGAGCTAGGTACTAAGGGGATTCTAGTTACCGTAGACGATACGGATTATCATAAGGCTCTACGGCGATTCGAGAACCAAAGTGACATCGTGGTGGTAAAGGCAGAGATCATTGATATACTCCATGAATTGATACAGACTGACCTGGAATTTTTGAAGTCAATCTTTATGAGTAATAATAAATGGTGAAGTCTTTGAAAAAACCCATCGTAGTTAAAATCGGCGGCAGCACCTTCGGCAGCGGCGAAACCGTCATAGAGGACCTGGTCGCCCTCCAGAAAGAGGGTAGAAGCCTGGTGGTGCTTCACGGCGGCGCCAATGTATTGACCGAGTGGCTGTCGCGGTTGGACATCGCCACCAGGATAGTCGATGGGCTGAGGGCAACGCCGGACGTCCAGACGCTTCAGGTAGTGGTCGGGGTGCTTTGCGGCACGGTCAATAAGGTGCTTGTGGCATCCATTCAGTCGCGGGGCGGGCGGGCGATGGGCCTGAGCGGCATCGACGGTCGACTCATCGAGGCAAAGGTCAAGAGTGAGGAGCTCGGTCTTGTAGGAGAGGTAGTGAAGATTAACCCCGAGCCTGTCGAGATCCTGCTGAAGGAGGGATATATTCCCGTAGTTGCCCCATTGGGATTTGGGATCGATAAAGAGATGATACTTAATGTCAATGCTGACTCCGCTGCCGGTGCAATTGCCGCCGCCCTTCAGGCGGAGCGGCTGATCCTGCTCACCGATGTCGCCGGTGTTATGGACGGCTCGAAGAAGCTGCTGTCCCGCCTCTCGTCCGGCGAGGCGCGCGAGCTCATCGACTCCGGCATTGCTGCCGGCGGGATGATCCCCAAGCTGGAGGCGTGCCTGACTGCCCTGACCACCGTACCGGTAACCCAGATCATCGATGGCCGGTCGCCTCATGCGCTGGTCGAGGCGATAGCGGGAACAGGAAGCGGGACGACGATTGCCTGAGAGGAAGAAACGATGAGCGACTGGCAGAAACTGGAGCGAAAATACCTGATGAACACTTACAAGCGTATGCCAGTGACACTGGTACGCGGAGAGGGGGCGAGGGTCTGGGACGATGGGGGGAAGGAGTATATCGATTTTGTCGCTGGCGTGGCGGTGAATGCCCTTGGCCACGCGCACCCTGCAATAGTAAATGCCGTATCCGAGCAGGCGCGCATTCTGATTCATACATCAAATCATTTTTATACGGTGCCCCAGATACAACTGGCGGAGCTGCTTATCGAGAACAGCTGCTTTGACAAGGTCTTCTTTTGCAATAGCGGTGCCGAGGCCGCTGAAGGGGCGGTAAAGCTGGCCCGCAGGTACGGCAAGCTTCACTTGAATGGTGCTTATGAGGTAATTACGGCAACGAACTCGTTTCATGGCCGCACCCTGGCGATGGTCGCTGCCACCGGCCAGCCTAAGATGCAGGAGCCCTATACCCCGCTGCCTGAAGGCTTCATCAACGTGGAGTATGATAATATCGATGCTATTAAAAAAGCATCGGGGCGAAAAACCTGCGCCGTGATGCTGGAGGCTATTCAGGGAGAAGGAGGGGTCAACGTTCCACGTGAAGGTTATCTGAAAGAGGTGCGCTCCTGGTGCGATGAACAGGGCATCCTGCTCATCCTGGACGAGATTCAAACCGGGATGGGACGAACGGGGGTGCTCTTTGCTTACCAGCACTATGGCATTGAGCCGGACATTATACCCCTGGCCAAGGGGCTGGGGGGCGGTGTTCCGATCGGTGCCTTCCTGGCAAAGGAGAAGGCCTCCGTCTTTGGCCCCGGGGACCATGGCTCCACCTTTGGTGGCAACCCGCTCGCCTGCTCCGCGGGATACGCTACATTGAAGTATATTCTGGAGCATAATGTCGTGGAGAACTGTCAACAGGTAGGGGATTATTTACAGGCCAGCCTTGAACGATTAAAAGCGAGGTTTGAAAGTGTCGTTGGGGTCAGGGGTCGGGGACTTCTGCTGGCACTGGAGCTATCCAGCGACATCGCCGATATCGTGGTGAAGGCGTGCCTTGAAGATGGCTTGCTGATCAATGCGGTGAAGCCAAATGCCGTTCGCTTCATGCCCCCGCTGATTATAGGCGAGCGCGATGTGGATGAGGCGATGGGCATCCTGGAGAGGGTGCTAGCCCGGGTGGGTAAGGATACGGCCAAATCGCCACAGCCCAAGTAGGGATTCCGGGTTGTGAGCCATGAAAGTTAAAAATGGTGTTACCCGAGACGGAAAAATTTAATCGTGAATACATATAGAGACTGCTGAAAAAGAGGCGCAGGATACTTCCTGCCGGGGGTCTGGGGGTGTCCCCCAGCTTTAATAATCCCCCAAGACTGGGGGATATAGGGGGTTGATCAAGGCTATTCCAGCATTGTCATGTAATATAAGTCGTGGTGTATAAGTTCGAAAAAGAATGTGAGGTTAGAAATGGCAGATAAGGTAGTGCTCGCTTATAGTGGCGGACTTGATACGTCAGTGGCCATCAGGTGGCTCATGGAAAATTATCACATGGATGTCATCGCCCTCATGGTGAATATGGGAAGCGAGCGGGACCTGCCCGCTATCCAGCAGAAGGCGCTTAACACAGGGGCAGTGAAGTCCCTGGTTGTCGATGCCCGCGGGCTTTTTGTCAAGCACTTCGTTTTTCCCGCCCTGAAAGCAGGTGCTCTCTATGAGGGGCAGTATCCGCTGGCGACGGCATTGGCTCGCCCCCTCATCGTAAAACTGATGGTGGATGCTGCCAGGGAGGAGGGCGCTGTGGCGGTGGCTCACGGCTGCACCGGAAAGGGGAACGACCAGGTGAGGTTCGACGTGAGCGTTTTCGCACTTGCCCCTCACCTGAAGATCATTGCCCCGGCCCGGGAGTGGGGGATGACCAGGGAGGAGGAAATCGCCTATGCCAAGAAACACGATATCCCCATCTCTGCCGGGAGCGTATATTCAGCAGATGTGAACCTGTGGGGGAGAAGCATCGAGTGTGGGGATTCTCGAAGATCCCCTGGGCCGAGCCCCCGGAGGAGATCTTCGCCCTGACTCGCTCTTCACAGGCTGCTCCGGACAAGCCCTCTTATGTGGAGATCGGCTTCGAGCGGGGGGTACCCGTAAGCCTTGATGGTAAAAACCTGGATGGTGTCTCATTGATCCAGCAGCTAACCGAGCTGGCCGGCGAGCATGGTGTGGGACGCATCGACCACGTGGAGAATCGGCTGGTGGGCATAAAGTCGCGGGAGATTTACGAGGCGCCTGCAGCTACGGTATTGCTTATCGCTCATAAAGCCCTGGAAGCGATGACCCTCTCCAAAGAGCAACAGCGTTTTAAAGAGAGGGTGGCACTGGAGTATGCCGACCTTGTTTATAATGGGCTGTGGTTCACCGCATATCATCAGGACCTCGCTGCCTATGTCGAAAGCTCGCAGCGTCATGTCACCGGCACGGTGCGGGTGAAGCTATTAAAGGGGAAAGCGACGGTTGTGGGGCGTAAATCGCCCAAGTCGCTTTACAGCTTCGGTCTGGCTACCTACGAAGAGGGCGATGAGTTCGACCAGAGCGCTTCGGTGGGATTCATCCACATCTGGGGGCTGCCGATGAAGACCCAGGCCAAGGTTCAGGGGGTGGAGCAACCGGGAGGGGCGGGGGAGTAGTAGGAGAGAGCGAAAAGAGGGAGGGGAAATGAACCCTATGCGCGACCGTTTCAATAAAGATGTAGATAAGTCGGTAGAAAAGTATACGTCATCCATCTCCTACGATAAGCGCCTGTACAAGCAGGACATCGCCGGCTCCATTGCCCACGCCAGAATGCTGGCAAAGCAGGGCATCATCTCGGATAAGGACGCCGAGCGTATCGTTATGGCGCTCACCTCCATTCGCGAGGAGATCGAGAGTGGCTCTCTCGCTCTGCGCGATGACCTGGAGGACATCCATATGAATATCGAGGCTCGATTGATCGAGAAGATTGGGGATGAAGGCCGGAAATTGCATACCGCCCGCTCCCGCAATGACCAGGTTGCCCTCGACATGCGCCTCTTCGTAAAAGAGGCTATTTCACAGACTATAGTGGGGCCTCCAGGGATTACAAAGCGCTCTTCTCGATGTTGCGGAGGCGAACAGGGACGAAATCATACCGGGTTATACCCACCTGCAACGGGCGCAGCCGGTGCTTTTCGCCCATCACTTGCTGGCCTATTTCGAGATGCTCCAGCGCGATGTGGAGCGGTTCCGTGACTCCCTCAAGCGCACCGACATACTGCCACTGGGGAGCGGTGCGCTGGCCGGCGTGCCCTATCCCATCGATCGCGATTTTCTGGCCAGGGAGCTGGGCTTCAGCCGGATAAGCCAGAACAGCATGGATGCTGTCTCCGACCGCGACTTCATTATCGAGTTCCAGGCTGCGGCGAGCATTACGATGATGCACCTGTCGCGCCTCGCTGAGGAGCTCGTTCTCTGGTCCTCGCAGGAGTTCGGGTTTATCGAGCTTGATGATTCCTATACTACTGGCTCAAGTATCATGCCACAGAAGAAGAACCCGGATGTAGCCGAGCTGGCGCGGGGCAAGACGGGCCGCGTTTACGGCAACCTGATGGCGATGCTGACCATAATGAAGGCCCTGCCACTGACCTATAACCGCGATATGCAGGAGGATAAAGAGGGATTCTTCGATACCGTAGACACCCTTCTTTTCACCATGGAGGTATTTACCGGGATGGTGGCTACACTAACGGTAAAGGGTGAGGTAACTCGCCGTGCTGCCGATGAGGGCTATATGCTGGCCACCGACCTGGCAGACTACCTGGTGGGTAAAGGAGTACCCTTCCGCGAAGCACATGTCATAATGGGCCGATTGGTTCAATATTCGGTAGAGAAGGGAAAGACATTTAGGGATTTGAGCCTTAGTGAGTATAAAAGCTCCTCACAGCTCTTCGAAGAAGACGTGTACAACGTCACTGCTGAGACCTCCATCGCAGCACGGAATGTCCCCGGCGGCACCGCCCCGGAGCAGGTAGCGCAACAACTGGGCTAAGGCGAGAAAAATTCTCCAGGGCGGAGATGGTTAGCAGAGAGATCAAGATAGCCCCCTCCATACTCTCCGCTGATTTCGCCCGCCTCGGCGAGCAGGTTGCTGAGGTGACTGCAGCGGGCGCTGACTATATCCACATCGATGTCATGGACGGGCACTTCGTTCCCCAGATAACCATCGGCCCTCCGGTGGTGGCAGCAATACGTCCCTGTACAAATTTGACCCTCGATGTCCACCTGATGATCGAGAGACCGGAGCGTCAGCTTGAGCAGTTCGCCCGGGCGGGGGCGGACATCCTCACCGTGCACGCTGAGGCTTGCCCCGATCTCAATAAAGTAGTGGAACAAATTAAGGGGCTCGGGGTCAGGGCGGGGGTGTCTCTCAACCCGGCGACCCCGCTCGCCATGATCGAAGAGATTCTTCCCGCCATCGATCTGGCGCTCATGATGACAGTCAACCCTGGATTTGCCGGGCAGGCCTTCATCGAGGAGGTTGTAGATAAGATCGCCCGCCTCAGGCAGATACTGGATGAGAGGGGATTGGCCTGCGAGCTGGAGGTCGATGGGGGCATCTCAGATCAAACAGCGCCCGCAGCGGTCAGGGCAGGAGCGCAGGTGCTGGTGGCGGGTTCGGCGATCTTCAACCGCCGGGAAAGCGTGGGAGATGCGATTGCCAGGCTCAGGGCGAGCCTTGGCGGGTTAACTGACTAGCTTATATTGAGTCCTCAGGCACCTGGTGCAGATATTGACCCGCACCTTTTTACCATCGAGTACTAGCGTCTTCTTCTGGCTATTAACACTCCATTGCCGATTGGTACGCCGCTTGGAGTGGCTAACATTGTGCCCGAACTGAGGTGTCTTACCACATACATCACATTTCCCCGGCATAACATCCCCTTTGACCGAATAATAATTTTACAGTAGAATTGACCAAATAAGGATACCATATATAGGTGCTTTTCGCAACAAGGAACATGATGAGGGTAATAGATGCCTGTAGCGGGCAAGAGCTGGTCGAGATGTTTGGTAGTGCCACGTTGTGGCTGGAGAGAAATGCCGACCAGATAAACTCCCTCAACGTCTTTCCCGTGCCTGATGGCGATACGGGAATAAACATGCTCCTCACCATGCGCTCAGCGGTGGAAGAGGCATCCCGCTCCACAGATAAGAGTGCCTCTGCGGTAGTTCGCGCCATAGCTCACGGTGCCCTCATGGGGGCGCGCGGCAACAGCGGGGTAATCCTTTCCCAGATCCTGCGCGGCCTGGCTACTACCATTGATGAGAAGGACCGTCTCGACGGGGAGCGACCTGGTAGCGGGATTATTGGCAGGCTCTTCGCTTGCCTACAAAGCGGTGAGCCGCCCTGTAGAGGGGACTATACTCACGGTGATCAGGGAGGCCTCCGCTGCGGCTCAGGGGGTTTCCACCACCAACGACCTGTCTACGATCATGGAGGCCACAGCCAGCGCTGCGAGGGATACAGTAGCCAGAACTCCAACACTGCTTGATGTGCTCCGGGAGGCCGGGGTTGTGGATGCCGGAGGATTGGGGCTGTATGTGATCTTCGAAGGGTTTTTACGCTACCTGCGGGGCGAGACGGATGAATTTGAAATCCCGGTACCGATCTTTGACGCACACGTTGGGGCTGGTATCTCCGCAGCCGGGCAAACTTACGGCTATTGCACAGAGTTTATCGTCGAAGGCAGGAATCTCAACCCGAACCAGGTTAGAGAGCGTCTGGAGTCTATGGGGCAGTCCGTACTGGTGGTGGAGGACGAGAATTTGGTGAGGGCCCATGTCCACACCTTAGACCCCGGAGCCGCCCTTAGCTACGCCACTTCAATAGGCACGTTACGCCAGGTGAAAGTGCAAAACATGGATGAGCAGCATGAGGAGTTTGTCGCTCATGAGAAACCGCCCCGGATCGGGATCGCCACCGTGGCAGTGGTTTCAGGTGAGGGGATGGAGGATGTATTTCGAAGCCTGGGGGTCACCGCCGTAGCTGCAGGCGGACAGACAATGAATCCCTCAACGGAGGAGCTTCTAAAGGCGGTGGAATCGGTGCCCTCGGACAAAGTGATTCTCCTGCCTAATAATCCCAATATAGTGCTTGCAGCAGAGCAGGCGTGTGCACTGAGCGCAAAAAGTGTGGCAATAGTGCCTGCAGAAACCATCCCCCAGGGCGTAGCTGCGCTCCTCGCCTTCAATAACGAGGCAGATCTCGAAGCAAATGTCGCGGCCATGAAAGATGCAATGTCGGCGGTACGGACGGTGGAGGTAACCAGGGCGGTGCGCCCTGCAAAGTTCGGTGACCATGTCATAAAAAAGGGGCAGGCTATCGCCTTCCTCGATCGGGAGCTGGTAGGAGTGGGTGATCACATTCCCCGGTTGGTTAATGGAGTTCTTTCCGAAATCGAGCTATCACGGTGCGAGGTCGTTACCGTCTACTATGGTGCCGATACCGGGGACGCTGAGGCACAGGCTATTGCTGAAGCGCTGCGTCGGGAACATCCCCACCTTAATGTGGAAGCGATCCACTCAGGTCAACCCCACTATAACTACATCATTTCCGTAGAGTAATGCACATGGATTTAGCCACGCTTCGAAAGATCTTAGAACTGGAACGAAGCAAAGGCTATGGGGATAGTGCCGTGCTCGGGGGACTGGATCGCTACCTTCAACGCTGGGCCAGTGAACTTCCCCAACACGTACTCCCCTACTAGCTATGCGAGTTTGGACATCGGACAGCGGGAGGAATGGGTGGAAGGCATGCTGCGCTCACTGGACAGAAAGAAAGTTAAGGCTCGAAGCGGGCCAGTCCGTAGCACTAAGAAAGTTAAGGCCCAAAGCGGGCCAGTCCGCAGCGAAAAAAAAGTGGAAGTAAACGAAAACCTGGATGCGCCGATCGACACCATAAAAGGGCTCAGTGACAAGATGTCCCCGAAGTTCCGCAGGCTGGGTGTCGAGACTGTGCGCGATATGCTCTACTTCTTTCCCCGGCGCCACATCGATTACAGCAAGCGTAAAACCATTGCCGAGCTCGGGATCGGCGACGAGCAGACCGTCATCGCAACGGTTTGGCAGGCACAGGTGGCCATCCTCGGAGGGCGGCGTTCTACCGAAGCAATCGTGGGCGATGAGAGCGGCAACATGAGGGTAGTGTGGTTCAATCAACCGTATCTTTCCAGGCAATTACGCACTAACTCGCAACTGGTATTGAGCGGCAAGGTGAGCCTGTACAAGGGAATAAAGGTTTTCCAGTCACCGCAATATGAGCCCCTGACGAGCGAGGATTTGACACATACCGGACGGCTTATCCCGCTCTATCCACTCACCGGTGGGCTAAGCCCCCGTATGGTAAGGAAGCTGGTTAAGGATACGGTGGACCAATGGGCCCCCCGCTTACCTGACTTCCTTCCTGAAGAGGTAAGAGAGCGAGCCAAGCTCCTCGGGCTTCCAGAGGCTATAAGGCAGGCTCACTATCCGGGAGAGCGAGCAGTATAAGCATCGTGCCCGGGAGAGGTTAGCCTTCGATGAGCTGTTCCTCATACAGCTGGGGGTGCTCTCGAGGAGGAGAGATTGGAAGGAGGGCAGCGCGGCGAACCGTATTGAGCCCGATAGCGAGATCCTGAAGATCTTCCTCACCTCCCTCCCCTTTACCCTGACCGGTGCTCAGGCGCGAGTCCTGGAGGAGATACTTGCCGATCTGGCTCAGGAGAGGCCGATGAGCCGGCTGCTTCAGGGGGAGGTGGGCAGTGGGAAGACCGCGGTGGCTACCGCCGCGCTTCTGGCTACGGTAGCCAGCGGCTACCAGGGGGCCTTTATGGCGCCCACGGAGATACTGGCGGAGCAGCATTTCTTTAGTATTTCCGCAATTTTAGCTAAGGCAGGTCACGAAGAGAAGACCGAAGGTAGTTTACGCACCTTCACCTCGCTGCTCCCTCGCCCTATCACACTGGGCTTGCTTATTGGGAGTATGACACAGGGAGAAAAAAAGGCGGTGCGACGGGCCATTTCGCAAGGAATGGTCGATATTATTATTGGCACCCATGCTTTAATTCAGCAGGAGGTTGAGTTTAAGCAGCTGGGGCTTGCTATTGTTGATGAGCAGCACCGCTTCGGCGTTATGCAGCGCACGGCACTGCGCGAGAAGGGGCCAACACCGCATCTTTTAGTGATGACTGCCACCCCCATCCCGCGCAGCCTGGCACTCACACTGTATGGTGATTTAGACCTCTCCGTAATCGATGAGCTTCCCCCGGGGCGGCAGGAAATAAAAACGAAGTGGCTCGATCACGAAAAGCGAGAGCAAGCCTATCGCTTTCTCCGCAAGGAGGTCGGGGAGGGACGCCAGGCCTTCACCATTTGCCCCCTCATTGAGGAGTCCGATTCCATTGATGCCAAGGCAGCGCTCACCGAATATGAGCGGCTCTCCGGGGAGGTGTTCCCCGATCTCAGAGTAGGGCTGGTGCATGGCAGGCTTAAGCCTGCGGACAAGGAGGCGGTGATGCGGAGGTTTCGAGAGGGTGAGCTTGATATTCTGGTGGCCACCCCTGTGGTAGAGGTGGGTATCGATGTCCCCAATGCAACGGTAATGCTTATAGAGAGCGCAGACCGCTTTGGCCTGGCACAGCTTCACCAGTTTCGCGGTCGTGTGGGTAGGGGGGAGCATCAGAGCTACTGTATCCTGATCGCCGAGAGCCCATCACCCGAGGCAAGTGAGCGCCTTGAACTTCTGGAGCATGCACGGGATGGGTTTGAGCTTGCTGAGAAGGATTTGGAGCTGCGGGGGCCCGGGGAGTTCTTTGGCACCAGGCAGAGCGGGCTTCCCGATCTCAAGATGGCGAAGCTTTCAGATATGAAACTCCTCGAGGTTGTCCGCAAAGAGGCAATTGGCCTGTTTAATAAGGATCCCGATCTCTCCCGTCCTCAGCACCAGCTACTTAAACGGGAAGTAGATCGTCTATGGCAGGATGACACTAGTATGGGAGAAGCATGATAAAAGACAAACTGGCAAAACTTCTGGAGAAGGCAGCTATCGAAGCGCAGCGGAGTAATCTGCTTCCGCCCATCGAGTTGCCCGAGATTGTAATGGAGCGCCCCCAGAACCCGGAGCATGGAGATTATGCTTCGACTCTCCCGCTTAAACTGGCGCGGGCGGCAAGGATGGCCCCGCTTGTTATTGCTCAGAACCTCGCCGGCCTGATTCAGTGCCCCGAGGAAATCGAGAGGATCGCGGTAGCGCCCCCGGGCTTCATCAATTTCTCCCTGCGCAGCGATTGGCTCACCACTCAGGTGGAGGCCATTATAAGTGCCGGCAAGGAATATGGGAGTGTCGACCTTGCAGAGGGCACAAGGGTACAACTGGAATTTGTCAGCGTTAATCCCACCGGCCCCCTTCATGTAGGTCATGGCCGGGGCGCCATCCTCGGCAGCACCCTGGCAAATGTGCTGGCTTCATCGGGGTATGAAGTAGCGAAAGAGTACTATATCAACGATGCCGGCAGCCAGATGGATGCCTTCTATCGCTCCCTGCACGCCCGCTATCAGCAGGCGCTGGGGCGGGACGTTGAAATGCCGGCTGAAGGCTATTTCGGCAATTACGTAACCGATATAGCTAACGAGATCATTGCTGAGGAGGGGGAGCGATTCCTCGATAAACCCGCAGAATTAGGCGAGCTAGGTAAGGCGAAGGTCATCGCCACCATTGCCTCCGACCTCGAGAAACTGGGTGTGACCTTCGATGAGTGGTTCAGCGAAAAGAGCCTTTTCGATCAGGGGCAATACAATACTGCTATGTCCATCCTCAATGAGAAAGGCTATACCGTGGAAAAAGAAGGAGCGGTCTGGTTCTCCTCCACCGCCCTCGGCGAGGACAAAGACAATGTGCTGGTGAGGAGCGATGGCTCTCCCACCTATTTCGCTTCAGACCTTGCCTACCACTATAGCAAGCTCATCGAGCGGGGCTTCGATAAGGCGATCGATATATGGGGTGCCGACCACCAGGGGCATGTCTCCCGGATGAAGGCGGTAATCGGCGCTATGGGGATAGACCCGGAGAGGCTCCAGATCATCATCTCTCAGATGGTCACCCTGAAGCGCGGGGATGAAATAGTCCGCCTCTCCAAACGCACCGGGGATATGATCACCCTTCATGATCTCGTGAATGAGGTGGGCGTCGATGCCTGCCGCTTCTTCTTCCTCTCCCGCTCCGCCGATAGCCAGATGGACTTCGATCTGGAGCTGGCGAAGCGCCAGTCGGCGGATAACCCGGTCTACTATGTGCAATATGCCCATGCCCGCATCTGCAGCATCCTGCGCCTGGCTGAAGAGAAGGGTATAGACTACAGCGGGGGGGATGTTTCACTGCTAACCAGCGAACAGGAGCTGGCCCTGATCAGAAAGATGCTCCAGCTGCCAGAGGTAGTGGAACTCATAGCACAGACACTGGAGCCACAACACCTTCCCTACTATGCGATGGACATAGCGACCGTTTTCCACAACTT
>PVMK01128728.1_pt1 | contig 12298 bp, 13 predicted proteins | sample 1853481 | NCBI WGS metagenome assembly PVMK01 (sample SAMN08533507, study PRJNA380276) | Marine sediment metagenome, whole genome shotgun sequencing project. | reverse complement strand
AGTAGAGTTTTCTGTCACAATACAACCAGGATGCTCTGATGAAAAAGTACCCGTAGATTAGCGCAATTTCCTATTGAGGTCAAAATTGTATAGGAACCCTATACAATTTTGACCTCAATAGGAAATTGCGCTAATCTACGGGTACTTTTTCATCAGAGCATCCTGGTTGTATTGTGACAGAAAACTCTACTTTTGACATGTCTACGTTTTGGGGAAGCTTACGGTATGAGTACAGCAAAAAAGCTCAGAGTCATAATCATTGAAGATGATCTAATAGTGTCTGAAATAATAAAAAAGGCGTTGCATGATTTTGGTTGTGATGTGCGCACATTTCAAGACCCTACAGCCTGCACTGTTTTTGGTAACCTTGAGTGTGATTGTCCAGTGGACTCCCCATGTACAGATGCCCTGATTATTGACATGAAGATGCCCAACATGAATGGTCTCGAGCTCTTGAAACTACAACAGAAGCGTGATTGCAAGGCTCTGAATGCAAACAAGGCATTGATGAGTGCTACAATGCCACCTCAACTGCAGGCAGTAGTTAAGGAACTTGGTTGTCATTTTTTCACAAAGCCCTTTAAGGTGTCTGAGCTTAAACAATGGATTGATGAATGTGTAGAGAGGGTAAATGAGAATCATTTATGTTGAGTTTTAGGTTGCTTTTTATATGTTACCGCAATGTTTAAGGGTTCTTTCTTCCTTACATGTCCTCAATGCCAGAGAAAAATAAGGCAGTTCACCAAAGACCTTGACCGAGTTGAGGTATGTGTTTGCCCAAAGTGCGGGACAAGCGTAAAGATCAAAGAGAACCAAAGCAAGAGCTGCAACAACAGTTAATCTTCCAGCATGTTACACTCACGACCCATCCTGCCTGCATAACATGTTCTTGTAAATCACGACTTCTGAGACGAAAAACGGCTTCTTATTGATAGAGGTATTTGAGAAGCTGATTAATCCTCAAAATTATGGCCACTTGGATCAACTCCGGGCGGCCATTTGTTATTCATCAGGGTCAGTGGGGCCTGTAAAGGATTTTGTATTTCTGCCAATCTGATCATCCTGAATCATAATAGGCAAACATATAGGAGACCCTGACATCTATGTCACCAAGTTCTACACCGGGCATAAACTCTTTCTCATTTGATGGGGTTTCTGATAAATTGATCTGTCTAAAAAACGCTACTTTACAACTGTCTACTTGACAAGGAAGCTTACGAGCTCGCCCGCTGAACCTTTCACGATCAGCACAGTCCTCTCGTCAACTCCCAGGATTTTTTGTGACTAAAGAGACCCGTCGGCTGCTGCCGGTACTTAGCCTGATCCTGGCCATGCTTCTCTGGGCCAGCTCCTTTGTCGCTCTCAAGCTTGCCTTTCGTGGTTTCCACCCGATGCAGGTAATCTTTGGCCGGATGTTTATTGCCAGTCTTTGTTTTGCCATCTTCATTCCGTCATTCCGCAAGCTGAACTGGCGTCGACGTGACCTGAAGTACCTTCTGATCATGGCAGGATGCGAACCCTGCCTCTATTTTCTCTTTGAAGCCAAAGCTCTGGAGTTGACCAGTGCTTCTCAGGCCAGCATGATTACTGCTACGTTACCGCTGCTGGTCGCGATCCTGGCTTGGAGACTGCTGAAGGAACATATTCCCCGCCGGACCATGGTAGGATTTGTGCTGGCGATTCTCGGCGCCTGCTGGTTGAGTTTGGCCAGCGACACAAGTGCTTATGCTCCTAACCCATTGCTTGGAAACTTTTGTGAGTTCCTGGCAATGGTCTGTGCTGCCGGCTATACGGTTTCTCTCAAGCATCTTTCCAGCAACTACCCGCCACTTTTTCTGACTGCTTTCCAGGCCTTTATCGGTAGTCTGTTTTTCTTCCCTTTTCTGCTCCTGCCAGAGGTTGGCTTTGCTGCCAACTGGCAAGCAGGCCCCCTTCTGGCGGTTCTCTACCTTGGGACCTTTATCACCTTTGGCGCTTACGGCTGTTACAATTACAGTTTGAGTCGCATTCCGGCCAACCAGGCTGCCGGTTATGTCAACCTGATTCCGGTTTTCGGTGTTCTCCTCGGCATGATTATCCTTGGAGAAACGCTCAACTTGGCACAATGGCTGGCCAGCGGGCTGGTTTTCTGTGGGCTTTGGCTAAGTAGTTGGCGCAAGCCAGCCCTCCGGATACAATCGACTCCATGACACTTTGTGCCCATATCTATCAGGAAAAGCTTAAAAAGGTGTACTGGATAAACGGCGCCAGTTACTCTACAAAACTGTGGCCACCTGGCTGGTTAGCAGAGTAGCCCTTGTAGTGCCGGACTTGCTGGACGAAAAGACGGAGAACCGAGCAGAATGATATAATGTACATGGGTAAACAAATAACCGTTTGCCTGATGTACAACATCGCCCCGTAGTCATCCCCCCCTCCTTGGCTGCGGGGCTTTTTTTAAATGTCAGGGGCTGTAAGAATTTAACAACCGACAAGTCCCCCCAAAAACACAATGTGAGAGGATAAATAGGGAAGAAACTTCACCTCACTGTGATTCTAGAGTAGACTAATCCCATCATGTTCGATGAAATCCATTAGATGGAAAGAATAGAAACACGAGTAACGAATGACAAGACAGTATTCCCTTCTCGTAACATCAATAGAGAGTAAGGGCTATTAACTACGGCCTTCTTAAGAGGGACAAAATGGGGAACACATCAATGGTTTTGATTCTGCGAAATTTAGCATTAATTTTCATTGGACTAACAATGGTTGCCTGCTCCAGCACTGATATGACCGGTTCTTGGACAAATTCTGATTTCAAAGGACCGATTAAGAAAGTTTACGTTGTCGGGATTGCTAAAAGCGAGATGAATCGACGGATATTTGAGGATGCCTTCAGCAATCAATGTTTCAGCAAAGGGGTATCATATGAGGCCAGTTCTAGAGATATCACCTTTTCCAAAGAGGTTAACAAAGGCATTATTGCCAAAAAAATGGCTGAGCGCGGTTGTGATTCCGTCGTGCTGACAAGACTTATCGGGCAACGGAAGGAGACTGTGACTACCTCTGCGTACGATTCCGTGTATTCACCGGGTCCGTATTACGGAGGTTATGGGCGCTACAATCGCCCCGGCCACTACGGAAGTTGGGGGAATTATTACGGTCACCCGTATGCTTTTTCTTATATGCCAACCACAACAACCGAGCGCGTTATCCTGACCGTTGAATCTGTTATGTACGACTTGAAAACCGAACAATTGATATGGTCGGCCCAGTTTGAAACCGCTGTTGAAGGGAGCATCGATAAAATGATTGAAAAGTATGTGCAGGAGGTGGCGAAAGACCTCAAAGGAAAGAAGATTATTTGATTTCTTTCCCTTGAAGTGGCCTAGCAGCCTGTCGGACTATCAGGGCTGAAGCGAAAACTTGGTCGTTTGAGATCAGATTTTAGCTCATTTGAGAGTAATAGCCGTAGCTATTGGTCGAAAAGGAGCTGAAATATGGGCCAAACGAACGAATTTGCAGCCAGTTTATTGATAGCCCGACAGGCTGCTAGGCTCTCGAAATTTTTACAAGTCTCAACTGATAAGACACAAATGGCCTGCCTTTACTGGGTAGGCCATTCTTATATGGCACGACTTCCGAGAAGAGAATCGGCTTCTTATTGATAGAGACATTTGAGGGTTTTTAATCCGCCCTGTTTGTGTTATATTTTAAACACCTCAAATCTGTTATGAGGTCTCTCAAAGGTAAAGGAGGAAGACGGTATGCTAGTCTCTGAGCCACCTGACCATTTAGGAGAAGTCTCATCAAACTGAAAAACAAAAATATTTGGATTGCTGAGGTCTCGTGATCCATCAAAGGTTCCCACGACGGGAACTCTCGCAGAAAGAAGTAAACATAAAACGCCCCAGGAAACTCTGGGGCGTTTTTCTATATATCAGGGTATCTAGTAACTTAGCATTTTGGTTAATTTGAGAGCCCCAGAACAATGTAAGAATATAAATAGGACTAACCCACAAAATGATGGCCACCAGAATCTGCCCGGGTGGCCATTTACTATTTGTCAGGGCCAGTAAGACATCTGCCGGTTCCGAAACCCATTCTGCCAGGCAGGCCCCAAAAGTCACTGCTATAGGGACAATTTTGGGCACTTTTCTGTTTTTAAGTAATGAAAACCGCAGCACAATAAAAATGGCAACAACCTATCCAGCTAAAATTTCCACAAGTTTATCAGTAAGTTATCATTGCTCAGCTTGAAATTCTCAACGCTCTAAAATTGTGGTCTGAAATTTGCTGTAATGAATGGTGACTCTAGACGCCTTTTGGATGTAGGGGACAATGCAGATATTTGCAATTTTAATGGCCAGCATGGGTGTTGTAGTTGCCTTGGTTTATAACTTCTCGTCGTGGTCGGTTTTTTGATCGTCTGCACGCTGGTAATATTGTTGTTTGTGGCTGTCGCTTTTTTGTGGCACAACCTCCGTCAATTTAATTAGAAAAACGAGCCCGATTCAGAGCGAAACGTCTAACGTCAAACAAAAGATATTTAAGACGACAAAAAGATGGCCACCTGGATTAATTCCGAGTGGCCGTTTTTTATTTATCAGGGATTCTGAGAAGCTTGCATTTCTGCCAAACATGCACCCCGAAGCAATGCAGCATGATTTATACGAAAGTCACAACAGAGATCTTGCTGCACTCATTTATCCACCATTGTGAGAAAATTGTGAGACACGTATGTTACAGTGATATCGTATTTCTCTCCGATAAGAGCAAACCCGTAGCAATGCGGGGGCGCAAAGCCTTTGGGTCCCATACCGGGATAGCCTGGCTGCCGAAGAGAGTGTCATGGATTGCAGTTCATTATGACGCCTGTTCTCGGTTTTCGGAGACGGGCGTTTTCTATTTTTGTTCAAATCGGGGGAGGGAAAAATGATTCGCTTTTTGTCTTTTGTTGTGCTGCCCATGCTGACCTGTTTATTTGTTTCAACTCAGTCTCATGCTCTTGCGATTGAAGGGGAAGCCATGTTTACGAGCGTTACTAAAGCTGGGGTGGTGAATACTTCCATCCTCGCCCCAACAACTTTCCTGCTTCTTGGCGTTGGTCTGACAGGTGTGGCCTACTTCGCTCGACGCAGAAAGAAAACATGATCCCCCTCACGTTTGACGCCAACTCCTAGCAAAATTTATGGTCATCGAGATCAACACCAGGTGGCGGGCTTCTTATAAGCCAGGGCTATTGAGACAACATTTAAACACAGATTGGAATCGAGACTTGCCAGACTCAAGACTGGAACAACGTAATAAAAAACGCCTATCAGTTAAGTTCGGATACGATAAGCTGGAACACATCGGCTATTTAAGCGATGTCTCATCTCAAGGCTTCTTCGTGGAATCACGAATAGTCTACAAATCTGGCATTGTACTGAATTGTGAACTTACAACACGCAACGGAGAAACAATTCTGATAGAAGGTAGGGTGCAATGGTCTAAAAAGGGAGCCATGCGTCATAGCCATATAATGAAATCAGGAATGGGCATCTATATCCTAAAGTTTTTGAAAGGCGAAGATGTGTATCTCTCTTTACTCGACTTGCGAGAGGAAAAACGGCTTCTTATTGATAGAGACATTTAAGAGACTGATTATCACGGCCAACAGGGTTCGATCCCTAGTGGCCATTTTCTTATAGGTCAGAATCTGTGAGAGTTTTTTGAGTCGCTTTTGATCTCCTTGTGCTGTGACTAACAATAAAAGCAAGATATGGTGTTATTTGATGACGGTAAAAGGTATTCCACAGATAGAAATACGAAGTGCTGAGAGTGACCAATTCTACTTTGTTTTCAGACTGCCTAGCGATGGGCTGTTTGTAAGTATTTTTTTCAAGAATATGTCAGAGGTTATGGCGGCAGCTGAAAATATCAAAAGGAACTCCACGGAGGATGAGCATTATCTTCGCAACACGACGTCAGCAGAACAAGGCCATTTTATATTTAGAGTAAAGAATAAAAATCCTATTGGTCAAAGCACAAGATACAAGCACACATCGGCCATGGATGTTGGTCTGCAATATATGAAAAAGCAGCTACTAAGCGCAGAGATTGTTGATTTGACGACATAGCTTCGCCTGAACGATTTGCGGTCATTGTCCTTCTCCTGCTGTATTATGTACTGCTACGTTTCTGAGTTTGTGCAAGTTTCACGTAGCAGGTTTGATGTTCTGATTGAGCCTGAACAGGTTGCCCGGGTCATATTTCTCCTTCAACTGGACCAGACGCTGGTAGCCTGCTCCATATGCAGCCACAACCCGATCACCCTCTTCTTCAGTCATGAAGTTGATATAGACACCGCCTGTGGCATATGGCGCAGAGGCGTCAAAGAATTCACGGGCCCAGGCAATACAACGTTTGTCATCTGTTGCGGTTTCCCAGCGTGCGTGCACATTCATAACGAACTGGGCATCGCGTTGCGCATAGGCGGTCGCATCGGCTTCAATCCGACTGGTTTCACCGCCAAGAAGGCCGATGAAGATCTCAGTCTGATCCGATGGCAGCTTGCCAGCATAGTCGATGATTGTCGCAAGAGCCTCGTCACTTAATTGCTTAAAGTTGTGCGACTTCCAGTAGTTTCGCGCGCCCGGTGTCAACAGCGGATCAAAAACTTTCCCCCAGGCTGTGTATGGCATCATGCCGACATGTTCACCATGCGGTGTGCCAAAACCACGCAGCGGCTCAACCAACTCCTGTCCTTCTGATTCTTCTCCGGCATAGAAAAGAGCGAGCACGACAACATCTTGACCGTGCACCTCTTCAGGGAGAAACGGCAACGGAGGCGCCTTGCGCAGAATGACCCAAACGTTCATTTCATCCGGAATCGTGGCAACATAACTACGGTAACTGTTGAGTACATCAGACGCCTGATTTGCCGGGAAGACGATCAACCCGGCAAGGATCTCCGGACCAACAGGATGGAGCTCGAACTCAAAGAGCGTGACAATGCCGAAATTGCCACCGCCGCCACGCAGACCCCAGAACAGGTCCGGGTTTTCAGTTGCACTGGCATGGACCAGCTCTCCGTCAGCAGTAACCATGTCGGCAGAAACCAGGTTGTCTGCAGTCAGTCCATACTTACGAGAGAGCCAGCCGAATCCGCCCCCCAGGGTCAAGCCGGCAACACCGGTGGTTGAATTGATCCCCAAGGGAGTCACCAGGCCAAAGGCCTGGGCTTCGTGGTCAAAATCCCCGAGGCAAACGCCAGGCTCTACGTAGGCGCGTCTTTTCTCAGGATCTATGCGAACGGATTTCAGTTGTGACAAATCGATCATCAAACCATCATCACAAACGGCATTCCCGGCGATATTGTGACCACCGCTGCGTACGGCCAAAAGCAGGTCATGCTGGCTGGCCAGAGAGACCGCCTGCATCACGTCGCTGACACCGGCGCAACGCACAATCATGCCGGGACGCCGGTCGATCATAGCGTTCCATATCTGACGGACCTCATCATAGGAAGGGTCGGCAGGCAAAACAACTTCTCCTCTTATTTGAGCAGCAAAATCAGATATGACGCTATCAGGTAAAATTGCCATTTTCTTGTCCTTTCCGGGTAATTTAAGTAAAAAACCGAGCGTACCGAAAGATTATGTCCTTCGGTAGCTCGGCCATCTGAAAGTGATAGAGAAGTGAGATCCGCCGCTTTCCGTCCCCGCTTTTCAGCGGGTTTGGTTTTGTCGAGACACTGTAGTTTCGATTATAACTCCAGGAGTTACATCGTCAAGTGAGGGTAGCCTAAAGGGGATTATTGATAGCTGCTTCTCTCTTATAAGTCACGATTAGCAGGAATTCCACAAAGGGCACCTGGCAGTGTTCTTGTTTTTATTGTTGCAACTGATTCTCGGTTCGCCTAAGGATTTATAGTAAGACATTTCAACCCGCAGCAGTGTGTGGTTAATATCCTATTCTCCTCCAAAGTTTCTGCGATGTGGGTCGAAAGAACTGTACAAGAGTATCGCCTTGGCATGACCGTTGCGGTAGACATATGACTAAACCACAGCGATTAACGTTGTAATTTGCTACACAATTTGTTACACAAATATGGACCGCAATGCATTCGCGGAGAAGACCTAAATTCGTAATTCCAGGCACTTAGACACAACTGGCGATAGTAAGTAGTATCCCATCTACTCCCGCCAAATGCATACAAGATCTTGTGACGACGTTTAATTAAATATCGGTGTTGATTTATGCAGAATCAGTCAACCAGCGTTCAGCGTTTGGACAATGTTTTTGTCTAAACTGTATTGACACCACGAAGAACAAAGTGTATAAAAACGCCTTGCTTCTGTGTTCTTAGTAACAGTGAAGTAAGATTCCGATCCCCGATAGCTCAGTTGGTAGAGCAGGTGGGCACGAAGATAATACTTAAACTCGCAAGTCCTTGACTTAGCGGGTTTTTTTGTTACTTTTTGTCTACAAACGAGTTTTCTGGCCACACATAGAAAAAGCGAATAAGCTATACTTATCAGTCACTTACCGTTTGTAGCGTTTACACAAATCACCCCTTCAGCTTTTGATTGAAGGTAATATCAGATGAGACTTCCAGCGTAGCTCCACGGGTCGGATGGTACTGGGCACTGAGTCGAAGGCTTTAAATCTTGAGCTTTACATGTCCTTACCAATAAGCTCAAAGAGTTGTTGGTAGTGTATCAGGGTAACTCGAAAGCCTATTCGAATTACAGAGACTTGGAACACCCACCAACCCATCACTAGGGCACGGTCATTTGAGAGACGCATCAGGTATGTTTCTCGCACCATTTCATCTTTGTCAAGGGTTCTGAGAATTGCCAAGGAGAGAGGGTTGCCATCCAACGGGCTGGCGAATGGGGGTTGCAAATCTTCGGGCAAAGAATCTGATTTAGTTGAACCTCCTCTTCAACGTCTCCAAAGGAAGCTCGTGAAAACCCTTCCGATATTCACCTGCAAACTTACCCAAAGGACTAAAGCCATACCGCATAGCCGTTTCAGTAACAGAATGGGTCTCTAAGGAACCTCTTGCTAATTCAGATTGAGCCGCCTCAAAGCGTCTTGCCCGGAGAAATTGCATCGGCGAGGCGCCAAAATATTTCTTGAAACTTCGAGACAAGGTCCGTATCGGCACCCCCGAAACAGTTGCCAGGTCGGCCAAAGAGACTGGTTTTGTGAGATGGCCCAGGAGATATTCTTCAACTCTCTTTATAGCGACGGGTGCAACAGCATGATATTCGTTGCGTGACAGGCCGTTGTAATTTTCCTCAAGTGCCAGTAGGTAGCTAACAATCAGTGCCTCCTCCAACTCTGTTGCGAAAAGAGGATGTTGTAAAGATTTCCCCCCATGGCACAACTCTCCCCAGAGATAGTCTATTAAACGACTGAAACCCGCACCGTGTGGCCCAACGAAATGAAGACTTCTGTTTTGAGTAATCTCTAGCGGATTTCCTTGACTGAGCTTTTCGGAGTATTCCGAAACGACCTTGCGATCAACATTAAAGACCAAGGTGTTGTTGTCCGTTTGGGTCCGGAATTTGAAGTTGTCATGAGGGCTTAATAGGTGTGCGAGTTCCTGAAAATATTTCCATTCGGCCATTAACGTTCGCCTGAAAGCCACGGCCAAGCGGCATTGTCAATGAGACATGCCAGCGGTCCACATCGATATCCACACAAAAAGGCGCGTCGCTTTCGATAGAGAAAAAAGCCAACCTTTTGAACATCGCCAAGTTGAGTTGAATATTTGTCCGGCTTGCTTTGGGCGGTATGATTTTAATTTCATCAGATGCAGGACGAAGCCATTCCTCAAATTGATCCAGAGATTCAGTCCTGCGGGCTAGAAAATAACTATCCATACAATAAACGTATTGGCCATTATGGGATATTGCTGGCCATCCTGTGCATTGTTATTGGCTTTTATACTGTTAGCATTAAATTGTTACTAATTGTATGAAGTTTTACAACTATGTCAAACAAAGCAGTTATGTTGCTTAAAGTGAATAGGCCTTCTGAAGTCAAGAATCTCAGATTTAAGATTAAGGAGAAGCAGATGAAATTATCAAAAATGGTGCTGATGGGTGTAGCCATTACATTTGTGGCAGTGTTTCTTTCTCAATGGGGTCACTTAGATGGCCGCGAAGGGAAAGCGTTAGGGATTATAAGTGAAGCTAATGCAGCAGAGAGCCCAGCAAAAGTGTCGCCGGTCAAGGCGCGTACGCGCGATGTCTACTTCCCTAACAGCGAGGACCTGGGACGAAATGAAATGCGGGTCATTGCCTGCGGGACCGGGATGCCCACTACCAGAGCCAAACAAGCCGCTGCGTGTTTCCTCGTCGAACTCGGCAACGGCGACAAGTTTATCTTCGACATCGGCTCTGGGTCGGCTGAACGCATTTCATCCCTACAAATTCCCTACGATTACCTTGACAAGATTTTCATTGGACACCTGCATGCGGACCATATCGGTTCGCTGGCTGAAATTTTTATCGGCGGGGCACTTATGGGGAGGCAGAAACCGCTTCGGGTCTGGGGACCGAACGGTCGCTCACCCGAACTTGGAACAATGTATGCCGTCCAAAAGATGAAGGAAATGTATACGTGGGACCTTGCCGGTCGTGTGGGTTTGGTCGACTTTCGTGGTTACTCGATTGAGGTCAACGAATTTGATTATAAAGCCGAGAATGCCATCATCTATAAGGAAAACGGAGTAACGATCCGTTCATTTCCCGCGATCCATGCACTCGACGGACCTGTCAGCTTCAGCCTCGAATGGAAAGGGTTGAAATTCGTTTATGGGTCTGACACTTATCCCAATAAATGGTTTATAGAGTACGCCAAAGATGCGGATCTGGTCGTACACGAGTGCTTCGTCGCCGTTCCCGATCTTGTCAAGAAGATGGGCTTCACACCGGAGCAGGCATTGGTGGTCGGCACCCAGATACACACCGCTCCAGAGGCGTTCGGGAAGGTCATGAGCATGATTAAACCGAAACACGCTGTTGCTTATCATTTCTTCAAGGATTTTGACACGACTGCGGCGGTGAACGACCGTATTCGCACCACCTATGACGGGCCGCTGAGCCTTGCTGAAGACTTCATGGTCTGGAACATCACCAAGGACGACATCCGGGTACGGATGGCAGTCGTTGAGGAAGGTACGTGGGCACCGCCATTAGTGACCAAGCCGGAACTTCCAATGAAGGACGACAGTGAAAAATACAGCAAGAAAATGGGCGTTCCAAATGATGCGATGGGTTACTCCGACTTCATCAATGAAGGCCGGTTGGGCGATGTCGATGAGGTGCTGCGCGGTGTCTACAAGGAAGCCAGCGAGGCGCTTGGTAAGACGTTTGAATACCCAACGAAGTAGATAGAACAAGGGGCTGTCCTAGATCACTTGAATATGTCAAGGATAGCCCCTTTTTATAACTCACGATTCATAACAGAGGGGTCTCTACGCAAATGACTAGGGAAAAGTTTTTTCCAATATTGATAGGTATTCTCTTTCTGTTTTTGTTGTCCTCTGGAGTGCTGGCCGCTGAGGAAGGGGCAAGTTCTGGTGCAGCCGCATCTGACCCAACCGCTGCGGTGAGCTATCAGGACGTGAGGTACCGGTACTTCGATCTCGAAAGCGGTGACAAAAACAGCTTCGAGACAGAGGGTGCCTTTATGTTAACTCCACGGTTGAAAATCACCAATGAGCTACATTATCTGGAGACTGACAGTAGCGGGAAATCAGAGCAGGACTTTGAGCAACTCAAGCTCAAGGCCATCTTGTTGACTAACGGTAAGCCGTTTGGTGTCAAGGCGAAGTATGCCTTAGGAGTTGAATGGCAGAAAGACCTCGGCGAGTTCAAAGAAGGTACCGGAACTGGCGCTGATGTCATCGCTCCTCTAGTCGGAATCGGTTGGGTGCCAGACGACAAGAACTTCATTGTCACCCTGTTGCAGTATTACCACTCATATGACACCGACAGCGACCGCAAGGACGATATCCGTGAAACCGGTCCCCGCCTAATCTGGATAAGAAGCATCCCGGACATTAAAGGGTGGTTCAAGGCTGACCTGAAGATGATCATTAACCACGAAGACGATAATGATTTTAGTCAGACATTGGAACTGCAACTGGGAAAAATGTTCTCGTCTAGTGTGGGTGCTTATGCAGAACTCTTGCTTGGTGACGACGTTTTGGATACCAACGCCTATGATATCGGTGGGGGGCTGGGTGTGCGGTTTATGTATTAAATGATATACCGATTTGAAACATTTATAAGGCATAAAAGGGTCACTTGGA
>PVMK01178312.1_pt1 | contig 12299 bp, 10 predicted proteins | sample 1853481 | NCBI WGS metagenome assembly PVMK01 (sample SAMN08533507, study PRJNA380276) | Marine sediment metagenome, whole genome shotgun sequencing project. | reverse complement strand
CTTGTCCGCCGTATAACTATTCAGGAACGACCCTACTATCGCCGTGAACCCGAGCACAACGGAGAGGTTCGTACCCGTCGCGGCAAATTCATGCCACATCAAGCCGAACAGCAGGACGGCGTCAGCATACCGGTCAAGGACGGCGTCAAACCAGCCGCCAAACTCGCTCTGGGACCGTTTCAATCGGGCTATTTCACCATCGCACCCGTCGATGATCGAAGCCAGTTGCGCCAGCACGCCACCAATAGCCAGAGTAGGATAGCCGCTCATAGCCATCATTCCCGCACCAACACAAGACAGCATCCACGAGGCCAGGGAGATCTGGTTGGGTGTTATCGACGTGCGCACCAGATAGTGGCTCAACCACCGGGAAACCGGCCGGTTGAGATGCCGCGCCACCGGCCCGTCCCGGGTCTTAGCGCCCTGGTCGCGCATCAAACGCCGTTCGGCTTCACACAGCGCCTCGGGTGTGTCGACGTCGAGCCATGACAGCCCGGTCACATCAACGGTTTTCGCCCGGCCTTCGCCCGCCAATTCCCGGAGCCCGTCAGAAAGCCCATGTTTGTTATTTGCCGCCGCGCGCTCCAATCCATCAAACAGCCCGGACGTACAAAGCATGACCCCGGTGTCGCTGGCATCCCAATTCTCAAGCGTTTTCTTGATCGCTTGAATGCGTCCGCCATCGATCTTGACCCGGGTGACGTCGTCGAGATCGAAGAGGGCGTCTTTGTCCCGGTCCACGGCAAGGCGCATTTCTCCTAGCCCAGGCGGGTCGTCGGCCAGGGCGCGGGCGATCTTAGGATCGAAGAGATGATCGATCATCACCAGGAAAAAGGGCGACACGCCAGTGCGGCCCTTGGCCGCCAGAGCACTGGCGCCGTTGCCCCGATCCCAGTCTTTGGCGTCAACGAAGTCAATCGCGACGCCGCGCCGTCGGGCAATATCGGAAAAATGCCCCCGAACCATCTCGGCTTCATGACCGAGCGTGACCAGGAACCGCCTGATGCCGGCGTCCAGCAGGGTGCAGACCACCCGTTCGGCGAGGGTTAATCCGAGCACCCTGGTCAAGGGTTTTGGTTGCTTGGTGTGCGGACGAAGCCGCGACCCTAATCCGGCGGCCAAGATCAATGCCATCTCCGGTAGTGCGTTGGTCAAATCAGTATTTTTCAACGTTCAAAACTTCCACTATTTCCTCGCACAGTTCCCAGCTCGCCGCTGCGACCAGACTGACACGGCCGGTCAAGTTGTCCAAAGCCGTTAAAGTTGCACCGTCAAGGCCGACAACCGAACCTCCCGCTTCGATCACTAAATGTGCGGCGGCAAGGTAGCTTTCCGCCGTCAGACGGCCGCGTACGTCCACATGTGCGTCGGTCGCGCCGGCGGCGACCAGGGAGATGGCGCGCGATGCGCAGCCGTAGCAGCGCACGCCTCTGGCGGCGGACATCAGGCGGCCAAGATTCGTCGACGGAGAATGATGGTTGAGTTCGATCGAGATCATGGCCCCGGCGACGTTACGGACCCCGGAAGTTCGGAGGCGTTCCTTTCCACGCCAAGCGCCGGCGCCCTTTAACGCGATCAGCGGCGTGTCCTGCTCAAGCGACCCGACCAGCGCCGCTTCGACCTCATCGGGATGGAGGGGTGAGTCGCTCGCCAACACTGCGCAGGACACGGATGATAACGGCAAACCCCGCGCCCAGTTGTCGGACCCGTCCACCGGATCGAGGACGACACGGCAGCGCGGTGCGCCGGAACCGATTTCCAAGCGCCCACTCTCTTCGGAATCGACAATGACCGATAGATTGAGTTTCCTGAAAACGGCCAAAGCCGCTTCGTTAGCGGCCAGATCGAAGCGTTTAACCGTGTCGCCCTTTGCGTTCTTTGACCCGGTTGACGCACGTTCGGCTTTCGCGACCGCGATCCGAACCTGACGATGGAGCATAAGCAACTGCTCCGCCCAGCGTGAACCCCCGGTCCGAACAGCGTTTCCACCGCTCGGACCAATATTTACAGCCTGATCATCGGCGCTATTCACCAGCGGCGATTTGAGGGCTTCCCTCAGTGCCCTCTCCCTCGGCATGAATCACTTGGATGAATGCATCGGTCAAATCACAGGCCGTTGAATCGCGCATCTGCTTGGGCGGGCTCTTCATGTAGTAGGCGGAGGGGGCCTCCAACGGACCGCCGATACCGCGCTCCAACCCCAGCTTGGCGCAGCGAATCGCATCAATGACCACGCCGGCGCTGTTGGGGGAATCCTGGACCGACATCCTGAGTTCGAGTTCCAGCGGTACGCCGCCAAATCCGCGGCCTTCCATCCGGATGAAGGCGATCTTGTTATCATCCTGCCACGGCACGTAATCGGATGGTCCGATATGGATGTTTTTTGACTCCAGCCGTTCGTCTAATTGCGACTGCACGGATTCCGTCTTGGAAATCTTCTTGGACTTCAGACGGTCGAGGGCCTTCATGTTGAGAAAGTCGGTGTTGCCGCCGGTGTTTAGCTGGTAGGTTCGGTCAAGCTCTACACCCCTGTCCCCAAACAGGCGCGTCAGGGTTCGATGCACAATAGTGGCGCCAACCTGGCTTTTAATATCGTCGCCGACAATGGGAAGGCCGGCGTCACGGAATTTCCCAGCCCAGCTGGCGTCGGATGCGATAAACACCGGAACGCAATTGACCATCCCTACGCCAGCCTCCAGGCAAGCGCGGGCATAGTGGCGAACCGCCGCTTCCGAACCAACCGGCATATAGCAGACGAGAATCTCAGCCTCGGCGTCCTTAAGGGTTTGGACGACATCGACTGGCTCCTCATCAGAGGGGCGGAAAGCCTCGTCATCGGGATAGTCGGCCATGTGCGGCGCCACACCGTCGAGAACCGGTCCCATCTGCACGACGACATCGGATACTGGCAGAGCAGCCTGGAAAATTGTAGTGCAGTTGGGTTTGCAGAAAATCGCTTCTTCCACCCGCTTGCCGACCTTGCGCCGATCAATATCAAAGGCGGCCACGATTTCGATGTCGCTTGGCCCCCAATCACCGAGCCGGGCATGCATGAGGCCGGCAAACGCGCCCTCATTCTGGCCCCTGTAATATTCCAGACCCTGGATAAGTGAACTCGCGCAATTGCCGACCCCGGCGATGGCAACCCTGATTTTTCTCATGCAAAAACTCTCCTCATAATGTTGCCCACTAACCAGCGCCTCACATCGAGGCGTCAATACGGGCACAAGACAGCGCAACACCAAAACCGGCGCAAACGCGTGACGGCGTTTTGTTCGAAGACACAACTGCAATCGTTCAAACGCCCGGGCAGCCAATCGAGAGATTGCGTTGCCGACGTTTCGCTCCGCGATCGAAATCCACAGAGGAGTTCAACTTGACCACTGCGCGCTTAACCATGCAGCCCAATGGTTCAATTGCTGTTTTTGAAAGCCGTTGTGACAAAGGGAGTTTGGTACCCTTATGGTCGGAATCTACTCTTTTCTCCTGGGAACGGCAAGGGCTTGAGGCAAGTTCTAAAATGCCATGAATAAGGATTTGTTGCATCGTTGAATAAATCCAATGAGGCGCTTCATCGTCAGCAGCTCGCGTTTTGTGTGAAGGAACCAAAGAGCTCAGATCAGCTTCTCGTTCGAACATTTTTATATAAATAAAGTCATCTTTCCAATTTCCTCCAAGATAAGCCTGAATGCGCTATCTGGCGACCGGCATAGTGTTCGATATCGCTTCACGAAGGGGAGCCAAATCTCAGAAAGGCCGTTGGAGACATCTCCGGCGGTCTTTCGCCTTGCGTCGATCGACGTGGTTTTCGCAATGATATAAAATGGTGTCATAAATTCGCGGTCAATTCACCGTCCCGCCAAGAGCAGTTCGAAACCAAGAAATTGAGAAGCCGCCGTTTTTCGCGCGCATTCTGATTCGCGAAAAGCCGTTGGGCATTCTGCGCTAGTTCGATAAGGCGCATGCCGTCTTCGAGGTATGATTGGTCGGCGCTCTGATGCCGCTCGATGTCCCGCAGGCAGTGCTTCTGCTCGCCGAGCAGCCAGTTGTGCAGGCCTGTGAAGGGCTCCGGGTCCTCGGCCATGCCACCCACCAGGGGCTTGGCGATCTGCAGGCCGGTCATGTGCGCGACGATCAGAGTCTCGAGGCCCCACTCGCTGGTATCGCTCGTCATGCCGGAACCTCAAGGCCTAGTAGCTGTTCGATCAACCCGATCAGCGGTATGAAGGGCTGCCTGTTCACGACCCAATTGCGCCCCCAAACCTCAGGAGGGAACAGCGGTTGGCTGTGGGCCTTCACCAGCCGCTCCCAATCCTCGTGACTGGCAAACGGCTGCCCCCGGTCGATCATTTCGCCCGCCTTCAAAAACCCGAGTTAGACCAGCACCACGGGGATGCCGAGTGCGGCCAGTTTCCAGGACCAGGCAAACCGGCTCGACATCTGGTAGTGGGTGTCGCGGGCAATCCGCCAGGGCAGCGACGTTGCCTCGCTCAAGCCGGAACAGGCCGAGCGAATGGCCGCGGCAATGGTTTCGTGGCTCGCCCTGCGGTCGTCGGACGCAGCCACCCGCAACGGCCTGCCCGCCTCTTCCTTCTTCAGTTCCTCGTCATGGGCCTTGGCCTCGACGAGGAGCAGGCCGGGCCGGTCGTTGATCGTGCAGGTGCTGGCGATATCGAAGTTCGGCGTCCGCGCGCCCTGGCTCGCCGGAGCCAGCCACCGGGCGCCGAGTTGCGCTCCGATACTGGGTTCGACCAGACGCGGCGCCCGGTGCAGCTGCGCCTCCTCGGGCTCGTCGAATCCCTGGGGCATCCAGCGATCGTCGGCGGAGACGCGCGCGAATATCGCGGCCAGGGAGGTCAGTCGTGCGGCGGCTTTCCAAGGCTTTCGGACGGCGTCGCGCGCTCCTTGGTATAAGTCGAGGTCGGACGTCGCCGGGCCGGAGCGGAGCGGAGATCGCCGCTTCACCGCTTTAACCGCCCGGAAAGGCCTGGTGGCGCATAATTCGGCTCTTCTCGCCGGGCGGTTGCGAGGCGAGGAACCAGGCCGGTGCCGACCAAGCCGGACAAGTTACGGGAGATCAGCACCATGAAAGGCTGCCGCAGATGCACCTATTGGCAGGGCACCGGTCAGCAACTCGACCGCGACGACCCGGCCATTGTGGGAAAGAAGGTCGAATTCGGGCTCTGTCGCCGCTATGCGCCCAAGCCCGGCACGAGCACAACCGGCACCGGCACATCCGGCACCGGCACAAACGGAAGCGACCTGGAGAATGGTGACGATAGCCTTTGGCCCCAAGTTGCGTCCGACGAATGGTGCGGCGAGTGGCAGCCGGACGCCTATTGATCCGGTGTGACGCCAAAGCGGCGCCAAGCCGCACCTTGTTCATATTTTATTTTCGAACCTCTCGGGGCGCGGTATCCTGCGCGCGAATTTGCCGCTCCCTATAACGTACGCGCGATCTTCCGATATGAACGACTACAGCGCCCCTCTCGCCGACATGCGCTTCGCCCTCGATGAGGCAGCAGGCCTTTCGGACCTCGCCGCCTTGCCCGCCTTCGAGTCGGTCGAACCGGACCTGGTGGACGCCATACTCCAGGAAGCCGGAAAACTGGCCAGCGAGGTCTTGGCGCCAATCAACCAGCCCGGCGACAGGGACGGCTGTGTTTTCGAGAATGGCGTGGTGCGCATGCCGGCGGGCTTTCAAGCGGCCTACGACGAGCTGGTCGCGGGCGGCTGGATCTCGCTGCCGTTTGATCCGGCCTATGGCGGCCAGGGCCTGCCTTGGACAATCGCCATGGCCGTCCAGGAGACCTGGCACGCCGCCAATATGAGCTTCGGACTGACGCCGCTGCTTACCCAGGGGGCGGCGGAGCTGTTGCAAGCCCATGGCACAGCAGACCAAAAGGACACCTATCTCGGCAAGCTGATTTCCGGCGCCTGGTCCGGCACCATGAACCTGACGGAGCCCCAGGCCGGGTCCGATCTAGGCGCCATCAAAGCCAGTGCCCGGCGCGACGATGCGAATGCCAGCGAGGCATACCGCATCACCGGCCAGAAGATCTTCATCACCTACGGCGAACACGAACTGGCGGAAAATATCGTCCACATGGTGCTCGCGCGCTCGCCTGAGGGCCCGCCCGGGACCAAGGGCCTGTCGCTCTTCATCGTGCCCAAGTTCCTGCCCGACGAAAACGGCAATCCCGGCCGGCGCAACGACCTGCGGTGTGTCTCGATCGAGAGCAAGCTGGGCATCCATGCCTCGCCCACCTGCGTCATGTCCTACGGCGACGACGGGGGCGCGCTCGGCTACCTACTCGGCGAGGAAAACCGGGGCCTCGCCGGCATGTTCACCATGATGAACAATGCCCGCCTCGCCGTCGGCACCCAGGGCCTGGGCATCGCGGAACGGGCTTATCAGCAGGCGCTCGCCTATGCCCGCGAGCGGATTCAAAGCCGGGCGCTGGACGACCCCGAGGGCGGTCCCGCCGCGATCATCCGGCATCCCGACGTGCGCCGCAATCTTGCGACCATGAAGGCGCTGACCGAGGCCATGCGCGCCCTCATCTACTATACCGCCGGCCAGCTCGACCGCGCCAAGTCGGCGCCGGACGAGGCTGTACGGGACCAGTCCCAGGCCCGGCTGGAGCTTATGACTCCCGTCGCCAAGGCCTGGTGTACGGATCGCGGCGTCGAGGTTGCCTCCCTCGGCGTTCAGGTGCACGGCGGCATGGGCTTCATCGAAGAAACCGGCGCCGCTCAGCATTTTCGGGATTCGCGCATCAATCCGATCTACGAAGGCACCAACGGCATCCAGGCGCTCGATCTGGCAACCCGCAAGCTGTCGCGGGATGGCGGCGCGGCGGTGCGCGAGCTGATCGCCGACATCAAGGCGACAGACGAGTCCCTGCAACGCTCGCCCGATTCCGACCTCAAGGCGACCGGCGGCGCCCTCGGCGAGGCGCGCTTCGTGCTCGATGCCGCAACCGACTGGCTGGCCGGAACACTCACCGGCGATCTGTCTAAGGCCGCCGCGGTTGCTACCCCCTACCTCAATCTCTTCGGCACTGTGGCAGGCGGCTGGCAGATCGGCCGCGAGGCGCTCGCCGCCCGGGCGCGGCTGGATGCCGGAAGCGATGATGCGCGTTTCCTCACGGCCAAGATAAAGACGGCCCGTTTCTACGCCGAGAACCTGCTGCCGCAGGCCGCCGCCGAGGCCGTTGTGGTGATGACCGGGGCCGAGAGCACACTCGCCCTGGCGGACGAAGACTTCTGAGGCACGGCCCAAGCGATCGCAAAGAGAAAGCCCCCGGCGAAATCGGGAGGACAACGCCGGGGGCAGGATGTGATGCCTCTGAGGTCGAGATCGGGGTACGGATCTGACAAGCCCAACATACGTGCGCCGGGTGGTTGCCACTTTGATCTATGTCAAAACGCAAAGCCTTTTTCGTATTGGCCAGGCGATTGATCTTCGGCCGGGCCCCTCTCACGATGTCTGTGGTTTATGATCCGCTAATACCAAGGAGCGCTGATAATGACCACGCCGAACCATCTGCTGGCCATCGACCAAGGCACGACGAGCACGCGGGCCATGGTTTTCGACCGCGAATGCCGGCCGACCGGCCAGGCGCAGAAAGAGTTTCCGCAGCACTTTCCGCGGCCCGGCTGGGTCGAGCACGAGCCGGAAGACATCTGGCGCGAAACCTGTTCCGTGGTCGAGGGCGCGCTCGCCGAGGCCGGCATCGCGGCGGGCCAGGTGGCGGCGATCGGCATCACCAACCAGCGCGAGACGAGCCTGCTGTGGGACCGGGAAAGCGGCGAAGCCCTCCACAGGGCGATCGTCTGGCAGGACCGGCGCACCGCCGATCTCTGCGACCGCCTGCGCCGCGACGGACAGGAGCCACTGGTGCAAGCGCGGACCGGCTTGCTTCTCGATCCCTATTTCTCGGCCACCAAGATCGCCTGGATGCTCGACCAGGTTCCCGAAGCCCGAGCGCGGGCCGAACGGGGCGAGATCGCCTTCGGCACCGTAGACTCGTTCCTGCTGTGGCGCCTTACCGGTGGCCGGGTGCACGCGACCGACGCGACCAACGCCGCGCGGACCATGATCTTCGATATCCACCGCCAGGCCTGGGACCAGGAGCTGCTGGACCTGTTCGGCATTCCGGCGGCCATTCTGCCGGAAGTGCGCGACAGCAATGCCGACTTCGGCGCTACGCCCGCCGGGCTGTTCGGCGCACCCCTGCCGATCACCGGAATCGTGGGCGACCAGCAGGCGGCAACCGTCGGGCAAGCCTGCTTCACCCCCGGCATGACCAAGTCGACCTACGGTACGGGCTGCTTCGCCCTTATGAACACCGGTGGCGAGGCCGTGACCTCCACCAACCGCCTGCTCACCACGATCGCCTACCGCCTGTCGGGCGAAACGACCTATGCCCTCGAAGGCTCAATCTTCGCCGCCGGGGCCACCATTCAGTGGCTGCGCGACGGGCTCAAAGTTATCGCCGCGGCGACGGAGAGCGAATCCCTGGCGCGAGAAGCGGACCCCGAGCAGGCGGTCTATCTCGTCCCCGCCTTCACCGGGCTCGGCGCACCTTATTGGGACGCTCATGCCCGCGGCGCCATCCTCGGCCTGACCCGCGCCAGCGGCCCGGCCGAGATCGCCAGCGCCGCGCTCGATGCGGTCTGCTACCAGACACGCGACTTGCTGCAGGCCATGACCGCCGACGGCGCCCAGCCGCCCAACACGCTGCGTGTCGACGGCGGCATGGTCGCCAACGACTGGCTGATGCAGCGCCTCGCCGACCTCAATGGCTGCACGGTGGAGCGGCCGGTGGTGGCCGAGACCACGGCTCTCGGCGCGGCGGCCCTGGCCGGCCTGGGCGTTGGCCTGATGAGCAGCCTGGATGAGATCTCCGGCGCACTGGCGGTCGGCCGGCAATTCGTGCCGGTCATGGCCGCCGACGAACGCGACCGCCGCTACGCCGGCTGGCAGGACGCCGTCGCGCGCGTGCGGACCGGCGACTAGCGGCGAGATGTCCCAAGGAACGTATCTACACCAGGACCGACAGCAGGGCGAAGGCGCCGAAGCCAGAGATGACCATACCGGACAGGCGCTGGATCCAGATCCTCTGCCGGTCTCCCATGCGGCTGCTGAGCAGCGCCGTCGCCGCCGCAAGGCTCGAGCCACCAGACCGCAGAGCCCAGGAAGACCCCGACCACCAGGATCGCCGCGCCGGTGTGGTTTCCAGATCGCGTGCCCAGCCCACCGCGGCGAAAAACGCCAGAAAGCCCAAGATCGTCGCCGGATTCGCCAGGGTCAGCAGGAAGGAAGATCCGAAATACCCTGCGCGCCGCGTCCTACGCTGTCGGCCAGCGGGTTTGAGCGGTGGCCCGGCGAAGCCTCGTTCGCCGCGAATTCCCGCTGTTTGCGGTCGGCGAGGAACAGAGTGCGCAATCCGATCAGGCAGAGCGCCAGCCCGCCAACGACCCGCAGCACGGTATCCTGCTCCGACAGAGCCACGGCGACCTGCATCAGGCCGAACGCCGCCACGGCACCGTAAACCGCATCGGCCGTCGCCGCTCCGAGTCCTGTGGCAAGCCCGATAACCGCGCCGTATTCCAAGGTGCGGCTGATGCACAGGAACCCGATCGGACCAACCGGCGCGGCGATCACCAGACCGATCACGATGCCCTTGATGAACAGCTCCATAGATCCCATGGACCGGCCGGTGTCTCGCCCGCGCTATTTTCTCGTCCGCCCGAACGCCATTGGGGGCTTTCTCGTACAGCTATGACCTAGAGGTCGCCACCAAGCGCCTCACGCGACTTCGGCTCCATCCGGCCGCGCCGGACCGCGACTCGAAGAAGACATCATTCATGCATCGCATGGCTTCGATCGGAGAGGCAACAGGATAGGAGTCGACGTCTTGCCGTGCCAGAGGTTGTTCACGTCGTCGCCGGGGACCCCGGCCCGCAGTGAAATGGGTCAATATCCACGCCCTTTGGTATTAGTCATTCAATCGGATTCGGCCCCGTTGAACCGGGCTGGATGGCTCTGGATAAGATGAAGTCGATCGGATGGGGTGGATTGACTTTGTCTACCTCACCTGCGCGCCCAGTCGCCCGAGACGATGTCGCGGTAGTCGGCCGGCTCGTAAGGTTCGATGACCTCCTTGAGCGGTGCCCAGAGGCCGCGCTTGCGCAAGGGGTTGGCGCCGAAATCGCGCAGAAGCTCATCGTGATAATGCTGCATGTGTAGGATCAGGCGGGCGCCGCGCGATGCACTGAACGGCATGCAGGCGCGTTTCCAGGCCTTCATATCCTCGATCTCCCTCAGCATGGCCTCGCTGTCGGGAAGCCAGTGCCGCCCGGCGATCAACTCGGCTAACCAGCGCGCCTGCAGACTGTAGGTCAACACGCTGCAGATGGTCGCGGCGCGGCCGACGAACACCAGATTCGGTGCATTGGGTTGAAGCATGTGGCGGTAGAGATAGAGGCCGTCGTCCTCGAAGCCCAGGGCCTGGCGCAGGTCGTCCGGCAGGAAGGCAAATCCGGTTCGCCAGCCAGTACCGAGGACCAGTAGATCGATTTCCAACTGCCGGCCGTTCGCCAGTTTCGGGCCTGCCGGATTGAACTCTTCGATCGTGCTGCGGTGGGCGCGAATCCGTCCCTGGCCGATTGCTCGGTAGAGCGCCGGGCGTGGCAGCATGGTCGATTCGCCGAAGGCGTCGATGTCGACCGGCTTCGCCGGCACCAGGTTGTCGCCGCCCTCGATTTTGCGTCCCAGACCGTGCTGCACGCGCATAAGAATCTCGACCAGACGCCACCACAGCCAAACCAGCGGTCTGCCGAGGCCATGCACGGCGCGCTCGAACGGTGACGGACGCAAATAGAACGGAATCAGCGTGCTGGTCATGCGGTTCACCATGCCCCACTTGAATGGCAGAATGCCGGCCAGCTTACGCGGCACCGGCCAATGGGGTTCGCGCACTATGAGATGCGTTTCCTTGGCGACCTCCTGCGATTCCAGGGCCGCGTCGGTCGCGCTCTTGCCGAAACCCAAGACCGCCACGCGTTTGCCTTCGAGCGGCGCGCGCGATTTCAATTGCGAGATGTGCAGGATCTCGCCACGAAACGCTTCCTGGCCGGGGAACTCGGGTTGGTAAGGTTCGTTGGAATAGAGCCCGACGCAGACCACGAGCAGGTCGAAGTCGTGCTGGCGCTCGCCCTCCTTGCCGCTGACCGTCAACGACCAGCCGGGCTTTCCGTCCTCTCGTGACCGAACAGCCGTGACATCGCTATCCAGGCGGATATGCGGCGTAAGGCCGAAGTGTTCGGCATAGTCTTCCAGGTATTGCTGAAAAAGGGGTCCGGGCGTGAAGTTCGGTGTGCTTTCGGGCAAAGGCCAGTCCGGATACTCGTAGAGTTCCTTCTGCACCTGGACGCCGAAATTGATGTAGCCGTCGGCCCAGACCCCGCCGAGTGCGCCGTTACGCTCGAACAAGGTGCAGTCGAGGCCCTCAGCCATCAAGGTCTTGGCCGTAACCAACCCTGCAACGCCGGCACCGATGATGCCGACCGTCTTGACCCCCGTCAGGTCCATTCCTGCGCGTCCCCCTCGATCACGCGGACTGGCCGCAAGCCACCTTGCTCCTCGCTATGGCTCTGAGGGCCGATTAGCGTCCGGTTACGGGCCTGCCCCCCCCCCCGTGCGCCCCAGCCTCGCGGCGGCGCTGCAGAAGACCGACCAGCCCATGGGCGATCACCCCGACGATCCAAAGCACCAGGACGTAAGTGCCGAAGAGCGTCCAAAGCCCTACCGCCCAGACGCCCCGGTATATCGCTGTGCTGCGCCCTTCGGATTCACGGCCTGACACGCGCCACAGATAAATGGCGTGCGCCAGGCCGATGGCAGCGCCCGAGATCTCGACGCCATCTGAATCATCCCGCCGCGCTCGGCCTCACTGACGAAAATCTTCGGCTTGGCCGGCCCCAGAAGGCCCAATCGGTAAGATCACGCTCCACGGCGCGCTGAGGGGCAAAGAAAAACCCCGCCGTTCGCGCGACGGAGCTAGTCGAGGGTCGTTATGAGATCAGATAGGACAACCTCGCCCAAACTGTTCAGCGGCGCTGACCATATCGGCTGGGAGTTCCGCTAAACGGACCCAGATTCTAGACGATGACGCACGCCAATGCGCCTACCATGATCGGCGATGAGCTTACTCCTATGGGTCGGGACAATCTCGGGCGCTGCCATCGGCTTGGCGCACGCCATTTATCTGTGGCGCGTGTCAGGCCGT
>PVMK01155360.1_pt1 | contig 12299 bp, 12 predicted proteins | sample 1853481 | NCBI WGS metagenome assembly PVMK01 (sample SAMN08533507, study PRJNA380276) | Marine sediment metagenome, whole genome shotgun sequencing project. | reverse complement strand
AGATCGAGCGCGTGTGGCTCGGCACGAGATGCGTCGGCCGCAGTGCGCGCATCTTGTCGATGCTGTACGCCCAGGCAAGAACATCCCGATAGAGCGTTCCGCGGATGGAGTAGAGGTTGGGGAAGGCCTTGTAGATGTTGTCTCCTGGCAGCAAGACTCCGCGCTCCGGAAGCCAGACGAAAAGCTGGTCATTCGTCTCGCCTGGCGCGTGCACTAGGTGAACCTTCACACCGCAGATTTCCGTTTCAAGCTCGTCCGAGAAAGTCTTGTTCGGACGAATGAGCCCGATTGTCATGTTCGGATCCAGCGTCTCCACGAACGGACCGAGCCCGACGTTCTCCATCTGATCTGGACCCAGGTCGCGAAGGTAGCTCCCAAACATGCGCGCACTTCGTTTCCGGAGCACCGGCCGAAGGACGTTCGCGAATCGATTGATGTAGTAGTTCGTCGTGTCGTGCGCGTAGACGTCGATCTTGCCGTCAGGCGCGAAGGCGAGCCCTCCCATCACATGATCGGCATGGTTGTGCGTGTAGATCAACGCCTCGATGGGCTTCTGCGTGATCTTGTCGAACTCTGCCTTCACTTCCTTGGCGGTTTCCATCGAGCCCATCACGTCGACGATGAACACGCACTCGTCGCCCTCGACCATGATCGAGTTCGCGATGCCAAAGCCGACAGCCTGGTAGACTCCGTCGGTGACGGTGTAGACGTTCCGCTGAAACTCATCGCTCAAGAGCTCGAGCGCGGCGCTCACGTCGCTGTCGACAGCAACCGACTCCGGTTCTGCCTTCTGCGGCTGTCGACAAGCGACGAGCAGGCACATCGACGCCACGGCAAGTATTCGGAACAGCATGCGCGCTATGGTGCCATGGATTAGGCCACATCGTGGCCTCCGTCCGCCTGGGCGGGCTCTCGGACAGAGGAATCGATCGACGGATCGTTTTCAGCAGGTGAGGCGAGCACCCTTCCGTGTCATCGTGGCCGCTCCCGCCATGAATGAGACTAAACTGCTAGAGCCTGCCCAGGCGCTCCGATTGCTGCTGCAAGCGCTCGGAGGCCGGATCTCGATTCCCCTCTCGGAGATACGCGGCCGGCTGGCGCAACTGTCCAAGAAGGTCACGCTCGAGATCGAGCCGGTAAGCCCGGGTCTGCGCATCCGGGGTGAGGCGCACGCGCTCGGGGCACCGATCCGCTTCGGAGCCCGCATTGACGCCAGCGGCGTCGACATCGAAGGCGAGCGTCGCACGATCCGAATCCGCCTGAGCGAGGTCGAGCTTGCGACCAGCGAAGATGCCCCCGGCCCGCTTGCCGACGCCATTCGCAACGGGATGATCGACACGGACAACCCCGCGACGTTGATCGGCAACATGATCTCCTTGCCGGACGCGATCGTCGAGGCCAGCGGGCAGGATGTCGTGATCGATCTAATGCGGATTGCACCGATTCAGCGAGATGAAATGCTGCGCGCGGCGCTCGCGGCGGCGACGAGCTATCTGTGCGTCAAGGGTATTCGCGTTTCCGGCGATGCAATCGAGCTCCAGCTCGGGCTACTGCCCGGAGGACCCAAGGAAGCAGCGCTCAGCACCGCGCGTGCCGTGCTCACTCCGGCAGTTCGCTTCCTGTGGCCGGAAGGAAGAGGACGATGAGCAGCGTCAAACGATGGAACCCACTTGGCGGGGCCTCTTTCACGTCGCGCGAGCAGGAGTTTCACGAGATCGCGATCCGCGGCGTCGATGGCTACGACAACTTCGGCGACCCGAGTTACCTCGAGGGGCTCCGGCGACTGCTCTACTCCTATGACCACGAGGCGCGTTTGCACCAGGTGGGCAAGCTGACTGCCGTCTATCAAACGGTGGGCTTGCTCGCGAGCAGGCTGCACACCGAACGCTGGTTCGAGATGCAGCCCGACTCCGCCAACATCGCGATCGAACGTCCGATCATCATCACCGGCATGGTGCGCACCGGCAGCACCGCCCTCCACTACCTGATGGGCGCAAACCCGGACATGCAGTGCCTGCAATATTGGCTCGCTTTGCATCCGCAACCTCGCCCTCCTCGCACTACCTGGGATGCCGCCACCGACTTCCAACACGCACGCATCGAGCTCGACATGATGTATCGGGCAGGCAAGAGCATGCTGGAAGCGATTCATCACATGACCGCTGGGGGGCCAGATGAGTCGGGTCGCATCCTCGCACAGAACTTCAGCGATGACCGTTTCGAAGTCGTATCGACAGTGCCGACCTACTCGGACTGGTACATCAACACCATCCACCGCGAGACCTATGCGCGGCACAAACGGATCATGCAGTTGATAGGCTCCTACGATCCCGGCAAGCGCTGGCTCTTCAAATACCCGGTGCACATGCGAAATCTGGAGGCGTTGCTCGACGCCTATCCTGACGCATGCATCATTTGGACGCATCGCGACCCCGCGGAGGTCTTGCCGTCGTACGTCAGCCTCTGCGCGCACTTCCGCTCCCTTTTCGAGAAAGAACCGGATCGCCCGCGCATCGCCCTCGAGCAAAAGGAAGCGTGGGCCCGCGCTGTCGAGAATGGGATGCGGCTGCGCAAAGGGCGCGAGCATCAGTTTCACGACATCTACTTCAACGACTTCATGGCCGACCCCATCGGGGAAGTCGCCAAGGCGTACGAGCATTTTGACCAGCCATTTTCGGAGCGTGCCAAGGCGGCGCTCACGGCGTGGCGGGAAACAAACAAGCCAGGCCAGTTTGGGACGCACAACTACACCCGCGACGACTTCGGGCAGTCCAGGGCGCAGGTGCACGAACGCTATGCAGCCTACTTGGAACAGTTCCCTCGGGTCCTCGAGAAGAGGAACAAGAAGCGGAGCGCGGCATGATCGAGCGAACTCAGAAAGAACGCGAGCTCATCGCGGACGCCGAGCGCATCTTTCCTACGTCCACGCGCTGCCTCACGTTCGACGAAGATCTCAATTTCTGCGTCGGGAGGGCCAAGGGAAGCCACCTCTGGGATGTCAGCGGGAACGAATACATCGACACCTGCTCGGCTCGGGGCCACACGTGCTCGGACACGCGCACCCCGCCGTTCTGGAGGCGCTCCGGACGGTCCCCGAGAATGGAACCTCCTTCTTGATCGTCAACGAGAACGCGGTCGCACTCGGCAAGAAAATCATCGAGCACGTGCCCTGCGCGGAGATGGTGAGCCTGCACAGTAGCGGTAGCGAGGCGACGTTCTTTGCCTTGCGGTTGGCGCGTGTGTACCGCAGGCGCGACAAAATCCTGAAGTTCGAAGGCGCGTACCACGGGATGCACGACTACGCGATGATGAGCAATCAGTGGACGATGGGTTCGCCGCCATTCCCGCAGGCGGTTCCAAATACGCATGGCATCCCGCGCGTGCTGACCGACGAGGTTCTGATCGCGCCCGTTCAACGATCTAGAGGCCACCGCCGCGATCATTTCCAAACACCAGGACGAGCTTGCGGGCGTGATCATCGAACCCGTACAGCGCACGTTCGAACCCAAGCCAGGGCTTGCTCCCAGGCGTGCGCGAGATCACGGCGAACTTCGACATTCCGTTGATCTTCGACGAAGTGGTTACCGGTTTTCGCATGGGACTCGGCGGGGCACAGGAGGTGTACGGTGTGACGCCAGATCTGTGCGCGCTCGGGAAGGCGATCAGCGGCGGCCTTCCGCTCGGCGTTCTGTGCGGCCGCGAGGACATCATGGCGATTGCGAACCCGAAGCGGCGCTTGCAGATGCTGCCGTACTCGATGCAAACGGGGACGTTCTCGTCGAACCCCGTCTGCACGAGCGTGGCGTGCGCCGTCATCTCCGAGCTCGAGAAACCCGGGGTCTACGAGCGCCTGGAGGAGGTCGGAACGAGGGTCAGTACAGGCCTTCGCGATGCGATTGCGCACGCCGGCATCGAGGCATGCGTCGCGGGCGTGCCCAGCGTATTCGAGATCTGGTTCACAGAGCAAGAGCCTTTCGATCATCGCTCGGCCAAAGAATCCGACTTCTACAAGAGCATCCGATTCTCGGACCTTCTGCTTCAGCAGGGCGTCTTAAAGGCGGCCGAGAAGTTCTTCATTTCGGCGGCACACACTGACCAGGACATCGAGCGTACGGTCGCCGCGTTTCATGTCGCACTCGAACAACTCGCCAAGGAGCTGTCGTGAAGCGGGTTCTGGTCACCGGGTCATGCGGAAACATCGGCGCCAACGTCGTCGACTTGCTGGTGCAGCGAGGCTACCAAGTTCGCGGAATCGACCTCGACACGACAAAGAACCGCAAGACCGCCGCACGCTGGGGTGATCGCGTCGACATGCGCTTTGGCAGCATTTGCAACGACGCCCTGGTTGCCGAGGTCGTGTCCGGTGTGGACCATGTGATCCATCTGGCTGCCATCGTTCCCCCCATCACCGACATCGATCAAGCGATGGGCTACGCCGTCAACGTCGTGGCCACTCGCTCGATCATCGCCGCATGCGAGGCTCAACCCAAGCCGCCACGCCTGACCTTTACCTCGACCGCGGCCATCTGGGGACGCAACGACGAGGTCGAGGGGCCACGGCGCGCGGACGAAGAGATCTCGCCGAGCGACAACTACACGCGCCAGAAGGCGGAGTGCGAGACAATGATACGAGGGTCGAGCCTCGACACCGTCATCTTTCGGATCGCGATGACACCGCCGGTCGCCCTCGGCGCGCTCTCCCCGTTCGTCTTCGATATGCATCCGGACATGCGCGTCGAATTCACGCACCCCAAGGACCAGGCGCTCGGCATCGTCAACTCCTTGCTGGTCGACGAACAGGTCGTCGGAAGGACGCTCTGCCTCGGTGGCGGCGCCCACAACCGCTATCGGTACCGGGAGTTCATGAACATGGTGTTCGGCGCGATGGGAATCCCTCCATTACCGAGGTCGGCGTTTGGCGACGCTCTCTTTCTAACCGACTGGGTGGACTCCGAGGAGTCCCAGGCCATCCTCGACTATCAGCGGCACGATGCGGCGTCTTATTTCGAAGAGGTGAGCGCAGAGCTCGGCCCCGCACGCCCTCTGATGAAGCGGATCGGCCCCGCGCTAAGCGGCGTGCTCTTGGCGCACTCGAGACACCAGGCTGCCACGGAGGGCAAGCCACCCCGCGTGCCCAACGCCTACCGCGCGATCACGACGATTCGCAGAACCCTCAAAGCTGCCAAGAGCTACCTCTAAGACTGAGCCCGGCCATGGAAACGACAAACCACGTACTCGACGCCGTCTTGAAGGAACTGTCGCTCCCGCACATCGAAGAGCGCCTGTCTCGCGACTTCTTCTACCAGCTCGGGCTGCGTTTTCCCCAGCAGTACGGAATCGCCTGCCGTGACGTCGCGGCTTGTGTCCGACGCGCAGAAGCACTGGGCGCGGGCCCGTTCCTTCACGCCACAGTGTCGGCCCCCAACTGGATCGAGAACGGCGAGCTCATCGCGAACTGCAAGCTCGAGTTCGCGCTTGGATACGCGGGCGATACGCAAATCGAATTCCTCGGTCCGGGCCAAGGTACCGAGCACTACGCGCGCGCGATCCGCGACACCGACATCGCGTTCCACCACGTCGGGATCTACCAACGAGGCATGGAGCAACTCGCCGCTTCGATCACGGGCGCAGGCTATCCTCAGGTGGTCCAGGGAGGCATCGCACTCGGAAACGCCCTCTCGATCGACTTCCGCTATTTCGACTCCCGCGCGGACAACGGCATCTACCTCGAGATCCTCGACTTCAGCTGCCTAGGCATGCAACTCAACATGGAACCCCTCATCCGCGCCTACTCCAAGCTGAAGAAGACGCTCCCCTTTTAGAATCATGCCCACATACGAAACACAAATCACAATCGACGCCCCGCCCGCTGCCGTCTGGAAGCATCTCATCGACGTCGCGCGACACGACGAATGGAGCCAGCACTTCCAGCTTCGTGGTGATCCGGTCGTGGGCGGGCCTGGCCGCATCGAGTTTTCGCTCTTCGGGTTCTCGACTGGCGCCAGCGTCGTCTTTGAGAAGGTCGACGAGCCGCGGGAGCTTCGATGGCACGGCGGGCCAAAGGGGATCGCCCACGGCAGCCACTTCTGCATTTTGGAAGAGCTCGATGGCGGGAGACGAACCCGTTTCCGTCACGGAGAGTCATTTTCCGGAGTCCTCGCACGGCTGGTCGTACTCCTGCTGAAGACAGACCGCGGCCCGTCGTACAAAGGCTTCAACGAAGATCTGCGACAGCGCGTCCTCGCCTCCACCGACTCCGCCCCGGGAAGCGTGACGTGAAACGAGATGGGTCGATGAACGACGCGAAGCCCAATGCACGGCCGGACGGATTTCGCCACCTCGTGCGAGGCCTATTCGTGAAACGACCCTATGCGGATGCCGCGGACCTCAACGGCAAGAGCGCGATCGTCACCGGCGCAAGCCCGATGTCCATCGGATGCGATACCGCCCGCATCCTGGCGTCGTTTGGAGCGACCGTCGTGATCACCACGCGCTCGAACACCGACGCGGCGGTCCAGAACATCCGCGAACGAATGGATACGCCGGAGGCCCGCACACGAATCGTCGGGCACTCGCTCGACCTCTCCGATCGCGATTCAGTCGAGCGCTTCGCCCGCTGGTTCCTCGAAACGCACGGCGATCGACTCGACATCCTCGTCAACAACGCCGGCGTTCACCTGGACCTGATGTCGCAATGGAAAGAGCCCCGGCTCAGCGATGATGGCTTCGAGATCCATTGGCGCGTCAATTACTTGGGCACCGCGCACCTCACGCACTTGCTGCTTCCTCTGCTCGAACAGACCGGCAGGAAAACCGGCGATGCCCGCATCGTCAACGTCATCTCGCATCTGCTGGTGAAGGGCTCGAACGAGGACCTATTTGGAAGAACCCGCGCCTACGGCTCCTGGGCGGCGTACGGCAATTCGAAGCTCGCGCTCGCGCACATGAGCACCGAGATCCAACGCCGCAACGCCGAAAGCGATCATCTTCAGGCCTATTACCTGCATCCAGGCTCAGTCTTCACAAAGGTTGCCGACAAGGGGCTCGAAGGAGTCCGCTGGGCCAAAAAGCTCCGCACCGCCCTCGCCCCCATCGAAGCTTTCTTCCTCAAAAGCCCAGAAGAAGGCGCCCAAACCAGCATCCACTGTGCCACCCACCCCAGCCTCAAAGGCGGCCGCTACTTCGCAAACCGCGCCCCGCTCGATCCTGGGGAAGACGCCCAAGACTCAGCGGTTGCAGCCCGCCTCTGGAAAGAAACGAAGGCGTGGATCGGGTAGTGACGGCTACCGCTGAGTAGTGCTGTCCAGATCCTCGTGAGCGAAGCGTGGTAGGGTCGCCCTCACCATGAAGCTGTCTACACAAACGTCTATTGTGTTCCCGAAGCCGCGCGAAGAGGTGTTCGATTTCTGCACGGACGACGAAAATACCGCACGCACACTGCGTCCCCTCGGGCCGATCGCCGGCGTGGCAAAGGTCGAGATGCACGAGGGTCAGATACTGGAGACGGGAGCCCACCGTACGATCACGATGACCGACGGCGTGGCGCTAGTGGAGGAGATCCTCGAGTACACACGTCCCATCCGCCATCAGTATCGATGGGTGGGAGGCATCAAACCACCGTTCGCTTGGCTGGTCCGGAGCGGCACCGGCTGCTGGGATTTTGCGGAAGTCAGCGACGGCACCCGCGTTACTTGGAGCTACGTGTTCGAGCTGCGATCGCCGCTGGCATACCCGTTGGCCCTACCGATCATCGCTCTATTCAAGCGCTGGATGGCCCAGGGTCTAGGCGCCATCGCAGCCGAAATGGTGCAGCAAAGCACGGCCGCCCCCCAGCCCCCTGCCGATCAGGCGACCGCACCAGACGCGCGACCCCGCTGATCAGAACTACGCTGGCACTGGCACTGGCACTGGCACTGGCACTGGCACTGGCACTGGCACTGGCGGGCGCTGACGGGGGTCTGCCCTTTCGTCAATCGAACGCCCGCAAGTAGGCGAGTTCTCTAGGGCCGAGGTTGGCACGCCTCGTGCTCCTTACATGCGCATGCTCGCCACTGCGCACGCCGCCTGTCTCATCGGCATCGAAGCCAATCCCGTGCAGGTCGAAGTTCGGCTCGGCGAGGGTTTGCCCGGTTTTGACATCGTCGGGCTGCCCGAGCGCGGTGTTAAAGAGAGCCGTATCCGGGTGCGAGCCGCCCTGGCGTCGATTGGATTCACGTTTCCGCCGCGGCATCTCGTCTTGAACCTCGCACCGGGCGACATGCCCAAAACCGGCGCGGGGCTGGACCTCGCGATCGCCATGTCAGTCCTGGCGGCGTGCGAGGGCGTCTCGGCCGATCAACTGTCGAGCACACTGTTGGTCGGCGAGCTGTCGCTGTCGGGGGAGCTGCGGCCGGTGCGAGGGGTGCTCGCCTTACTGAGGAGCGCGCGGGAGGCAGGTCTTCAAAACGCGATCATCCCGGAGGGGAACCGGCACGAAGCCATGCTCGTCGAGGGGGTGTCGGTGCACAGCGCGCCGCACGTCGGTGCAGTCGTTCGTTGGCTGAGCGGAGATGCTCCACTCCCGGACATCGCCACAGAAGCAGCCGCACTGGGCTCGGTTCTGGACAGCGCGCCGGAACGCGATCTAGGCGCGATTCGAGGACAGGAGGCTGCCCGCCGTGCGCTGGAGGTCGCCGCAGCCGGTGGCCACCACATGTTGCTGATCGGCAGCCCCGGTGCAGGGAAGACGATGCTCGCGCGCGCCCTCCCCTCCATCTTGCCGCCGCCCACCGCTGAAGAGGCTCTCGAAATCGCCACGATCGCGAGCTCGGCAGGCCTTCGGTCGCCATTGATTTTGACCGGCCGGCAGCGACCCTTCCGCGCACCGCACCATACGGCCAGCGCAGTGGCAATCGTCGGAGGTGGCGATCCGATTCGCGCCGGCGAGCTGACCCTCGCCCACCGCGGCGTCCTCTTTCTCGACGAGCTCCCGGAGTTTCGGCGGGACGCGATCGAAACGCTCCGCACCACGATGGAAGAAGGCGAGGTCGTGATCTCGAGAGCCCGCCAGCGTGTGCGTCTTCCCGCCGAGCCGATGGTCGTCGCCGCGATGAACCCCTGCCCCTGCGGCTACCACGGTGACCCGACGCGGTTCTGTCGATGCGGCGCGCTGCAGATCGCGCGGTATCGCGGCCGAGTTTCAGGCCCGCTCCTCGATCGGTTCGATCTTCAAGTCGCCGTGCCACGGGTGAGCGCGCGCATCATGCGCAAGGCCACGCCGGGAGAGCCATCGAAAGCCGTGCAACGCAGAGTCGAGCAGGCACGGGCGCGCCTGATGTCGGCCGGCCCGCGCGCGAGCCTCGAGTCACTCACGAGCAACGTCGCACAAGAAGCTCTCACGCTGCTCGAGCTCGGCGTCGAACGCCTGAAGATGAGCGCCCGCGCCTACATGAAAGCGCTCCGGGTTGCCCACACGATCGCCGCCCTCGACGAATCGAGCGAGGTTCTCACCGCTCACACCGCCGAGGCATTGCAATACCGCGTCTTGGACCGCGAGCCCGCTTGAGGCTCAGTGGATCACGAACATCAACCGACCGACACGACAAGGGAGCACCAGCAAATGAAACAACCACTCAAGGCCGTCGACGCACTCCTGCAGGCCGTCGAAAAACAGTTTGGCAAGGGCGCCATGATGCGGCTGGGCGACCGAAAGGCCGAGCGAGTGCCTTGCATCCCCACGGGCTGCCCTTCGCTCGATGAGGCGCTCGGCTGCGGCGGCTATCCCAAGGGACGGGTCGTCGAGGTGTTCGGGCCCGAATCGAGCGGAAAGACGACCCTCACCCTGCATGCCATCGCCGAATGCCAGGCCATGGGTGGCGTCGCGGCGTTCATCGACGCCGAGCACGCGCTCGATATCCACTACGCCCAAAACCTCGGCGTGAACGCCAAGGAGCTCCTGGTCAGCCAGCCCGATAGCGGGGAGCAAGCGCTCGACATCACGGAGATGTTGGTGCGAAGCGGAGCGGTCGACCTCGTGGTGATCGACTCGGTGGCCGCTCTTGTGCCCCAAGCCGAGCTCGACGGCGACATGGGCGCCTCGCACATGGGCCTTCAAGCCCGCCTGATGAGTCAAGCGCTTCGGAAGCTCGCCGGCACTGCTCACCGCACAGGCACGACGATCGTGTTCATCAATCAGCTCCGCATGAAGATCGGTGTGATATTCGGCTCCCCGGAAACAACGACAGGTGGCCATGCGCTCAAGTACTACGCCTCGGTGCGCCTCGACATCCGCCGCATTGGCGCCATCAAGCAAGGCGAGGAGGTTGTGGGCAATCGCACGCGGGTCAAAGTCGTAAAGAACAAGCTGGCGCCCCCGTTTCGAAAGGCCGAGTTCGACATCCGCTACGGCAAAGGCATCGACGCGATCGGTGACCTCCTCGACCGTGCCGTCGAAGCCACCATCGTCGAGAAGAGTGGTGCCTACTACCGCTTCGACGGAAAGAACATCGCCCAAGGTCGAGAGAACGCGCGAACGGAAGTGGAAAAAGACGACACGCTCCGAGAAGCGATCGCGGCACGGCTCAGGGGCCCAGCACGCGCGACGGGCCGCGCCGCTTAGAAAAGCAGGCGCACCTAGTTGGGCTCGCTCGTCTTGACGCGCACCAGAAGGGCAGGTCGGTAGCCCTTTCGAGTCGCTCGAGCGCCTACTCTTCCCCGGGAGTCGGCCCGGTGGTAGTTCTCACGGACGGCGTCTTCAACAACCCTCAGCAAAGGACACGCCATGATCGAGAGTCGCACTAGGTTCGCCGTAGTGATTGCGACGGTGGTGGTGATGGTGGGCTGCGGGGGCACCAGCTCCGAGTCTACAGGCGGCACTGCTGCAGCGGGAGGCACCGGTGGTATCGCAGGCACGGGCGGTGCCTCAGGCATGGGCGGCACTGCAGGCATGGGCGGCGCTTCAGGCATGGGCGGCGCTGCGGGTGAAGGCGGAACAGGTGGTGTGATTCCCATGCGCCAGTGGGGAACGGCCATCCTCATCGAGGCAGGAAACGAAGATGCCTCGGGGCCGCAAGTCGCGTTCGACACATCCGGCAACGCCGTCGCAGTGTGGTTTCAGTCAGACGGAACGAACGGTCGCATTTGGGCGAGCTGGTATGTGCCAACTCAGGGCTGGGCGACCCCAGAGCTCATCAGCCCAGCCATGGTAACCTCCGCCGTCCCGAGAGTCGGGGCCGATTCGAGCGGCAATGCGATCGCGGTGTGGCGCCAACAGACCGGGCTTTTTGGCGCCTGGGCCAACCGGTACACCCAAGGCACGGGTTGGGGAACGGCGGAGGACATCGGCGCGATCGACACCGCTGCTGGGGACTTCGCCATCGAGGTTGCGGTCAACCCCGACGGCGATGCCATGTCGGTCTGGCATCAAGGAGATGGAGTGCGCAAGAACATCTGGGCAAACCGATTCACGTCAGTAGGCGGCTGGCAAACCGCAGAGCTCATCGAGAGCGACGATGCGGGCGGCGTGCAGTGGCCTCGGGTCGCCATCGATCCGAATGGCGACGCGGTCGCCGTCTGGGAGCAGTCCGATGGCACGCGCACCAACATTTGGGCGAACCAATACGTAGCCGGCCTCGGTTGGGCCACGGCCAAGCGTATCGAAACCGAGGACTTGGGCGACGCAAGCCGTGCGCAAGTCGCCGTCGACCCCGACGGGAACGCGATCGCAGTCTGGTACCAGCATGACGGCACACGTTTCAACGTGTGGGCCAATCGCCTCGAGTAGCGTCCCAAAAGAGCGGAACGGCGGGCATCGTCTTGGATCTCATCCGCTGAGCGCCGCCCCCAGCCTGTGGAGCAGTGCGGCGCCGTCGCCGCGGTATGAGGCGCCGTGCATGCATGCGAGTACCTGTGGCTCGGTTGCTGCAAGCTTGTCGAGTAGCGCTCCGGCGCCGTGAATCGGCGCGTAAGGGAACTCCTGTCGCATGGCCTCGCTTGGTTCCCACACCAGGTTCTCCGATTCGGTGATCGCAGGCGGTTGGTTCCCGGGCTGAGCAAACAGGTCGCCGCATAGCAGCGTGCGGGTCGTGGTCTCGAACAGGTAGCCCGCTTCCATTCCGTGAGGGAGATGCGGGGTGTCGAGCCACTGCACTTGCAGAGTGCCAAGCGAATGGGTTTCACCGTCGGTAAGCGGCTTCGCGGGGCGATCCGCGAAATCGTCTACCGAGACCATGGCAGCCAGCGCGCTACACAACGGCTGTGCATCGGACGCCGCGGCGAGCCACTCGTTGAGGGCACCGCACTCGTCCGCTTCGAAGTGGGAG
>PVMK01154292.1_pt1 | contig 12301 bp, 13 predicted proteins | sample 1853481 | NCBI WGS metagenome assembly PVMK01 (sample SAMN08533507, study PRJNA380276) | Marine sediment metagenome, whole genome shotgun sequencing project. | reverse complement strand
CGCGCGCCTCTTGTCCTTGCCGATAAAGACGTTTCTGTCGCGGGCAAGGCTAATTCGCATGCTTCACAATAGGATAAAAACCTGTATTTTTCTGTGAACTAATAAAGAATTTACGATTGAAACTTGAAATAATCTAAATGACAAGAAAAACACGACTTAGTTTGCTTTTGATCTTGTTGGTCTTCGCTGTTGCGCGTGCGGATGAGACGTTTCCGCAGCCTGCCGAGTTGCAGCGCGACGTCGATTTCTGGGTGAGCATATTCACCCACTACCGAACCGATCAGGGTGTTTTGCACGACAATCGAAATCTGGCGGTTGTTTACGAGCGCGTGGATCTGCCGGCCAAAATAAACCGGCGCGAACGCCAGCGACAGGTTAAGAAACGGCGCGAGAAATTGCAGGCAGTGCTCAGAACTCTCGCCAGTGGCAAGCGCGATTCGCTAAGTGTGGAAGAAGCACGGGTGCTGGCGTTGTGGCCTGACAATGTCAGCAATTCGACGCTCAGCGCAGCGGTCAAACGGATTCGCTACCAGCAGGGCTTGAAAGATCGTTTTCGAGAAGGGTTGGTTCGCGCAGGGCGTTATCGTGCCCACATAGAAAAAGAATTCGCTGCGCTTGGCGTGCCAATCGAACTGGCCGCGCTGCCGCATGTCGAGTCTTCTTATAATACCGATGCGCGCTCGCACGTTGGCGCATCGGGAATATGGCAATTCACGCGCAGTACCGGCCGACGATTCATGCGCATCGATCATGTCATCGACGAACGTAACGATCCATTCGCTGCGACGCAGGCTGCTGGGAAACTACTTGCGTATAACTACTCGCTCACCGGCAACTGGCCCATGGCGATTACCGCGTACAATCACGGCCTTGCCGGCGCTCGGCGTGCGATGCGCCAGTTTGGTGACACGGCCTACGCCGATATCCTGCAAAAATACAACGGCAGGACGTTCGGATTTGCGTCGAGAAACTTCTACCTGGCATTTCTTGCGGCAAAAGAGGTTGACCAGAACGTAGAGAAATACTTCCCTGGGCTGGCTGCAGCTCGTGCAATTGACTTCGACGAAATCAGGTTGCCAGCTTACATTGCGGTGAGCGACCTGACCGCGGCACTCGGTATCAGTCCGGCGCAACTGGCCGCGCACAATCTTGCGCTACAGCCGACAGTTTGGCAGGGCAGCAAACACTTGCCGAAGGGTTTTGAAATTCGCCTGCCAAAGACGATGCTTGACGCGCCTATCGATAATCTGATCGCCGGCATATCGGGCGATCAATGGGAAGCAGCACAATTGCCAGACCTGTTCCATACGATAGCTCGGGGTGACACCTTGTCGCAGATTGCAGAAGCCTATAACACGCGAGTTTCTACACTTGTAGCGTTGAACAGCCTGGGTAGCTCCAATCGAATTCGTGCCGGGCAACGCCTGCGCCTGCCGGCAGCCGGACCGGCGCCTTCTGCCATAGTTTCGCGGACAACGCAGGCAGCCGCCGTTGAGGCGGCGGTTGTGGCCAACGTTGATGCACCGGCTGAGATAACGCCTTCTGCCCTGATTGGTGAGTTTGCGTCATCCTTGTTGGGTACACTGCAGACGGCTTTGTTGTCTGATCCAAGTGACTACAGTGTTGCGGCGGATAGATCGATTGAGGTGCACCCGCTCGAGACGCTGGGGCACTATGCGGACTGGCTCGGCATACGAACCCAGCGGCTCCGCGACATCAATGGTTTGGCATTTCGCACGCCGGTGGAAGTTGGCAATCGAATTCGGCTCGACCTTGCTGCGGTCGATGCGAAGACGTTCGAGGATCGCAGAGTGGCATTCCATCGAGTTCAACAAGACAGATTCTTTCGCAACAACATTATTTCAGGCATCACGAAGCATGTGATATCGGAGGGAGAGTCCATCTGGATTCTCTCACTCAGAAAATACAACGTACCCATATGGTTGTTCCGGCAATACAATCCGGAGTTGGATCTGCACAAGGTCAGACCGGGCATCACCGTAAGTTTCCCGGTACTCGCGACCGTGGGTGCAACCTGACTCGACGATGACCCGACACATTCTCATACGACTGCTGCCGCTGGTGCTGCTATTTGTAGCGACTATCGCCTGGATCAATGACGTGCAGGAGGGGGGGCCGTACGTACACCGTAACCTCGTTCCTCCAGCCGTCATCTTGCTCCTCGGGATATTTACGCTGGTACGCGGCGGCGGGACATGGACGGGTGCAGGGTGGCGCTTGCCAATGGGTATGCTCGGTTACTCCGTGCCCGCACTTGGGCTGTCGATTTACCTGCACTACGCTTATTCGGTCAATCTGAATGACCTGTTTACTGACTCGACAAACCCGGCGCAGCTATTTCGTTTTCTCCCCATTTATACGCTGGTGGCAGGCGGCATTGGGTTTGCGATCGGCTGGATAGTTGGGCGAAACCTGTGAATGCCGACATTTTACTGTCACATCAGGTTTGCTAGTCTTCCCATAACCAAATTCTGCCAACCAGGTAAAACTCGGACGTATGCCAGCAAATAAGTCACCACAACGCATCATCCTGACTACGCTCCTGCTACTCGTCTCGCAGGGCACGTTACATGCGGGCGAATTTCCGGTTGCAGACAAAATTGTAGTCGAGAAGGCCGAGCGCAAGTTGCACCTCATTAAAGACGGAGAGCCATTTCGTACGTTTGAGATTGCCTTGGGTATCAGGCCCTCCGGCGACAAAGAGTATGAAGGCGACTTCAGAACCCCTGAAGGCGCCTACTCACTTGATACTCGAAATCCACACAGTGAGTTCTTCCTGTCGATTCATGTTTCCTACCCGAATGGTGACGATGTTCGGCAGGCCAGGTCTAAAGGGGTTCAGCCTGGGGGTGCGATCATGATCCACGGGCAGCCTAACGAGCCAACGCGATCCGAGGCCTACTATCGCACTCAGGACTGGACGAACGGCTGCATCGCAGTTTCAAACTCCGACATGATCGACATCTGGCTGATGACACCCGATGACACGCCAATCGAAATCAGGCCCTGACTGGGGAAACCTTGCCTAACACCCAAACTATTGACGCCGAGGTTCGGCCAGAAGGCAGCCTCGAAGTTCTTTCCAAGCTCGAAGCCGACCAGCTCCGCTCCAGCAGCGAGGGCGGCCTCTACACTTTGTTGCGGCGTTGCATGCTTGCTGTCCTGAAATCTGGTAGTGAAGAGGATGATGCGGGTGCGATTCTTGATCGCTACAAAGATTTCAGCATCGGTTTTATCAAGCCGGATCGTGGTCTCAAGTTAGCGTTAGTCGGGGCACCGGATCGAGCTTTTGTCGACGGCAAAATGATTCGTGGTATCCGCGAGCTGTTGTTTGCCGTGCTGCGGGACATCGTCTATACGCGTAACGAAGTTATCGATAGCGGAAGATTCGATCTTGAGTCGGGTGGGGGCATTACCGACGCTGTTTTTCATATTGTCCGCAATGCAGGACTGTTAGAGGTTCCCGCTGGAGTAGACCTGGTGGTCTGCTGGGGTGGTCACGCGATCAGCCGCGACGAATATGACTACACCAAATTGGTAGGCTATGAGCTCGGGCTGAGAGGGCTGAATATCTGTACCGGTTGTGGCCCCGGCGCCATGAAAGGGCCGATGAAGGGTGCAACGATAGGTCACGCCAAGCAACGCATTCGCAACGGGCGTTACGTCGGTATTACGGAGCCGGGCATCATTGCCGCCGAGTCACCGAACCCGATCGTGAATTCGCTGGTAATAATGCCGGATATGGAAAAACGCCTTGAAGCATTTGTTCGGGTTGGCCATGGCATGGTTGTCTTTCCGGGCGGCGTAGGCACAGCAGAAGAAATTCTCTATCTGCTAGGTGTGCTCTTGCATCCGGACAACAGCAAACAGCCCATGCCGATGATTATGACAGGACCGGCATCCGCTGAGCCTTACTTTCGCAAAATAGATGAGTTCATCGGTGCAACCCTGGGTAGCGAAGCCCAACAACGTTACTCTATCGTCATCGACGATTCGCGTGAAGTAGCACGCATGATTTACTCGTCACTTGACGCCGTACGAGATTTTAGGACTGAATGCGGCGACGCCTACTATTTTAACTGGCGCCTTGCCATCGATACTGAATTTCAACGTCCATTCGAAGCAACGCACGAGTCGATGAGTGCGCTTGAGATCAATGAGAACCAGCCGCGGCACATTCTTGCAGCCAATTTACGTCGTGCGTTCTCGGGAATTGTATCTGGCAATGTTCGTGAAGACACAGCGGCACTCATCGGTCGGCAAGGCCCATTCGAAATTAACGGTTCAGCATCTATCATGCAGCTCATGGACGAATTGCTTGCTGCTTTTGTCGATCAACAACGCATGAAAATCTCCGGTGGTGATTACTCGCCCTGTTATCGAGTGTCCTGATGCTGCCCCCAAAATTTGCTGTTTGCACAAGTTTTTCGCCGCTTCATGGGCGTGATTAAGTAAAAACGCGATATAACATATTGAAAATTAAGTAAAACATGCCGAACTGCATTGTGATGCAGTTCCTGTGCAATGGACGGTGGGACGCCTAGCATTTGTTCAAAGGATTTACTGAGCAAAAGCAATGTCAGACAGCAAACACCTTCGATGGATGGACGACTACAGCACGGATGCAAAGTCACCAGCCGATGACTCAGCTGAGGCGGTAACGCCGAGCCAATCCGCTGCGAACGACGCGGATGGATGGCAGCAGTACCGGCAGTGGATTTCCAAAGCGCCGGCACCTCGCGGCCGTCGTGTCGGAATTGATCCTGCACTGTATACGTGGAAGGGCTATCGAAAATGGTCCGAACAGGTGAAGCGCGATTGGCAACCCGAGCCGGGTGACGATGCCGAGTAAATTTAAGATCAAATTTATCGTAAAACGCCGACTTCATAGTCGGCGTTTCTCGTTGGTGATTTCGAGCGGGCAGCGAGTGTGAACACGGTCACTAAATCTATGTCGACCTGGCGCCATTTTGAAGCGGTACTGCGTCTGATTTTTCGATATTGATTACGCCACGCAACAATTTCTAAACGAAGCTGTGATCTGCCTCACGGAGGCGGGGCGACTAGCTATTTATAGTCGCTCTTACTGAGCTTACAACTGCGATTTAAATAGTATGTCAAATAAGTACAGGGAAACTGAATCGCCAGTGGTCTTCCTTAAAAACGAAGCCGCCAGGCAGCGTTGGGAATTGTTTCACCGGGCCATCGCCCACGCGAAACAATCGAACAATGACGCGCTAAACGAAGCAGATCCGAATGCTATCGATGCCGAGAGCATCCGGCCGCTGCTGACAATCGTTCGATAACTGAAAATCGTGGAACGACTGATTCAATGGCTTGATGATCTGGACGACCTGGTCGGCATGGTCAGGCTCGCCGGTGAGAGATTCCGCAGGGCACTACGATTATTGCTAATGACCTGTTTCGTACTCAGTATCCAGATCGGCGGTGTCCTGCTTGCCCTGCGGCATCCGCCGCTTGCACTAGCGACTGCGATGCTGCTTTTCGTCTTCCTCCTGTACCACTCGGTTACTTCATCCCACCAACCCCTTGAAATAGCCTGATAAGCCCCTATCGTGTCTGACTTGATGTTGCCGAATTTCATCGGCGGCACAGCGATATCGATGTGGGAGAGACATAGGCGCGAGTACCGAGACGAGCCGGGAAACACTCGGCTTTCAAACTGAAGTACGTCAGCTTCTGAAGCTGATGATCCATTCTCTTTACAGCAACAAGGAGATCTTTCTTCGGGAGCTGATTTCCAATGCGTCCGATGCTGCAGACAAGCTGCGCTTCGAAGCGCTTGCTGCACCTGATCTTCTAAGTGAAGACACAGACCTCGGTATTCGCATCGAGTCCGACAAGGACAACAACACAATTACCGTAATCGATAACGGCATTGGTATGTCGCGTGAGGAGCTTGTCGAGCACTTAGGCACGATTGCTCGTTCCGGGACGGCGGAATTCCTGCAGCAGATGACGGGTGATCAGCAAAAAGACGCACAACTGATAGGACAATTCGGCGTCGGCTTCTACTCTACCTTCATCGTTGCGGACAAGGTTGTCGTCGAGACTCGTCGAGCCGGCCTCTCAGTGGACGAGTCTGTGCGTTGGGAATCGGACGGTCAGGGCGAATTCACGATTGAGAATATCGAGCGTAGCGAGCGCGGCACGACCGTGACGCTGCATCTGAAAAAGGGCGAATCCGAATTTTCGGAGCCGTTGCGCATTGAGAATCTGATTCGCACGTATTCGGACCATATCGCTTTTCCTGTGACGCTCGTATGCGTTTCTGAGGAGGATCAGGAGCCCAGGGTCGTCAACGCGGCTACCGCGCTGTGGACGCGATCGCGCTCCGAGATCGAAGCGGATGAATACAAAGAATTTTACAAACACTTGTCACATGATTTCTCTGATCCGCTGATGTGGAGTCATAACCGTGTCGAGGGCAAGCGCGAGTACACGAGTCTTCTCTATATTCCCGCAAATGCTCCGTTCGACCTTTGGAACCGCGATGTGCCGCGTGGACTCAAGCTGTATGTGCAACGCGTCTTCATAATGGACGATGCAGAGCAATTCCTGCCGTTGTATCTGCGCTTCGTGAAGGGAGTGATCGATTCGTCAGACTTGCCGCTAAACATATCCCGGGAGTTGTTACAGAAGAATCCGGAACTGACAGCAATGCGTAGCGCATTGACGCGCCGTGTACTCGATATGCTGGGCAAGATGGCGACGAAGACGCCGGATGACTATGCGAAGTTCTGGGGCGAGTTCGGCCAGATCCTGAAAGAGGGCATTGTCGAAGATCATGGCAATAAGGACAAGTTGGCCGGGTTGTTGCGGTTTTCAAGCACGCGCACAGACGGTGATGCCCAGGATCAGTCCCTCCAGGATTACATCGAGCGTGCCTCGAAAGATCAGGACAAAATCTATTACGTGCTGGCAGAAAACCACTCGACTGCCGCCGCGAGTCCGCACATCGAAGGGCTCGTAGACAAGGGCGTAGAGGTGCTGCTGCTAACGGATCGTATCGATGGGTGGCTTGTCGATAGCCTCAATGAGTATGAAGGCAAGACCTTGGTTGACGTTGGTCGCGCGGATATCGAACTTCCCGAAGGTGACGGAAAAATCACTCAGGAAGCCATGGATGATGAACACAAACCCCTGCTCAAGAAGATCAAGAAAGTGCTCAAGGCCCGAGTAGAGGCTGTGCAGGTAAGCAGACGTCTTGTCGAATCGCCGGCTTGCGTTGTCGCTGGCGAGAACGAACTCAACCCACAGCTGCGTCGCATGCTCGAAGCAAGCGGTCAGGCCCTGCCTGAGTCCAAGCCCATCCTGGAGATTAACGTCAAGCATCCGCTGGTTAGTCGCCTGTCGGCCGAAACAGATAATAAACGCTTCGGTGAAATTGCGAATATCGTACTCGACCATGCATTGTTGGCCGAAGGCTCACAACTCGACAATCCCGCTGAATACGTCAAGCGCATGAATGCTTTGTTACTGGAGCTTGATTCGAATGCGACCTCGGGATAAAACAGCGTCTGCTATGACGATGCGATCGAGATGACCGAGAAGAACCCCGACGACGGCGCGCTGCGAGCCGAGCTGACCGACGAGCAATACGCGGTGACTCAAAACAAAGGCACTGAGAGAGCGTTCACGGGCAAGTATGTCGATCACAAACAGGATGGCACGTACCGCTGCGTTTGTTGCAAGGCCGATTTATTTTCTTCAACACACAAATACGACTCCGGATCGGGATGGCCAAGCTTCTGGCTGCCGCTTGCAGGCGACGCTGTACGTACGGTGGTTGACACAAGCCACGGCATGGCTCGAGAAGAAGTTGTTTGCAGTCACTGCGGTGCGCATCTCGGGCATGTATTCGAGGATGGGCCGCAACCAACAGGGCTGCGGTATTGTGTCAATTCAGCATCACTGGATTTCGAAGGTTCCGACTGAACCCCTATTCAACCCTATCTAAAGGCAACACATCATGAAGATCAGCCATACCCTACTAGCGCTCGTCCTGGCGGCAGCCGTAACAGCATGTGGTGAGCCCGGCAGCCCGGCAGAAGATGTAGCTACGAGCAACGAAGCAATCGAGGAGCAAGCAGTGACTGAAAGTGCAGCCAACGACAACGAATCTTTCGAGATTGCCCCGGGACTCAAAGCGAAAATCCTCAAGAACGGTTATGGTCGCGCGGCTGAAGCCGGTGACATGGTCGACGTGCATTACACAGGTTGGCTATTTGACGAAGAAGCGGCCGATAATCGCGGTGACAAGTTCGATAGCTCGGTTGACCGTGGCGAACAGTTCTCGTTCCCGCTCGGTGCTGGCCGCGTCATTCAGGGTTGGGATCAGGGTGTGGTCGGAATGTTGATTGGCGAAAAGCGTGAGCTGACCATTGCACCTGAAATGGGCTACGGAGATCGTGGTGCCGGCAACGTCATTCCCCCTGGCGCGGCGCTCATATTCGAGATTGAGTTGTTCAGCCTGATGGGACCCGGCGACTCAGAGTGACGGTTGCAGCAATTCGAATTTTATTCGCCGGTTTAGGCTACGGCCGGCTGCTGTTGAATTGTCGGCGATCGGTTCGGCCGATCCGAGGCCGGCCACGATAAGACGGTTGGGATCGATGCCGCGAGTGCTGAGGTAGTCAGAAACTGCCTGTGCCCGTGCGCGGCTCAGCAGCCGATTCCAGGTCTCGTCGCCCGACGCATCGCTATGCCCCCTGATAGCAATGGCGCCAGCACGGCAGTCGTTGGCGACCTCGACAATCCTGTCGAGAGTGACATACGAAGATGTGCGAATCTCAACACTGGATTGACGAAAATCGACAGCTCCGCCAAGCGACTGGGCGAACAGTCGTTCGCACAGTGCCGATAAAGGTCTGACGTTGTTAACAATGATTACGTCATGATCGATGGTCATTTGCTCTGGCAAAACATCGAGTAGTGCGTTGAGGCGCTCGAACCAGAGGTCGGGCGTTGAGGAAACTCCCCGAATCGCTATCTTATTCTCTGTGATCGACGCGCTGGCGGACTGAGTTGCGGCGAGGGCAGAGAGAAGATGCGTCGTCGCCGGTACCCAGTCATCTGACAATGCCGCGCCCGGCCGATAGCTAAGCGCAGGCACGCTGACGCTGAATTCCTGCGCGATGATTGCTGCAAGAGCCTGCTCGTGTCGGGCAGAGGCGGTAAACCCGCTGAGCACGAGCTCGCCGCGATGTAATTCTATCGAGAAGTCCGCGGGATCCAGGGCGGAAATATCACCGGTTACGTTATCCGATGACGACGTGCCGTGATCGACTGATTCTGACACCAGCAAGCCAGTAACCAGCAGTGAGGCCAGGATCAGTAATTCAAGACGATGCTGGCCCACAAAAGAAAACTAATCGCCGGTTTTTTGGTCGTGCAGGTCTCTGGCCTGGCCGATCCAGTCTTCGCGGTAAATGCGGCTGCGGAAACCCTTCATGCGGTGAGCAACACGGTCGATGTCGTACTCACTCATCTCAGCGATCTGGCTGAAGCGCAAAATGCCCATTTCATTCAGCGTTTTCTCTATCGCGGGCCCGACACCCTTGATGAGCTTGAGGTTGTCGCGCGCATCGCTATTCAAGAGGCTATCGACATCTTCTTGAGCCTGCGCCTCATCAACGTCAGCCGCAACGCTGGTTGATTCCTCGACCGGGTCGTTTGATGCATCGAGCCCATCAGTCATCGCTTCCGGGTCTACAGGCTCGACGCGCGTTTCGTCCGAGCTGAGCATGGACTCCAGGGAAACAATGCGGTCACGCGCGACACCGAGCTCTTCCTCGAGAGCTTCGGCTTCCGCATTTCTTTTCTGGTAGCGTTCGATGAGCGGCGGCAGCCTGTTCTGCCAGTTCTCGAGCTCGCGACTGAGGTTGAATATTTTGTCGTCGCGATCCTTCGTCGCCACACTTTCGTTATCTGACTTGGCAACTCTGTTTGCAATGTCGCTTTGTAGTTGGTCGCGCTGATTAACAGCGACCTCGAGATTACCGCGAATATCCTTTATCTGTCGTTGCAGTTCGTCGCGGCGCTCGAAAGCTTCCTTGAGCGCACCGGACAATTCGCTGGCGCGCATTTTCGCGTCTTTGTTAGATGCCTGGAACTGGCTGTTCTGATCCATCAGGCTTTTGTTTTGCTCGATCAGCCGTTCGTGTTCATTGCGCTGTGCCTTGAGTTGCTCTTGCCAACCTTCATTGATCGCGGTTTTTTCACTTACGGTTCGATTGCCGCGGACGAGCCAACCGAGAATCACACCGACTATTAGCGCGCCGGCCAGAAGAGCAATGTGCATGACTGTAATTTCGGGCATACAGGTCAGTCCTTACGAAGCGAGCCTTTGTGTGTCGATTTCGCTGAGCACGTCACAAACCTGGGTGATGGCCCATTCGATTTCAATTTCGCTGATGATCAACGGCGGTGCGAGCCTGACAACTGTCTCATGCGTCTCTTTGCACAATAATCCACGATCCATCAGGGCCTCACATATCTCTCTCGCGCTGCACAGTGACGGGTCAGTTTCGATGCCGATAAACAAGCCTCGGCCCCTGACTTCGCGAATCAGCGGCGAATCTATCTTGCGTAGCGCGTTGATCAGATAGTCGCCCATTCGTGCGCTTCTCTCGGGCAGCTTGTCATCGACAAGGATATTGAGCGCTTCAAGTCCGATGGCCGCCGCGAGCGGGTTGCCGCCAAAGGTACTACCGTGATCGCCGGGCGTAAACACACTCATGACATCGCGGCGACTCAGGAACATCGACACCGGCAAGATGCCGCCGCCAAGTGCCTTGCCCAGAATCAAACCGTCCGGGTGCACATCCTCGTGCTCGCATGCCAGCATTTTTCCTGTGCGCCCAAGCCCGGTCTGAATCTCATCGGCGATCAACAAGACGTTGTGTTTGCGGCAAAGTTCCGCGGCGGCCTTCAGATATCCTTTAGGTGGCACGACGATGCCGCCTTCGCCCTGAATAGGTTCAACGAGAAATGCCGCCGTGTTTTCATTGATGGCCGCTTCGAGCGAATTGATGTTGCCGTATTCGACGAGTCGAAAGCCGGGCGGAAACGGCCCGAACCCATCTTGATATTGCGGTTCGTCGGACATGGCTACGATCGCGATCGTGCGGCCGTGAAAGTTGCCCGTACAGGCGATGATTTCAGCTTTGTCGGCGGCGACACCTTTCACCGTGTAGGCCCACTTTCGAGCTGCTTTGATCGCGGTTTCAACGGCTTCAGCCCCGGTATTCATGGGCAGTGCCATATCCTGGCCGGTCAACGTACACGCTTTTTCGAGGAACGGGCCTAATTTATCGGTATAGAATGCCCGGGATACGATACTCAGGCGCGCAACCTGTTCCTGCACGATCTTCACGAGGCGAGCGTGACCATGTCCATGGCTGACCGCCGAGTAGGCGCTCATCATGTCCAGGTACTTCTTGCCGGCTTCATCCCAGACGTACGCGCCCTCTGCACGCGTCAATACAACGGGCAACGGGTGGTAATTCTGTGCACAATAACGTGCTTCGAGATCGATGTGCTCGCTCATGGCAAAATTTTACAGCAATAACATCCACTTAAGCCAATAATAATAGTCCGCACCGTGAACAGATCGCCACAATCACAGCAACTCTGGTTAGAAGGCCCGGCAGGAAAGCTGGAGTCGATACTTGATTTTCCCGGGGACGGCGAAATTACTGGCGCAGCTGTCGTTTGCCACCCGCATCCGCAACACGGCGGCACGATGCACAACAAAGTGGCGCACACGCTTGCGCGAGCTTTTGTGCGCTCCGGCTTCGAGACCTTGCGCTTCAATTTCCGTGGCACCGAGGCTAGCGAAGGTCAATACGACGATGGCATCGGTGAACTCGATGATGCTCTCGCTGCGCTGAAGTGGATGCGCGATCGTCGACCTGACGGCCCGCTCTGGCTCGCAGGGTTTTCTTTTGGCGCGGCAATCGCTATCCGCGCCGCTGTCAAAGTTGAGGTAACCGGGCTGGTAAGTGTTGCTCCGGCGGTGAGCAGGTTCGCCAACGATTCGGCAGGTCAGCCGGAATGTCCCTGGCTGGTTGTGCAGGGCGATGAAGACGAACTTGTCGATGTAGAAGAAACCCTTGCGTGGTTGAATCGCCTCGAGCCGGGTCCTGAATTACTCGTCATTGCCGGCGCTGAACATTTCTTCCATGGCAGGCTGAATGATGTACGTGAAGCGGTAATGGACTTCGTCTCCCAATAAAAAAGCCGGGGCAGGCCCCGG
>PVMK01143869.1_pt1 | contig 12301 bp, 13 predicted proteins | sample 1853481 | NCBI WGS metagenome assembly PVMK01 (sample SAMN08533507, study PRJNA380276) | Marine sediment metagenome, whole genome shotgun sequencing project. | reverse complement strand
GTCACCCGCTGGCCGTCCGGCGATATTTTGATGCCCTGGGCAATGACGCCATCCAGGTTGGGACTGGCCTCGAGCCGGGCCACGTTAAGTTTTTCCGCGTAAACCTGGCCGGCAAATAAAGCAGGCAGCACCAGCAATAGCAGGATTGGATTTTTCATGGTTAATTTCCCTTAGTGGACGCCTGGGCTGGTCAAGCCTGGATTGGCCAAAATTTTTTCAATGCATACATATTAAACGTATCCTTCATACAATATGCGGGTTGATGGGTTTCCGGTATTATTCATCTACACGATGGCGAGGATTCCATGCATTATTTCGTTTTTTTCAAGCGCTACCTGTTGGCCCTGCTGGTGCTCAACCTGGCCGCCTGCTCGACCTTTCAACCGGTCAGTATTGAAAGCGCCATGAAATATTCCCCTCCCCGTGGCATTGACTACGGCAGCATGGTCGAGGTCAAAACCCTGGATAAACGAACCGTGAAATTCCGCGTCACCGAAATCACTGATGATGGCCTGGGCGGAAATCAGGGTTTTTACCGCTATGAGGACATGAAAAACCTGCGTGTAGACAATCCGGGGAAGAATGTGATACCGTTACCATTATCCTCGGTGCACTGGGTATCGCCGCACTGATCGCGCTGGTTCTCAGCGCGGACAGCGTGGCCATTTGCAGCCCCTCACCCTGCCCAACGCAGTGATTTTTTCAGGGCCAGACCTGTCAACCCAAGTACTTGACTACGAATCTTTATTCGATCGCCTCCAGGCAGGCCATACCCTGGTAACCGGCAACAGCCGATTGTCGCGCGTACTTACCGGCCAATACAGCCAGTGGCGGATCAACCGGGGTGACAATCAATGGCGGAGTCCTGATATCCTTTCCTGGAATCTCTGGCTGGACAAACTTTGGGAAGCAGCCAGCCTCCAGGGCGTGGATGGAACCGGCCGCGCTGTACCCGGGCAGGCAACAGCTGACCAGCCTGTGGGAAAATATTCTGCGGCATGACCCGCTGGCCCGGAACCTGTTGCGGCCCGAGTCACTGGCGAACCAACTGAGAGATACCCGCAAACTGATTCGCGAGTGGCAACTGGACCTCAAAGATCCAGCCTGGCTTGGCGACGATAACGAAAATCACAGCGCTTTTCATCACTGGAACCAGGCCTTCGAAAAGCGCTGCCATCAGGATAACTGGATACCCCCGGAAGACCGGACTGCCCTGCTCTGTGTGGCAATCAGGTATTCACATTTATCGGTAAGCGGAACCATTGACCTGCTGGGCTTTGATGAATTCAATCCCGGCCAGGGTGATTTGCTGACGGCACTGATCAATAACGGCAATGCGGTCAGCCGCCTGACCATAACGCCCGAAAACAAGGCGGCAGCCCTGTGGCGCAGCAAGGATAACAAAAACGAACTTCAACAAATGGCGCGCTGGGTCCGCCATTGGTTTGAGCAGGAACCCGGGCTCCACTATCGCTGTCGTGGTGCCTGATTTGCAGGCCAGGCGGCAGGAAGTCGAGCGTAAGCTGGAGGAAATCCTCACACCCAAACGTCGACCATGCTCCATGGCGGGCAAAACCATGGAATATCTCTATGGGCGCGCCACTGGCGCGCGTGCCCATGATCGAGACAGCGTTCGATCTGCTGAAATTGCTGGATGATCGTATTGACATCCAGGATATCGGCCGCGTCCTGCGTTCGCCCTGGCTCAGGGGTGGTATCTCCGAGCGAAACAGTCGCGCACTTCTGGAAAAATGCCTGCGGGATAAATATCCACGCCAGTTAAAACTGGCTGAAGTTCGCTACCGCGCAGGTGAAATCAAAAAGTACGATCGGCAACGCAGGGAAATACCGGAAAACCAGTGCGAACCTCAAATCTGGAACAGCCCGAAGCTGAGCACTGTGCTCAATGCATTGATGCAATTCGAAAAAAATAACAAGGGGATCCCGCCCGGCATCGGCCTGGGCCGAATGCGCTCGATCAACTGCTTGCCAGCCTGGGCTGGCCGCTGGCAGCCGAATCGGAATACGAAATCTTCAAGCGCCGAAGCGCGGGCCAACGAACACGACAGGGAACTGGCAAGCACTTCAAGCCTGGCGGGATGCGTTGCGTGAACTCGCCTCCCTGGACGCCACCGTGCCCAGAACTCGGCGCAAAAGCAGCGATTAATTCAATTACACCAAATCTGCCGGGAAAGAATTTTCCAGGCGCACACTCCCCCCGCGCCAATCCAGGTCCTGGGCCTGTATGAAGTCAGTGGCTTACGCTTTGACCACCTCTGGGTTCTCGGTTTACACAACGATAACTGGCCACCCGGGCGCCAGGCCCAACCCCTTTATCCCCGGGAGATTACAAAGGGATGCACAATTGCCCAACTCCAGTCCCCAGCGCGAACTGGAAGTAGCGCGCACCATTACCCGAGCGCCTGTTGGAAACCGCCCCGGATTGTGTCTTCAGTTACCCGGGGCAGCTTGATGGTGAAGAGGTGCTGCCCAGCCCCTTGCTGATGAACATGCCATTGAAAGTGGTGGAGGACGTGCCCGGCTGGCAGGGCGATAGCTGGCAGACCACGGTTGCGAAAGCTGACAAACCGCAACTCCACCCCTTATTAACGCCAGGCAAGCTCAGGGGCAGCACCGCCACGAGGCGGCAGCTCCATTCTCAAACACCAGGCGCTCTGTCCCTTCCGCGCCTTTGCCAGTAACCGCCTGGGCGCCGAAGGCCTGGAAACACCGGCCGACGGCATCAGCCCCATGTTGCATGGCAGCCTGGTGCACAGCGTGCTGGAATATTTCTGGAAAGAAACCAAAACCCAGTCTGCTTTATTGCAACTCGATGAACAGGATCTCAGCGCCCGTGTCCGCGAGCATGTGGATACCGTGACTAACGATGAACGAAGCCTGCAACAACGCCCTGCTTTTCGTGGCGTGGAGGCAGATCGTCTCTTCCGCCAGGTAATGGATTGCCTGGCGCTGGAAAAAACACGTGATTCGTTCGAAGTCACTGGTTTTGAAAAAGAAATACTGCCCGAAATCGAAGGCCAGACCATTCGCCTGATCATAGACCGCATTGATAAATTGCCGTCCGGCGAAGAGGTCATCATCGATTACAAATCCGGCCAGGTCGCGCCAAAGAAGTGGTTCGGCGACAGGCCCGAAGACCCGCAATTGCCACTTTACGCCATCAGCGCAAAAAAGACGCCGGCCGCGGTGGTCTTTGCCATCGTTCGTGATGATGGCTGCCGCTATAGCGGCGTGGTCCGACGCGGTGGCCTGTTCCCTGGTTTGCCGCCGAACGAAACCAAAGCTACTCAAGAGCTGGTTGATGCCGGTAATGAAATGCCACAAACCATCAAAAAATGGCGGCGGGTCCTCCACCGCCTGATGGCTGATTTTCTGGCGGGTGAGGCAGCAGTCGACCCCAAAAACGGCCGCAACACCTGCGATAACAGTTATTGCGAACTGCATTCGCTTTGCCGTATTCGTGAACTGGAACAATTCCAGAAAACGAGACGTCACAAGACCCCTGCGGGGGAAGCAGCATGAATCGTCCTTCCGATTGGCAAGAAAGAGAACAGGGGCGCGATCCACGCTGCTCCTACATCGTTCAGGCGCCTGCGGGCTCTGGCAAAACCGAACTCCTGACCCAGCGCCTGCTGGGCTTGCTGGCGCGGGTAGAGAACCCGGAAGAAGTCGTTGCCATCACCTTTACCCGCAAAGCCGCGGCCGAAATGAACCATCGTCTGGTCAGCCGCCTGCACGCAGCAGCCGAAAATATTGATGGCTTAAATGACAGCCCAGAGCTTCCAGCGCATGAGCAAGTCAGCCGGGAATTGGCGCTGGCCGTACTTGAGAACGACGCAGAGCGGGGCTGGAACCTGCTCGAGCAACCCAGCCGCTTACGCATCCGCACCATCGACAGCCTGTGTAGTGAACTCGCCCGCCAGTTACCCGTGCTTTCCGGGCTCGGCGGCGGGCATCAGATTGCCGTTGATGCTGACTCGCTGTATCGCAAAGCAGCCGCGCGGGTCATGGCGGTCATCGAGGATGACAACGATGACTTGCAAGCCGATGTCATCCGGGTACTGGACCGTTACGACAATCAATACGACAGGCTGGTGGACCTGCTCACCAGCATGCTGGAAAGTCGTGAACAGTGGCTTGGGCACCTGATCCATGCGCGCGTGGGGAGTGGTTTCGACCGGCACGGCCTGGAAGATTCATTACGCTATCTGATCGAGATACAACTCAAGGCGGCCCGGGATGCCACGCCCGACAGCCTGTTCGGTGAACTCCCCCCGTTTCTACAACTATGCCCTGGCCAATACACCGGCCGATGAAGCCGAATTAAGAGCCCTGCTGGAAGCCTCCGGTGGATTTGACTGTGAATATCTCAATCTGCCCGCTTCCGCAGATGCACTTGTGCACTGGAAAACCATGATCAAGCGCTTTCTCACGGCCGACGGCAAAAAATGGAGGGCAGCAGCGGATGCAAAGGCGGGTTTTCCCGCACCTTCAGGGGCTAAAGGTGAAGAAAAAATTCTCCGTAAAAAATGGAAAGATGATTTCACAGATTTGCTCGATGAATACCGTGAAAACGACGAGCTGCGGGAGATTTACAACACCATTTGCTCCCTGCCCATGCCCGATTACGAGGATGAAGCCTGGGAATCTCTTGAATCCCTGATGCGGTTGCTACTGCGCTCAGCGAAAGAGTGGGAGTTGGTTTTGGCGGAAACCGGCGAGGTCGATTTCAACGAAATCGCCAGTCGCGCCATCCTGGCACTGGGCTTTGATGAGACACCCAGCGATTTGGCGCTGCGCATGGACTATCGCATCCAGCATCTGTTAGTGGATGAGTTCCAGGACACCTCGCACAAGCAGATCGAATTGTTGAACAAACTCACCGCGGGCTGGAGCGATGGTGACGGGCGCACCCTGTTCCTGGTGGGCGATCCCATGCAATCCATTTACCGCTTCCGCAAAGCGGAAGTGAGCCTGTTTATCAAGGCCTGGCAAGGGCAGTTGTTCGATCACATCCAGCTGATTCCGTTACAGTTACGGGTCAATTTTCGCTCAAATCAACCGATCGTGGACTGGGTCAATCAAACCTTTCCAGCGGTAATGCCCCGTCAAAGCGACCCGGTTATGGGCGCTGTGCGCTACAGCGAGGCCAGTACCAGGCCCGGGGTGTCAGACCGCGGAACCGTCACCATTAAAATTCTGCCCGAACGCGATGACCATAAAGAAGCCCGACAGGTGATTGATGTCATCGGGAAATGTGACAAGAATGAATCCGTGGCAATCCTGGTGCGTTCGCGCAGTCACGCCAGTGAGATCCTGGGGATGCTCGACAGCTTGAAAGAAGAGCAACCCCGCTTTCGCTACCAGGCAATAAACTTCAATCCTTTAGCTGAAACACCGCTGATCCAGGACCTGGTCTCACTCACCCTGGCGCTGATACAACCTGCTGATCGACTGGCGTGGTTAGCCACCCTGCGTGCGCCCTATACCGGTCTTGAACTGGCTGATCTCGACGACTTGGTAGCAGGCAACCCCAATGACATTATCCTGGATGCGCTAGTCACATCGGGCAATGTATCCGACCAGGGGGGACTGCAACGAATTGCACCCACCTTACTGGAAGCCATGGATCGACGCGGGCGGCAATCCGTCCGGTCGTTGATTGAATCTGCCTGGATAAATCTGGGTGGCCCGGCTTGTGTGGAAAACGCCAGTGAACTGGATGACGCGGCGACTTACTTTGACCTGCTTGAGTCCCTGGAGGATGAAAACCTGCCAATCGACCGCGACACCCTCGGTCAGCGCATGAAAAACCTTTTTGCCGAGCCGGATGCCAGCGCCAACGGCAATTTGCAGGTCATTACGATCTATGCCGCCAAGGGTTTGCAATTCGACACGGTCATTTTGCCGGGACTTCATCGCGAGCCTGCCGGCGATAAAAGCAAACTCCTGTATTGGTTCGAGTTGTTCGGGGATGATGGGCTGGCGGGGAAAGACAGGATGGTGATGTCGCCTATGCGCAACCATACTGACAAAGAAAAACAGAAGAAATCGGGTGATCTGATCGAGTTTATTTCCAATATTGAAAAACAGCGACAATGCCTGGAGGATGGCCGCCTGCTCTATGTTGCCGCCACCCGTGCAGTACACAGCCTCTATCTTTTCGCCGCGATCAAACCGAATGCACAGGGCGAAATCAAGGCAAAACCGAGGAGTCTGCTGGGTGGACTATGGGCAGCGATACAATCTGAGCAGGCTCCGCTGATCAGGCAGGCCGCGGAAAATCTACAGGCATTATCCGGGGATGAAGCGGTTGAGGAAACGCCGGTTCTTACTTTGCCCCAGGAATACCGCCGGCTCGGAGCTGACTGGCAGTTGCCATGTTCTCCTGAATCGGTTCAACCGGCCCATGCTGAACCCTGGGCCGAAGCCGGGGATGAGCCTGGCGGCGAACTTGCAGAGCCACATGAGTACATTGAATTCAAATGGGCGGGCGAAGATGCACGCCTCACCGGTAATCTCGTCCACCGTTTGTTGCAAATGATCGGTGATGAGGGGCTGGACAGGTGGCAAGCTGGCGGTGGTCTTTCCAAACCTGCAAACTGGTGCCGCCAACAACTCGCAAGCAAAGGCGTTAAAGGACAAAAGGCCGATCGGATTATCGCCCGCACTACCCGGGCTATTGATAATTGCCTGGCATCAGAACAAGGCAAGTGGATACTTGAGACGCATGAAGAATCAGACTGCGAATACGCAATTACCGCTGTAGTGGACGGTCAGCTGAGAAATATGGTACTGGATCGTACGTTTATTGAAAACGGCACACGCTGGATCATCGACTACAAAACTTCGAGCCATGGCGGTGGTGACCTGGAAGGCTTTTTGAACAACGAGGCAGAACGTTACCGTGAACAATTGCAACGATACAAAAATGCGGTGGCCATCACCGAAATCCGGCCGATCCGGACAGCGCTTTATTTTCCCTTACTCGATGAATTCCGAGAGGTTTGATTCGTGGCTATCCATCATTTGTAAACAGGTTCCCGGACTTTTATGCACATCCTGATCATAATTCTGGCTTTGCTCGCCTTGATTGCCGGCCCCGGACTATGGGTAAAAAGGGTCATGCAACGGTACAGCGAACCAGCCGACCGTTACCCCTTTACCGGCGGCGAACTGGCCCGCCGGTTGTTGGATTCACTCGATCTGCACCGGGTGGGCCTCGAAATAACCGACGCCGGTGATCATTACGACCCGGTGGAAAAAATGGTGCGCCTGACGCAGCAGCACTATGAAGGGCGTTCCCTCGCCGCAGTTACCGTCGCAGCCCACGAAGTGGGCCACGCCATGCAGGACGCGGGCGGCTACCCACCGCTCAGGCTGCGTACGCAACTGGTGCGCTGGGTCAGCCCGGTGGAAAAAACCGGGGCTGCGCTGCTGATGGCCACGCCACTGATTCTCGCCATAACGCGTGCGCCGGCAGCGGGCTTGCTGATGGTGCTGGGCGGCCTGTTGAGCCTGGGTTCCGGCGCCGTGATTCACTTGCTGACTCTGCCTACCGAATTCGACGCCAGCTTCGCCCGCGCCCTGCCTTTGCTCAAGCAGCAGGACATCCTGAAAACGGTCGATGAACCGCACGCTCGCCGCCTGCTCAAGGCCGCCGCACTGACCTATGTTTCCGTCGCCCTGATGAGCCTGCTCAACATCGCCCGCTGGTGGGCGATCCTGCGGCGCTGAAGTGCCGGCGCCAACCCAGTGTCGAACTTTCTGCCAACCCAGGCTACCGGAGTGGTCAATCCAATTCTCCCCTGATCAATTGGATTACCTCGTTAGAATTTTCTATCACTTCAAAGAACATGAAAATCGGAAAATCACTCTGATTGGCGTAAGAGTCGAGCTTGATTTTTCTTTGACTATTATCATCGCGCCGCACTGGCCAAACTGACAGAATGGTATTTTTGCACTGGAGGATGGATATGAACCTGACCAGCCCGAGCTTTGGCGACAATCAAGCGATCCCGACTGCATTTGCATTTTGCGCACCGGACCCCGTGAATCACGTATCGATGTCGGACAACCGGAATCCGGGGTTTACCTGGGATGACGTTCCCGCCGGCGCCCGGTCATTCGTCCTGATCTGCTGTGACCCCGACGTGCCGAGCAAGCCCGACGACGTCAACCAGGAAGGCCGTGAAATTCCAGCCAGCCTGCCGCGCGTGGATTTTTATCACTGGGTGCTGGTCGATCTGCCGGCCACGGTGACGTCCATCGCCGAGGGCGAATACTCAAACGCGGTAACGCCGCGCGGTAAAGACGGGCCGGATGGGCCCGGCAGCACCCGGCAGGGTCTGAACAACTACACCGACTGGTTCGCCGGCGACGCTGACATGGAAGGAAAATACTACGGCTATGACGGCCCTTGCCCGCCCTGGAACGACAGCATCATGCACCACTACGTGTTCACGCTGTACGCGCTCGACATCGAGCGCTGCCCACTGGAAGGGGAATTCGGCGGCGCCGAGGTTCGCAGTACGATCGCGCCGCATATACTCGCCCAGGCAAGCATTACCGGGATTTACAGCCTGAATCCAGCTGTTTGGTAATCAGGCGCAGCTTTTTATCACGGCTGAGTTTCTTGATGGCGGCTTCGCGCTGCAGGGCGCTGCTGCGGGTGTGATCGTTTTCGCTGTAAACCACTTCCAGAGGTTTGCGGCCATTGAAATATTTTGCTCCGCGGGGATGGTCCAGGTGTTCCTGAAAGCGCCGTTCCAGTTCGGTGGTGACGCCGGTATACAGCGAGTTGTCGTCGCAGCGGATGATGTAGACCGTCCAGTCCATGCCGACAGAGTGCATTAGCTGTGCTGTGATTACCAGTGCCTGGGTAATCGGTGGGAGCTGTGAAATACGCGTAGTATTTCAATACGCTTCAAGCGGGGTCTGACGCGGTAGAATCGGCAAACAGGCCGAATGAGTGTAGGAGATTTCTGCTGTTCTGATACGGTGATGGTCGTGTTCTGGTAGTCTCCACCGTATCCTTTATGGGGAAACAGGGAAATAACAATAAAGCAAGGAGAGGAACCATGCGATTCGTAAGCACGCTGGCGCTGATTTTGGCCGTAGTATTGGGATCAAACCCGCTAATGGAGGCACAGGCTTCCAATTTTACCCATCTCACTGGCAGCCCTGGTTTACGCTCGGCCTCGGCCCTGGTAACCGATGCCGATGGTAACGTCATTTACGGCAAGGACATCAATGCGATTCGCCCTATCGCCTCTATTACCAAATTGATGACTGCGATGGTCATCCTCGATTCCGGCCTTGACCTGAACGAAAAAATTACCGTCACCAAGGCGGACCGCGACCTGGTTCAGTTGACCGGTTCGCGCCTGGAGTACGGCGCCACACTTTCCCGCCGTGAAATGATCCTGTTGGCGATCATGTCGTCTGAGAACCGGGCCGCCACCGCACTGGGCAGAAACTGGCCGGGCGGCATGACGTCGTTCGTTGCACAAATGAATAAAAAAGCTGCCCAGCTCGGCATGACCCACAGCCACTTCACCGACCCGGCGGGTCTGCACGTGGAAAACATGTCCACCGCCAGTGATCTCGTGAAAATGGTCACGGCCGCATACGACTACCCGCTGATCAGGGAAGCCAGCACTACCCAACGGCTGGAAGTGCATCCATACGCAAAGCGGGGCCCGCTGGTCTATGGCAACACCAACCGCCTGCTGAAAAATAAAAGTTGGGATATCGCCCTGAGCAAGACCGGTTACATCAACGAGGCCGGGCGCTGCCTGGTCATGCGGGCCACCATCGAGGGTGAGTCCGTGTCGATTGTATTGTTGAATTCATTTGGCAAGCTAACGCCATTCGGCGATTCAAACCGATTGCGCAAGTGGATGTTGGCGAAGAGTTGAGGATCCCGGTTGGAGGCGCCGTAATTTACGGTGAATCAGCCCGATCCCGATCAGCCCGACCCTGACCAGCCCGACCCTGATCAGTTTGAAGCTTTTTCGCGGCTTCAATGCGCAGTTGCTTCAGCATTTTCTTCTGTGCAACGTAGTCTGATTCAAGTCCATCTCCAAAGAAGTACACATAGAGCGTCGCGTAAGTGAAAAACACGGTCAACACAGCCGCGATTTCAAGCGCTTTGACACCAGCCGCAATGCCGGTTCCGATGGCTACAAGTATGAAAAGTGCATCGAAGGTGTCCTTCAGAGCCCGCCTGAACTGCACACCGGCGACAATTCCGGCCAGGCTGAACGCCAGCGCCAGGCTGTGTTGAACGACGAGGACAATAGACGCCACGACACCGGGCAGGATCAGCATTGTTTCATCCAGGGAATGATCGTGCGCAGCGGCCAGGTGGATCCCTTTATGCACCCAGGCGACCGGCAACATAAGCAGCCAGACGCCAAGCAAAATCATCGCCAATTGTCGCGCGTAGCCCAGGCGATCGAGCTGGCCCGCAGCTTTGAAGACGGTGTCGACAATTTCACTGTCATCGCTGTAGACCGGAGCAGCATTTTCAAAGGCCACTGTGAGATCACCGGCATCCACCAGATCAGTGACACCGCCCACGGGCAGCTGCGAAACAAAGTTGGGAAATATCAGTATAAGCAGCACTACAACGACAGCGAGTATCAAGTGATACATAAAAAGCCGGCGGAATAACTTGAAGCCCTCCCGGCGGGACGGCAACACAGGTTTGAACTCCTCAATATCCGTCAGATTGAGTTGCTCCTGCGATTTCCCGGTCACAAAGCTCTCCTGTCATTGAGTGCGCTGCAGGGTCTGATTGTACCCCCATTTGCCGATCCCATTTAATTCACCGGCCGGGCGGTCTCAGGGTGGCAGTCGGGTAAGGCACTTCTATCGGGTGCTCCGGCTTAACCGGCGGCCTGGGATAAATCGGCGGAAGCCAAACTCCATTCGAATATCTGCGATAGGGCTCACGATACTGCACTGCCTGTTGCTGAGCGGCGTTTCTTTCACGCTCGCGAGCGTCTTCACGCTCTTGTTCCATCTTTTCGCGCAAAGCGGCCATGCGTTCCGCCTGTGCCTCGACACCGTAGCGGTCTTCATCGGGGTCATAGTCCTCTGGAGTCGTATCCACCAGGTTCATCTGACTGACACCCTGGGTTTTCCCGTCCGGTGGCTTTTGACCGAAGTTCTGGACGCCGTTTTCGTCAACCCAGTGATAAATCTCGCCTGCAACCGCAGCCGTACTGGCGATCATGGCCAGTAAAACCAAAGTAATGACTGCTTTTGAGCGTCCTGTGGACATGGCATACCTCTCGACATTCTCAGTATATCCCAAAAGAGCCGGGTCCAGTCTTGCCTGATACTGGTTTTGATCTCAGCCCATTAATTGGAACTATGTCGTTAGGGATGATCAAATGACCTAAGCCACAGGCTTTCGAAGGACGACTCATATGTCACAAGTTTCACCAAAGAAGAGCAAAATCGGGCCCATTCTTACGCTGGCTACCCTGGCCTTTTTCCTGGCAGCGGGAGTCTACTATGTAATCGCCCAGACGCGGGAAACAAAGCGTATGGAGCAGACCTTGATTGAACGGTACGGCTGGGCCAATGAATACATCCCGGCAATTGACGGATCCATTAGCCCCCAACGGATGGAGAAGTTTCTCCACGTTCGCAAGATGGTGCAGCCGGGCTGCCTGGATTACCAGGCCATTCTTGATGACTTAATTGACCTTGAGACCATTGAGACCAACCAGGATTTGTCCTCGACAGAGAAAGTTACCCAGGGTATCCGCGGCGCCATAAATGTATTCAGTTCTCCCTCCAAATTCCTGAAATTTCTTGAGGTCCGCAACCGAACCCTCCTGGCCGAAGAGATGGGCCTGGGCGAGTACATTTACATCTACGTAGCCGTTTATGGTGAGCAGCTTGCACAGGCGTCAGACTCAGTTTACTCCGGGATGGAGGACGCCTATATCAGCCCGCGAGCCCGGAATGAATTTGTCATGATCCTCAAAAATCAGCTCGCTGTGCTGGATGCTGCCGGCCCAGAGGCTTCCAATGCAAGATTAACAACTGAATTGAGAGAGGAAATTGAGGCCCTGAAAAATGGTTCTCATACATCTCCATGGCCAAATGGCCCCACTGGCAGGACACGTGAGTCTCTCGCCCCATACCATGAGCAACTGGTGGAACTGTACTGTTCCGGCATCGTCAAAATAGAACTTCAGCAAAAAAACCGGGGCCTTGAATTTGAAGGTTGACCAACTGAATTAACCGGCCCGGCAGGCGC